>Ga0116142_10002211_pt1 | contig 21553 bp, 25 predicted proteins | sample AD_UKC033_MetaG_FD_89785 | JGI IMG/M metagenome (GOLD analysis project Ga0116142, IMG submission 89785) | Active sludge microbial communities of municipal wastewater-treating anaerobic digesters from USA - AD_UKC033_MetaG | ecosystem: Engineered > Bioreactor > Anaerobic > Digestate | place: USA... | reverse complement strand
GTTTTCCGTTGTTTCGTTTCTGCATGCGCTGGAAGGGATGTATCGCTCCTGTCATGCTTTTACAATATCCAACGCCGCGCTTGCCGCGCACTTCAATTTCTAAAAGGCGTTCGCCTGTATCTTGGTCTGTCACGATTGTGACATCCCTGTACTGAAGCCGTCCGGCTTCATCTGGTCTCAGGCCAGTATTGGCCATGAATAAAACATAGTCGTGAAGATTTTCCCAAGCGACTTTATAGCGTTTAGATGATGGGTTCTTCGCGCGCTCACGAGTGGACTCATAAAGCATTTTATATTCTTCAGGTGAAAACCATGCACGGTGTTTTACTTTTCCAGATGTTTTATAAGGAGGGGAAATATCCGGAACGGCATCTATCCAGCCATAACGATGTGCTGTTTTAAGAACCAAGCGCAAAGTAACCGTTTCGTGATGCAGGGTACTTCGTGAGGGAATTCTTCCTTTGTATCCAACGGTATTACGGTGGATCCGGTATTCCTGAACAACCCCTGCATTGATGTTTTTCACAGGCATATCACCAAAGTAAGAAATTAGGTGCGTGTTAATCCTGCGTACGTGATCCTGAGCCCATCGCTCATTACGTTCTCCTTGGGTGATAATGCTATATTCTGCGATAAATTTTTCTGCGGCTTCTGCGAAGGTTTGACCTATCACCACCTTCTTTTTTGGTGTGAGTGGGAAATTTAAACTCGGAGCAGGGGCATCTGCCATGTAATAGGGAGACGCCCTGTTCAACAAAAACTGCGTGTGCCCATTTTCCTGCATCCGTTTGGAATCCACATAAACGGCCATGTACCATTCACGCGCGTATTCCATCGCCATGGAGAGCGTTTTATGTTTTGTTGATTTGCGGTGGTTGCGTCCATTCATGTAAGTGGAGCATTGCCAATACTTGCTGTTGTCTCGTTTATAAACGTGAACTTTTCCATCCATTAATGTGTGATCTTCACTCATCATTTGCTCCCATCGGTTTAAAAAACCGGTTAGTGCAAACACACGAAAAGTGTGTAAGACATGTGTAAGTATAAACCGGAAAGGTTAATGCTTTTAAAATATTGATTTTATTTAGTTTTTTTGTGAAAAAATTTTCTGAAACGGTTTTCAAGACTGGTGCATTCAACCGCTCTGCCACTCACCCGTAACATATATCAACCACTTCGCGGATCGCGGTTGAAGGTTTTATTTGTCGGCCTTCGCCGACGGGCGCCCTACCACTCACCCGAACCGGATTATGAAAGAGCAGGGGTCTTTTTACATTTTTGGGGGCTTCTCGTCCAGTCCCTTTGCGTAAATTCCTCTTCAGGGCTATATCTGGTGGATGAAAAGCTCTATTCTCGTCGAAAATCTGGTCAAAACCTTTAAAATTCGCCGGAAGGCCGGCCTTTTAAAAAGCCTTTTTGCGCCCGAATACGAGACGCTCCGCGCCGTTGACGGGATTTCCTTTGCCCTCAAGGAGGGTGAGCGGGTGGCCTTTGTCGGGCCGAACGGGGCCGGAAAATCGACCACCATCAAGATTTTGTCGGGCATTCTTTACCCGGATTCCGGATCGGTTGAGATTGGCGGGCTGGTCCCGTGGAAGGACCGCCAGAAGTTAGCTTACAAAATCGGGACGGTGTTCGGGCAGCGGTCGCAGCTTTGGTATCATTTGCCGGCGCGGGATACGTTCGAGCTTTTGTCCTATGCTTATGAAATGGACCGCGATGATTTCAAAAAACGCTCGGACGAACTGATTGACGCGTTCAGCGCGGGGGCGATTGTCGAGAAGCCTGTGCGGCAGCTTTCCCTTGGCGAGCGGATGCGCTGCGAGATTATTGCCAGTTTGCTTCATCGTCCGAAGATTTTGTTTCTGGATGAGCCTACGGTAGGACTTGATGTGGTTTCCAAGGGGATTATTCGTGACCTTGTGAAACGGGCGTCGGAGGAGGATGGGACAACCGTTCTTTTGACGTCGCACGACACGGGCGATATGGAGCGTGTTTGCGACCGCGTGATCGTGATTGATTACGGGCATATGGTGACGGACAAGCCAGTCAGGGATTTGCGGTCCGGTTTTATCCGCGATAAGATCGTGACGTTGGCGATGAAAGAAGAGTCAATTGATTTGTCGTTGATGGGGGTTAAAATTGTCGAGCACCAACCTCACCAAGTAAAATTGTCCATTGATACCGCCCATACGTCCGTGGAATTTCTTCTCCAACATGCGATGCAAAAAAGCGCCATGATTGACATTACGGTCGAGGACCCGCCGATGGAAGAAATAATCAAGGCGATTTACGCCAATGGAGCCAAAGCCGCATGCTGAAATATTTCCACTTTGCGCGGATTGCTTTTGGCGACCATATGAGCAACCGGTTGCGGATGTTTACGCGCTTTCTTATTTATCTGGTTCTGCTGTGGGTGATGGTCGAAATGTGGCGGGTTATTTATCATTCCGGACATGCCCCGCATGATATACCTTTTGTCGATATGGCGTGGTATATGGGCATTGCACAGATGATGTTTTTCCTGTCCCCGCGTTTGTTTGTGATTATCGACGACGATGTGCGTTCGGGTAATCTCGGTTATTTTCTGAATCGTCCCATCCCCTATCTGTGGATGCGCTTTACCGAAGGGGGTGGCGCGTTGTGCGGCAATGTCCTGATTTATTACTCAGCAGGAACTTTATTGGCCTACCTTTATATCGGGGAGTTACCCAGCAACGGGTGGGGAGCGCTTGTTCTTGTGATGGTTCTGATCTTTGTTGCGTCGCTTATTCACTTGTTGTTTCAAGTCATCAGCGGGCTGAGCGCGTTATGGACCAATGACGCGATTTTTATCTATCATTCCTATCAGAAAATGTTTCTTCTTCTGGGCGGGATTTATGTGCCAATTTCCCTCTATCCTGATTTTATGGGCGGTACGTTTCTGAAATTTTTGCCCTTTGCGGCCATGGTGGGGGATCCGTGCTCTTTGTTTCTATCGGGGCATACAGACGGATTCTGGTCGATTCTGGCGTTACAGATTTTCTGGTTGATCGCGGTTGGCGCGGGTGCATGGGCGATGTTTGGCAGAGCGCTCAGAAAGGTTGAGATCAATGGCGGGTAATCTCCGTTTTTTTCTCGCGCTGCTGCGCATGACGTTTAAATCAGCGGCGATGCAGCGACAGGCCATTCTGATCCGCGCGGGTTTTAGTGTGATTACCCATCTGATTTATATTCCGGTGTGGGTGGTCATTTTCTCGATCGCACCGGATATCGGCGGATGGACCTTGCATCACGCGATGGTGGCTTACGGGATTTCGATTGCCTGTTGGGGGTTTGTGTCGTTGATTGCCTTCGGGTTGAGGACGATCCCCGAGCAAATTGATCATGGCGAGCTTGATGCCTATCTGACTTACCCAAGCCTGTTTTGCTCTCGGCGGCGATCAGCTCGTCGCGCAATACGGGTGTGGGGGAGGTGTTGTTCGGGATTGGTCTGCTGATTTTTTGTGCGGTGCATTTTGAGGTCGATCTGACTTTGGCGCCACTTTTTGTACTCATGGGCAGTATTGTTTTCGCCAGTGGCATTTTGTTGTTTGCGTCGATCGGCTTCTGGCTCAAACAGTTTTATGCCTCGGCGGAGGAGATCTATTTCAACTTCAACCTGATGGCATCACGTCCTGCGCCGATTTTTACGGGTGTCATTCAGGTGATTGCATTGACTTTGATTCCCGTCGGGTTGATGACCCATATTCCGATCGAGTATGTTTTTTCCCATCGCCTAATGTTGTTGGGGTATTCCCTCGCGGGGGTTGCGGGATATGCGGCGTTGGCCGTGTCTCTGTTCTATCTAGGCCTTCGCCATTATGAATCCGGCAACCGTTTCGGGGTGAGGGGGTAGGGATGTTCTTTTCGCTCTCAAAAATTTTCTGGATGGTGTTTCAGCCTTTGACGGCTTTGGCGCTGCTGATGGCTATTGGGTTGGCGGCGTTCAAGTTCCGTTTCGGCAGAATGGTGTTGCTGACAGCAACAACTTTGTTTCTGGCATTTGGTTTTCTGCCTATCGGACATAATCTTCTTTGTTATCTGGAAAACACGTATCCTTCCCCGCATACCCTCCCCAAGGACATTGACGGCATAATTGTTCTGGGAGGGGCGGTTGACAGTGCAATGACCTATGCTCATGCGCAGCCCCAGTTAAACGATAATGCCGAGCGCATTACCGAGATGGTCCGTTTGTCCCGACTTTACCCACAGGCGAAGCTGGTGTTTACAAGCGGAGATGCGTCGCTGGACCAAAGCTCAGGTAAGGAATCAGATGCTTTAAATATCCTATTGAAAAATATAGGATTTGATGCGTCGCGTATCATTTTCGAGAGCCAGTCGCGGAATACATATGAGAATATGGTGTTTAGTATGCGGCTTGTCCATCCACAGGCTGGGGAAAAGTGGCTGTTGATTACTTCCGCTTTCCATATACCAAGATCGGTGGCGATTTTCAATTCCAACGGCTGGACGGTCCTTCCCTATCCGGCGGGGTATCTGACCGACGGGAAATATACGTTTCTGCCCGCCCCTGATGTTCTTGGGAATTATTACAAGTTACAGGTTGCCGTGCGAGAATTCGTGGGTATCATCGCCTATAGCTTAACCGAAAGAATCAAACCTTATGACGAAGACAATTCCTCTTTGCCTTCTGTGGATCAGCCTTCTCCTGCCACTTCCAGCACACGCTGAAAGTTTCGAAGTCTGGCTAGCCGGATTCAAAAAGGAAGCTGCAGCCAAAGGGATTTCTCCAGATGTTCTTCAGGTGGCTTTTCAAAATGTTTCGCCGAATGCGCGGGTGATCGAACTTGACCAGAAACAGCCGGAACGCAAGAAAATCGGGTTTGAGGCTTATCTGCGAAAAGTTATGTCGCAAAAGCGGATTGATGATGGACGTTCCAAATTTTCTCAAAACAGATATTTATTGATTCAAACTCAGAAGGCTTACGGTGTCCCCGCACAGGTGATCGTTTCGCTGTGGGGCATTGAAACCAGTTATGGCTCCAATACGGGCGGGTTTGATCTGGTTCAGGCACTCGCAACGCTGGCATGGGAAGGGCGTCGTCGGCCGTTTTTCGAGGAAGAGCTGACCAGTGCCCTTTTTATTTTGCAAGGCGGGCATGTCGGGAGGGCCGATTTCAAAGGGTCATGGGCAGGCGCGATGGGGCAAAACCAGTTTATGCCCTCAAGCTGGAAGAGATTTGCGGTTGATGCCAACGGAGACGGGCATAAGGATATCTGGACCACGAAAGCCGATATCTTTGCATCCTCGGCCAATTATCTGAGGCAGAATGGCTGGAATGATGCCTATCCGTGGGGTTGGGAGGTTGATTTGCCAGAGGGATTTAAACCTTCCGATGTCAAAAAGCCACTTCTCGGCTGGATACAAGACGGAGTCCATTTCGAGAACGGGCATATTCCCAGCGATCAAATGCAAACTTCGGTCCGTCTTGTTATTCCTGACGGCGGGAACGGGCGCGCTTATCTGGTGACAGATAATTTTGACGTCATTTTATCGTGGAACCGGTCCACATATTTTGCTTTAACAGTCGGGCTGCTATCCGACTTAATCAGGGAATCCCCTGCGGGAAAAACCCTTCACCTTAACCCTTAAACAGATCAGCATTATGAAGTTCAGTTTATTTAAAAATATTCTTTTGTTGCTATTGGTTCCTTTTATGCTTTCGGCTTGTTCCGAAATCGAATTGGGGTCCCATCTTTATAAAAAATGGGAAGGGGATGAAATCCCCACTCAACAGGCCAACAGTAAAACCCAAGGCACTTTCAAAGTCGGCAAGCCTTATTCGATTGCGGGGCGCACCTATTATCCTCAGGAAACATACAATTACACCGAGACGGGGATTGCGTCGTGGTATGGGCCGGGATTTCACGGCAAAAAAACAGCCAGTGGCGAATGGTACAGCCAACATGAATTAACAGCAGCACATCGGACTTTGCAAATGCCGTCTCTGGTTCGGGTCACCAATCTTGGGAATGGACGTTCGGTCGTCGTGCGGGTCAATGACCGTGGGCCGTTTGCCAAAGGACGTATTATCGACGTGTCGGAGCGTGCTGCCAAGCTTTTGAATATGACCGGAGCGGGGACTGCGCGAGTTAAGATCGAATTGCTGGCTGATGAAAGCCGTGCGTTGGCTTATGCCGCGAAAAACGGTCAATCAACCAAGGGGACGGAGGTTGCTTATAACCAGACGGGGCAGTTGCCGCATGGTTTCCGTGGCCCCGTGGTATCGGATATTCCCCAGACGGAACTTGATCTGACACAAACGGCGCAGGCTGAATCTGTGCGGGGGCATGTCGAGCAGGGGCATTTTTATCCCGCGCCGATATATGAACAGCATGTTGTTGCTCCGACGACTTTATTTGTTCAGGTCGGGGCGTTCGGTCAGGAATCCAATGCCCAGAATTTGTCCGTGCGCATGGCCTCTATTGCGCCGACGCGTGTCGAGCCTGTGACTTTTAACGGGCGCACTCTCTATAAAGTCAGGCTGGGGCCGATTGACAGCGTTCCTCAAGCCGACCGTGTCCTGGCGAAAGTTCTCGCCGCAGGGCAATCGGATGCCATTATCGTCGTACAGTAACCTAACCTTGAAAGAATCCTTATGATGAAGCTCTTTTTATCTTTTGCAGTTTTCGGCCTGTTTGTTTCGGCTTCGGCCATGGCGCAAGAAGTTGTTCCGCCAACAACCGAAGCGAAGCAGGCCTATATCGTCGATGCCGATACGGGGACCGTGCTGTTTGACAAAAGCGGAAATGAACGGATGCCGACTTCGTCGATGTCGAAAGTTTTGACGACGATTGTCGCAGATGATGCCATTCGTTCCGGACAGATTTCCAAAGACCAACTGGTCACTGTCAGCGAAAAAGCGTGGAAAATGGAAGGATCGCGGATGTTTTTGGACGTCAACACCACCGTGTCGATCGGCGATTTGCTCAAGGGCATTATCATCCAGTCGGGGAATGATGCGTGCGTGGCACTGGCCGAGGGGATTGCCGGATCGGAAGCCAATTACGTGGCCATGATGAATCTGAAGGCCGAGGAAATCGGCATGAAGGATTCCCATTTCATGAATTCGAACGGGTTGCCCGACCCTAACCATTACTCGACTGCGCATGATCTTGCCTTGATGGGGATGTATCTGATCAGGAATTATCCTGAAGAATACAAAACTTACGCCGAGAAAGAATTCACTTATAACAACATCAAACAAGGCAACCGCAATCCGCTTCTCTATAAGAATATTGGCGCAGATGGCATCAAAACCGGTCATACGGAAGAAGGCGGGTACGGCATGATTGGCTCGGCCGTGGCCGGTGGTCGTCGTGTGATTGTTGTGATCAACGGCACGTCGTCGATGCAGGCTCGAGCTGATGAGTCCTCCAAATTGATGGAATGGGCTTTGACATCGTTTAAAAACGTCGATCTGATCACGCAAGGGAATGTTTTGGCCAAGGCCCCAGTGGTTCTTGGCGAGGCGCGGGAGATCGAGATGGCTGCCGGAGAAGGATACCGTGCAACCATTCCATCTTTTGCAAAAAATCCGGCTAAAATCTCTGTGACTTACAAGTCTCCGGTCGTGGCGCCGGTCAAGAAGGGGGACGTTCTGGGGGCGGTCAATATCGCTCTGGCCGGTGGAGCAACTAAGGAAATTCCTCTGGTTGCCAATGCCGATATCGTGAAGTCATCTTTCTTTAAACAGATGGCTGAAAAATTCATGATTCTGTTGGTTGGTGTACCGGAATAGCAAGGTTCAAGGTTGGATATGCGCGGGCTGTTTATTACTCTGGAAGGTGGCGAAGGTGCGGGGAAAACCACGCAGGCGCACCGCATGAAAGAGTATTTTGAATTGCAAGGTCGCGAGGTCATTCTAACCCGTGAACCAGGGGGGACTCCTGAGGCCGAGAAAATTCGCGCGCTTCTGGTCCAGCGCGATGGCGGGAATTGGACCCCGACGGCGGAATGTTTTTTGTTTTTCGCGGCGCGGGTGATGCATGTTGAAACTCTTATCAAGCCAGCGGTGGCCGAAGGCAAAATTGTGATCTCCGATCGCTTTACGGATTCAACCGTTGCCTATCAGGGATATGGTCACGGGTTTGATTTGAACGTGATCGAGCAAGTTCGGCAGATTGCTTTGGGTGATTTCGAACCTGATCTGACGTTTGTTCTCGACCTCCCGGTGAAGGAGGGAATCAAGCGGTCAATGGCGCAAAAAGCTGTAGCCTCCGGCGCGGAAAACACCGAAGACCGTTTTGAAAAGCTGGATACAAGTTTTCACGAGCGGCTGCGCCACGGGTTTCTGGAGATTGCGAAATTCGAACCCAAACGGGTCAAGGTGATTGATGCCACGCAAGGCGTTGATGGGGTTTTTAAGAAAATATCCAAGGAATTGAGCATGTTACTGCACGCTTAGGTATTGGAAGGAATTGTGTTAAACTAGAATCAAGAAGCTAATCAGGAGGTTATTATGTCCAGCAATAAAGTGATGCACTATGGCGACCCATCGGCGTACAAATACGATAAATCTACTTATGTTGTGATGCCACCTCTTCAAAGGGATTCTGCATCCGGTCGGATTGTTACTGCTCCATCTCCCCAACCTAAGAAATAATCTCTATAATGCCTAATATTGCGATTGTTTGGGATTTTGACGGGACACTTGTCCCTGACGATTCAACAACCAAGACCGTTGAAATTCTGAGCGGTGGAGGTGATATGAAGGCCTTTTGGGAGAGCATTCATCGCTTAAGGGGTGACAAAGATAAAGAAAACCCCAATTGGGAACATGTTCTGGCGATGGATGCGCCGATTTGGATGTATTCCCTTTCTCGTCTCGCTGAGTTTCAAGGCGTTCCACTCAATTCTCAATTTTTTAAGGAATTCGTTCTTCCTCATATTCATTTGTATGATGGAGTTATTGAGTTTCTTAAAGCAATTAAAGATTTTGAAAAAAGCCCTGAGTTTTTAAAGCTTGATTTAAAAATACACCATTTTGTTGTTTCCGCAGGTTTGAAAGAGTTAATTGAGCAGGTATTCCCCGAAAATCTGATTATGTGGACTTTTGGTTGCCGTTATACAGTGACATTTGATCCTAATAAAGAGGATGATCGGCCTGTTAGCGTTCCTGTTTATTGCATTGATGAGACAGCCAAAACCAGATCTTTATTTGAAATTGTTAAGGGTGTTTTTTTAGACAAAGACGTTAGTGTTAACAAAAGGGTCTCCCAAAACGAATTGTGGTGTCCTTTTGAAAATATGATCTACGTTGGGGATGGCCCCACTGATGTTCCTTCTTTATCTCTTACCAGAGACAAAGGAGGGGTGGGGATTGCCGTATATAACCCAGAAGCAAACAAAGAAAAAATTGAGGCGCGATTTAAGGAAATGCGTCTGGATAGAAGAGCTGATTTAATAACACCTGCCATTTTCTCTTTGGATGGTGAGCTGTATAAATATATTGTCACAAGGTGCATTCAAATTCGACAACGCTATGAAGCTTCAGAGAGATTGGAGGCAGCTTCATAATGCTATTCGATCTTGAAGAAACAAATGATGATCTGGACGATTTGGTTGATGCAACCGAAACGGAAGGGGATGATGGTGTATTTCCGTCAGCCAAAGCGTCTTCGGATTTGTACGGACATCTGGATATTGAACAGAAATTGTTACAGATGCTCGATATTGGCCGGATGCCGCACGGGTTGGTTTTTTCCGGCCCAGCAGGTGTGGGCAAAAGTGTTATGGCCTATCGCCTTGCACGTTTTCTGTTTACCGAGGGTGAGCGTGTGGCTGACATGTTCGGCGCGCCGGAAAAACCGTCATCGTTATTTATCGCCGATACCAATCCTATATTCTCCAAGGTCGCGAGCGGTGGACACCCCGACTTGCTGATGATCGGACGACCGGTTGACCCAGATACGGGACGGATGAAGGCCAGTGTTCCGGTCGAGGAAATCCGACGCATTGCACCGTTTATGCGCAAAACTGCCTCGACCCGTGGAGGGTGGCGCATTGTGATTGTCGATGATGCGGATACGATGACACGGTCATCCCAAAACTCGCTCCTTAAAATCCTTGAAGAGCCGCCGGAAAAGGCACTTCTTATTTTGATTACGCACCGTGCGGGAGCGTTGTTGCCCACTGTGTATTCCCGTTGCGTTCATTTGCCGTTTCCTCCTTTGGGGGACAATGTGGTCCGCGAAACATTACGGCCACGTGTTGAAGCGTCCGATCTTGATTTGATTGTTGCGTTGTCGGAAGGGTCTTTGGGCCGCGCGCTGGATTACGCCCACCCTGACAATCTTGAAGTGGTGCGGCAAGGGTTATCTTATCTTGAAGGCTGGCCGCAGATGAAATGGTCACAAGTGCAGACTTTTGCGGACACGTTCGGAACCAAGGGCAATGATGACGCGCAGCGTGTGTTTCGCGAGACGTTTTTGTGGATGGCGTCCTGTGTTGTGTGCGGGCAGGCTCACGGTATTCCTGTTCTTGAAAGACTAATTTCAAATCTCTCACTTGAAAGAAAACTGAAGCTCTACGACACTCTCGCCGAGCATTTCAGCCGGTGCGTTGGAGGCAACCTCGACAAGCGCTTTATGATTATGGGCGCATATATGGCGTTTGAAGGGTAGCTTCTGCTACTGCCCGGCACCGAAAGAAGTATTCTAGGCAATGTTTCGCTTCATTTCCGCAAAAGAACATCCAACTTTTTGCTGGTTTTCCTGAAGTTGCCAATAGCGACCCATTTCGTCAACGGCAAAAATTTTCATGTTTGTGTATTGAGGATATTTTGCAGCGGCCTCTTGGAAAGTTATATTGAACCGTTTGGAAGCGCCTTTTACCAAATCTTGTTCGGCATCCATCAGTCGTTTTCTGGCTTCATGCAGTTCATCGCAGTAATAAATTTCGCGTGATTGTAAAAGCTCTTCCGTAAGGTTTTCGCCCATTGACAATTTCGCCAAAACATAAGGAACTTCTGGTTCGAAATAGGCCAGAAGCTTGATCTGATGATCTTCTTCCTGACCAATGACGTAGAGATAAGAATCTGCTTGAGACATTTTTTCCCTTTCAGAGAGTGTTCGCATAAAAGGAGCCTATAAGGAAAGCTCCCTTATGATTTTTTTATACCCATATGACGTTTTAGATGGTCCGTCTATCTCTTAAAATGGCGCGAGTACGGGAGCAATTCGCCGTTCGTTTGTTGCTCATAGATTTCAAGAGAGATATCTTTCAGCTGCTCGGCTTTTTGTCCGGAAATTTTTTTCCACAGATTGACTGCGGATAGGGATACGTTTGCGTCCCAAGTACAGGTGCGTTGGACCATATCTTTCACGCCATCCAGCACGGACGAGGGAATCAGTCTGAATCCTTCCTTTCCGTTGCCGCAAACGAGGTGAACAGCCCCCTGAAACTCTGCCCCAAGAACATATGTTACACGATTGTTTAATGTATCATTCATAATATTCCTCCATTACCTGAGTCTATTTATCAAAACTTCCGAGTTATGGTCAATTTAAAAGTTATTGAAACTCCATAAAGAGGTGGAAAATCGGGAGTGATCCGCTATAAAAGACTGATCGAGATGGATTTTTATATGTCTGACAGCAAAAAATACTACGTCACCACGCCGATTTACTATGTGAATGACAAGCCGCATTTGGGTCATACCTATACGACAATCGCCTGTGATGTGCTGGCGAGGTTCAAGAGGCTTGACGGCTATAATGTCAAATTCCTGACGGGAACCGATGAACATGGCCTGAAAGTTAAACAGTCTGCGGAAAAGGCGGGAATGACTCCGCAGGAATTTACCGATCAGGTCTCACAGAATTTCCGTGATCTGTGTCCCGCGATGAATTTTTCCAATGATGATTTTATTCGCACAACTGAAGACCGCCACACCAGATCTTGCCAGCATTTGTGGAAAATTCTGGAAGAGCGGGGTGAAATTTATCTCGACAAATATGCCGGATGGTACGCCGTGCGAGACGAAGCCTATTATGCCGAAGACGAGTTGAGCGACGGACCGAATGGCAAGAAGATCGCTCCCTCCGGCGCCGAAGTGGAGTGGATGGAAGAGGAAAGTTATTTCTTCCGCCTTTCGGCTTGGGGCGACAAGTTGCTGGAGCTGTACGAGCGTAACCCCACCTTTGTGATGCCTGAAACACGCATGAACGAAGTCAAAAGTTTTGTCAAAAGCGGACTCAAAGATTTGTCCGTGTCGCGCACCACGTTCGATTGGGGCGTTCCGGTTCCGGGGAATGACAAACACGTGATGTATGTGTGGATTGACGCGCTGACCAACTATATTACCGCCGCCGGATATCCAGATGATATGGGCGAGTATTGGCCGGCTGACCTCCACATGGTCGGCAAGGATATTCTGCGGTTCCATGCCGTGTATTGGCCCGCGTTTTTGATGGCCGCCGGTATCGAGCCACCAAAACGTGTGTTTGCGCACGGATGGTGGACCATCGAGGGCGAAAAAATGTCGAAATCGCTCGGTAACGCAATCTCGCCATATGACCTGATTGAAAGATACGGTGTAGACCAGTCCCGTTATTTTCTCCTGAGAGAAAATCCGTTCGGCAATGATGGCGATTTTTGTCACGCCCATGCGATCAACCGGATCAATAACGATCTGGCCAACGGATTGGGAAATCTTGCGCAGCGGACGCTCTCGTTTATCTATAAAAACTGCGATGGAAAAATTCCCATTCCTGCCGAATTTACAGACAATGATCGCTCTCTGCTCAAAAAAGCACAGGAAGGTATGTTAGGGGTTGTAAGGCGTGAACTGGATGTCCAACGCTTCCACAAGGCACTGGAAGCCATTTGGGATGTGGTCAATGCCGCCAACGTCTACATTGATGTCGAGGCGCCGTGGTCTTTGAAGAAAACCGATACGGTGCGCATGGGAACGGTTTTGTATGTCTTGACTGAAACCATTCGCTGCCTTGGCCTCATTGTTCAACCTGTGATGCCGGAGTCGTCTGCCAAGATGCTTGATCAATTGGCGATTGAGGCAGGGGAGCGGAGTTTTGACTCTCTTTCGCCGTCCAAATCTATCGCCGCCGGAACGCAAATCCCCCAACCGCAAGGCGTGTTCCCCAGATTGGTTGAGGAAGAGAAGGCAGCATAATTTATGTGGATTGACTCGCACTGTCATCTCAACCACTCGAAATTCACGCCGGAAGGCGGGGTCGAGGCAGCACTAGCTGCGGCAAAGGAGGCCGGAGTGGGAGGCATGCTGTCGATTGACTGTCTGATCCGCGAGGAATTTGACGGCCTACTGCAGCTGGTTAAACCTCTTGAAAATGTCTGGTGCACTGTCGGAACACATCCGCATGATGCGGGGAGGAAAGACGAAAAATCGGTGACGCTGGATGAGTTGATCGCGCTCGCCACATCAGACGACAAAGTGATTGGTATTGGCGAGTGCGGTCTTGATTATTATTACAATCTATCGAGTATCGAAGACCAACAGGAATGTTTTCGTAAGCATATCCGTGCGTGTCTGGCCACCGATTTGCCGATGATCGTTCATGCCCGCGATGCGGATGACGATATTATTCGCATCATCCGTGAAGAAACTGGCGGGAAGGGGATGCGCGGAATTATGCATTGCTTTTCATCGTCGCCGAAGATGGGGTTTGAGGCGCTTGATCTCGGCTTTCACATTTCCTTTTCGGGTATTCTGACCTTCAAGAAATCTGTTGAATTGCAGGAATTTGCACGCGAGGTGCCGATGGATCGTTTATTGGTCGAAACCGATTCTCCGTATCTTGCGCCTGAACCGTTTCGCGGAAAAATGAACCATCCGGCTTTGGTTGTTCATACCGGGAAATTTCTGGCCGACTTAAAAGGGATTTCGCCGGAAGAGATGGCAAAGATTACGACGGAGAATTTTTTTAAATTGTTTGATAAGGCTAAATTATCATGAATGAAGATGCGGTTTTGACCATCCTGGGATGCGGGGATAGTGCTGGAGTTCCGCGTATTGGCGGAGATTGGGGAGCCTGCGACCCGATGGAGCCTAAAAATCGTCGTACGCGGCCCAGTGTTGCCGTCCAGACAAAAACAACATCCATTGTAGTGGATACGGGCGTCGATTTTAGCGCTCAATTGTCACGCGAAAGCATTTCTGATTTGTCAGCCATTCTTTATACACACGGACATGCGGATCATGTGAACGGAATGGACGATTTACGATTTGTCTATTTGCGACATAAGAAACATCTTCCTGTCTATGCCGACGCACAAACTTTCACCGAGATTTCCCATCGGTTTGATTATTTGTTTAAGCAGAAGTCTCCTTATTACCCTCCTGTGGCTGACCATCATTTGCTGATTGATGAAAATTTGGGCAGCCCCCATCATGTTGGCGACATCAGTTTTATCCCGTTCTTGCAGAATCACGGGCAGGGGACCCGTTCGCTTGGCTACCGTTTTGGCGATATCGGCTATTCGACGGATATGGCCAATCTTGACGACACGGCGATTGAAACGTTGCGGGGGATCAAAGTGTGGGTTGCCGATTGCTCCGATTATCATCGTCCGGATTTTATTTTTCATTCCAATATTCCGAATTTGCAGCGGCTGAATGAAATGATCGGTGCGGAGTTGGTGTTGTTAACCCATTTGCGGCATCAGCATGACTATCAAACGCTGGTCCGTGAATGCCCCAAAGGTTTTTCTCCGGCTTATGACAGCATGAAAATCCGGCTTGACGGAACGGTTCTCTAATTATGCGTGTCGATGACTTCGATTTCGATCTTCCGGAGGAATTGATTGCCTTACGGCCTGTAAACCCAAAGCATTCGGCGCGGCAACTCGTCGTCAATGCGCCTAATTCCAATGGCTTTATTGACCAGAAGGTGTGGGAGTTTCCCGATTTTTTGACGTCCAAAGATTTAATTGTTTTCAATGACACCAAAGTTATTCCATCCTATCTGTTTGCCACACGCGGCGAGATGGTAACGGAGGTCAATCTGCACAAACGGCTTTCGCCTGTATCGTGGCTGGCCTTTGCGAAGAAAACGAAGCGCTTGAAGATTGAAGATCAGCTTTCATTTGGCGATGGGAGGTTGTCGGCAACTATTCAGGAGAAACACGATGGTGGTGAAATCCTTCTTAATTTCGATGTAAAGGCAGGTGATCTGGAATCTGTTCTTGCTGAAATCGGAATGATGCCTTTACCACCCTATATTGCGAGCAAGCGAGACGTTGATGAGCGTGACCGTGACGATTACCAGACGATGTTTGCCGCACGTGAGGGGGCCGTGGCGGCCCCGACCGCGTCACTCCATTTTACACCGGAATTGATGGAGAAAATTTCGGCGAAGGGTATTAAGACTGCCAAGGTGACTTTACATGTCGGCGCTGGAACGTTTCTCCCAGTTAAGGTCGAGGATACGAATGATCACAAGATGCATGCCGAATGGGGAAATGTTTCGGACGATGTTGCCGAGTTGATTAACGGCACGCATAAGAATGGCGGCCGAGTGGTGGCTATTGGCACGACGGTTCTGCGTATTCTGGAATCGGCCAGCGACGGGCAGGGGAAAATCCATCCATTTTCCGGTGATACGTCGATCTTTATCACGCCCGGGTATAGATTCCGCTGTGTCAACATGCTGATGACCAATTTTCACCTGCCGAAATCGACGCTTTTTATGCTGGTTTGCGCCTTTGCTGGAACGGAAACCATGAAAAGTGCCTATGATTATGCGGTCAGGCAAGGATACAGGTTTTACTCCTATGGGGATAGCAGCTTATTATTCCAAGGAAATTAATTTTTTACTTTATTTTTCATCGTGAACATATTGTTTTTATTTTATTAAATTATTTTCTTGTATTTTCCGCAGTATTTTTCATATTATTTCTACGGTCGTTTAAATAGAAAAAATGTGAGTGGTGTTATGTTGTCAAAAAATTCTCTTGTGCAATTTGCACAATCAGCTGTTTGCCAGACCCATGGGCTTTTGTTGGAGAAAACTGAATTAAGCCCCGTAAAAAGAGCATATTTCAACCTTCAGAGAATTGCCGACGGACAAACCGAGAATCCTTTGGCAGAGTTTCTGAGCGCCAAAAAGGCCATTATTTATGCTGAAAAGCATTATCTGTCTGGGAGCAATAACGACTACGAGATCAGGGCCTTTCACCTTATAAGAAAAGCCTTAAACGATTACCCTCATTTCACTTAAAAATAGAGTGTGCCAGCTTTCATAAATGTCATAATTTTCTGGACTTTTTATTATTCCGTGCGTTACAAATTTTCTACAATTTACTAAACAAGGAGGATGTAGATGGGTGCTTTAGGCGAATTGCCCGAACTTTCGGTTTTGGCTCAAAATGCAGCCAGCGAGACGGAAAATCTTTTAGGCGGAATTACCAGCAGAAGCCCAATTAAAAGGGCTTGGACTTCCTTTAATAGCGTAAACGGTAATGTTGGCTTTGAGGAAGCTATGCGTCGGCTTAAGACCGCTCGTCACGAGATTAGTTTTGCGAGCAAAAACTATATTGATGTTGATGGCGTTAATCCAACTGAAGGTGAAGTGCAAGCCTATCATATTTTAAAAGCTGCCTTGAACCGTCATCAGGATCTTGCTGTGGATTTTTGTTAGATTGGCTTAATTTGAATTCAATCCATTATTTCCCATAATATACATTATCACATTATCAGTGGTATAAAAAAGGGTGAAGGCGTAATGTCCTCACCCTTTAAAAACTCTACTGGCATGGACTATCTACACTGGAGCTGTCTGAAGAGCGGTATGATCGGTCAGTAAGTCGCGTGCGCTGGAGATCACATCATATACTTTTCTGCTATACGCATCGTCTTTATCCAACTCCACAGGAATGCCGTTTTTGTAGTCGTCCGCAAGCAGATAGACAACCTTGCCAGTTTCGTCATCCAATCTTCTCAAACTGACGTACAGGCCGTTATCCGGCACAATATCCAGTCGCTCAATTGCTTCATCGCTGACAGTGTATTCAATTTGGGATTTTGAGGCCCTATCAAACACTCCCTTCAAGCCAATAAGCACGAGGGCCTTATTGATTTTGGTCAACACGTTATCAGGTGCACCGACTTCAAAACATGACTTCAGGGAATATAACGTTCCGGACATCTTCATCTCCTAACATCCTACAATTTATCCAGCCATACCACCCCTTTCAGCTTATGTCAAAAACCGCCCGTGAAGGGGCGGTCTTCTAATATTTCAAGTCGAAAGTCTACTTCCTGAATTGCTCGATTTCACGTTTGTTGATTCCGAGCAATCTAAGGGCATATTTCTCATACATCGGGGAAATTGAACCTTTTTTGACTTTGCGGATGAAATACCATTCGAACAGCAACTTGCCCCAGTGAACCCAACGCCCCCCCTTCATCCACGCGACGTTACGCGGCGGAATTTGAGGCAAAGCTACGAAGGCAACGCCCGTGTCCCCCATATCGGCGAGACAAATCGCATTCCATGTGGCTTTGTCGGTTGGCTCTTTGCCGGCCATGATGTTCTGGATGTTGTGCGCGGTTGCCGCCACCATCGATTCAATCATATATCCCGTTTTCGGCACACCAAGTGGAACCGGTGTTTTTTCACGCGGAGCAATCGCCACACACACGCCAACACCGAAGACATTTTTATAGGTCGGGTTGCGTTGGTAATCATCAATAATAACAAACCCCTTCTCGTTCACCAGACCTTCGATGCCCATCGTGGCGTCGATACCGGCAAATGGCGGCATCATCATCGAATAGGCAAACGGCAATTCATGTTTCTGTTTCACGTTGCCGAGATCGTCATGCTCGATCACGTGCATCATGCCGTCTTCGACTTTTTCGACCTTGGCATTGCAGATCCATTTGATATCACGGTCACGCATCATATGTTCAAGGATGGATTTTGAGTCCCCTACGCCGCCCAGACCCAAATGACCGATATAAGGTTCCGGCGTCACATAAACCATTGGTACTTTGTGACGGATTTTCGATTTTTTCAAATCATGGTGAAGAATAAACATATATTCGTAAGCCGGACCGAAGCAGGATACGCCCTGCGTTGCGCCGACGATGATCGGACCGGGTTTCAGTTTAAAATCTTCCCACGCGTCAGCTGCCTTTTCAGCGTGCGCAGATTGACAGATCGAATGGGTGAACCCCCCATGCGGCCCCAATCCTTCGACCGCGCCAAATGACAGTTTCGGCCCTGTGGCGAGGACCAGATAATCATATTCAATCACCTGACCGTCAATCAGATCAATCTTGTTTTGATCCGGATGAACGCGTTTGGCGGCGACCGGAATAAAGTCGATTTTTTTCTTTTTCAAGTATTTTTCGAGAGGGATATCAATATGTTCGCGTTTACGCCAGTTCACAGCCACCCACGGGTTCGACGGAACAAACGAAAAATACGGCACATCGGAAATCACGGTGATTTTGGCATCCTTGGCCGAAACCAGAGCGCGCATATCATAAGCCATAGATACGCCGCCGATCCCTCCTCCTAATACTACGATATGGGTCATGGTGATCTTCTCCCTTCCAGACTGAATTATAATTAATTAAATGCGTTGCCCGGCTTAATGCCAAACTTTTTCAGGATCATTGCCAGCGGGCAAAATCCGGTGAACGACGCTTGAAACATGTTGGCCCCGACAAATGCGGTGAACCAGTAAAAATACGGGGTGATATAATATCCGAGCGCCAGACTCAGCAAAATCATGAACCCAGCAAAACGCATTACGACTTTATCAATGTTCATCCGATTCCCCTTTAAAAAGAATGATCTCCATACCACTCCTTTATGGTTGCTCCGTCAAGTCCCCGCTTTTGTGCATAGCGAAAGATTCACTTGAAAATTCAACGGGTTTGATGAAAGCTGTAACCATAATTCTAACCTACAAATAGATAAGATTTTATTGATGGACAGTTCCCCTTCCCCGATCCGGCAGCTTCTCGACGTTATGGCGCGTTTGCGCGACAAGGAAACCGGTTGTCCGTGGGATATCGAGCAGGATTTTCGTTCGATTGCCCCCTGCACCATTGAAGAAGCCTATGAGGTCGCAGATGCGATTGAGCGCGGGGATATGGAGGATTTCAAAGAGGAATTGGGGGATTTGCTGTTGCAGGTTGTCTTTCATTCGCAAATGGCCAAGGAAGAGTTGTTGTTTGAATTTGACGATGTGGTCGAGCGATTGATCCAGAAGCTTGTTTCCCGTCATCCACACGTCTTTGGCGATGAAACCGCCAAGAGTGCGGAGGATGTGTTGGGAATCTGGCAGCAAGCAAAGGATAAGGAAAAGCAAGATAAGGGGAACTCCCCCCCTTCCATTCTTGACGACATTCCGATGAATTTTCCAGCGTTGATGCGGGCGCAGAAAATTTCCAAGAAAGCAGCCAAATCCGGTTTCGAATGGACCCAAACTGAGGATGTGATCGACAAAATCATTGAGGAGCTGAACGAGTTTCGCGCGGAGATCAAATCGGGCGATAAAAACAAGCAGGCCGAAGAGCTGGGAGATGTGTTCTTTACCCTCGTCAATCTCGGGCGGCGTCTGGATATTGATTGCGAAGAAGCGATGCGGGCGTGTAATTCCAAATTTTATCGCCGTTTTTCAGGAATGGAGCGCGATATCGCCGCCGATGGCAAGTCCCTTTCCGACCTTTCCGCCGAGGAATGGGAAATTTACTGGCAAAAACAGAAGGCTAAAGAATAAATTTCTTCAAGCCATCTAAAATTTCTTTGGCAAAAACAGAAAGAGTATCGTCGCGGGCGCCCATCACAATAATGCGGTCGCCTGATTTTGCTTCGGAGAGAAGTGCGGGCAGGATTTCGGAGCGGGTTTCGAACCACTCCCCTCTCACATTTTTTTCAGCCCCCCTCTCGTTGATTTCATTGATAAAATCGCGTGCGGTGTAAGAGCGGTCCACCGTGCCCCCCAGATACAAAACTTCGGGCATAAACAGGATATCTCCGGCCTTCATTCCGGTTAAAAAAGCGTCGCGCAATTCCTCTTTCATCAGTTTCAGCGGGCCGAAACCGTGCATCTGGAACATCACCAGCAGGCGGCCTGAATGTTCGTTTAAACAATCGAGTGTGGCGCTGACTTTATCCGGATTGTGAGCAAAATCATCTATTATATTGATATTATTATATTTTCCTATATTCTCTAATCTGCGTCCAACCCCCTTGAAACCTGCCAAAACGGTTAGGCATTTTTGAAGAGGAACCCCCTCAAGGAGGGCTGCGCCGATGGCGGCCAGTGCGTTCTCAAGATTATGTCTTCCAGAGGTTTGCAAGGTTAGGAGCCCCGCTTCCCCTGTTTCGCGGTCGGTGACTTGCGTGACCGAGCCAACAGCCTGAGGCGTGTATCCGGTGGCATTCAAGCGCGCGGAAGGATGATCCACCCCAAAGGTCAGAGCGAACGGGTATTCGGGGTAAATTGATTTTTCAATACTGGCGTTGCCCAGATTTAAAACCTGCCGTTCGGATTGGGAGAGATATTGGCGAAAGACAGGAATTAGCTCCTCCACCGGTTTATGGTCGAGCGCGATGTTGGTCAGGATCGCGGTGGTCGGGTGATACAGGACAATCGAGCCATCGCTTTCATCGCATTCCGAGACGAACAAATCAGAGTTGCCGACCAAAGCCGAGGCAAACGGCGCATCGGGTGAAACGAAATTCAGAAAATTGGCGCCATTCATAACCGTCGGATTTTTTCCGGCCTGCGAAAGTATCCACGTCAACATCCCCGTCGTGGTCGATTTTCCGGATGTTCCCGCCACCGCAATTTTTCTTTCGGCATCATTAAACAGTCGAGCCAGAAGTTCGGCGCGCTTCAGGATCGGAATGCCGAGGTCTTTTGCTTTTCTGACTTCCGGAACTGTGTCTTCAACAGCGGAAGATACGATCAGGGCGTCGAATTCCTTTGCAAGACCTTCGCCGTCTTGCGGGACGATTTTGATCCCTTGTTGTTCCAGCCATGCGAATTTTTCAGGCGTTCGGCCCTGATCGCGGGAACGGTCGGAGCCGGTGACCTTTACGCCGCGGCCACGAACAATCATCGCCAAGGGGAGCATGCCACTCCCCCCTATGCCACAGAAAAAATAGGGACCCATTTTTTATCCGGAGTTACTTGGTTTTGCCTTTGTCGCCATAAAAACCGCCTTCGAGCGAGTCAATGCGGGCTTGCTTCTCGGCAGCCAGAGCGGCGGCGGCGGCTTCTTCCTTGGCATCCTTATCGGCGGCCAGCTTGTGACGAAGCGCGAGAGCGTCATCATCAGCGGCTTTCGGTGTATCAGGACCGTAATCTTCGACTCCAGCTACTCTGTCAGGATCAAGCCCATCAAGATTGTGATAAGACGGCATCGGGCTCATGCTGGCCATGACGCCGGAGAAGTCGACATCAATGGTTTCGGGATATTTGAACATGGCTCCCGAACTCCCATCATAAAGAGCCCCCGGGACAAGTCCGGTTACCGGATTCAGGAAGGTGGTCGCGGCGATCTCT
>Ga0116142_10002196_pt1 | contig 21624 bp, 11 predicted proteins | sample AD_UKC033_MetaG_FD_89785 | JGI IMG/M metagenome (GOLD analysis project Ga0116142, IMG submission 89785) | Active sludge microbial communities of municipal wastewater-treating anaerobic digesters from USA - AD_UKC033_MetaG | ecosystem: Engineered > Bioreactor > Anaerobic > Digestate | place: USA... | reverse complement strand
GCCGCGATGCGCAGCAGGTATGGCGTGGAGGGATTGGCCAGATACGTAACCAACTGGATGAGTGAAGCAAAGGCCACCAGGCAGCCCGCGCCCACCAGTGCCCACAGCAGGGGGTGCGTTTTCCACTCACCCAGGGCCCCCCACAGCCGCTCGACGGCCTGCCCGCCCAGCAGGCACAGTGGAATCAGCACCAGCACCACGCTGGCCGGTGGACGATAGCCGGGAACGATGGACACGAGCAGCGCCACCCCCAGCCAGGCACGCAGAAGGAAGGAGGTCAGATCGCGTCGCGAGCGCTCGGTCACCAGACCGGCCAGGCCCAGCACGAGGAGCAGCGCCTCGTAGGCCACCAGCAGGAGCGGCAGCCGGTACCAGGTTCCGCGCAGCCACTCCAGGCCGCCCACCCAGCGCCCGAACAGGTCCAGCGCCTGCTGCAGGCCCAGCGGATTTATCAGCAAGCCCAGGCCGCCGACCAGCAGCACCAGACCCACAGCAACGCACGCCGGCAACCAGGCGGCGCGGTCCGCGACCATAGCCTTGACCGAGTCACTCCAGAGGAGCCACGGTTCGTCTTCGTGAGCCACGCGGCGGTGCAGCCACAGCGCGGCCGGCAGGGCCAGCAGCACGAGCAGCAGCGTATAGACCAGCGGTGAGGAAAGAAGGGCGACGGTCTTGAGCACCGCTGCCCAGATGAGATAGCTCCGCTCCCGGGTCTCCCAGTAGCCCAGGGTCGCCCAGACCAGACCCAGTCCGCAGAAAGCCAGCAGGATCGTGCCATCGGCGAGGCGCGAGAAAAAGACGAGCGACGGTGAAAAGGCCAGCAGCAGGGCCGAGGCCAGAGCGCCCACGCGGCCCAGATAGCGGCGCAGACCAAAGGGCCACAACACCATCGCGCTGCCAGCCAGTAGCGACAGGCCGCGCACCAGGCCGTCGGTCCCTCCACTGAGGAAGGACACCAGCGCGCTCCAGTTGAACAAGAGCGGGCTAAAGCCGCGCAGGGAGGAGGGCAGTGCACGGGCAAAGCGCCAGGCCGAGAGGGCCATCCCTGCTTCCAGGTCCACCAGGGGCCAGCGCCCCAGGTTGATCAGGCGCAGCGCCAGCGCCAGCAGCAGGATGAGGCCGTAGAGCCCCATCTCCACCGTAAAGGAGCGCTTGGGCGATTCAGTATTGGTTTCAAGCATCACAGTCATATCCCTTACCCCAGAGTTCAGGCCCGGCACGTCAGCGCCGGTAGATGCTCACACTGCCCTGCTCAAAGACCTTGTCCAGGAAGCGGCCGAGGCGCTCGTCCACGTTGGGTGGCAGGTTGAATTTGCTTCGCTCCACCGGCCCGAGGTACACGTACTCGATGTCGTACTTGTCCAGAATCGACAGCACTTGCTCGCGATCCGTGCCCTGGTAGATCTGCTCGATGAGCGGGCGGCGCAGGTTGGCCTCGGTCGAGTTGCCGCGCCATTGATGCTCGTGAAAGTCCCAGCCCAGCACGGTGGGCAGGCCGGTAAAGGCCGAGACCCAGGCCGTTTCGGTGTAAGAGCCCCCCGTCGATTCGACGATGTGTGCGCTGCCGGATACGTTCTTTTGCAGCCAGAGCATGGCGGCGTAATCATCGGCGCGGAACCCCTCGATAAAGGCCATGCCGTCCAGCGTCGGCTTGCCTTTGAAATCGCCGGCCTTGCTGGGAACGCCCAGCAGCGGGTAGACCAGGCTGGCCGAGATCAGCAGCACCAGCGCTGCCGCCCACACTCCGCGAGCAACCGTCTTGCCGGTGGAGGGCGCGATGCTGGGCCGCCCGAGCAGGTGATAGCAGCCATAGGCTGAGGCCAGGGCAAAGAGCAGCCAGGCCTGATAGTAGAACTTGAACACCGTGTTCATCCGCGTGCCGAACGAGTCACGCAGGTAGACGAACTCGACGGCCAGCGTCAACAGGAATCCCGTGCCGGCCATCAGATAGGAAAAGTGCAGGGCCGGGGTGGATTCTCCCTCCTGGTGCTCCCCGCGCCACGACCGCTCCAGCAGCAGCACCAATACGGCCAGGGTGCCGGCGGTAAGCACAAACACCCAGGGATTGCCCAGGCGCAGCAGCACCGACTGGCGCAGCAGGCCCAGCACCCCCTGAGAGCCGATCAGCGACTGGACGCGCTGGTCGGCCAGAACCCCCTGGATGAACTCGCGGCCGTTCTTGGTGGCCAGGACTAAAGCCACACTGGCCAGAATCAGCAGCACCGGCCCAGGATGAACCAGGCGAACCACTGCAGCAGGTCGAGCGGCAGGAAGCGGCGCTCCTCGGCCGACGACCGGGCAAAGAGGCCCTTGAGCTCGCACAGGGTCAGGGTGACCAGCACAAAGACGAACAGCCCGAACATCAGCAGGTATTGGTGCACCCGGGTCACGTTGAACAGCACCGGCAGCACCCCACCGGCCTGAGACTGGAATCCCAGATAGAAAGGCAGGTACAGGAGCACCGCCGGAACCAGGAGTGCCCCGGTGAAGCCGATAGTGTGCCCGAGCCACTGCTCGTTGCGCAGCGCCCGCTGGCCGACGAGAAACGCCCCGCAGATGACGAACAGGTGAATCGGCAGGTCCCAGGTGTTGAGAAAGCCCAGTGCGCCGAGGCCAAAGGCCAGCAGCCCTATGTCGAAGGTGCGCTGACGGAGCAGGAACCAGCCATAGTCCCACACCGAGCCGAGCCACCGCCGTGCCCGCGACAGGGTCGACTCGCTGACCGGCGCCGAGACTTGAGCCAACGCTTCTTCAGCGCTGGCGGCCTTTCTGCGGCGCGAGCCAGTCCGAACGGCCGACGCCTGGTCGCTGCGCTGCTGCCACCAGGACGCTGCCCCTAGCAGCACGTTGAGCGCCAGCGCCAGCGTCAGCAGCACAAAGGGCAGGGCCAGCACGTGGGGATGCATATCGCCCAGCAAAAAGCTGAACTGGGGGAACTCGTCGATCACTTCCATATGCGTGCCGTACAGGTCACGGTCATTGACCACGCGCGAGGCCCGCCACCACCACCACATATCCTGCGGCACCCACTGGCCGCTCACCGCGGCCTCGGCGAGGTTGTTGATGTCCAGCCATTTCCAGAATGCCGCCGAGCCCAGGCCGCGCGTGTGCAGCACCTCGAACACGCCTTCCAAGTTGCCGACCACTACCACAAAAAGCGGCCCGAGCAAAGCCCACAGGACAGCCGAAACGCGCTTGACCACGCGGCTCCCCTGCTCGGTGCGCACCAGGTTGTAGACGATGCTGAAGGATCCAGTCGCCGCCAGGGCGAACAGGAGCGCGATGGCCAGGTTAAAGGCCACGCTGGCCGCCACGCCGGAAAGCCGCGTGAGGACGGAGATCAGCAGGTAGCCAAAGTAGTAGTAACTGATGCCATAGCCGGAGAGCCAGGGATCGTTCGGCGGGAATCGCTCGCTGCGCAGGATGGCATTGAGGAAGGCGATCTCCATCGGCTTTTCGGTGGCCGAGATCTCGGGATTGTAGGCGCGCACCAGGGCCCAGCCGGCAAAGGCCAGCAGGAACACCAGCTCGGTGGCCAGGATGAGGCCGCGGTTGTCGCGCAGGAACTGCCGCAGCTCAGCGCCGTCGCGCCGCCAGATCCACAGCGACACGGCCGCCAGCAGGGCGATGATGCCCATCATGGCCAGGCGCCCGTTGCTCAGCAGCCCCAGGCTGCCGCCCAGCCAGAGCACATAACCGGTCAGCAGCAGACCCAGCGGCCGGGCAAAGGCATAGCCGCGGTCGGGCAGAAAACGGAACAGCCGCAGGGTGAGCGGCAGGGCCACCAACCCCAGCAGCAACAAGATGAGCCACCAACCGAATACCGCCAACATGAGCTCCTCCGTCCCCCGGCTCAGTCCTTGACCTGGTAGATGCTGACCTGCTCGTTGTGGTAGGCCAGTTCGAGAAGGCCGTTGGCCCTCATCTCCTCGAATTTGCGCAGGCCAAAATCAGGATAGTAGATGCGTTCGACCTCGCCCACATAGACGTAGCGCACGTCATAGCGCTTGATGATCTCCATCGCCGCGTCGGGACTAGAGTCCGAGTAGAGTTGCTGCACGTCTCGCAGGCGTTGGTCGATCCACTGGCCGGGCATAGCCGAGCGCTGCTGGCGCTGGTGCCAGCTCCAGCCGATGATGGTCGGCAGGCCGGTGTAGATGGCCACGCGCGACCCCCAGCGGTAGAGTCCGCGCGGTTCGGTGTTGGCCTCAGCGATCACCGGCGAACCCTTTACGTTGTCGAGCAGCCAGTTGATGGCCTCGAGGTCGTACTTGAGCTGAATCTCCTGTCCGCCATCATTGTAGACGGCGGTCTGCATATAGGCGGTTCCGTCCAGACTCGGGCCGAGCGTGGCATCAAAGCGGTCATAAATCTTGGCTCTGGTGGCCATCACCGGGTAGAGCGCCGCCAGGAAGATCAGGAAGGCCAGGCCCCCTTGCCAAACGCTCCTTGCCGCAGGCGTCCACACGGCCGGCGCTCCCTGGCGCGCCCGGAAGCGCTCCAAAATGTGGCTCAGCCCCACTGCCGCACCCACCGACCAGAAGACCCACAACTGCAGGTAGAACTTGAACACGGTGTTCATGCGTCCGATATCGCCCTTGAGCACCACCAGGTCCACGGCCATCGACAGGACCAGACCGATGCCAAAGAGCAGCCAGACAAAGCGCTGTCGGATCTCCAGTCTCAGGCGCAGCACAATCATCAATGCGCCCAGGATCAGCAGCCAGACGAACAGGAAGAACCACTGTTTGGCCAGGGCCAGCCACAGCGCCACCAGAATCAGAGGCAGCACGATGGCCCAGCCCAGCGAGTCGTACTGGCGGCCCTTGCGCACCAGGCGGTTGTAGGCCCCCAGCAGGCGCGGCAGGCGGTCCCAGTAGCGCACGCAGAGCTGGAGCATACGCACCGTGCCCTCGCGCACCTCGCGGCTGAACAGCTCGATGCACATCCAGGTGATGAGCACAAAGAGGAACAGCCCGTGGATGCCCAGGTAGTTGCCCAGGCCCGTGCGGGCGCCCTTCCAGCGCTCAAAGCTGGTGTAGGCCGTGGCATAGCGCGAGAGGAAGGGTTGGTACAGAACAAAGCTGAGGCCCAGTACGATGAGCGACTTGACTCCCACTGTCCACAAGAGGCCCAGGTCGATGCGCTTTCTCAGCTCCTGCTCGCGCAAGAGCAGGGCCACACCGGCCACCAGCAGGTAGGTCGGATAGTCCCACGAGTTGATCGGGCGCAGCGCGCCGACCACCAGGCCAATCACGCCCAGCATCAGCATCTCGGACCAATCGATGCGCGCCAGCAGGCGGGTCACGACGGCCGGCAGGCGGCTCTTCCAGCGTGCCAGCAGGCCCGGCGAGCCGTGCGCGTCCTTCGGGGTGGTCGCACGCCGAATGACCGCCACGGCCAGGCCCAGCGCCAGCAGAGTAAAGGGCAGAGCGATCAGGTGCGCGTGCAGGTCGGCGTAGAGGAAGGTGAAGAAGGGGAACTCGTTGATCTCGCCGTTGGGCATCACGCGCGAGGGATTCCAGTAGGGCCACTCGGGCCGCAGGGCCAGCCGGGCTTGCCCGTGCAGCACCCGCGACAGGCCCGACAATACCTTGAGTGCCGCCGAGACGAGGGGAATCGAGCTTTGCGTGGTCGAGGTGCCCAGCTCCCACAGAGCGCGCAGCGGCACCGCGATCTCGGCCAGGTTGCCCAGCACGGCCACCAGCAGCGCGCCGAAGAGGGCATAGGTCATCGGCGCGTTCCAGGAGCCGAGCCAGGCTCGCAGACGGTTGGCCCAGGTCACGGCTTGAGCGCCGCCCTCTGGCGCGGCCGCTTCGCTGGCCTCAGGGGCAACAGGCTGCGCCTGCCGGCGCTTTTTGTCGGCAGGCAGGGTCAGGTTGTAGACCACGGAGAAGGCGCCCATCGCGGTGAGGGCCGCCAGCAGCGGGATGGACAGGTTGTAGGCTACCCAGGGCACGATGCCGGTGAGCTTGATCAGCACGGCCAGGATGATCTGCCCGAAATAGTAGTAGTTGAGATAGCCACCGGCGTACCAGGGGTCGTAGGGCGGAAAGACCGTGCTCCGAATCACCGCGTTGAGGTAGGCGAAATCCATCGGCTTTTCGCCGCCCATAATCGGGTGCCACAGGTCGGGGTTGCCGTAGCGAATGAGCAAGAAGCCGACAAAGAACAACAGGTAGAGCACCACGTTAAAGGCCAGCAGATGCCGGTCCTCGCGCAGGAAGGACAGCAGCTCGTTCTTGCGCCGCCAAAAGATCAAGCCGGAGCCGGCGGCCATCAAGAGCAGGGCCAGCAAGATGGCGCCGCGGGTAAAGGTAGCCAGCCCGGCATTGACCAGCATCCAGGTGAGCCAGGCCATCAGGAGGATGCCCAGGGTCCTGGAGAAGATGAACCCGCGATCCTTCAGCCCGCGAAAGACATAGTAGCTGAGCGGGAAAGTGATCCAGCCGATGACCTCGACCACCAGCAGCCAGACCAGCACGGGCGCGGCGTTGGCCAGGCTCTTGCGGTTAAAGATCTCGCTCCAGGTGCCGCCCGATTGCTGGGCCTGCTTTTCGTCATCGCTCAACTGCAGCCCGTTGCGAAAGTTGGGTACCTCGGTGGGGCGTATGCGGGCGATGTTCAGCCAGTCGATGCCATCGCCCAGCAGCGAGCGCACCTTGTCGGGCGAAAAGTCGGCCGTCTTGCGGAATACGGACACCTTGGGGTGGTCGTAGACGGTAAAGGGCTCTTCGGCATAGTCGTCGACGAACTCGAGGACACCCAGGTTGGGCCGAGAGGTGAACTCTTTGATCAGCTCAAAGCCCAGGTCGCCGGCGAATAGGTACTGGTAGTAGCGCGTGGTCATCGGGAAGCGCATCGGCAGGCGCGGGATCGAGCCGTAGCAGCGGTTGCTGCTCAGGATGATATAGTCGGCCTGAGAGAGCCAGTCGACGAACCAGTCCAGCTTGATCGGCTCGTCTTCGGCATAGGGGTGGAACTCGACCCAGCCGTAGGTGCCATCGGCATAGCCGTTGCGGCCGCCAACGCCGCCCCAGGGGATTGCGTCGTCCCAGTGCTCACAGCCGATGGCCGAGCCAGCGGGGATATTGTCATAGACCCACAGCGAAGCCGTAACGCGCGTGAGCGGCCGGGTGTAGATGCGGCTAAAGGCATAGGCCCAGGAGACAGAGCCGACGGTGACAAACAGGGTGAACGCCACCGCAGCAATGGTCAGCCAGCGAACCGCCCGGCCACTGCCCGCGCGGCGGGCGGGCCATTCTTCTCTCCACATCTGGACCTTCCTCCACAGTTGAACGAGCAGGTAGCCGGCCAGCATGGCCATAAAGGGGAAGAACGGCGTCAGATAGCGCGACAGCTTGCCAAAGCGCGTCGACTGGTACAGGAAGAAAAAGGTCGTCCAGAGCAGCACCAGCGCGTGGTTCAGCTTGCGGTGGCGGAGCAGCTCGTACCAGGCCAGCAGCCAGCCGGCCCAGGCAGCCAGGCTGAGGGGAACGCCAACGGCCCACAGCACCATATTCTGCAGCGAGTAGAGCACCGGTGCCCGGCTGGTCCAGAACATATTGAACGGCAGGTCAATGACGCCGTCGGCGGCCTGCGCCCAGTACTTGATGTCTTTGAGCCAGGCCGGCGCCAGCTTGATGCCGAAAAACCCCGGCCCCTGAAAGCTGTAGGGCTGGGCAATGCGAAAGGCCAGGAAGGCCACTACGAGAGCAACTGCAAAGCGCAGCGCGACCTGAAAGCCTGCCTCGAGCCAGTCGGGCCGGGAAGGCTCCGCGAGTGCCTCCCGCTCTGGCTCAGCGGCCACTGGCTGGGCAGCCACCGGCTCGGCAGAGGCGGCCTCTGGCTGGACACGCTCAGCGGCCGGGAGCTCCGTAACAACTGCGTCGCCTGCTTCTGCCGGCGGCGGCTCGACGCGGAAGGCAAAGCGGATCCCGCCCAGGGTCAGTTTCCAGTCCATCAGGGCCTGCTTGAGGCCCGCGCCGTTCTCACGTACTTCATTCTCCGGCAGCGCCGCAGGCGCTGGCTCGGCCGGCTCCGGTTCCTGCAGCAGGCGGTACAGCCGCAGCACGCAGGCCAGGGCCATCACCACGCCAAAGAGGGCCACATTGATCTTGGAGGATACGGCCAGCCCGTAGCTCAATCCCATCCAGAAAAAGTCGCTCCACCGGCCGCGCTCGGCCACCCAGATGCACCAGTAAAAGGTCAGCACGACGAACATCGCCACGCAGCTATCGGCGGAGAAAAAGTGCGACTGCTGAATGTGGATGACCAGCGTGGTGGTAAAGAGCGCGGCGAGGAGGCCAGCCACCTTGCCGTAGAGCTTTTTGCCAATGAGGTACATCAGCCAGACGGTGGCCAGGTCGTACAGGCCGGCCAGCACCCGGCCGACCAGGTGGATCTTGTCGCCGCCGACATGCAGTGCCTGGCCCACCGCCTTGGTCACAAAGAGGGGCAGGGTGCCATAGATATAGCTGCTGCCGACGTTGTACGGATTCAGCGGCGAGGTGGCCGTATCAAAGTACTGGGCGATGCTCTTGGGCCAGTTAAGCGAGAGCTCGACCATCCACACAAAGCGCTCGTCCGGGTGCAGGTGGGTATAGTCGTCCCAGTTGACCCCGGTGAAGCGAAAGTAGGCACCCAGCAGCAGAATGGCCACCAGGCACAGCGGCACAAAGTAGGGTTGGTCCACCAGCCGCGACAGCCCGCCGGACTCGACCGAGACCCTGATGCGCGATGCGAGCGCGCGCAGCCGCTCACCGAGTAGAGTCGGCGTCGGCGGTGGTGGCGGCGCAGCTTCCTCGGGCGCGGCCTGCGTCGGCCGGTCCGGGGTTACGGCGGGTTGGTTGCCGTCCGGTACTGGTTCGTATCCTGAATCCATGAACTAGTGCCTCTCCGTCAGGGGATTAGCGGCCTTGGTCACCAGGGTTCTGCCCTGGTTGGGGCCGTTGACAGCCAAGCTCAACTGGACTCTGCCGGCGGTCATCGCTTCACCGCTCGACAAAGACAGTGACATAGCCCGGGACACCTCCGGGCAGGTAATGAACAATGCTCACCACGTGAGGGAACTCTTGTCGCAGACGGCTCAGCCCCGCCACGTCCTCCGGGTGCAGGATGAACAACGCCCGCTGTCGCACGTCGGACAGGGGCCACTGGCCATCGATCAAGTCAATAAAGACCCGTTCCTGCTCCTCGGGCGCCATTTGCAGGTAGGTGCGCAGGGCCCGCCCATCGAACCAGTACGGCCAACCCTTGACGTAGACTGACGAGCGGTCGCCATAGGCCTCGATCTGCCGGGCGAACTCGCGGGCGATGGACACGTTCTGGCTGTCCGGCAGAACGTTCTTGAAATCGTGAAAGTAGAACTGCCGCGTATCGCGGAACTCGGCCAGCAGGAACAAACCGACGATGGCGACTCCGGCCAGCGCCAGCGCGCCGCGCCGGCCGACCAGCCACTCCACTGCGCCCTCGCGCTGCGCCGATGCCGCCTGCAGCCTGAGGCGCAGGTCCCACGCCGGATAGGTCGAGCCGAGGATCCGCAACTGCGCATCAACCGCAGTGAGGGTCAGCGCACACAGGAGCAGCGCCGGGCCGATGGTGCCGGCGGCGCGAAAGACGTTGGGCATCTCGTGGGGCAGCATGGCCAGAGTCATTGGTGCGATCAGCACCAAGAAAAAGGCCAGCAGCAGTGCGTTGCTGCCCTTGCGCCAGCGCCAGAGGGCGTAGGCCAGCCCCGGCACGAGCAGCAGTGCGCTGATCTGGCCCAGGTGCCTGAAGCCGGGTACGTTAAAGCGGGCATTGGAATCGCCATAGACGTTGAACATGAGCAGACTCGTGCGCACGTTCTCCAGCAGCAACGGAGTGGTCACCCGGGGCGTGTTGCGCTCGCCCTGCACCAGCTCTAACTGCAGGCCGATACGTTTCAGATAGGCGGCACGGTTTTCCAGCGCATAGCGGCCCAGCGGGGCAAAGGTCACCAGCGCTACGAGCGCCATCAACACCAGTCCGCCCACCCACTGCCGCCAGCAGGCCCGGCGCTCTGTCAGCAGGTACAGGACCAGAGCTATCGCCAGCGCCACAGGGGCAAAGAAAAACGGGGTGTAGGTCTGCATGCCCAGCCCGATGGCCACCCCGGCCAGCCCGAAATCGAACCACCTGCCGCGACGCAGAGCCCGAGCCACGGACCAGAGGAAAAGGAGAACGAACAACGGCAGCAGGATCACGCGGAACCCGGGCCGGCTGAGCACAATGTGCCAGTGATTGACTGCCAGCAGCCAAGCAGCAGCCAGGCCCACCGCCGGGGAGAAGAGCTCGCGCCCGGTCCAGTACAGGACCGGTATGGTCGCAATGCCGATCAAGGCGGAACTAAGCTTGAGCAAAAAGTGACTCAGCTCGCCAAAGCGGGTCAGAAAGGCCACCCAGTAGAAGAAGAGTCCCTCGCGACCCATGTTGGCGGTGAAAAAGATGTTGTGCTGCCCGCGCAGTATGGACAGCACGTCGGTATAGTTGTAGGGCAGATCCCAGCCAATGTCCGCCGGAATGATGTCGAGCTGGTACAAGCGCAGCCACGCGCCGACCGCGACCGCGGCCAGCAGCAACACCAGCGTTGGCGTGAACCACTTGCGCCGCGCCTGCGGCCGGGGCTGCACCGCTGCCGGGCGGCTGAGGCGTTCATTGAGGTAGAGCCAGCCCAGCGCCAGCAGCAGGCCGCCCAGCCAGAGAATCAATCCGACCTTCCGGTACTCGTTGCCGCCGAAATCGAGGCAGCCCAGCAGCGACACGGCCAGGAAGGCGAGCAGCACACCCCACACGCGCGGTGTTGCCGTCGGTTGGCCGCTTGCCTCAGCGGATGACGGCTCCCGCTCCTGGGCGATGCCGCCAAAGGCTACTACGAAGAGCACCGCCGCCGCGCCACAGGCCAGATAGGACGATGCATTGAGCAGACGCTGGTCAAAGCGGCCCTGGGCAAAGACCGCCAGAGCCAGGCAGACCACGGCCAGGAGCAGGCTCCACGACGCCCGCACTCTGGTCACGCTGGCAGCGGGTCGGCACCGGATGGGCGTACTGGCTTCGTCTCTGCTCATTGGCGGCTCACTGCCCCGCCAGGGGTGCGGGGCTCTGCTGGGCAGGGGCATAGAACACCATAAAGTCTTTGTCCGCTTGAAAGGCCTGGTAGCGCAGCAACTGGCCGTTCGGGTAGTGGGTCAGAAGCCAGCGCTCGGCCGCTGTGTTGGAGGGATTGTAGATGTAGAGCCTGTTGCGCGGCTCGAGGAGGTGCGGCTCGGCCTCCCTCATATCCATAATCAGGTTGTTCCATTCCATGTTCGGTATGGACAGGGCAATGGCCCGATGGTCCACCCAGTAGGCCGTGCCGATGCAGTAGGCATCATAGATGCTGCCCAGGGTGTCGGCAAAACCGTTCATCACCCGGGCCATGTCCCTGGCATTCCAGGCCGCCCGACGGTATTGCTCGTCATAGTCCACATAGAACAGGTGAAAGTTGAGCACAGCCGAACGGTAGAGCAGCAGCCCGCCCAGGGTCAGCACCAGCACCCAGCCCAGCCCGCCGCGCAGCACGCGCAGCACCTGCCGGCCGACCAGATAGAGCGGCAGCGCTACCAGCACCAACATCACCGGGATGACGCCCGAGGCGCGGATGTTGCTGGGGTTTTCGATGGGAAAGGCCACCGACATGGTTGAGGGCAACAGAGTGAGGAAGACCGCGGCCAGCCAGTAGAGAGCGAGAGGCCGACGCGTGGCCACCAGCAGGTACAGCAAGTAGGCCGTGCCTAGCACGAACAGTCCGCCGCTCACGTAATCGAGAATCGGCCTGGTGGGCACGCTGGCCGTCCAGGCGGCATCGCCGGTCCAGTTGAACATCAGCAGCGCACGGCGCACGTTGTCGACAAAGACGCTCAGCGAGCTCTGGCCCACCGGCCGCTCCAGGTCGGTGGTGCGAGTGAGCACGCGGTACCAGTACATCCGGGGCTCGTCATACTGGTAACGGATCAGCGGCAGGTAGACGAGCGCTGCGGTGCCCACCAGAGTGCCCAGGTTGCCCAGCAGCCGGCGGAGGGAAAAGCCCGGCTCGCGGTCGAACAGCCACTTGATGCCGAAAAAGACGATCACCAGGAAGGGCATGATGCGGAAGGACATATAGCCGTACAGCCCCGCGCCCAGCGCCAGGCCGGTCCAAATATAGTCGTTGCGGCGGCCGGTGCGTAAAGCCCGCAGGAGCAGCCACAGCACGGTCGTAGTCCAGAAGGGCATCAGCACGATGCGCCAGCCGATGCGGCTGACGATGAGGTGCCAGTAGGACACGGCGATGGCAAACGCTGCCAGCAGGCCGAGTTTTCGGTCGGCCAGCTCTTTGCCCAGAAAGTACATTGGTATGATGTTGAGCATGCCTACCAGGGCCATCGTCAGCTTGAGCGTGGTAAAGCCGTAGCCAAAGAGGCGTGAGAGCAGCGCGGTCAGGTAGAACTGGGTGCCTTCGCGGCCGGTGTTGCGGGGGAAGTAGATCATGTACTGGCCCTTGAGAATCGAGCGCACGTCCTCGGAGGCCTCGACGTGGTCGCTCTGGGGCTCGGCTGGCACCTCGGACACGCGGTACAGGTGAAAGAAGAAGGACAGGGCCAGGATACCGACAAAGCACAGCGCCACCCAGTCCACCCGCTTCTGAACGCCGCGCTCCCGAATGAAGGAGCGCACCCGGGACAGGACCGGCTGCACGATGCCCTGCGGCGACACCTGGACCATAGCCAGAATCCAGGCCACCGTGGCCACCACCCAGCACACCACGCCGCGCACGGTAAAGCGGTTCTTGGCCAGAGAGGCAAAGGCCACCGCCGCCAGCACTACCGCCAGACCAAAGAGTGCCCGGCGCAGCCTGCCTCGCGTCAGGTTGACCTGCGGCGAGTTGTCCCGCGGCGCCGAGTTGTTGGGCCACAAGGGCGGATTCTCCCGGCCCTTCCACACCACCGCGAGCAGGAAGAGCACCACTGCCGCGCCAAGCAACAGCACGCCATCGGCGGGAAAGTTGCGCACCGAAAGGCGCTGCTGGCCCGAAACGGCCAGCCACACCGATGCGAGGGCGACGAGACCCCAGATGGGGCGGATTCTGGCTCTCACCGGCCTACCTCCGCAAAGGGCTGGCGCTCCTGAGGGCGCCCAGCCGGGTTACACGAGACTCTGAAACAGGCGCTCATAACCGTCTATGGTCGTCTCCAGGTCAAACAGCCGGGCGATGTCCTCCCTGGGCCGCAGGTACTGACTCCTGTTGCGCAGCACGTCCACCAGGCCTTCGGCCAGGGCCTGCTCGTCCATCGGCTTGACCAGGCGGCCCATGCCGGTGAGCTTGACCGGCACGCGCAGCCCCGGGATATCGGTGGCCACGGTCGGTGTGCCGCACAGCATCGACTCGACCTGCACCATCGGGAAACAGTCGGTGCGGCTCGGCAGGGCCAGCACATCGCACAGGGCGTAAAAGTTGGCCACCTGCTGCTGGTCGTTCAGCAGGCCCAGCATCAGCACCTGCTCCTTCCAGCGCTCCTGCAGGTGACGCCACCGTTCAAAGAACGGTTCATACACGACATTGACCTCGCCGGCGTACACAAAGCGCGTATTCGGAAGCTGCTCCAGAACGAGCGGCACCGCTTTCAGCAGATAGTCAAAGCCCTTTTCTTCGACGAACCGGCCGGCGAATCCCACTACGTTGACGCCATCGAGCCCCAGCTCCTGACGCCAGGCCTTGACCCGCTCCGGCTGCGGCAGCGGGATCTCTACCGGCGGCAGGATCTGCACCAGCTTGTCCGAGAACTGGCTCAGAAAGGGCGAGCACTCGGCATAGTCGCGCGTGTGAATGGTGATGCGCGCCGACTGAGACAGAGCCCGGCGCATCAGGCCGGTCACAAAGAACTGCACGAACTGATCAAAAGGCCGCGACGGCATCACCAGGTCGCCGTGGTGCGTGATAACCACCTTCTTGCCATAGCGTTTGGCCAGCGCGGTCACCAGCGGCGACTCGAATATCGGCACGTGAACCTGCACCACGTCGTGCTCGCGGATCAGGCGGTTGGCCGCGGCGGGAAAGCCAGGCATAATCACGCCCCGGCTGAGCCGCATGATCGTCGGCAGCCGCACGATACGTACGCCGTTGTGAACCTCTTCGGCCGGCAGCGTCTTCCAGTACTGCGCTGTCAGCACGGTTACCTGGTGGCCACGGCGGGCCAAGCCCTCCGAAAGGCGCCTGGCGTAGGCAGTCAACCCGGTCCAGTGCGGGTAGTAGTAGGTGAGTACGACCAGGATCTTCAACGAGTCGAGTTCTCCGCAAGAGATTGCCGCGGCGCAACACCGCAGCAGTCCGGGACGGGCCGCCCGGCCACTACTCCCGCTCCGTATCGCCCTGCTGTTTGGTCGGACGGGCCAGCGCCTGGCGCAGGTGCTGCGGGTCGATGCCTTCGCTCCACAGCGAAACCAGCCCCAGGCCGAACAGCGTCACATAGCTCACCGCTCGCAGCACCAGGGCGTAGCCCAGAGCGACCTCGCGACCCACACCGAACAGGGCCAGGGTCAGCACTGTGATCGACTCGATAACGCCGAGCGACCCGGGCGACGCTGGCACCACCATACCCAGCGACGTCAGACAAACCAGCAGCAGCGCGGCTGGTGCCGGCAGTGCCAGCCCGACCGACCGCGCCGTCCAGTAGAACTGCAGACCGGCGGCCAGCCAGGCCACCAGCGACCAGCCCAGCACCCCGGCGACGCTGTTGCCGCTGCCCAGAACAGCAAGGCCCTTGACGGCCGAGTGCACCGCCCGCCTCAGCCAGGGTCGGTCCAGCGCGGGAAACCGCCGGGCGAGGCGGTCGAACCAGTCCAGCGACCAGCGTGGCCTGACGGCAACCAGGATCATTACCGCAACTGCCGCCGCGGCAGCCAGCGCGATCCACAGCACTGGTGCGAGGTACCGGGTGGGCAGGTCGACTCGCGGCAGCAGGGCCACGAGAATCAACACCAGCGCCACCACATCGGCCAGGCGCTCCACTACCAATGTAAAGAGCACGCTCACCAGGTTGATGCCCGCGCCCTCGGAGCAGAGGTAGCCGCGCAGCACATCTCCCAGGCGCAGCGGCGCCAGGTTGTTGATCAGGTAGCCAATGTTGCTCCAGCGGAAAAGCCGGCCCAGGTCGACGCTACCGCTGCTGCGCAGCAGCAATTGCCAGCGCACCGCTCGCACCCACATACCGCCGGCATAGAGCAGAACGGCCGGAATCAGCCACTGGTACTCTGTTCGGCGGAGAGTATCGTACAAGACACGGGGATCTGTACCGCGCACCAGCCAAGAGATGCAGAGCAGGCTGATGAGCACTCCCGCCCATGTGCGCCAGTTTTTCATTGCGGGAGATTATACCTCTGGCCAGGGCCCTCGGCAAGTGCCGGCGCTTGTGGCGCTGGCTCTACTTGCCGCCCGGATCGAGGAGGTGCAGGAACTGAGCGCGGGTGAGCTCGGCGGTTTTGGCAAAGATCAGCGGCTGGGGATGGTCGTACACGGTAAAGCTCTCGTCGGCATAGCCCAGGTCCAGCACCAGCCCTGAGGGGCGAACCGACCGCAGCAGCGGCGGCGCGGCCAGGTCAAGGCCCTCGCGCGGGTTGTCCATAAAAGTCACCCCCGCCAGAGAGGGGTAGACCGCCGGTGCTGCTACCAGCTCAAACCCGAGCTCGCCCGCAAAGAGGGCCTGGTAGTAGCGGGCCGCCAGAGGAAAGAACCACGGCTGGCGGGTCAGCGGCGCATAGAGGCGCTGGCTGGACAGGGCCACATAGTCGGCGCGCAGCAGGGCCAGGATCAGCTCGTCGCGGCGCTTTTCGCTGTCCAGGGTGTGCATGTCGATGATCTCCACGGTGACGCGGGCCGAGCATTCCCGGTCCGCCCCCTGGGCAGGCAGGGGATCGTCCCAGTACTCGGTGAGGATCACCGTGCCCCGTGGCACGCGGTCGCACAGCCATGCGGTGGCGGTGAGCCAGGGGTGCGGCTGGCGGTACACGTTCAGATAGGCCAGAGCATAAAAGCCAGTGTAGCCCAGCACGGCGGCCAGCCCGAGTACCAGCAGCGCCCGCATCGCCGCCGGAGCAGAACGGCCGGAGGAGCTCTGGCCAGAAGCAAGGCGCCATTCGTGCGCCCAGAGGGCTGCGGCGCTGATGCACAGGAAGGGCGTGAGGGGCAGCATGTAGCGCATGAACTTGGCGTAGGTCCAGCCCTGCATCCACGTGTACAGCACGGGCCAGGTGAGGGCCACCACCTCCAGCCGCGTGGGGCGGTGCCAGACCCGCCACACCCACAGCACCAGTCCAACCACCCCCAGCGCGCCGAGCAGCGGGCCCAGGCCGTGCAGCAGGAGCTGGCCAATCTGGTAGCCAAAGGGCTGCGTGCCGGCGTACTGGCGGGTGTAGGGAAAGTCATAGATGCCCTGGGCCATGGTCACTTCGGTGCCAATGGCGGCCACAAAATGGGCCGCATCGAGCAGAGCGTAGGGCTCGAGCAGCACAAAACCCAGGCCAGCGACCAAAAAGGTCAGCAGCAGGCGCCGGCCGGCCCTGGCCCAGGCGGTGCGCAGGCCGGCCACGAACTCGCGCCCTGCTGCCCGCAGGCGTGCCAGCAACGCTCTGGCCTTTTCGCGCGCCGAGAAAGAGGCTGGCCAGCGGGCGGAGGGTGCAGCAACCGCCGAAACGGGCCAGGCAAAGGCACACCAGGCCACGGCTGCCACCACCAGCAGCGGCAGCACGCTGACCTTGGTGGCCAACGCCAGGGCCAGCAGCAGGCCCATGCCCCAGGCGTCGCGCCGACGGCCGTACTGGGCGACGTTCAGCGCCTGATTCACTCCCAGCACGATGAGGAGCGTCAGCAGCGGGTCGGCAGTGTAAAAGTGGGCCATCTGGATGTGCAATACGGACACCGTCAGGAACGCCGCGGCGAGGGCGGCCGTCAGGCGGCCGAACAGCCGCCGCACCAGGTGCCACACGGCCAGCACGGTGAGCGTGTCAAAAACCGCCGAGAGCAGGCGGCCGAGCAGGTAGTAGCGGTGCATATCGGCCCAGCCCTTTTGCCATAGGTTCACCAGTGCCGAGAGCCCGCGGATCAGGTAGATGGGCACAGAGCCGTAGGCGAAAAAGTGTGGATTGAGAGGACTGGAAAGGCTCAGGAACTCGGCCAGGCTAGAGGGCCAGGAGAGCCGCGAGGCCACCATCAGGATCTGGCGCTCGTCGGGGTGGAAGAACAGGCCGTGGTCCCAGTTCAGCCCGTAGGCGCGCAGGGCGAAGGCGACCACGAGGAGCAGGAGCAGGAACAGCCCTGAGGCCGCCCTGCGCCGGGGCTCCGGGACCACGCCGGCCGGCTGGCCGGCGGGATCAGAGCTGCTCAAAGCGCTGGACGTCGAGCACAAAGACGGTTGCCCCGCCCACTTCGACCTCGAGCGGCTGCACCCAGTGGCGGGCGGCGGCGGCTTCGCTCAACGGCATCACCGGAGAGACGAACTCGCGGCGCGCGTGGCAGTGCTTTCTCAACAGGTCGATTACTCTATCCACCAGGTCGTCCGCGACGCCAATCAGTATCGTGGCATTGCCACGCACCAAAAACCCACCGGTGGAGCTGACCTTGGTGGCGCGCAAGTCCTGCGCCATCAGCGCGTCCAGCACTGCTCCTGCGTCGGCGTCCTGAACAATGGCCACGATCAGTTTCATCGAACCCTCCCTCGGCGCGGCGTGCGCCGCCCGACGCGGTCAACTGCCACTACTTGAGATAGATGAAGGGGTTGCGTCGCACGCCGTTCAACTTGATTTCAAAATGCAGATGAGGGCCGGTGGACTTGCCCGTGTTGCCCGAGGCGCCGATGGCCTGGCCCTTCGTTACGGACTGGCCCACTTCGACGTAAATGACGCTCAGGTGAGCGTAGAGGGTCTGAAAGCCGTTGCCATGATCAATGAGCACATGCAGCCCATAACCAGTGTCACTGCGCCCGACGAGAGCCACATAGCCCGAGTCGGCTGCCTTGACCGGAGTACCGATCACGACGCCAATGTCGGCTGCCGGGTGGGCCTCGCTGTAGCGCTGGGTGATGTAGCCGCTCACCGGCCAGCCAAACGTGCCAGTGCCCTTCTTGGCATTGCTGGGCACAGTGCCGGACCAGGCCACCACGTGGCGCGTCTGGTACGGGCGGTAACCGCCGGGAACGATCAGTTTCTGGCCGACAGTGATGGTGTAGGGCTCGACCAGATAGTTGCCTTCATAGGCGGTGATGGCCGAGACTTCTACCTTGTACTTCTTGGCGATGCTTTCCAGTGTGTCGCCCTTGACCACCGTATGGTACACGCCAGATACGGGCAGGATGATCAGCTCGTCGCCCAGACTCAAAAAGTCAGGGTTGTCCTCCAGGTTGCCGTTGTTCCAGAGGATCGTGTTGACGCTCACGCCGAAATGGTCGGCGATGGTCGAGACGTTGTCGCCAGACCGGACGGTGTAGGTGATGGGGTCGATGCGATAGCGCCGTGGGATGATGGTGTGCGGCACCACAGCCTGTACCAGCACGTCCTCATCCTCACCACCTGTGCCTCCTACAAAGTGGGGCGCGCTGCACACCGCAGGGGCCGGCATGCTCTCGACCTGGGCTGGCATTGCCGCCGCGACGCGGCCCGACGCAGCCCGGGGGAGACTGGCCGCCAGAGCGCCCCAGTCCAGGCTCAGCAGGCGCAGCCCGGCACAGAGCAGCAGCAAGAAGCAGGTGTGAGCCGCCCAGCGGCCCAGCGTACCTTCGCTGGCCAGGCGTTTGAGCAGAGCGACTGCACTGCCCAGGCAGACTGGCAGCTCCCGAGGCCGGGAGTCAATTGGAGACGGTTCTGGCTCGGTGCTCACTAGAGACTCTTGCTCATCGTGTCGAGGAATTCCTTATTGGTCTTGGTCTTGCCCATTCGCTGGAGAAGCAGCTCAACGCTGTCCTCGTCGCCAATCGCGGACATCATACGGCGCAGGGTCCAGACCTTGGACAGCACTTCTGCGGGCAGCAGCAGCTCTTCGCGGCGGGTGCCGGAGCGCTCGATGTCAAAGGCCGGGAAGATGCGGCGTTCGGAGAGCTTGCGATTGAGGTGCAGCTCCATGTTGCCTGTGCCTTTGAACTCTTCGTAGATGACATCGTCCATGCGGCTGCCGGTATCGATGAGGCAGGTGGCGATGATAGTGAGGCTGCCGGATTCTTCGAGCTTGCGCGCTGCCCCGAAAAAGTGCTTGGGCGGGTAGAGGGCGACAGGGTCGAGGCCACCGGAGAGGCTGCGCCCGCTCGGCGGCACGATGAGGTTGTAGGCCCGGGAGAGACGGGTGATGCTGTCCAGGAGGATCACCACGTCCTTGCCGCACTCAACCAGGCGCTTGGCCCGCTCCAGTGCCAGCTCGGCCACGCGGGTGTGCGCCTGCACTGGCTCGTCAAAGGTCGAGCTCACCACCTCGGCGTCGATGGAGCGGTCCATGTCCGTGACTTCCTCGGGCCGCTCGCCGATGAGGCAGACCATCAGGTGAACGTCGGGATAGTTCGAAGTGATGGCGTTGGCGATGTGCTTGAGCACGGTGGTCTTGCCGGCCTTGGGCGGCGAAACGATCAGGCCGCGCTGTCCGCGGCCGATGGGGGCGATGAGGTTGATGAGGCGCGTGGTCAGCAGCTCCGGGCGCGTCTCCAGGTTGAACATCTGATTGGGAAAGATGGGGGTGAGACTGTCAAAGTTGGGCCGGTTCTTGGCTGCTTCCGGATCCAGGCCGTTGACTGCCTCGACTCGCAGCAGGCTAAAGTACTTTTCCGATTCCTTCGGCGGCCTGACCTGGCCGATCACCAGGTCGCCAGTGCGCAGGCCAAAGCGGCGCACCTGCGACTGGGAGACATAGACGTCTTCCGGTCCTGGCAGGAGGCTCGGCGCACGCAAAAAGCCGATGCCGTCGGGCATGACTTCCAGCACGCCGCCGCCAAAGATAAAACCCTGGCTTTCGGCATTGGCGCGCAGCAAACGCATGATGAGCTCGGACTTTTTCAGGCGGCTAAAGCCCGAGATATTCATCTCTTTGGCCACGTCGCGCAGTTGACCGAGCGTCTTGGTATCCAGTTCAACAATGTTCACAGTCACACTCCGTCGTTCAAGTACTTGGCACAGGGTTCTGCCGGCCCAAAGGCGGGCGGGCCAGACCCGGGACACAGTGAACGAGGCTCGTCGGGACGGTGTTGCGCTCCAGGCGTCGTCTATGGACCACTTTGGCGCAGTTGATTGGGGTAGTCAACCAGTCCACCAGGCGCAAATAGAAGATTGGCCGACAGAGCGATGTTCCCGCATACGCGGGACAAAAAAGAGCATCCTGGGTCGAATCGTGGGGCGCTATCGCATCATCATGCCCGCGAGAGGACTCGAACCTCCACGCCGTAACGGCACAGGCCCTCAACCTGCTGTGTATACCAGTTCCACCACGCGGGCGTCTAGCCCCAAAATTGTAGCTCATTGTGGCGAATTGTCAAACCGTTGTGGGCCGGTCTTCAAGCCAGAGCCGCACTGCATCCAGCGCATAGTGCACTGTCCAGAGGATGCCCGTCTCGCTCTGGCCGCGCGAGGGCCAGCGGCTGAGGCGTTCTTCTTCCGGAGTGAGCAGCGCAATGTGCAGGAGGGGCGGGGTCTCGCCGCCCTCCAGCACGGCCAGGCCCAGATCAGCCCCAAAGCGCGACCGAACCGCGGCGGCGATCAGGCGGACTCGCTCCTCACCAGAGGCGGCGCTTTTCGCCCCGGCTTCTTCGGTCAACGAGGCACTGTCCAGGGTCTGGATGGCGCCAACCAGCACGGCTCGCCCGGGGTCCGCCTCGTGCAGCTTGAGGGCGACCAGCCCGCGGGTCTCGGCCTCGGCCACGGCCAGGCGCAGCCCGGCCTGGCGCAGCCCGGCCACCACCACCCCGGCCAGAGTCTGCTCATCGACCCCGTAAATGACCCGGCCCAGCCGCTCCCTCACGCGCGCCTCCATCTCGTCCAGCAGGGCGGCAGCTTCCTCACGGGAAGGCGCCTTGGCCGTGATGCAGATGTCGGTCTGCCCCGGATGAGCGCGAGTGCCCACGCTGGGATTGCGCTGGTGCATCAGGTCGGTGATTTGCTGGTCGACCATGCTCTCGCCGATGCACACGCTGTGCACCTGGCGCACCAGGATCACGGCGTGCTCGCCCATCCTCTGGCTCAGGTAGGGCAGCACGACCTCCCGCAGGAGGTAGGCCATTTCGTGGGGCACGCCAGGCAGAGAGACGATGGCCTTCTGGTCGAGCTCGACGGCAAAGGCCGGCGCCGTGCCCACCGGGTTCTCGATGATCACCGCGCCGGCGGGAACATAGGCCTGGCGGCGATTGTTGGGGCTCATCGTGGCGCCACGTCGCTGGAAGAACCCTTCGATTTGCTCCAGCAGCCGCGGCTGGAACTCGAGCTCGCGCCCCGCCACCGCAGCCACCGCCTCGCGCGTTACGTCGTCGACGGTTGGCCCCAGGCCGCCGGTGGTGATGACCACATCAGCGCGCGACAGAGCCAGGCGCAGCGCCGACATGATGCGCTCGAGGTTGTCGCCAACGG
>Ga0116142_10002194_pt1 | contig 21626 bp, 19 predicted proteins | sample AD_UKC033_MetaG_FD_89785 | JGI IMG/M metagenome (GOLD analysis project Ga0116142, IMG submission 89785) | Active sludge microbial communities of municipal wastewater-treating anaerobic digesters from USA - AD_UKC033_MetaG | ecosystem: Engineered > Bioreactor > Anaerobic > Digestate | place: USA... | reverse complement strand
GCGGGCAGTACGAGCAGCGCCGCCATGCCGAAATACCCACGCCGGGGCAGGTAGTCGGGCGCGGCGGAAACGGTCTGCGCCAGCAACGCGGCTAGTCCGCCGGGCGCCTGCCCGGCAAGATCGACATGGGTCAACGTTTGCAGCGGCGCGTCGAGACCGGCCAGCCAGCCAAGCGTTGGCGCCCATTGTACGGCGGCAAGGCCGAACGCGACAGCCGCGCCCAGCGCGAGCCGAAGCAGTGCGCGCGAAACGGCGGATGCTTTCGCCGAGCCGCCAAATGCGAGCAGCACGGCATAGGGCGCGGTCAGCAACAGGAACGCGATGGCTGCCGCTGGTGAACCGCAGAGGAACAGGAGCGCCAGCGTGATGCCGGGCACGGCGGCGCTCGCCGCATTCGATCGCGGCGGGAAGACGGTGACCGCCCAGAAGAGCCATGGGGCGCAGGCCATCGCGTTCGCGAGTTCGGGCCGCGACATGGCGGCGGCGGCCGCGCCCGAAAAAGCATAGGTCACGCCCGTGAACAGGGCGCTCATATCGCGCAGTCCGAGTGACCGCGCGAAGAGGGCGCATCCAAGACCCATCAGTGCAAGACACAGCGCGGCGTGCCAAGCCATCGCCGTCGGCGTGGGCAAAAGAAGGAACACCACATTGAACGGGTGGAACAGGCAGGTGGCGGGGTTCGCGAGGAAGGGCGCGCCGCAGAACTGCGCATCGGTCCACAGCGGGAGTTGACCCTGCCGCAGCCGCCCGAACCCATACTGAAACACGGGCAGGACGCGCTGGTAGAGGTCCGCGTTTTCGAGGGCCTCGCGCGCGCCGTGCTCGGGCCGCTCGACGGCCCGCCAGTAGACCGGCGCGGCGAGCAGGAACAGCACCGCCGTGAAGAGCACCGGCCAGAACGGGCCGCGATTCCGCGCGCCGGGCAGCGTGGTCACGCCAGCAACTCGCGTACCGTGACCCAGCGGCGCTCCTTGGCGGCGCGCACCATGGCATGCGTCGCGGCCAGGCTGTTCAGGTTGTCCCGCCCGCTGGTTTCCGGCTCGGTGTTCGCGGTCAGGGCGCGCGCAAACGCTTCGAGCAGCCACGCCTGATGCGCGGGCTCGAACTTGACCAGCGGGACCGCGCGGCGGCTGCCGGGTTTATCGGAGAAGAAGACCTGCTCGCCTTCGAGCATGAGCGCGCCTTTCGAGCCATCGAAGCGCCAGTCCGCGTTCCAGGTGGTTTCCCAACCGCCGCTGACCCAACTCGCGCAGTAATTCGCCGTCGCGCCGTTCTCGCACCGCCATTGGGCCATGACCGTCGCATCGCCCTTATACCAGCTCCACGGCGCGCCGACACTGGCCGCCTGCACCGAGGCAATGTCCGTGCCGAGGACGCCCCGGAGCATATCCACGTGGTGGATGCTCATGTCGAGGATGAGCGGATAGGGCATCTCCTCGCGGTAGCCGCCGAAATGCGGGCCCTTGTGGAAGCGAATCTCGACGTAACCCACGTCGCCGAGGCGGCCCTTCTCGATGAAGCGCTTAATCGTTTGCGTCACGGGCTGGTAGCGGTAATTCTGTGCGACCATGAGCGTGCGCTTTGCCTGTTTCGCCCGCGCCACGAGGTCCTTCGCGTCCTTCACAGTCGGCGCGAGCGGCTTCTCGCAGAGCACGTGCAGGCCACGCCTGAACGCTTCGGCGCAGACCTGCCGCCGGAACCGCTGGGGCGTGACATCGAGCAGCGCCTCCGCCTCGACCACCGCGATGGCTTCGCGATAGTCGGTGAAGCAGCGGTCGCGCGGCATGCCGTGGCGCGCGGCCGCCGCGATCAGGTTCGCCTCGTTGGTATCGACGTAGGCCACGCCCGCCCACGCGGAGGACGCCGCGACCACGTCGGTCCATTCGCGGCCCATGCCGCCCACCCCGACCTGAATGATGCGCTTCATGATCGTGCTCCGGTTGTCGCGTAAGGGACCGCTCCCCCTACACATCCGCCTCGGTAAATTGCGCCAGGATGCGCTTCGCCGCGGATAGTTTGTGGACCTCGTCCGGGCCGTCGTAGATGCGCCCGGCGCGTTCGTTTCGGAAGAACAGCGCCAGCGGCGTGTAATCGGTCGTGCCGAGGCCGCCGTGCACCTGAATCGCGCGGTCGATGACCCGCATCATCGTGTTCGCGGCGTGGAACTTGATGAGCGAAATCTCGACCCGCGCCTCCTTCGGACCACACTGGTCAATGCACCACGCCGCGTGCAGTACGGCGAGCCGCGCGGCGTTGATCTCGGCGCGGCTTTCCGCGATCCACGCGCGGACAATCTGCTGGTCCGCGAGCGTGTGATCGGGCGTCACGCGGCGTTGCAGCGCGTAACGGCACATGAGTTCGAAACTGCGCTCGCACACGCCCATCCAACGCATGCAATGATGGATGCGTCCGGGTCCGAGCCGGTCCTGCGCGATGAGAAAGCCCGCGCCGTCCGGGCCGAGGATGTTGTCCACGGGCACGCGCACGTTCTCGTAGCGAATGCGCGAATGACTGGCCCAATCCTCGCCGCGCCACCCCATCGAGGGCGTGTTTTCCTCGATACACACGCCGGGCGTATCGATGGGCACGAGAATCTGGCTTGCGCGCAGGTGCTTCGGCGCGTCCGGGTTCGTAATCGCCATCACGATGGCGAAAGACGCGCCGTCCGCGCCCGTGCTGAACCACTTCGTGCCGTTGATGACCCACTCGTTGCCGTCGCGGACCGCCGTGGTGCCCATCCAGACGGGGTTCGAGCCGGGGTAGTCCGGCTCCGTCATCGAGAAGCAACTGCGGATGTCCCCCGCGAGCAGCGGCGTCAGGAACCGCTCCTTTTGCTCGTCGGTCCCGTACTTGATCAGAATCTCCATGTTGCCGGCGTCGGGCGCCTGGCAATTGAAGGTGTAATGCCCCAAAGGCGAGCGCCCGAGTTCCGCGCTCACGAGGCCGTGTTCGAGCGTGCTCAGGCCCATACCGCCGTATTCCTTATGGATTTGCGGCAGCCACAGCCCTTCTTGCTTTACTTTCGCGCGCTTCTCCCGCAGCGCGTCCAAGACGACCCGGAACCCCTGGGTGAGATAGTCGCGTTCGAGGGGAATGAGTTCCTCGTCCACAAACGCGCGCACACGACGAGTCACCTGCTGCATTCGGTCGGAAATACTGAAATCCATCTCCCGGCCTCCCGTTACTGCGTTCGACGGAAAGAGTACACCACGGGGCGGGGCCGGTGAAAGCCGCAGACAGCGGAACATACCGCGTCTACTGCTCAGGCGGTAGGACGTGGCGTGCGGCGGGAACTACAGGTGACAGTGGGCAAGGCCGCGCTTTTCGAGGTACTGCTGGTGGTATTCCTCGGCGCGCCAGAACGTTGCCGCAGGCTGAATCTCCGTGGCGATGGGCCGCGCGTGCTTGCCGGAGCGATCGAGGGCATCCTTGGAAGCCCGCGCCGCGGCTTCCTGCTCGGGCGTGTGGAAGAAGACGACCGAGCGGTATTGGGTACCGAAATCCGGGCCTTGCCGGTTCACCTGGGTCGGATCATGGCAGGTCCAGAACACGTCGAGCAGTGCGTCGTAGGAAACCTTGTCCGGGTCGTACACGACCTCGACCACCTCCGCATGCCCGGTCCGGTCCGTGCACACGTCCTTGTAGGTGGGGCTTTCGAGCGCGCCGCCCATGTAGCCCACGGACGTGGCCGTCACGCCGTCAATGCGCCGAAATGCCGCCTCGACGCCCCAGAAACACCCCGCTCCGAAGGTGGCTTGCTCCATGATTCGCTCCTCGCCGGGTTGCGGAGCGTCCTCCTCGCGCGCGGCGGTTTCAGCGGTGGGCGCCCCCGATACGGGACCGCCGCAACCGGCCGTTACGCACCACGCCGCGCCGCCGAACAGCATCGTCAGGAAAACACGCCGCGACATCTCGATATCCCTGCCTTTGGCCGCGCCCCGACGCAGCTCGCGCCGGGGAACGCCTCGCGGTATAGGCAACACGCGGCAGGCGGGGATTATTGCGGCGCTACTCGGCTTCCACCACGAGGTCCGGGTTCTCCGGTCCGAAGTGCTTCAGCATGACGAGCGGGTCCGCCTTGCTCGGGTTGCTGATAACGACGCCCGCTTTCGCGGCCGCCTCGGACACGAAATACTCGTCCTGGGTCAGTTGGCCGTAGCGGATCAACGCGGGCGATTCGATGTCCCATACGCCCAGCTTGCCGTGGCCTTGCATGCAGATGAGCCCGTAGGCCGCGCCGTCCTTGATGGTCACGGTGCCGCCCGGCAGGACCGTGAGTTCCTTCGCGCTGAACGCGGCGGACTTGTAGCAAATCCAGTTGTCGATGTAGCCCTCGGCCTTCATCTGCTCGATGGGCTTCACCGGTTTCGGGCGCATAAAGTGTTTCTTGGCGAAGTTCGGATCGACGTTCAGTTCCCAGTCGATGACCTCGACCAGGTAGTCGAAGTCGCCCTTCTTGTCCGGGGGCGTGTCTTTCCAGAGCAGTTCCTCGGGCACGATCGAATCGCCCGTGAGCGACTGATACATGGCGAAGACATCCGACGCCTTCTGCGGCTCGTAGGTGCAGAGGCTGCCCGGCGCGTGGAGCACGCCGGGGGGCACGTCCCAGCCCGTGCCCGGTTCGAGCCGATACGCCGCCGACAGATTGGTCAGCTTGTTGTCGCCCTTGACATAATCCATGAGTGCCTGGCGCACCTGCTCCTTCGTCACACCGGGCTGGAGCCCGAAGAACGTGTACGGGAAATCGCCGCCGTGGTTGTTCACCTGCGGCGGGAAGTAATACGCCTCCGGTTTGCCGAGTTGCTTCACCCGCGCGGCGTGCGCGTCGTCATGGTGGATGTGGTGCGGCAGCGCGCCCTTGTTGTCGAAGAACTTCGAGTACATCGGCCAGCGGCCATGCTCGTTCCAGATGCGGTCGCCGATCAATGCGCCCTTGAGATCCGCCACGGCGTCCCGCAGCAATACCCGCTCCGTCTTGCCGCCGTCCTCGAAGACAATGAAGCTGAGTCCTTCATTCGGGCTGGTGAGCGGGCCGTTGTCCGCGGGCGTGGTCGAAGAGAACCACCGCTCGTCGATGCCGCCGCGCACGCCGCCCATCGCGTAGTAGTCGTCCGGGTGCAGCTTGATGCGCCGGCCCGGCACGCAAAACGAGCGCGGCACCCACGTGGGCGCGAGCCGCACGATCCCTTTGCCTTGTTCCAGTGCCTTTTCGGCCAATGCTTTCGTGGACATCCTTGCTTCCTTTCGATTCGATTAGGCGCCGACGGCCTGCCACGTCCCGGATTTCGCCGATTTCAGGACCGCGTCGCAAACATACTGCGTTTCGAGCGCGCCGCGGAAGGTGGGCTGCGCCGGTTCGCCGGTTTCGAGCCCCTTGATAAAGTCCGCGACACCGTGAATGAACGAGTGTTCGTATCCGATTTGCAGTCCGGGGACCCACCACTTGTCCATGTAGGGCATGTCCGAGTCGGAGACATGCACCGAACGCCAGCCGCGCACGATCGAGTCGTCGCGGTGGTCGAAGTAGTTGAGGCGATGCAGGTCGTGCAGGTCCCACTGGATGCTGGCGTGCTCGCCGTTGATTTCGAACGTATATAGCGCTTTGTGGCCGCGGGCGTAACGGGTGGACTCGAACGTGGCCAGCGATCCGTTGTTGAACCGGGCGAGGAACGCGCAGGCGTCGTCGATGGTCACCGGCTCGACCTTGCCCGTCAGGTTGTGTTGGCGCTCCTTCACGAAAATCTCCGTCATGGCGGTGACGCTGCTGATGGGGCCGTTCAGCCACAGCGCGGTGTCGATGCAATGCGCGAGCAGGTCGCCCGTGACGCCGGCGCCGGCCGCCGCGGCGTCGAGCCGCCAGAGGCCCGTGCCGCCTTGGGGCAGATCCGCGGAGATGGTCCAGTCCTGAAGAAAGACTGCGCGGTAGTGGAAGATGCGGCCCAGACGCCCTTGGTCGATGAGCAGCTTCGCGAGCGTCACGGCGGGCACGCGCCGGTAGTTGTACCAGACCATGTTCGCCACGCCCGCCTTCTCGACGGCCTCGACCATTTCGAGGCCCTCGGCGGGATTCATGGAGAGCGGCTTCTCGCAGAGCACCATCTTGCCCGCCTGCGCCGCCGCGATGGCGATGTCGTGGTGATAGTTGTTCGGCGTGCAGATATCGATTGCGTCGATATCCTTGCGCTCGACCAGCTTACGCCAGTCGGTCTCGACGCCCTCGTAGCCCCAGTTGTCCGCGAACGCCTGTATCTTGTCCTTGCTGCGCGCGCAGGCGGCCTTCAACACAGGCTCGTACGACAAGTCGAAGAACTTGCCCGCCTGGCGATAGGCGTTCGAGTGCGCCCGCCCCATGAACCCGTAGCCGATTAAGCCAACGTTAAGTTCTTTCATAATGCTGATTCTCCCACTTCCTGCATTGAAGAGACAGTGCCTTTCAGAGACCTAGTGTCAACCTGCTTGCGGCGCGAATGCGCCGACAACGGTTCCGCGCATCTCGGGCGGTTTCTTGGTCGGCTGAGTCGCCCGGATATCGAAAACTGACGGCAAATTCGGACAAGAAAGCCAAATCTTCTCGATGAATCTCTCATATAGGCAACTTCGCAAGCACCAAATCAAGAAGTGCGGCTAGATCATGTGTTTTGGGGAGAGTGACTCCCATTTCGTGGAGCATTGCCTTCAGGTATTTCTCCGCACACTGTTGCGCATGGAAACAAGCTCCGTCATAGTTCGGATTCTTCCGTGCATGTGATTCACGTTCCACGGTCCAATAGTCCGCTTCCGCTTTCTGAATCCACGCAAGAGTTATCGGCGTCATACAGCACGATGCCCGTTTGCACCACTTCCCGCACGAAATCGTCGCCCATCTCGAGCCGCTCACGTACTTTCTCCGGACTGCGCACGAGGATGTCGGCGGGAAACGGCGGCCTCACTTCAAGGCGAATCTGCACGGATTTTTCCCACGGCTTCCCTTCGTGCGGCATGATGACCAGCAAGTCGACGTCCGAGTCCGGTGTCGCCTTGCCGCACGCATATGATCCGAAGAGGACAACCCGTTCCGGCTGGAAGCGCCGTCCGATTTCACCGGCAACCCGGCGTATGTCCCGCATTCGTGTCATCTCACCCATACTTCTTGTTCAATTCATCGACCGCTTTCTTGCAGCGCTCGGTGACGGCCCAGGCGTCGGGCCAGAAGCACAGGTCCACGGTCCACCAGTCGTGCTTGATGCCTGACGCGACGAGTTCCGGCACGAGTTCGTCGAAATCGAGGATGCCCTCGCCGAAGGGCGCATGTGTGCTGGTTTCGTCGTCGTGGAGCGTGCCGTCCGAGTCGATGAGGTGGATATGGTTAATCTTGCCGCGCAGTTTCCGCGCGAGTTCGAGCGCGCCGCCGGGCAGCGTCTCTTTCTTGCCGGGCTGCCGCGCGCCGACGGCGGCAACCATATGGGCGTGGCACGTGTCGAACATGATGCCGAAGTTGTCGTCGTTCACCTCGTCAACGATACGCAGGATGTCCGACGGCTTGTTGAAGGCAAAGCCCGGCTCGAACTCCCACGTGACGTACACGCCCTGGTCCGCGGCCTCGTCCGCGCAGCGCTGCCAGGTCTCGACGACCCGCTTGCGAGCCGTTGCCTCGTCCACCTGCTCGAAGATGGTCGGCGGCTGCACGGCGTCGACGCGGATGCCCGGAATCCCGAGGTCGACGCAGAACTCGAGGTTCTTGCGGAACTCGTTGAGGTATGGCGTCGTGTCCTCCGTGTCGATCAAGCGCTGACTCCACAGGTTCGCGGCCATGCCGGAGAAGGCGAGTCCCGCGTCGGCTACGCCCTGCCTGCACGCGGCCCGCTGTTCCTTGTCCGGCATGATGTCCGGGTTCGGGTGGATGCCGAAGCCTCCCAGTTCGACGCCGTCAAACTTGAGCGCCTGCAACTGCCGCAGGATTTCCTCCCACGGGACCGGGTTGTCCGCATACGGACCAATCGAGAATGCCCACGTACCAATCGAGATTCTTTTCATGGCTCTTACTCGCTTTCTTGGGTTCCCCATTGTCAATCCGGCCCATCGGCCGAGACCTTATACTAGCAGATGCCGCCCCGGGATGGAATGTTTCTGTCACGCTGAAGCCGCCCAAAGGTTCGCGTCGGGGATTCCCCCGCTACGATATCTCGTCGCGGCGATCACGCGGCGTCTCGTTCGATGCGGAACGTGCGCGCCTGGCGGGCTTTCGCGGCGCGCGGACGGCGGTTCGCGGCGCCTCGTCGCCGTTGCCGTCGCCAGACGGGCCGGCGGATTCGGGTTGCGCGCCTTCGGCCGTCCGCGACAACGGCGCATCGGCGTCCCCCAGCGCCTCCCGGCCATTGCCGCACAGGCCCACGATGCGCGCGGCGAGTTCGGCGGCGCGCAGTTGCGTGGCGTCGTCGCCGTGAAGCAGTTTTTCAAGGACAACGCTTTTCACGAGGTCCGCGTTCAGCGTCTGCTCGGGAACGGGCTGGTCATTGTAATGGCGCGGCAACGCGGGGGCGCCGTGCAGGGCCGCGATGCATTCGTTGCGCGCGGCGTGCACGTGCGCGTTGTCGGGATAGTCATGGAGCAAGGCGTCCAGCAGCACGAGGGCTTCGGCATATCGGTGCGCATTATAGAGATCGACCGCGGCGGCGAACTTGCGCCATGATTCCTCGCGGGGCTCGCTGACGCGCCGCGCCACGGCGCGGTGGCGCCCAAGCAGCCCGCTGCCCGGTCGTCTCGCGGGATCGGGCGTGTGGCCCGGGCCTCGGGTATTCTGGGCGGTGATGCGCACTTCCGCGCCGCAACTGGGGCACAATCCGACCCTGCCCATCGCGGACGCGGGCACGAGCATCTCTTGACCGCAAGCACAGGTAAGGGACAACTTCTCCACGGGTTTGCTCCAGTGCGAGCGCGCGGCTGCCGCTTATGATCCCGGCCCCATGAAGCGCAGGAGAGCATCGACCATCGCGTCTTTGCCGCTCTTCTTCTCCGCGTCCGACGGCGGTTGGCCCTCCTCCCGGGGTTGTTCCGACGCCTCCGCATCATCGTGAGACGGCGCGCGACCGCCCCAGAGCCCGAGGGCTTCCGCCATGCTTTCGCGGCCAGTGTGGCGCCGGGGTTTCGCTTCCGGCGGCGGTTCGACCGACGGCGCACTCGGCGGCGGCTCCTCCTCCGCCACTTCCTTACCCCAGTCCTCAAGGGCTTCGGCCAAGGAAGCCTCGTCGCGTTCGATTTCAAGCGACGGCGCGCTCGGCGTCTCCGCTTCCGCCTCGCCTTCTTCCTCGCCGGGAAGACGCGCCCCGACATCGGCTTCGGCCGTGGGCGACGGCGCGGCTTCTTCCGTCTCGGCCACGGCGATGGCTTCAGACTCTTGCATTCCCCACTCTTCGAGGGCGGCCGCCAGTTCGTCAGCAACCTCCGCTTCCTCGACGACAGGAGCGGATTCCAGGGGCGCGATTGGTGACTCATCGAGACGGGGGCCGATCTCGAGACCGTGTTCCGCTTCCGCTTCGACCGCTTCCTCCTCGACAACCGCCGCCTCCTCAACCGCCTCTTCCTCGACGGCGATCGGCTGTTCGAGGCGGTCGAGCGCCCACGGGGGCGGCTCGTGCGCGAGGGCTTCAGGCTCGACGAACTTGTCCAGCAGTCCCGCCTGGGTCTGGGCCTGCTGTACCCGTCCCTCGAGGGCGCGAATACGCGCCTCAGCCCGGATTTGGGCGGCCCGCGCCTCAGCGAGTTCCTCGGTCAGCTTCTTCACCTGTCGCGCGTTGTAGGCGGCCCGGGCCTCGGCGGCCTCGATGGCCAATCGCGTCGAGGACAGTTGCGCGGCCATCTGGCTGTCGGCAAGGTCCTCCGGCATTAGCGCGGCTCTCGACACGCCAGGCGATTGCTTGAATTCGCCCTCGGCGTCGCTCGTGCGCAGTTCCGCTTCCATCAGCCAGGTCTCGAACGCGGCGAATTCGGCCGTGGGTTTCTTCGCCGCCGCCGCGGGCGGCGCAAAGATGCCCAAGTCATGCAGCCCGGCCTCGGGAGCAGGGGCGGACGCGGGTGCGGCCTGATACGCCTCAGCCTGACGCAAGCGTGACTCTGCTTCCCGTAGCCGCGTCTCGAGCGCGGCGCGGACCTCTCGTTGCTCGAGCAGTTCCGCGCGCAACCGATCGAGTTCCCCGATCACGTTCGTAACCGCGGGGCGGGCGGGCTTGGCGGGCGGTGCGGGCGGCGTTTTCGCGACCGGCGCGCTCGTCGCACGGGTGGCAACGGGCGGCGCCGGTTCCGGCGGTTTCTTGACGGACTTGGGGCGCCGGTCCGCTTTCTTGGCGGCGGCCCCTTTCGCCGTGGCTGTCTCCGCGGCCGCTTTGCCGCTTGCCGCCCGCTTCACCTTCTTCTTCTCTTTCTTCTTTCCCGGACGTTTATTGGCCGCGACCGGATGCAGACCGCCCAGGAGTTCGTCGAATTCGCGCATCGCCTCGTCCTCGATTCTCGCCGTGTTCCCGCGCATGTTCCGGAAGCCGGCGCGCGCATGGTTTCGGTAGCGCCGCGGCGGCCAACCCCGATCTCGGGGCGCGTTCCCTCGCAGGCAGTGTAGCACAATGCCCCGCGCAATGATAAGCGCCGATTTGCCGTTTCGTGGCGCCGGAGGTCGAGCCGGCAAGACGCGGTATCGCAATCGTGCGACAAATTCTTTGATTTTTTCGTAAGAACTTGCTAAATTACGCGATTCCCAAAGGGTCGATCCGGACGGCGCCCGGCGTGTTGCCGGCGCGCGTTTTCTATTCTGAAAGGAGCATAGTCTTGCCTACGTATTCGTATTCGTGCAAGAAGTGCGGACACGAGTTCGACGTGTTTCACGGGATCAAGGAGACGCCGCGCGTCAAGTGCGCCGCGTGCGGCAGCGCCCGCTGCGAACGGTTGATCGGAACCGGCGCGGGCATCATCTTCAGGGGCGGCGGCTTTTACGAGACGGATTTCAAACAGAAGAAAGGCGCGCCGCCATCCGAGGCGGGCGCGAAAGCCGAAGGCGGCGACGGCAAGAAGACTGGCGACAGGGCGGCGTCCGAGAAGGCCGCCACGAAGAAGGAATCCTCGAAGCACGGGAAATCGACCACCGCCGCGAAGGACTGAGCCGGGCGGGGGGGAATACGCATACGCGGCGGTCAAGACATACGGGCGGCAGGCGCCCGGGGAGAAGTTGACCATGAATACCGATGAGATTAAAGCCCTCAACGACCAGTACGTTATCAACACCTACGGGGCGCGGAAACTTGCGCTCACGCGCGGCGAGGGCGTCACGCTTTGGGATGCGGACGGCAAGGAGTACCTGGATTGCTTCGCCGGGATCGCCGTCACGAACCTCGGGCACTGCCACCCCGCGGTCACGGAGGCCATTTGCGAGCAGGCGCGCAAGCTGGTGCACGTGTCGAATCTCTACTACATCGAGCCGCAGGTGCGGCTTGCGGAACTGTTGAGTACGCAATGTTTCGCCACGAAGTGGTTCTTTTGCAACGGCGGCGCGGAGGCCAATGAGGCGGCCATCAAGCTGGCGCGGCGTTATTGGGCGCAGAAGGGGACGCCGCGCGGCACAATCGTGACGGCGGAGCAGTCGTTTCACGGCCGCACACTCGCCACCATCACGGCCACGGGCCAACCCAAGTACCAACAGGGCTTCGAGCCGCTGCCGAAAGGCTTCAAGTACGTACTATTCAACGACGTTGCGGCCCTCGATCAGGCCCTCACGCCCGATGTAGGCGCGGTCCTCCTCGAACCGCTCCAGGGCGAGGGCGGAGTCCGCGTGCCGGATCCCGAGTATCTGGCGCAAGTGCGGCAACTCTGCGACAGCAAGAACGTGCTGCTCATTTTCGACGAGGTGCAGACGGGGATGGGCCGGACCGGGCGCTTCCTCGCGCACCAGCATTACGGCGTTACGCCGGATATCATCACGCTGGCCAAGGGCCTGGCCAACGGCGTGCCCATCGGCGCGATGGGTTGCACCGACGACGCGGCGAGCGGGTTCAGCCCCGGCATGCACGCTTGCACCTTCGGCGGCAACCCGCTCAGCGCGGCCGCCGCGCTGGCGACGGTGAGCGTCATTACGGCTCCGGGCTTCCTCGAAAACGCGCGGGCCGTGGGCGAATACTTCTTCCAGCGGCTCCGGGAAACGGCGACCCAGCATACGGGCATCGCGGAAGTGCGGGGCATGGGACTGATGATCGGCGTCGAGCTCCAGGAGGCGGTCGCGCCGCTTGTGGACAAGCTGCTCGAGGCCGGCATCATCTGCGGGCCCGCGGGGCCGAAGGTCCTGCGGTTCGTGCCGCCCCTTATCATCGGTGCCGAACATGTGGACCGCGTAATCGCCGTACTCAGCGCCGCGCTGGGAGAACTGGGATGGTAACCGATTTTCTATCCTTCGCGGGATTGTCGCCCGACGAAATCACGGCGTTGCTCGACTTGGCGGACGAACTCAAGCGGAAACAGCGGCAGGGCGTCGAGCATCACTATCTCAAAGGCAAGACCCTCGCCATGATATTCGAGAAGGCGAGCCTGCGCACGCGGGTGACTTTCGAGGTGGGCATGTTCCAACTGGGCGGGCTGGCCGTCTTGCTCGAAACGGAACTCGGCAAACGCGAATCCGTGCCTGACGTCGCCCGCAACCTTGACCGTTGGGTCCAGGGCATCGTCGCGCGCACGTTTCGGCACGACGATGTCGTCACCCTCGCCGCGCACGCGTCCGTGCCGGTAATCAACGCGCTCACGGACAAGCTGCACCCGTGCCAGATTCTCGCGGATGTGCAGACGCTCCGGGAGCATAAAGGCCGGAATCTGGCCGGCGTCAAGGTGGCGTTCGTCGGGGACGGCAACAATGTCTTCAATTCATGGGCCGAATTCGCGCTCCATTTCCCAATCGACCTGCGGCTCGCGTGCCCGCCCGGTTACGAGGGCGACGCCGCGCTGCTGGCGGCCGTCCGCGATCGCGGCAAGGGCAGCGTCCTCGTGACGCACGACCCGGGCGAAGGGGTCAAAGGCGTCGACGTCGTGTATACGGACGTGTGGACCAGCATGGGACAGGAGGGCGAGGCCGCCGAGCGAAACGCCGCGTTCGCGCCGTATCAGGTGAATGCGAACCTCATGGCGCTCGCTGATCCCGACGCCATCTTCATGCACTGCCTCCCCGCGAAACGGGGGCTCGAAGTAACCGACGACGTTATCGACGGGCCGCGGTCCGTCGTGTTCGACGAGGCCGAGAACCGCATGCACACGCAGAAAGCGGTGCTCGTCACGTTGATGGGATAATACCGCGGCACGGGCGTCTCGCCCGTGAGTGAAAGACTGTGAGCAGGATGCTCACGCCACAACAAGCGGAGACCTGGACCATGCCGAAAAAGATTGTACTGGCCTATTCCGGCGGCCTCGACACCTCGATCATCCTGAAATGGCTGCAAGAAGTTTACAGGTGCGACGTTGTCGCATTCATCGCGGATATCGGCCAGGGCGAGGAACTTGAACCGGCCCGCAAGAAAGCGATCGACACCGGCGCGTGCGAGGCGGTGGTCAAGGATCTGAAAGAGGAGTTCGTGCGCGACTTCGTGTTCCCGGCCATGCGCGCCAACGCCATCTACGAGGGTAGTTACCTGCTCGGCACGAGCATCGCCCGCCCGATCATCGCGAAGGGCCAGATCGAGACGCTGCGGGAAACAGGCGGCGACTCCGTGTCGCACGGGGCCACCGGCAAGGGCAATGACCAGGTGCGCTTCGAGATGACCTACCTGGCGCTGATGCCGGGCGTCACGATCATCGTTCCCTGGCGGGACCCGCAGTGGACGCTCCACAGCCGCACCGCCATGATGGAGTTCGCCGAGAAGCACGGCATCCCGGTGCCCACGACCGTGAAGAAGCCCTACTCGATGGACCGCAACATGCTCCACTTGTCGTTTGAGGGCGGCATCCTCGAGGACCCTTGGGCCGAGCCGCCCAAGGACATGTTTGTCCTTACCGTCGATCCGCAGGACGCGCCGGACCAGCCGACTTACGTCGAGATTGACTTCGAGGCGGGCACACCCGTCGCGGTCGACGGCGAGCGGCTGTCACCCGCGAAGCTGCTGATGAAACTCAACGAACTCGCGGGCCGCAACGGCGTGGGCCGCGTCGACTTGGTCGAGAACCGCTTCGTGGGCATGAAGTCGCGCGGCGTCTACGAGACGCCCGGCGGCACGGTCCTCTACGCCGCCCACCGCGCCGTCGAGTCGCTCACGATGGACCGCGAGGTCATGCTCGAACGGGACCGGCTCTCGCCGCGCATTGCGCAACTCATCTACAACGGGTTCTGGTATTCGCCCGAGATGGCGGCGCTGAAGGCGTTTGTCGACAAGAGCCAGGAGCACGTCACGGGAACGGCGCGGATCAAGCTGTACAAGGGCAACTGCATCGTTGCCGGGCGCAGAGCCGAGAAGACGCTGTATAACCCCCAGATCAGCACCTTCGAGGAAGACCAAGGCGCTTACGATCAGGCCGACGCCACCGGCTTCATCCGCTTGAACGCGCTTCGCCTGCGCGTCCGCACCCAGGCCGGGTTCTTCGAGGGGCCGTGACGCCTCGCGTGACGTGAGGTGGGGAAGGCGCGGGCTCATAGGGCAAGTGAAATGGCTTCGCTGTAGATTTCGGCGTAAACGGGGTCGCCATGGGCGATGCGGGATTCAAGGTGCGCCTCGACAGCCTCGCGGATGTTGGCGCACGCTTCTTCCTGGCTTTCGCCCTCGGCATAGCAGCCTTGCAAGCCCGGACAGAGGGCAATGATACGTCCGTCTTCGTCCTGTTCGTAGACTATGGTGAACCGGTAGTGCTTCATGGAGTCCTATCCTTCCCTGCATTCTGTCCGTGAAGCCGTCCAAGGGCGAGCCAACGCGAACCTATACGAGCACGCACGCTGGTTTGACAGTTCCCGCGGATGGGGACACGTCCCACGCGAAGACGCGCACGTACCAGTCTTCTGCTGATCGGGGACACCTCTCGCGCGAAGACGCGCTCGCTTGTGCCAGTCCCCGTCAGGAACGCGGCGCGCGCCGCAACCAATATCAGCTCCCAATGATGCCTGCAACTCTGGCGACGACGCCGTTGCAGGGGCCCGGGCCGTTTTCGATGTAGCGCAGGAAATCGACATGGCCGTCCAGGTACAGGAAATTCGATCCGCCCGGAACGTGGTTGAAGATGTACACATCCGTGCTGAGCAGGTCGCCCATGATCCATATCGTGCTTTGCGCCTGCGCGGTTGCCGCCGGATTGTTAATGTCCGTGATCATGAAGCGCTCGATGCCTTCCCGGAACCGATATACGGTGTTCCCGCGTCCATTGCCGAGTTGCGCTCCCCAATTCGATAGATCAATGTCGGAATCCGCCTTTGGAGGGTTATCCGTCATAGTGGGTAGTAACACGTCCAGCAACGTGTAGGCGATTTGGGCGTTGCCCTGCCCACTCAGGTCCTCGTCAATAAGCACACCGATCGTGGCCAGATTGACGATCGGATCGGTTGGGTCCTGCTGGTCAAACACCCACCCAAGGTACATGTAACTCGAATCGATAAACATCAACCCCCGCTGTGCGTCCTCGCAGGGAAGGTGTACTTCCGGCTCACCCGTAACAGGATTGAATGCGTCTGCGGGGGTGTGCTCCGCGTCCGACGGACACACGATAATGGCCGGATCCGTCAGGTACTCGGGATAGACCGGACGCAGGTCCGGCCCAGCGGCGGCGATAAGATCATTCACATCCTCTATGGCCATCGTATCGCAATCAATGGTGTCGCCGATATACGCGAGGATCGGCGGAAACCGCTCGCCGGGGTCTTCGTTCGCGTACATCTTAAACACAAGCCCCCATTCCTTCAGATTGTTTTGGCAACTGGCCCGACGCGCCGATTCACGGGCGCGCGCCAGCGCCGGGAGCAGAATGGCCGCCAAGATGCCGATGATGGCAATCACGACCAACAGCTCGATGAGTGTGAAACCCGCGTTACGCCGGATGCCTGGATACGATGAATACATCATGACTACGTCCTCCTCATTGGTGGCGGCGCGCCGCCTTCGCGGCCCGTCGTCGTCCAGGTTTTGACTACATCCGTGAGGGACATCTTAACTCTAGCGTATTCTTGTCAATTTAGCAATAGGGTTTTCAGTTAGCAATAGGGTTTTCAGTCTATCTTCGGGTACTTGCGGGGTGGCGGACCCGGCATTTCCTGGATTTTCTTTTTCCGGCGCGCGCCGCACGGAGCAGAAAGTTATCCACAGAATACTCACACCGTCTTGAGTGGATGGTCCCTGCGTTCATGCTGATTCGACTTGTCTTCACAAACTACTGCAATTCAACTACTTAGGAGATCCTTTCTTTCGAGGGAACAGGCATGCTCCCTGTCGGACGAACGCCGCGGTTCTGTCCACAATTCACCGCGCTGCATCCTTAGGAGTGCGGCCATGAGAAGCGGGATACCGGCAGCCCGACATGGCACTGTCAAGAAATATCCGGCGCCCGAAATGCACAAGTCCCCGGCAGGCATCAGGCTAGCGGGGTCGCGTGCCATGGCGCGGATTTCGCATTTCCTATGAAGCGGTGTGCCCGAGCCCTCGCGTCTGGTAAACTGTTGACGGCTCGTCATGGGAGGGTGTGCAAATGCGTGTCATCGCCGGTCGCGCGCGCGGGGTGCGCCTCGAGGAACCGGGCGACTTGGCGATCCGGCCCACGCTGGACCGGGTGCGCGAGGCCCTGTTCAGCATTCTCGGGCCGCGCCTTCCGAGGGCGCATTTCCTGGACTTGTTCGCGGGGACGGGCGCGAACGGCATCGAGGCGATCAGCCGCGGCGCGGCTTCCGCCACGTTTGTGGACAGTCATCCGCGGGCGGTGGCGCTTATCCGCCGCAATCTCGCGAAAGCGGGTCTGCACACCGATGGCCGCGTGTTGCTGCTGTCCGTCCCCGAGGAATTGCCCCTGATCCGGCGCGGCGATACGCGCTACGATATCGTCTTTGCCGATCCGCCCCACGCGTTCAACGACTTCGCCGGTCTGCTTGACGGGCTCGCGGCCGGGGACCTGCTTGCCGCACAAGGGGTTGTGGTACTCGAACACGACCCGCGCGCCGCGGCGCCCGATGCGGTCGGCGGGTTGTCCCGCTATCGCATGGCGCGCTACGGACGCACGGCGTTGTCGTTCTTCTCTTGACCGCGCATATTGTATTCGAGGTCTCCGATGCGGCACAATATATGGGGATGGGGGCCGGTGCGGCGGATGCTGCTCCTGGATGCGTGGATAGGGTGTTGTGTAATGGAAAGACACAACATATAGAGGGTGAAATATGCGCTGCCCGTTTTGCAGTCACAGTCAGGCCCGCGTGGTGGATTCCCGCGCATCAAAAGAGGGCGACGCCATACGTCGCCGGCGCGAGTGTCTCAAGTGCGGGCGGCGATTCACGACCTACGAGCGCATCGAGGAAGTAGCGCAGATGGTCATCAAGAAAGACGGCCGCCGCGAGAACTTCGATCGCTGGAAGATGAAGAGCGGCATCCTGAAAGCCGTCGAGAAGCGTCCCGTCAGCCTCGACCAGGTCGACGCCATGATCGATGAAATCGAGCGGGAGCTGTTCAACTCGACCGAGCACGAAGTAACCACCGCCGCCGTGGGGGAGGCGGTCATGGCGAAACTGCGCCAGTTGGACGAGGTGGCTTACGTGCGGTTCGCGTCGGTGTATCGGCAGTTCAAGGACCTCAACGAGTTCATGACGGAACTCAAGGACATGCTGGCGTAGTAGCGGCCCGTCCGATGGGTCGGACCGGTCGGACGAGTCAGAGGGCTTGTATTCTTTTTTCCCCCTCGGATACACTCGCTCGGGGTACGTCTCGGCTTTCAAGCGGAAGCATTCATGAACGACGAGTCTACAGAAGAGTTTTCCGAGCAGGAGGACCGCGCAATCGAGGGCGCGTTCGACGCGCAACTGCCGTTGCCGATCCCGGCGCTTCGCGGTCCCGAGCCCTTCGCGACTGTTGTCAAGCGGGATGGTCGCGAGGAACCTTTCGACAAGCGGAAGATCGCCGACGCCATCTTCAAGGCGGCCCAGGCCATCGGCGGCCAGGACCGCGGCCGCGCGGAGAGTCTGGCGGCGGGCGTGGCAATCTACCTCCAGAAGGAGCAGCAGGGCCGGCCACCGACGGTGGACCAGGTCCATGACGCCGTCGAGCGGGTGCTCATCGCGATGGGGCACGCGCGCACGGCGCTAACGTACGCGCGCTACCGCGACCGGCGGGCGCGGGTGCGCCGTCTGCGTGAAGGCGATCTGCGCCACCTTATCGGCGAACTCGAGGAGGCGCGCGACGAGCGCGAGTCCCTTGCCGGGCGCGGGGAAGCGGCGCTGTTTGTCCGCACGAGCGCGGACACACTGGCGACGTGGGACCGGGAACGGATCGTGGCCGCGCTCGAACGGGAGACCGGACTCGACCGCGCGATTGCGACGGTTATCGCGCTCGAGGTCGAGGCCCAGATCGACCGCGCGGGGATGCACGCGCTTACCGGCGCGTTGATCCGCGAGCTCGTGGACGCGCGGCTGGTCGAGCACGGCCTCCACGAGTATCGCGAACGCCACCGCCGCCTCGGCGTGCCGCTCTATGACGCGGAACGCATCCTGCACGGAGCGATCGACGAGGCGGTGATCGCCGAGACGGGTTCGACGGCCATGTCGCCGCCTGTGACCGACCGCGTGCTGGCGCGGGCCGTAAAGAAGGAGTTCGCGCTGGCGGAGGTCTTTTGCGCGCCCGCGGCGGAAGCGCATCTGCGCGGCGAAATCCACCTGCGTCATCTCGGGCGCGTGGACCGACTGCACGGTCTCACCCAGCCCCTTGCCTACGTGGCCCGTTTCGGAATCGGCCCCGTGGGCGCCCACGAATTCGCCGCGCCGGCGCGGCACGCGGAAACGCTCCTGGCGCACATGGTGAAATATCACGAATTGTTGCAAGGCTGTTTTGCCGACGGCGTTGTCTGGGACGCCGTGAACGTGTACTTTGCGCCGTACTTGCACGGGCGGGACGAGCGCGACATCGGCCAGTTCGCGCAGATGCTCGTCTACGAGCTGGCCTACCTCGCGCTTACTTCCGGCGACGGCGTGCAACCGCCCGAGATCACGATACACTGGACCGTGCCGACATCGCTGCGCCAGGAAGAGGCCGTCGGCCCCGGCGGCGCGCCGGCGGGCCGGCCCTATGGCGCCTTCGAGCACACGGCGCAGCAACTGGCCTGGGCGCTCTTCGACGTGTTGCGGCGCGGCGGCGCGGACGCGGCATCGCTGCCGGGACCCGTGGCGTGCCTTGCCCTGGACACGGCGTTCTTCAAGGCGCCGGGCCAGGCCGCGTTCCTTCTGCACGCCGCGCGCGTGTCCGCGGACCGTCGCGGCGCGCAGTACCTGTTCATGCGCGAGGATCGGGAACCGGCGACCGCTTCGTGGCGGCCGCGCGATGTGAGTCTGCATGAAGTCGTGTTGAACCTGCCGCGCGCGGCTTACGCCGCCGGCGGCGAAACGGCGCTATTCCCGGAACTGGACCGGCAACTCGACCAGGCGCTTCGGGCGCACGGCGACAAGAAGCGCTTCATCGAGTCGCTGGCGGCCCAACATCCCCGTGGCCCGCTCGATCTGTTATTCCTCGCGCGGGATGATGTCCCTTATCTGGACCTCGACGAGGGTGTATGCCGCGTGGCTCTCGAGGGCCTCAACGAGTGCGTCCAGTACCTGCTCCATGAAGAGCCGCACGCGAACGACGAGGCGGCGGCCCTCGCGGAACGTATCCTGCGTCATTTGCGGTCCCGGTGCGCCGACGCGGACGCGCGTAACGGACTGCGCGTCGCGCTGACCCAAAACAACGATCCGTCCGTGGGCCGGCGTTTCGCCGCGCTCGATCTCAAGGACTACCCGCGGTCCGCGGTGACGACGGTCAAGCAGAACGACGCGACGCAGGAATTGCTCTACACGCCGGGCGTGCGCCTGCGGCTCGGGCACGGGCTGAACCCCGTCGAGGCGGCGCGCCGCGAGGGGTCTTTTCACCAGTATCTCGATGACGGGGCCGTCACCGAAGTGCCGCTGCCCGACACCGACCCCGGTCCCGAATCCGTTGCAGATTGCATCACGAAGATTCACCGGCAGACCGCCAATCGGCGGATTGTGTTCTTGTAGGGAGAAAGGACCAAAGGAACCCGCGCCGACGAGGAGTGTGAGCACGAGCATGAACAGGAAAGGGGGGACGCACCATCGCATTGGCGAGAGGACTCCTCACAGGATAGCGTGACTTTCGGTCCCTACCGTCCTTTGAGTCGCTTTGGTTCCTTGCGTCCCTTTCATGAAAGCGCCGCGCTTGGCCCGTCCTCTTTGATGCCGGATTCCGGGGCGGCGGCCATGCCGTTCAGGCGGTCCACCACGGAGAGAACGCCGCCAATCTCGTAGTAGTCCACCGTGATGAAATTGGGGAGCCGCCCGGACGCTCTCCAGCACGCGAGCGCCCGATCGAGGAGAATCGATTCCGCGTTGGCGCGTTCCGCGTTCATCGGCGTCGGAAACGGATTGCTGATGAAGTGGTTGAGGATCATCAGGCCGGCGCTTGCATCGCCGCGGCTGCAATCGCAGTTGAACTCGTCAAGCGACGTTACGTTCCAGTGTGTATCCCACGCGAATTGCCAGACGTTGTGCAGCCACGGCACACCGCCGGTCCTGCGGTCGGTGAAAACGACCAGCCGCCGGTTGTTGCTGACCATGTCGCCGAGCAGCGGCCAAGGCGCGCCGGGTGTCTGCGCATGCGCGTAGCGCAGGATACCGCTGTCCGCGAACGCGGTCGCCAGCGTTTCAGGGGAGACATAGGACTCGAGGATGATCGTCACGACCTCGTTCGGGTGGGAGTCGAGGAACTCGCGGATTTCGACCAGACCGTCGACCAGGCTGAAGCCGCCCAGTTCGCAGTAGGTGTGGCACAGCATCGCGCGGCCCTGGAACTCGTGCACATCGAGCATCACGGCGCGCACGCCGTCTTCGAGTTGTCTGCGCAGCCCGCTGATCTGGTTGGGCAAGATGAACCCCGCCCCGTGGCTCGACATCGCGTTGTGCGTGGTGGCGTAAACCGCCTCGTTATAGCGTCGGGCCGCCAGTGCCGGAACGCCGTTCACGGCAAAGACCGCCTGCGCCTCCGCGGCGTGCGGGCGCGGCGCGTCTTGCGGATCGCGCCACACAAACAGCGACAGCACGGCCGCAACGAAGGCCGTGCCAACTGCGAGCATTCGTTTGCCGGTGTTCATAACCGCTTTTCACCTCGTGGGTCCATATGCAGGCATTGGACCTACGGGGCCGAAAAGCGGTTTCCCGCGCCTTGTGGCGAAACCGCGCCTCGCCCTTACGACAGGACCGCGCCGGTGTTCGCGCTGGTTACGAAGCGCTGGTACCGCTTAAGCCAGCCCGTCAGTTGCCGCTCCGGCGGCGCGGGCTGCTCGCGGCGTCGCGCGTCAAGTTCGGCGTCGCTCAAGCGCACGTTGAGCGTGCGCGCGGGGATATCGATGTCGATGATGTCGCCGGGGCGCACCAGGGCGATGGGGCCGCCCGCCGCGGCTTCCGGGCTTACGTG
>Ga0116142_10002173_pt1 | contig 21799 bp, 20 predicted proteins | sample AD_UKC033_MetaG_FD_89785 | JGI IMG/M metagenome (GOLD analysis project Ga0116142, IMG submission 89785) | Active sludge microbial communities of municipal wastewater-treating anaerobic digesters from USA - AD_UKC033_MetaG | ecosystem: Engineered > Bioreactor > Anaerobic > Digestate | place: USA... | reverse complement strand
ACTTCTATAACTATGAAAGGATACAATTAAAAACAAGACAGACACCTTATCAGCTTAGGTGCCTGTCAATGTAACCGCTAGGGGTGTCTTTCTTTTCTTGTCTTGTTTAATGGGTGCAGTTCAGGTTTGGCAGGTATTTAATCTTCTCAAAAGTTAGGAACGCTCAGCGACAACCGAGCATTTTATGATTTGGACCGATTTTGTTTTATGATTTGGACCGTTTTTGTTTTATGATTTGGATTTTGTCATTGATCAACATGAAGTGATCTAGAAGGAAACAGAAGATCAAAGCATAATTTGCCAAACATGCCCCCTGCCCTAAAAACCCCAGATACTTTCCTATTACCAACTTAGAAAAGGTTACATTCGCTTGATCTTCCATCATCTCAACCAACATGGTTAATTCTCGATACTGTTCAACCCGTAAAGGCTCACTAATAGATTACAGAATCGTTTTGTTGTCATGTTTTTAACGCCCGTTGTGCTTTCGGAAACATCCAGTAGCTGCATAGCTCTTACAAAACGCGTCATGTCATCGAGGATCCCTCCGGACAGGTTTATTTTCTCGTCTTCCGAAACTAGAGTAAGCAAAGTCACCACGTCTTTCACGTGCTTCTTGATGTGTTTCGATAATCCCTTTTCTCCAGCTAAATGACGATCCATGAGATCACACCAGGCTTTTGCTTTGAACGGGATCAAGTGCTTTTCATCAAGGATGGAGATGCCATTTACTCGGACCGCACCCTCCTTTAGGAAATCATAATACTCATCAATTAAGAGGATAGCAGACAAACTGGATACATCGTCAGCAATATGCAATGGCAGCAAATGACTTCCCATTTTTAAACCACGGCCTTCGGGAATTCTTGAGAAGAGTTCTAGCATAACTGGGAATGCTTCGTTCTCAGGTTTTTCAAACCGATAATAATGACCTCTTGATTGTTCGGTGAACCCAAATTGATACTTCCCTTGTTTTACAAAACTCCAAAATCTCTCGGCGAACTCACTCCCAATGTTTTCAACAATCAGGACAACATCAAGATCTTTTGTAGCCCTGAAATGCCCGCCGGCTTCCTCCAACAAAATTGTGCAGGCTCCCCCACCAATCAAAACATAACAATCCTCGAAACCAGCGAAATGCTGCTTAAATATATCTAACCCTCTCATAAATTCTCCTCTAAGAGTTTCTCAAGCGCTATCTCAAATCGAGGCTCATCATTTCCCTTCAGTTCGGTAGACAAGGAAAAAACATCAACTGTATCTGTACTCGTGAATAGACCTGGATCGTACTTCCATACTTCCACCTTGTAAACAAATTCATCGATAGAATCTTCATCTATAATAATCAGTTCCTTGTTGATCACAAATCGATGCTTCTTGAATATCGCAACAATTATCGAGTTAGGCTCATTTATCATGGATAACTTTGCCAAAGCAGTTTCATTTGCATAGTACCAGGGTAAATCTTTTGGTAATTCTGATAGCAACAACACATCCTGAACAGGGGTGACCATATTGCTATTCCCTTTTTCCCAGAAAGCCTTTTTATTGATACGTCGATAAGTTTTACGCGTGGCTTTCCCCCCTTCTTCAAGCAAACCCAACCCAACCAATGAGCGAATTGCTCTATTGATAGAAGCTGAAGAAAGGCCTAATCGTTTTATCAACTGGTTTGATATCACTGTATCTTCTTCTTGACCAAGAACTGAAAGAAAAACCATTTGAGTTACAGTAGAAAAAAGTTCAGGGACTGGATGTGGATTTGCTTTGATCTCTTTGAAATCTACGAATGCAAATGGCAAATAAATCTGTTTCCCTGGCACTATAAAAGGAATTCGATGCCTGACCAGATTCCGCCTTTGATACGGTCTTAATTCCTCAAAAAGTAAAACCATTTTTCCTGTGAGAATTTTTTCCAATTTTCTGAAATGTACAAGTATCTTTTCTGCAAGAATTCGCCCTGATAGCAACTCTACCAGTATGCAATGTAAGCCATGCATTTCACACTCATAAAAACGGTATTCATTTCGATAAATAAGAGGGATGTGGGTAAGATCACCGTACTCAGTGATGATAATTTTCTCCCCAAAAACCTCTTCCAGATAAGGAACCAATTTCATTTTTTTCCTTTTTCAAACAATTAAGTTGCATTATATCATTTTAGTTGCATTATATCATTTCATTTGATACAATGCAACTATTTTGATACAATGCTCGTTAGAAAAGGTTGGTGCCGCAAAGATTTTTGTGTACCATGCTGAGCTTCGACACTGAAAAACCAGGAACCTCAAACCCCCCATCCGCATCTTATAACGAAACAGGTCCTCCCATCAGAGGAAACGCAGGCATCAGCATGGGAAAACCAACGCGAAAAGCCCCAGAAAAAAAACGCAACGAATTCTTTTTCAATCAGGTTACCTATTCCCGAGGCAATCTGAGCGAGAATCCGCGATGACCGCTAGTGAGATCCCGGCAAGTATAAAAATTACCGCAAGAACCACCAGGAGTTCGGTCTCCCCTGCTGCCTGCGCAATATACATTAGCCCGCTGATCCCTGCTGCTCCGGCAAAGCGAGATGGCGAAAATAAGGTCAAGTAAGCCGCACAAGCCACAAGAACGATCCCCAACCAGATCCAAACCTGCGCGGCGCCCGTAAGCCCCAGCGCAGCGCAAGAGGCCAGCGCCAGTGAAAAACTAATCACAGACCCACTTCGAAGCATCATTTCACCAGATTCCGGGCACCAGGCGCCAGCGTACGATCCGCGCATAACAACGGTATCCCTCAATCGCCCGTTCTTCCCGTAGAATGCGCCAGCACTGGATAAACACCAACAGCGCCGCCAGGAGAAATGACCTCAAGGGAGCTGCTGAAGCTGCCACCAGTACCAGGCGGAAAACCAGTTCTCCCAGGTACATGGGATGGCGCAGGAAGCGGTAAGGCCCCCGGCTGGTCAATCCGCGGTCAGCTGGCGCGATCCCGAAACGCTTCCCCAGCGTAACCAGCGACCATAAGATCAGCGCATAAGCCGCCAGGGCTGGTACGAGCAGGTACCAGGGGGGATGCGCGACCGCGGCCAGGTTGGGCAGAAAAGCCGCGATCATCCCCAACCACAGCCCGCTGCGGTCATAACGCTTGGTTGGCTGCCTGCGGAGGTAAAAAATGGCGAGCAGGCCATTGTGCAGGACATACAGCCAGCCCAAAATGGAAGGCGCTTCCAGTGCAGCGATGGCGCCAACCACAGCAGCGAAAAGAAAAAAAGCAAAGCCCAGCAGGTTGCGCAGCCAATCGGGAAGCATCAGATCGCCCCCAGGTTCTGAAGGATTGGCCAACCGATCACCGCCAGGACGGTGATCATGAATGGCAGGAAGTAAAAAATTACCATGGGAATGACCAGTTCGGAGCCGATCTTTTCCGCGCGCTGTTCCGACCTGCCTATATAATCAGCGGCAATCGAGGAGGCCAGCTGCCCCATCAGCTCCGATTGAGCAGTGCCGCGCTGGATGAAGTCCAACTGCACCGACATTCCAATCAACTCCGCCAGGCGTGAACGCTGCGCTTCCCGCTGCAGCTGCTCGATAAGATCCCGCCCCTGCGCCATCTGCAGCACCCCGCGCACCCACTTCCCCACCAGGCTCTCGACCTGGGAAGTGCGCCGCAGGGCTTCTTCCATGGAGACATTGGCGGACATCTGCGCAGAAACCAGCTGTACATATTCCGGCAGCTGGGCATTGAACTGCCGCCGCGTGCGCCTTGCTGTCCCAGCCATCGACAGCGCCGGATACTGGAACCCGATGAGCCCTCCCACCAGCCCGAGGAGCGGCAGCGCAGTCGCTGCCATCGCGACCCCAAACCCGGCCAACCCCAGGGTAATGCGCAGGGATGTGAACTGCACCTCGTTCCAACCCTCCCATCGTCCAGCCAAATGCGACCAGTAGAGATCGGTCTGGGTTTTGCGCAGGAAACCCGCCGGTGTCCATTTAGAAACCGGTTTATCCAACGGGGAAAGAGAGCGCCGCCAACCGGTAAGCGGGGGTTCGTCTGTGGGGGCGTGGAGATCAGCAAGTTTGCCCGTCGGGGCTGCCGGAACCAGTTCCAGGGTCAGGTAAGCAACCAGCATAAATACCGCGATACCGGTCAGGTAGATAAGGGCTGTCATTAAACCGCCTCCATGATCATCGAGCGCAAGATGAAATAGCCCCCTGCCATGGCCGCCATGCTGATCCCGATCACAATCTGCACCGGGATCGCCAAAAGCGACGCGCGCACAATTGGATCCTGGCCAAGATAGATAAGCACCAGCAGTAAAACGGCTGGGAGAATCCTGGCGGACACCAGCGAATCCCCCGCCTTGGCCTGCGCGCGGTTGCGCGCGACCAGGATCTGCTGCACCCGGTTGGCGATATCCATCAGGACCACGGAGTAAGCCCGACCACCAGCCTCCGTGTAGCCTTCCAGCAGCTGTGCGAGGTTGGATAAGGAAACGGAGGGTGAGCGTGCCGCCAGCGCGCGCAGCGCTTCGGTGCGGTCACGAACCCGCATTTCAAAGGCGGTTTGTGCCAACTCGGGGGTAAGCGGGTTGGTTTTTTCCATTTCCAATGATTCCCCCACCTCGAGAAGCACATCCGGTACGGCCCCGCCTGCCAGGAGCCCGGCTGCGATGCGCCCGATGGCGATGGGAAGCAGCTGGTCAATCTTGCGGCCCCGGCTTTTCAAGCGGTCATCCAGCCAGGCCTTGGGAAGGTAAAAGAGCACCCCACCTACGATGACCGCAGGAAGGCCAGGCAGGAACAACCAGGTGATCACCATCCCGCAAATTCCAGCAGCCACAGCCAGTAAACGGAAGGTGACGGGTTTGATACTCAAGCCTGAAGCTAAAAGCTTATAGTCCAGCGATTTCTGATCCAGACCGGACAAAGTGCGCTCTGAATCGACTGTGTAGAGAGCCGCCAACCTTCCCGTTTTTGTCTGCTTTGGATACAAAAGGTAGAGTGCCAACGTAGTGGCCAGCAGACCGACCACCGGGATAAGGAACGTCATACATCCTCCTTTTAAGATTTAAAATGAAAAGCTGGACACGACTTGCTCATCCAGCAGGTGATGCGTACAGCCAACGATTTATCGAATCTATGATTGAATTGTCAATCTATCGAAGTATAACCAACCAAAGCCGCTCATCCTAGAGGGACAACTTCATTACCAACAAATCAACCACAAGACAGTTACCTGTTCCAGGCAACGATCGATGAAAACGCGAGTTGACGTATTTTGTGAAGGTTATCTTGAAACCACCGGAAATCCGCTTCCAGAACTTACAGTATCGCTGGGTGCACCAAATCTCCGTATTTTAATTAACAACGCTGTTCCACCCTTTAGCCAAATCTGAAAGCGGTACTATTTTGATATTCTTAGCCACTGAATAGGATTTCGACCCCGGGTAAATTACTAAAAGAGACGATAATCCCAAATCCTGCATCGCTGCCCGCATTGATGGCGTTAGGCGTGGTGCATCAACGCGTTTACATTCTATGCCAATTCTTTTGCCATCCTTAAATATGAGTAAATCAAGTTCTGCTCCGGTGTGTGTGCCCCAGAAGTAAACCTCATCTGGTACAGTGGCTTTGATCACTTCTTCGATCACAAATCCTTCCCAGGATGCACCACTACGGGGATGCAACAACAGATCATGCTCGTTACGGATTCCTAGTAGAACATGAAGCAATCCGGTATCACGAAAATAAACTTTAGGAGATTTCACTTGACGCTTTCCTAGGTTTGCGTACCACGGTTGAACCAACTGCACCATAAAAAGGTCCTGAAGCAAATCCAAATACCGGCGAGTAGTACTCTCACTGACGTTCAGTGTACGAGCAGCTTCAGCAGCATTCCATACTTGCCCGTGATAATGGGCTAACAGACTCCAGAATCGAAACAGAGTGGTGGAAGGAATGTTAAACCCGAATTGTGGGACGTCGCGCTCTAAGAAAGTGTGAACGAAATCTTTACGCCATTCCAGGCTGGACTGATCGTTCGGTGCAACGAATGAAAGCGGAAATCCGCCACGCCGCCAGAGGATATTTTGCGCCTGAGCGCCAACTTCCTCAAGGCTGAATCCACTCATGCGAATCGTTGTGATTCTCCCGGCCAGGCTTTCCGAGGATTGGCGTAACAAATCAGGGGAAGCGCTTCCCAAAATCATAAAATGTGCTGGGAGCGGTGTGCGATCGACCAGCACTCGAAGCACTGGAAAAAGGTCTGGCCGTCGTTGAATTTCGTCGATGACCACCAATCCCGACAAATCCTGTAAAGCGGTCAAGGGTTGGTCGAGGCGCGCCAGGCTCAAAGGGTCTTCCAGATCGAAATAATTGACCGAGCTTGGTGAAACGAATCCTCTTGCCAGCGTAGTTTTGCCACACTGCCTGGGACCGATTAAAGCAACAACCCGATTGGACTCGAGTTTTTGTTGAATCATTTGTTTGAGTTGGGCGCGGTTAATCATGGTGCAATATTACCATGAAATTCCGTCATCCGATAACGGTTTTTCATGGTAATTTGCATTGCTGTCCCCTATGTGCGTGAACTGGCAATTCATCTCCATTTCAACAGAACCATTCTGAATCTTAATATGAATGATGAACTTCAAACTTGTGACACTCCCCAGGCGCTAAAGCAGCGGGGCTTCTTGGGACAGCCTTAGCCCATTGGCTGTGCTTTCGTCCCAATGGGTGTGTCCATAGAGAAGGCAATCGCTTCAAGATCGGGTATTTCTTGCGGAGTTCATGGGAGGTTAGCCCCTTACACGCCTTGAGGATTTCGGCGGGGGAAGTGACCGGCCATGCCCGAACAAATAAATGAATCTGGTCGGGCTGCACCGCTAACGCCAAAACCGTCCAACCTTTCTCAGAACACTTCTTTTCGATCAGTGACTTACAATCTGCGGTGACTTCTCCCACCAGAACAGGCTTGCGCCGTTTCGGTGTCCAGACTAAATGATACACGGATCTGGTGTACCCGATGCTCGTCCCGCTGATAGTCGTTCTCCATGTTTGCAGTAAAAACCAATCAACAGAGATGGCAAGTCCAGCACCTAAAGCTGCTCAAAAAAAAACGCCTTATCCACTGCCGTTCAAATCGGCGTGGCTTGCGGCGGGTTTCAATAGGTCAAGGTAATCTTCACTTGATTTCTATTGCATTTATTTATCAATTATGCTAGTATAATACTATGGATTTTAATGCGCTTCTAAGACTTGTAGGAGAAGACCCGATCTTCGAGTCGTCTCTGCTGCTCGCCGGGAATGTTGATCCAAAGTTGATCCGCATCCAACTCTCGCGTTGGGTAAGAGCCGGAAAAATCTACCGGCTTCGCCGGGGGCTCTACTCAATTGCGCCCCCCTTTCAAAAACAACAACCCCACCCTTTCCTGATCGCCAATTACCTGCAGAAAGCGTCCTACGTCAGTCTCCAATCTGCATTAGGGTTTTACGGACTGATCCCAGAGGTTGTGAATACCACTACTAGCACGTCAACTGGCCGCCCGGAGCGTCTGGAAACACCGTTGGGAACTTATGAATTTCGACATATCAAAACAGAGTTGTTGTTTGGTTATCAAATGATCAAATTGGGTGGACAAAGCGCCTTAGTGGCTACCCCAGAAAAAGCTCTCCTGGATCTGGTCTACCTGCAACCTGGGGGCGGTTCGATGACTTACCTCAGAGAATTGCGGTTACAGAACACAGAAAAAATGGATGCAGACCTTCTCATAAAACAAGCTGAAAAATTTAAATCCCCAAAACTGAAAAATGCAGTCAAAGAAATAATCCGAATCATCTCGGGAGAATCTGAGGAATTCGAGGACCTATGAAAGCTTATCTAGCGGATCTGATCAAACAAACGACCTCACCGCTGGAAGGAAGAAACGTGGCGCGGGAGTATTTACAAGCACGGATATTGGGATCCCTGCAAAATTCCGGCGCCATGATTCCCTTGGCGTTCCATGGTGGTACAGCCCTTCGATTCCTCTTCTCACATGGACGCTACTCCGAGGATCTTGATTTTGCACTTGAAGGAAATCGCCAGCACTATGATTTCCGCGGGTACTTGAATGCCATTCGGGCAGACTTATCGGCTGAAGGATATCAAATTGAAATGAAGGTAAATGATCAAAGAACAGTCCACAGCGCTTTTGTTCGCTTCCCAGGTTTGTTTAATGAATTGGGTTTATCTCCGATGCAAAGCGAAGTCCTTGCGGTGAAGATCGAAGTGGATACAAATCCCCCTCAGGGTGCAGTTTTAGAAACCACGGTTGTGAGACGTTTTGTAGTTCTCCAGCTTTTCCACCACGATAAAGCTTCGTTGCTCGCAGGTAAACTCCATGCGATCCTGCAACGGTCTTACACCAAAGGGCGCGATATTTATGATTTACTGTGGTACCTGAGTGATCCCACCTGGCCAGAACCCAATTTAATTCTCTTAAATAATGCCCTAATCCAGACAAATTGGGGGGGTGGACTCTTGAGAGAAGATAATTGGAGGGTTAACGTCTGGCAAAGGTTGAAAACATTAAACTGGTCAAAAATTAGAGAGGATGTGCGGCCATTTGTTGAACCAAGTTTCAATTTGAACCTGCTGATACCTGAAAACTTCTCAAAGATTTTAAACGTGTGATCCTTAATCCTGACCGAATTTCGAACCCGCCGCAAGTCACCGCCCGTAAGGGCGTGTGAAAAGGCGGGTTCTAAATTCAGTCAAATAATTGGCTGCCGAGTAAACACCTCTGGAAATCCGTTGGACCTCACCATTCTTTACTAGAATTGAAAGAAAAGTTCTTCGAATTCCAAATTTCGCAAGGTCAGAAGTTAATAGAATTCCATTCTGATCCTTTAAAATATTGCGAACTTTTTCAAGCGGATTTTCCTTATTTTTTACACCCATGCTTATATTAAACAACACATCAGCATGGTTGTAAAATAATTGCCTGTTTATTTCAATTTATTGAATTTCTCCCAACAAGGCTCTACTGCTGATGATTCTTCTATGTACCAGTAAATAGATTTAAACCCCACCTCACCGTTTTCCAGTTCCTTGGAAATATTCGCAATCGAGATCACCCTCCTCACCTCGTTACGAATCCCGAGTTGCACCAGGATATCCAGCGCGTCCGCGATCATCAGGTTGGCTTCCCGCGGCTCCACCCCCGCATCCGCTCCCATCACGGTGGCCAGCCTCCTGGCCGCTTCGTGCGGGCTGTCGGCGTGAAAGGTGCACGCGCCGCTGTGACCGGTTAGCAGCGCGCGAAACAAGCTCATCGCTGCCATGCCGTCCCGCACTTCGCCGATCACCAGGTAATCCGGAGACATGCGCATGGCATCATCCACGCCGTCCGCCAGCGTGTAGGGGCGCACATCCGTTCCGACTGCCTGCGGCCGGGCTTCCAATGTCTGCACGGTCGGCCGGTCCACCCAGATCTCCTCCGGGTCCTCGATCTTCACAATGCGCCAGGCCGCTGGTAAATAGTTGCACAGGGCACTCAGGAGCGTGGTCTTGCCGGTGCGGGTGCCCCCCGAAATCAGGATGCGCTTCCCCTGCTGCATGGCCTCCCCCAGCCAGTCCATCATTTCCCTGCTCATCAAGCCTCGTGTCAACAGCCACTCGGGCTTCACCGGTACCTGCTCGAAAAGCCTCACATTGATCGACGGGTTCCTTCCGGGAGGCGCGATCACCGGGTGCAGCGCTTTCACCCGCCCGCCCCCCGGGTTATCCGGGGTGGACGGCAGCTTGGCATTGATGCTGGGATTGGTCTCGTTCAGCGTCTTGTTCTGCGGACCGATCAGCCGGTCCAGCACGCGCCAGATCTCCCCGGCTTCAGGGGCGAGGTCGATCGTTTCCCAGCGCACGCTGCCTTTCTTCATCACCTGCACCAGCCCGCTTGAATAAATGGTGATCTCCGATAAATCGGTCCGCGCAGGCGGCAGCAGCAGGTCCAGGAACCCAAGCCCCAAGAGCCGCCGCGTGAGCTCCTCCGCCAGCTGCGCTTCCTGCGCCAATTTCGCGTGCATCCCGCGCCTGCGCAGGGCAGCGGCAACCCGGATTTCCACCTGGTCCCGGATCCGCAGCCGGTCCGCTTCACCCGGGTTCCGCAGAACCTCTGGAGGAAATTCATGCTGGAGCCAATCGATCACTTCGTTGAAGACAGCACTGCGCGTCGCCGCATCCAACGCGTTCGCGCGAGCAGGCGTCTCCAGGAAACTGTTCAGGTCTGGCATATCTCTCCTCAGGTAAACCGGATCCTCGGCAGCCTCAAAACCCCCTTCTTTTCCGCTGCCTTTCCTGGGTGGCTGTCCACCTGCGGGAAAAGGGTGTTCACGATATCCCGGATCCCGCGGGCAAAATCATCCAGGCGTGTCACCGGCAGGACACCATCATCCTGGGCACGGGACAGTTCCGGGTCAAAGGGAATCACCGCCGCGATGGGCGGCGCCCACTCCAGGGCCTTCCCCAGCTCCTCCTGGAATAGCCTGGGGGTGAAGCTGGAACGTTCGGAAACCTGGTTCAAGACCAGGTAGATCGACTCCCGGGCCAATCTTTTTTCGGCCTTCAACCCATTCAAAAGGAGGGTCAGGGAATGGCGCACCGCGGCAAGATCCGCCAGCGTCGGGCGCGCGACGACCAGGGCAACATTGGCAAAGAGGAGCGCATGCATCAGCCACAGGTTCTCCGCCGGGGGCGTATCCATCAAGATCGCGGCGTAGCGCCCATCCTCACTGTCCATCAACATGTTGTAGATCGTCCCCTGCCCGTTCTCAGGTCCAGACTGCTCCAATATCGCGAGGTATTCCAGCGAGGATTCCGGCGCCAGCAAAACTTCCAAGGCCTCCTTGCGCTGAAGTGCTGCCTGGAAAGCCGCCTTCCCCGGCCGGTCAAAATATTGGGTCAAATTGGGGGCATAGCGCAAGCCCAAATGGGCAGCGGCCGCCGGCGGCAGCCCCATGGATACGAGCAGGCTCTTGACGCGCAGCCTCACCGCCAGCTCGTAGGCCAGGTTCTCCGCGATGGTCGAACAGCCTGCGCCGGGGGCATGAGACAGCAGCGCGATGCGCTTGGTCCCGGTAATATAGGCCTCCCGGTGGGGGGCTGCCCCTTGCATGGGCGCAGTCTGGCTCAGCCTGGCGCGCGCGGTCATGGCAGCCCCGTAACCTGCCGAAGCCACCTCCATCCAGTTGACCGGTGCGACAAAAACCCCGCGCACCGAATCGACTTTCGACAAGGGTCCGCGCAGTTCCTCGTGCACCTGCGGCAGCACTACCACCGCCACCCCCTGCCAGGCGGAGAGTTTGGCCAGTGACTGCATCAACGCCTCCGCGTCGGGGGCGATGTCCGCCTGAATGATCGTAAGGTCCGGCTGGAGGTTTGCCAGACTGGTCTCGAACATCGACCACTGCGCGGCGTAACCGGCGATCATGAAGCGGGGATCAGCCAGCACCGGCTGCTGCATCTGGTAATAAACCACCTCGTGCCCGGCGCCAGCAAGCAATACTGTGACCTTGCTGTTCGTGTACGGCTGTTCACTCATCAGGATTACTCCGCGCTGTTGATCTCTTGGTACAGCTCTCCCAGGTTTACCGTCAGGGCGTCCACCACGTCCAGTCCCAGCCCCCCTTCCGGTTCCAGCACCAGGTAAAGAACCCCGTAAGCATCCAGGGCGGCCAGGAGCGCAGGAGGATCCACCCGGTAACCAGGCGCAATTTCCACCAGCGTCGTCGGCACGTCCAGTACGATGACCGCCCCCTCAGAAGATGCCATACTGGAGCGCGCCGAAGAAAAGAGCTGCGCTTCACTGGCACCTGCGGGCAGTTCCTCGTAGCGGAAGGCTTGGGGTACCATGATCACGCGCAGGCCGCTGACCACCATCCTGGCCAGGGGAGCCTTGGGCGGTGCGGGCGTGGGCGTGGGGGTGGGCGTTCCGCTGGAGAGCGGGAGGAACGCATCCTCAGTGGGGACGAGTTCTCCCGCTGGCATTTGCACCGCTGTCAATTCTTCCATTTCCAGCACCTCCGGCGAAAGCATCCCGATGACGCTCACCGTCTGCCCGGCGCGCAGCAGCCCCGCCACTCCGGTGGTGCTGTCCACCCGGATCGCCATGGCCACGTGCCCCGCTTCCAGCTCCGCAGGGATCCCCGCGCCTGCGGATTCTCCCAACACCGCGCCGGTGATGAAATCCCCGGGAGCACGGGAGACCGCCAGGGTTTTACCGCTTACCGCGGCCAGATCAGAGAGCGCCCCCGCGGGTTTGGCACCGGTGGGGATGGTGCGAATTTCCACCAACTCCTCGGTGAGGATCGTCCCGGCCGCGATCGCGACCTTCGCGGTCACCACCTGGGTGGGGCGGATCACGCCATTCAACAGGGCGATCACGAGCAGGCCAATTACGACGGCCAGGACGATCGCTGCAACAGGGGAAGGTTTCTTGTTTTTCATCATTTTCTCCTTGGTTTTTAATGGCTTGGGGCACGGCGCTGCGGGTCCACCTCGCCCAGCGCCTGGCAAATTTCTTCATCCGCCGGTTCACTGCAGTGGAGCATGAGCGGGCTGGTGAGTACCGGCTCCAGCTGCAGTACATCGTCCGAGTATCCCAGCTTGCAGATGGCATAAGAGCGCGGGATGCGCGCCAGGTAGCGCTTGTATTCGGTATTGACCAATCCTTTTTCACTCTTTCCCAGGTGCGGCAGGATCAGGTCGCGATCCCGCGGGTTCTTGGTCTGAAACACAAAAATGTTGGCACAGGAAGAAAGGATCCCCGCCGGGATCTCGCTCACGGTCTGCGCCAGGAGATGCAGGAAAACACCGTATTTACGGCCATCCCGCCACATGGTCTGGAAAAGCTGACTGACCGCATCCGACGAGTCTGCCGCGCCGTGATCTGAAGCCGCACCCCCGGAAACGCCTGTCAGCACTTTGTTGGCTTCTTCAAAAAAGATCTGCATCGGCGGGAAGTGCCGTCCAGCCAGCGTCTCGCGCCGCCGGGCGACCGCGTCGGCATAAAAGATGCTCGCTAGAAGCGCGAGGAGCGCGGCCTTGGAATATTCATCCATGTCCGCCCCGCCTTCAATGACCGTGATCCCCCAGGGATCCTGCGCGCACCCCACCAGCCCGAGCCCGTCCACCCCCGCCCCGGCCGGGTCCGCCCCGTACTGGCGCGCCATCCCTCCCTCGGAGAACTGCTCCAGGCGCAGCAGCACGCCTTCAAGACTGGTACGGCTGGCCTGGTCGCGCATCAACTTCTCCTTGTAGGTCCACAAGCGCTCCACCCACGCCGAAACATCAACCTTGCGGCTGCGGTAGACCGCCAGCCCCTGGAGTTCTGCTGCGGACAGGGAGGAAAGCAGGCTGCCGGGTCGAACGGGTTCAAGCGCGTTACCGTTCTGCCCGCGCACGCGCTGGACAAAAGCAGCTTCGGCTTCATTCTGCAGCTGACCCAGTCTTCCCTGCTGCAGCCGGGGATCGGAAGTCAGTACCCCGGATTCGGTGTACAGTTCTGTCAGGGTACGGCGCATGAAACCCAGCTGCCGCGCCCCCATCCTGCCCGCGTTGGCAAAGAGCTCCGCCACCATGCTGCGATAGCGCGCGGGATCCACCCGCTCGGGCACCTGCAGGATGTTCCAGCGCAGCGGCCGCGGGCCGCCGGGAGTAAGCTGGCGGATGTCGAGGTGGAGGAAGCCGTCCGCGTCCGGGGACCCAACCCCGGGCCAGTTCAAGGCCTTGCGCCAGCCCTGGCCAAAATCCAGCACGATGGTGCGGTAATGCCAGAAGCGCGTGGTCTCATATGCCAGGCGTTCGGCAGCAACGGATTTCCCAAAACCGGTATCCCCCACGAAAGCAGTGTGGAAGTGGCGCTCTCGGGAGATTTTCAGGAAAGCCTCGGTGAGGAGCCCGGTCTCACAGGAATACTGGCGGGCAAGCCGGAGATCTCCGGGCATGTCCGGGTAAAAAGCAAAAGCGGGGGTTTCCTCCTGGGTGGTGAGCGCAGCCCCCTGCTCGAACGTTCCGGGGGCGGTGTAGGCGGCCACCTGCAGCATGGTGAGCAGGGTGGAATCGGTGTAACCGCTCATGGCCTGCGGGATCGTCTCCACCCGCGTGGAGGGGGTAAAGGCGCGCGCGTGCAGGCCAATATAGGCCTGTTCTGGTGCGGAGAGGGAACGCGTCTGCACACCCGCCACCACATCCTCCGTACCGTGAAAGGCCTCCGGGATCAGCCCCATGAGCACCTGTGCCCCGGTCCTCGTGCGCGTTAAGGTATAGAGATCGGTGTAGTATGCCCCTTCCCGGCTGGCAACGTCTAAAAGCCTGCGCTGGGTGCGCATGATGTCGGTCAGGAGGATGAAGGGATCGTCCTGCCATTGGTTGGCATTGGATATCGAAAAGGACGGGGCCACCCCCACGTTTACCCCGCGTGAGGCAGAGCGCCCTAAGACCTGTCCAATCCCCACCGCGTCGGACGTTGATCGGGCGGTACTTGCAGTCTCCGCGTGGCTGCGGGTGTCTGCATGGCTGGTCGTATCGGCAACCGAACGGGTGTGGGATGCGGACTCGGTCCAGGCTTCCGAACGGGTGGTGGCATGGCTGCGCGACAGCGTCTCCGATTGGCTTTTGGTCAGGCTCTGCGAGACAGAATCGGACTGGCTGCGGGTGGTGGATTGTGAGACCGCATCGGCAACCCCGCTCGAGGCAGTGGATCCATCCGTGGTACCCCAGTCGGTACTGCCGCCCATATTGGCAGAAACCCCGATCCCAGCGGGCGCCGCGCTCGCACCCACCCCGCCGTATACACCATAAGAGTGGCTGTCACTGTGCGAAGCAGCCAATCCGGATGACTGCGTGTGCACCGTACCGCTGGATTCGCTTGAACCTTTCGTGTGCGCGCTTCCCTGGGTGAACGCACTGCCCAGCGTGCTTGCGCTGCCCACCGTATCGGTCTCGGAGACACCGAGCGTGTGCGCCCAGCCAGCCGTACTCGCCTGGCCGACGGTGTGTGCCACGCCATCGGTCTGGGCTGTCCCATCCGTCACCGCTTCCCCTTGCGTGCTCCCTTCCGCATGGTTGGTGCCGTAAGATTGGGAAGCGTTTTCTGCCAGCCCGCCTGAGAGAAAAGCCGGCAGGCTGATGCCAAATGAGGCCGCCCTTGTCCCCAGCTGACGCGAGGCATAAACGGAGGTGTCGGCCAGCAGCCCCTCGAGCATCAAGGTGATGTCCTGGAGATTGACATGACTTGCCAGGAGGATCATCAGAAATTCCTCTTTGAGGCTGGCCATGCCGCGAAAAAGGAGTTCGTTCTGCTGCTGCGTATACTGCTGCATGCCCTGGCTGGATGAAGAAAGCGGATCCCGCTGGGAGGCATCCCCGCCGCTCGCATTTTCCCGCGGATCCGGATGCCCGACCGTCACCAGCGCGTAAGGCATCTCGGCCAGCGCCTCGGCCAGCCAGCCAGCGGCGTGAGAGGAAAGGGGTTCCAAGCGCAGCTGGCGGTAGGCCGCCACGAGCAAGGCCTTGAGCGCGGCCAGGCTAGCCCCGGAACGCTCCAGCGCTTCCTCCTGGCTGGCGGAAAACACCGATACCCCGTAGCACTGCACAATCCCCAAGCCTGGATCCCGGAACATCCCGGCTGCCAGGTAGACCAGGTCCACCTGGGCACCCCACAAGCCGCGCAGCACGGTGCGCATTTTCTGCAGGAGACCGGCATCCCGGCGCGCTTCCAGCGAGATGAAGCGCAATTCCAGCAGGCGCACGGCACGATAACCCGCGTAGTGTCTTCCGCCTTCGCGTTCGCACACCTCGAGCAGCATGGCATCGAGTTCCCCCTGATCGTTAAAGAGGAGCTGTGTACCCCGCACCTCGAGATCATCGGGGATGCTGATCGCGGTTTTGGTTTTGAGCCAGGGGAAGCGCTCCGCCAGTTGTCCAAGGATCACGGGTTACCGCCTGACCCGCGCGCCCGGTAGCGCTGGATGAGTTCCCCTGCGCCGGTAAGCGGGTTCGCCAGCGACATGGGATTGGCGAGTACCTGCTGGGTGAGCATGGCAAAGTAGCCCAGGGGGATCACCAGCCACAGCGCCCACAGGAGGATCGTGGTCAGGCTGCCGCGGGTGCCCGCGATCAGGGCGGCCGCGCCTTCGGCAGATCCGATCAGGGCTGCCCATTGGTCCGGAGAAAGCTGCGCCGTGTAGCCCAGGTATAAGCGGCTGCCGATGACTGCCAGCGCGTAAATCACAATGCCGGTTTTTACATTCCAGAGCAAGGTTTGTCCCTGGAGGCGGACCAGGAGCAGGATCCCTGTCCCCCCGATCCACATCGCCGCCCCGAGCCAGGGAACTGGCGCCCCCATCCCCCACGAGCCGCCGATCCACCCCACGAGCACCAGGATGGTCATGACCTGGGCGGTATAGAGCGCAGGGGTGCGTGCATCCCGCCCGCTCCTTCCGGGGCGGTAAGCGGCCGGGGCCTGGGCACGCGGATCGACGAAGCGCAGGATGAGGCCAGCACAGGCGATACTGGCGAGGGCTGCCCCGGATTCCCCCAGCCAGTAAAGGACGGCCAGCACCCCGTTCAAGAGGTAGGTCGGCAGGTTGGCAAGGAATATTCCTAGGAAGAGGAAATAATCCGGCATGAAAAGGCGCACCTTTCTTTAGGGTTGAGTTTATACAAAAAATGTCTATACGAAATACGGCGCCCGGTGGGCTATTCTACGATGGCGGGTAAGGTCACGTACACCACGAACGCTCCCTCCCCACCCAGCTGGCGGGGTTGGGTGATCTGCACGCCGCGGAAGCGCGTACCGCTGGTCACGACTTCCAGGCGCAGGGCGTAGGTACCGGGATCTTCGAAGGGCACGCCGAGCGCCTCGCCTGCTGCGCTGCAGGTACCATTTCCGGTGCACCCGCCGGACCAGGTCCCGTAAGCGGGGATGAGGGTCAGGCTTGGATTGCGCAAGTAGGCTTCATAATGCGTCTGGGCAAGCCCCCCCGTGATCCATGCCCGGCTGCCCGCGTCCAGGACAGCGCTGGCCTTGAGGGAAACGACGGACTCCGGCAGCCTTTCGACGTGCACCCGGCAGCCGGTGAAAACCCGGCGCGCGTAAGCGATGCCATCTTCCTCATCCGCTTCTGATCCCGTGCTGCAGTTGGGTTCCTCGCCGCTCTCAGCCGGGCGGCAGAAGGTGCGCCACTCGTAAACCGGTTCATACCAGGTGAAGAGCACCGGGGGGATCGTGACGGTGGCTTTGATATCCGCGCCGCGCTGAGCCTCCTTGTCCTGCCCGATCACCAAGGGATAGGTCGGCGCTGTTTTATAGATCCTCAAATCCGGTCTTTGCAGCGCGACCTTCGAATCCGGACATTGAGGCGCTGGTGGCGGGTTCGCTGCCACACCCGAGCAGCCGCCGGGAAGGGCGGCACATGCTGCCGCTCCATTCAAGTACAGCAGGTACATGCTGCGCAGCGCGTCATCCTGCCAGCTGATCTGCAGCAAGTTGGTGATAAAGCTCCAACCGGAGAAATAGGTCCATGCGTTCTGATCCCCTGCCAGGACGGCATTCCAAAACTGGTCCGGTTGTGAATATTCCGGGTGGTCGGCCTGAACCTGTTCCCAATCCAGGTAGCTGCCAGCTGCCAGACCCAGAAAGGCCGCGAGTCCGCCGACCCCGTTGCCGACCAATCCGTCTGAAGATGCCAAACCGCTTTCCACGGGGTTCATCGCCATGAAGAAAAGGGTTTGAGTCGAAGGAAGGATCACGATGTTGCCGCTCTCCGTTTGGAAGCGGTGGTAATCCGCTGTCAGCGCGAGCGTTTGCTCAAAGGGTAAGTTGATGGTCATCCAATCAGGGGTATCGGTGGTCACGCCCAGGTCGATCAGGTTGGGATTCAGGCTTCCGTCCGGCAGGAACACCTCTGTCCAGGGGTCCGTCTCGGCACGCGCCAGTGACGGGGTGAGAAGGACAAGGATGGTGAGCAGCGTTAGAAAGATCGTTTTCAGCCTATCGGTCATCACTGGCCTGCCTGGGTGGGGGTTGGGGATCCGGAAAGCAGGGCATCGATTTCTTTATCGAGCAGGAAACGGTCGAAGATCCAGCCCGCGTCAGTCTGGATGACGACCACGTAAGCGCTGTCCTGGATGCGGTTGCTGCCTGGAAGCGGGGCGGAGAGGTGCACCGCCAGCTGCCACACCTGCTCGCTGCCGTTGTCGGCAAGTTTTCCCAATGGTTCCACGTAGGCCTCGACCCGGGTTTCTGCTGCGCGGTACTTCTGCCACATCGCCTCTGCCCCGCCAGCAAAAAGTCCGCATCCGGAAGGCGTTGAGAGGGCGCAGACGCGTGCCAGCCACTCGTCTTTTCCCTTGTTGTAGTCGACCGAGAAGATCTGCTGGACCGCTTCCGCCGCTGCGGCGGATGCTTCCTGGTCCTGGCTGTCGACAGGAACCGCCGCATCCCCGGCAGGCAGGAGATAGTGCTCCGCGGCCAGGATCGCCCCGGTGATGACAAGCGACGTGAGGACAGCCACCAGTAAATTGTGTTTTGAAATGTTGATTTTTTTCATCTAGGATCCTTTCTAAGGTTAAGAATGAAAAGAGCGGCCATCTCTGCCCAAATGACCTGAACTTGCGGGACGGCGCCAGGCGTGGGCAGAAAAGGTCGCTCCAAGGTTAAAAATGGAACAGCTGAAATTATCAGCGACCGATGATTCTATTGAGTTTTCGTTACGATCATAACAACTGAAATCCCCTTATCCTAGGGGGGACAGGGGGGAAATGACCCCGCTGTACTTGACACATGTTTACTCTAGTATTACTATCGATATAACCCAACCGAAAAGGAATATGCGCATGCCGAAAACGTACACCGCCGTCAAGCCCGTTCGCTCCTTCCGCCTCAGTTCGGAAGGCGTCAACCAGTTGAGAGCCATCGCTGATGTCATGGGAAGGAGTGAAAGCAGTGTGGTTGAGATCGCTTTGGACCGCATGTACCGCGAGGAGGTGCGCTTCAACCGCACGCTGCGCGAAACCCCCCTCCCAGGCGCAACATACCAGGTAAAAAATGGAGGCAGGCAAGACGGTAAAAAAATTGATTAGGATTTTCGCCCTCTCGCTCAGGAACGCGATCCTGCTGCTGATTTGCGCTTTCCTTCTCTTCGTGACTTACCGCGGAAACCAGCCGATGCAGGTCAGCGCTGCACCGGCCGGGATGTCCTACTTCCAGTTCATCGCGGAGCGCATCCAGGCAGCCAAAACGGTTGAGCCAGCGCGCTGCGGCTGGGGGATGCTCCTGTCCCTCGCCGTCCTCGGCCCTATTTACTCAGTGGTTTACACCGCTGTGGCAGTGAACCCCGCCGGGTTTCTCGCCCGGGGTGCCAACCCTGACGCGGCCATTCCCCGCGGTGCTGCCGGGGCCAGTTGGCACGAGATCCCTGGCGTCTGGTGGAATACCGTCGAGCGTCTCTCCTGGACGATGCTGGGGAGAGCTCCCGCCAGGGGCTGCTACCTGGGACCTGTTGCGGGTACTGGGGAATGAGCGGCAAAGGATGCCCGTCAACCCCGCTTGGATCATCTCCTTTGAGGTGATTTCGCAATAATTCATCACGGACAGATACAAGTATTGGGTCTGAGCAATCCCGCCAGGAGATCTCAGGTTTTAGGGAAGACCAACTTCGCGTCGGAATATTCAACTTTTCCTTGAACCGCTAAATAAATATCGGTGGCTTTGCCTTTGCTATCCCCGGAGCAAGCTCACGGGGTATTTCGCAAAGGCAAGTGCGCCAGCCACCTCTTGAGGCTTCGAACCGACGCTCCAAGGAGCGCGGTATTCTGCTTCGCAAATAAATTCATCAAGGGTCTGTTCCTTCCCTCGCGCATTTGCCTTCAAGTACCGCGGACGTATCACTTCGATCATCTCGCGCTTTTGGTCTTGACTCATCATATTCTCCCTCTAGGGTAACATTCTTTTTGAGTCAACGTTAATTCCTACAGTAAGATTAAGTGTGAGTCAAATCGGGGTATGCTTATTGAAATTTTTCCTGCTATACTATATATAGTTTCGTAACCCGTCATTTTTAAACCAAAACTGACCCGTTACGAAAACGAAGCGGAGCAAAAATGAAAAATAACCCTGACACGGTCAACATCAATGACTTCTATCGAAAGTACGCAAACACCAAGTCAGTCACAAAAAATGCTTTAAAGCAATACTTTACTGCAGAGAATCCAGATCTGACAATCCAGGGCTTTCGCAGGATTCTCTATGGATTGGAAAAACAAGGGGTCATTTATACCTCCGGAAGTGCCGTCTACTCGATCCAGCCGGCCCACTCTCTCCCCTTAAAACCAAAGAAAAAATTCACACCCGTCCCTTCTCTCACTGCAAAAAAGGTCACTGAAGCGGTCAAAGACAAGTTTCCTTACTCAAATTGCATCTACTGGGAAACCAGGATACTCCACGACCTGATGACACATCAACCACGAACAAATATGATCATCCTTGAAACCGATAAAGACTCAGAGATTGCAGTGTTTAACCACTTTATCAGCCTGGATATCAGACCAACATTCCTCGATCCAGACCGCACGACAATAGATAGATATGTTGGGTTTCAAGATGAATCCATCATTGTGTCAAAGCTAATCTCGCAATCCCCAAAAAGGCAGAAAGGGAAGCTCCTAAGTTATGCTAAACTCGAAAAAATCCTTGTGGATATTCTGGTGGATGAGGATAAGTATTACGTGTATCAGGGGCAAGAATTGAGTTCCATTTTTGTTAACGCATTTGACACTTTTATCATAAATCAGGATTCAATGCTGCGGTACGCAGGCAGGCGAACTGCACAAGATGAACTAAAGTGGTTCATTCTGAACAAGACCAATTTGAAGCTAAGAGTTTACTCGGAGAATTCCCTGTGATTACACATCGAACCCGCACCAGGGAATGGATTGAGAACCTCGAGGGCAAATTCGACGCTGGACTCGCCGAGCGAATGATTATGGCTTTCATGCTGGTCGAAGATCTTCAACAGAGCGGATTACCATTCACCTTCAAGGGGGGAACATCCCTATCCTTGATCACGGGGGCCTTGAAACGCTTTTCAATCGATCTAGATATCATCGTCCCGCCCAGGCTTGACCTGAATCCATTTTTTCAGAAGGTTATCGCCCGGGGGAACTTCATCATGGTTGAAGAGGACAAACGAAAAAACGAAATGCCCTTAAGCCACTTTAAGTTTTTCTTCACCGATATTAATGGTGATGAAAAGTACACCTTGTTGGATCTTTTGTTTGATAAGGTCCTTTACGCGCAAGTTAATAACATTGAACTAAAATCCCCAATACTGGATCTCGATGGACCACCCACACTTATACGTTGTCCTAGTCCTGAGTGCCTACTAGGAGATAAACTGACAGCGTTTGCACCTCACACTACAGGAATTCGATATAACAGCGATAAAGCCCTTGAAATGGCAAAACAGCTATTTGACATTGGTACATTGTTCGACTATTTAGCGAAACCAGGGTTGTTCTTTGAAACCTACGAAAGGATTGCTGCAAGAGAACTGGAATACCGAAAGTTAGCGCTTATTTCAATCGAGGATGTTCTTCTAGACACCCTGAGCACGGCCTTAATGGTAGGAATGCGGGGCTATAAATATAACCCGGATTCCACGTCGCCAAATCAGTCAAATTGGAGAATTTGGATAAAACCCCCACTTTAGGTGAAATAACAGGCGTTTTGAATCAATATTACATGAATTTACAACCAAAATAACCACTTTT
>Ga0116142_10002172_pt1 | contig 21815 bp, 19 predicted proteins | sample AD_UKC033_MetaG_FD_89785 | JGI IMG/M metagenome (GOLD analysis project Ga0116142, IMG submission 89785) | Active sludge microbial communities of municipal wastewater-treating anaerobic digesters from USA - AD_UKC033_MetaG | ecosystem: Engineered > Bioreactor > Anaerobic > Digestate | place: USA... | reverse complement strand
CGCTTGGGCGAACACCCCGAAGGACTCCGGCTCGTGCGCGCGATCGTCTCGATTGCCGAAACCTTTGAGCTGCGCGTCGTCGCCGAAGGGGTCGAGGACGACGCCTGTGCCGCGGCGCTCGCCCCGTTCCCCTCGCTTCTGCATCAAGGGTGGCGTTACGGCCGCCCTGCTCCGGCTGCCGAATTCGCCACAACCTGGCTTGCCGGGCGCGACGCGACCAAGCGGTAAAAGAGCGGCGCCCAGAAGATCGCCAAAAAGGTTGCGGCAACCATCCCCCCAACTACACCGGTGCCGACCGCGTGGCGGCTCGCAGCCCCCGCACCGCTGGAGAGCGCAAGTGGCACCGCCGCAAGGATGAAGGTAAGCGACGTCATCAGAATCGGCCGCAGCCGCAACCGCGCCGCCTCGACCACCGCAGCAAGCCGCGACTGCCCTTGCGCTTCGCGCTGGCGCGCGAATTCGGCGATCAGGATCGCGTTCTTCGCCGATAGACCGATCATCACGATCAAGCCCACCTTGAAAAAGACGTCGTTAGGAAGCCCTCGCCACAACGCCGCGCTGGCGGCGCCCAACACGCCAAACGGCACCACGAGAAGGATCGCCGCAGGCGTGCGCCAACTCTCATAAAGCGCCGCAAGCGCCAGATAGACCACCACCACCGCGACGACGAAAAGGAGCGGCGCTTGCGCACCGGCCAACTGCTCTTCGTATGAGGTGGTCGCCCAGGCAAAGTCGTAGCCAGCGGGCAACACCGCGCGCGCCAATGCAGCGATCGCCGCCATCGCCTCGCCCGAAGAGACGCCGGGGGCTGCCTGCCCGCCGATCTTCACCGACGGCACTCCGTTGAACCGATCGAGCCGCGGCGGAGCGGTTTCCCACTGCGCCGAGGCGATCGCCGCCAGCGTCGTCACCTGCCCTTGCCGCCCCATGATCGGGAGCTGCAACACCGTTTCGGGCGCTGCGCGCCACGATGGCGCGGCGCTCATCTGCACCCGCCGCACACGCCCGTCCATGAGAAAGTCCCCCAGGTACGCGGTGCCGAGCGTCATCGCCAACGTCTCGTTGAGCGTCTGTTGGTCGATCCCGTAGACCGCCGCCCGCTCGCGATCGATCGCCAAACGCACCGCAGGCGCCGGTTCCTGCCCTTCCGGGCGCACGCCGAAGAGCCGCGGGTCTTGCGCTGCCGCGGCAAGCAGCCGGTTGCGCGCGTCCAACAGACCGGCGCGCTCCGTGCCGGTGCGGTCCAACAACCGGAAATCGAAACCGCCCACCGCACCGAGTTCGGGAATGGGTGGCGGGTTGACGGCAACAATGAGCGCGTCGGGTAGCCGCGGCGCCAGTTCGCGGTAGGTACGGGCAACGAGCGCCTGCGCGCTCTGGCTCGCCTCGGGCCGTTCGTCCCAATGTTTGAGCGGCACGAACGCAATCGCGGTATTTTGCCCGCGCCCGAAGAAAGAGAAGCCGAGCACCCCGACCACCCGCGCCACCTCGGGCTGCGCCAGGTAAAAGCGTTCGACTTCGCTCAACACCGCTTCGGTGCGTTCGCGCGTGGCGCCAGCGGGCAATTGGACCACCGCGATGATATACCCTTGGTCTTCGTCGGGCAGAAACGCTGTCGGCAACTTCACGAAGAGCCACCCCGCCGCAGCGACGATCGCGCCATAAAGAAGGAGCCAGCGCACCGGCCGCACCACGATCGCCGCGGTGGCAACGCCAAAGCGGTCGCGCAACCAGAAGAAGAAGCGGTCGAAGGCGCGCGGCTGGTGGCGCTTCGGCGCGCGCAGGAACGTTGCGGCAAGCGCCGGGGCGAGCGACAACGCCAGAAACGCCGAAAAGACCATCGTCGCGATCAGAGTGACCGCGAACTGGCGGTAGATCACCCCCACCGACCCCCCGAAAAAGAGGAGCGGCGCGAACACCGCAACGAGCGCTGCGGAAACGCCGATCACCGCGCCGGAGATCTCACGCATCGCCACCACCGTCGCTTCGCGCGGCGACAACCCCTCTTCGACCAGATGGCGTTCGACGTTTTCCACCACGATGATCGCATCGTCGACCAAGATCCCGATCGCGAGCACCATCGCAAAGAGCGTGAGCACGTTGATCGAATAGCCAAGCAGCCACAGCACCGCCGCGGCGCCGGCAAGCGCCACCGGCACCGTCACCATCGGGATCAACGTCGCCCGCAGGTTGCCCAAAAAGAGCCACATCACCAGGAACACCAGCACCACCGCCTCGACGAGCGTCTTCACCACCTCACGGATCGAGATCTCGACGAAGCGGCTGGTGTCGTACGGCACCTCCCACTGGACGCCCGGCGGCAGGAAGGGCTCGAGTTCGCGCATCCGCGCTTTCACCGCGTTCGCCACCTCCAGCGCATTGGCACCCGGCGCGGTGCGGATCCCGATCGCGGCGTTCGGCGCCTGATTGAGCCGCGCCACCACGTCGTACCTGTCGGCGCCGAGCTCGACCTGTGCGACATCACCCAACCGCACCTGCGCGCCGTTCGGTTCGGCGCGGACGATGATCTGGCGAAACGCCTCCGGCGTGGTCAGTTTCCCCTGTGCGGTGAGGATCGCGTTGATCTGCTGCCCCGGCACCGCAGGCAGTTGGCCGATTTCGCCCAACGCCAGATCGACGTTCTGCGCGCGGATCGCGTTCGCCACCGCTGAGGGCGTCAACCCGAACGAACGGAGCCGGTCAGGGTCGAGCCAGATCCGCATCGCGTATTCGGTCCCGAAGAGCACCGCTTCTCCAACGCCTGGGACACGCCGGATCGGATCGAGGATCTGCGCCGCGACAATCGAACCGAGGTCGACGGCCGAATAGCCGCCTTGCGGCGCATTCACCGCGACGATCATCAACCAGTTGCGCTGCGGTTTGGTCACGGTCACCCCCCGCGCCTTCACCTCGTCGGGCAAGCGCGCTTCGACCCGACGGTAGCGGTTCTGCGCTTCGACACTCGCCAATTCCGGATCGGTGCCGGTTTCGAAGGTGAGGGTGAGCGTCCCCTGCCCCAGTTCGGCGCTCGACTCCATGTAAAGGAGCCCTTCGATCCCGTTCATCTCCTGTTCGAGCACCTTGAGGACGTTGTCTTCCACGGTCTTGGCGGACGCCCCCGGGTAGGTCACGGTAAACGCCACCTGCGGCGGCGCCACCGCCGGGTATTGCGCCACCGGCAAATTGACGAGCGCCAACGCCCCGGCAAGCGTGATCAAGAGCGCGATAACCGCGGCGAAGACGGGACGGTCGACGAAAAAGCGCGCCATCGTTTCACTCCTGCACCGTCACCGGCCCACCCGGCGGCTGCAGCCGCGCCTGGCCGGAAACCACCACCGCTTCGCCCCCGTTCAGGCCCGAAGCAACGACGACGTTCTCCCCCGAAAATCCACCCAGCGTTACCGGTTGCAGCCGCGCTTGCCCGTCGGCAACTACCCAGACGAAGAGCCCGGCGCTATTGGAAACCAGCGCGCGTTGCGGTACCACCACCGCTTCGCGCTCCGCGACCGGCACCCGGACCTTCACGAACATCCCAGGCAACCACCGTCGATCGGGATTGGGAAACGCCACTTTCGACGTCACCGTCCCGGTTGCCGGGTCGACCGCAGCATCCGAAACGATCCATTCGCCCATCGCGACCACCGCATCGTCGATCACCAAGCGGGGGGGCGGCAGATGCGCGAGCGTGCGCCGCGCCAACCACTGCGCCTGCGGTTCGGTAATCAACGCATGGATCGGGTCGAGCACCTCGATCGTCGTGAGCAGCGTCGCCTCCCCGTGGCCGACGAGCGCCCCCTCGGTCACCAGTGCGCGTCCCGCCCGTCCGGCGATCGGCGCGGGCACTTTGGCGTATTCGAGATTGAGCGCCGCTTGGGTCTTTTGCGCCTCGGCGGCCGCCAGATTGGCGCGCGCCACGTCGAGCGTCTGGGGCGAAGCGAACCCTTGGCGCACCAGCGCCTCTTGCCGCTTCAGCTCGGCCCGCCGCTGCGCAACGAGCGCTTCGGCCGCCTGAAGCGCGGCACGGTAGGGGCGGTCGTCGAGCGCAAAGAGGGTCTGCCCCGCCTGCACTTCGCTCCCTTCGCGGTAGCGTTGCGCTTCGACGATCCCTTCCACCCGCGCGCGCACCTCGGCTTTGCGGCTTGCGGCAAGCCGCCCCGGGACGTCGGTTTCGACCACGACGGTTTCGCGAACCGCGCGCACCACGACCACCGTCGGCAACGGTTGCGACGCCTTGCCCGCCGCTGCCGTCGGCTTCGACGCCTCTTGCGCGGCCTGCGCCGCGTTCCCGAGCGGCCCCCATACCGACGCTGCGGCAAACACCCACACGACACACCGCAGTAAGGACGACATCGGTCGCGACGATGCCCGCAGCGCATCGGGTACCCCTTCGCCCTGCGCCGCGCCGCGCTTCTTCCCTATGCTCATTCGCTGCAAACTCCCTTGTTGGCTTGATGCCAGTATCTGAAAAAATGACCATAAAGTCAATTGCTGGGTGCTTGCACGCACCCGCCCCACGCGCTACCATTGCTGCGATACCAAAATTGCGACAGGAACCCGTGATGAACGAAGAAAAACGCAAAGCGCTACAGGCGGCGCTCGCTCAGATCGAACGGCAGTACGGCAAAGGGGCGGTGATGAGCCTGGGGCAAGACCGCGTCGAACGCAACATCGAAGCGATCTCCACCGGCTCGTTGGGGCTCGACATCGCGCTCGGTATCGGCGGTTTGCCGCGCGGCCGCGTGATCGAAATCTACGGCCCCGAATCTTCGGGCAAGACCACCTTGACGTTGCACGTGATCGCCGAAGCGCAAAAACTGGGCGGCGTAGCGGCGTTCATCGACGCCGAACACGCGCTTGACGTGCAGTATGCGAAAAAACTGGGCGTTCAAATCGACGAACTGTTGGTTTCGCAGCCCGACACGGGTGAGCAAGCGCTCGAGATCGCCGATATGCTGGTCCGCTCCGGCGGCGTCGATGTGATCGTGATCGACTCGGTCGCAGCGCTCACCCCGAAAGCAGAGATCGAAGGTGACATGGGCGACGCCCTACCCGGGTTGCAGGCGCGCCTCATGAGCCAGGCGCTGCGCAAACTCACCGCAAGCATCGCCCGCACCAATACGATGGTGATCTTCATCAACCAGATCCGGATGAAGATCGGCGTGATGTTCGGCAACCCCGAAACCACCACCGGTGGCAACGCGCTCAAATTCTACGCGAGCGTGCGCCTGGACATCCGCAAAACCGGCACGATCAAAAAGGGCGACGAAGCGCTGGGGTCGGAGACCCGCGTCAAAGTGGTGAAGAACAAAGTGGCTCCGCCCTTCAAAGAGGCGAGTTTCGACATCCTCTATGGCGAAGGGATTTCGCGCGAAGGGGAGATCATCGACCTCGGCGTGCAATACAAAATCGTCGACAAAACCGGCGCGTGGTATGCATACGAAGGACAGCGGCTAGGGCAAGGCAAAGACAACGTCCGCGAATTCCTGAAACAAAACCCGGCGCTGGCGCGGGAGATCGAAAACCGCATCCGCGCCGCGGTCGGGCTGCCCCCGTTGCCTGCGCCAGACGCTCTGCCACAAGGGAGCACGGCTCCCCAGGATGGTGCAGCAGCCGAACCCAGTGATGCGACGGCGACCTGAACGGATGCCGCCCGCTTTCGCCACTCGTGACCCAGCGGCATGAGCCCCGTTCGTTCCGCCTCCGCACACACGAGCGCGTCACCGTGGTCGATCGCGCTGCGCCTCTTGGCCCGCCGCGAATACACGCGTGCCGAACTCGCCGCGGCGCTCGCGCGGCGCGGGATAGCGGAGAAGACCGTAGCGGAACTGCTGGAACGCGCCGAACGGCACGGTTTTTTGAGCGACCGGCGCGCTGCGTCGCTCCATGCCCGACGGCTCGCCGAACGACAAGGCAACCGCGCGATTGCCTACCGGCTCCACGCCCGTGGGGTGAGCGACGCGGACGTCGCGCAGGCGCTCGCTGAAACCGAAGCCGAACTGGGTGACGAGCGCGAACGCGCCGCTGCGGTCTGGCGTAAGAAATTCGGATCCCCGCCCACGACCCCGCAGGCGTGGCAGAAGCAAGCCCGCTTTCTGGCAGCGCGCGGCTTTTCGTGGGAGACGATCCGCGCGCTCCTCTCCGACCCGCCCGAAGACGTGGCGCTGCCACCGGATGTCTAAAACCATGTCGCTCTTGATCGTCGAAAACCTGCGCAAGCGTTTCGGCGCACGCGCCGTCGTCGATGGGGTCTCTTTGACCGTCGCGCCCGGCGAGATCGTCGGCTTGCTGGGACCGAACGGCGCGGGCAAAACCACCTGCTTCTACCTCATCGTCGGGCTCATTCGCGCCGACGAAGGGCGCATCCAGCTCTCGGAGCACGACATCACCCACCTGCCCATCCACCGCCGCGCCCGCTACGGGCTCGCTTACCTACCACAAGAGGCGAGCATCTTCCGTCAACTCTCCGTTCGGGAGAACATCCGTGCGGTACTGGAATTGCACGGCGTTCCCGCGCCGCAGCGCGCCCAGCGGGAAATGGCGCTCCTCGAAGAGCTGGGGATCGCCCACCTGGCCGATCAACCCAGTGTGGCCCTCTCCGGTGGCGAACGGCGACGGCTCGAAATCGCGCGCGCGCTCGCGACCGACCCGCGGCTCATCCTCCTCGACGAACCTTTCGCCGGAGTCGACCCGATCGCGGTCCTCGAAATCCAACGGATCATCCGCTTCCTGCAAAGCCGAGGTGTGGCGGTGCTCATCACCGACCACAACGTGCGCGAAACGCTCGGGATCTGTGACCGCGCGTCGATCCTCGCCGACGGCCAAGTGATCGCCTCCGGAACCCCGCACGAGATCGTTGCCCACAGCGAAGTCCGCCGCGTCTATCTCGGCGAACAGTTCCGCCTATGAAAACGCTAGGCACGGGGCTTGCCCTCAAACCACAAACGTCGCTCACCCTCTCGCCGCAACTGCAGCAGTCGCTGCACCTCCTCACCCTACCTGCTGCGGAACTCCGCCAGGCGATCGAAGAAGCGCTCGAACAAAATCCGTTCCTGATCCGCGCCGACGAATGGGAAGAAACCGCGACAACCGGCGCCGAAGTGACCCACGCAGGAGCCACCCCAGCGGCGCCGAACGACACCGAACGCGTCGAAGCAACCGTCCCGCCCGCCGAAGCGAGCGAATCCGTACCCGATGACACCCCATACGACGCCTACTGGGAAGGGGTCACCCCGGGAATCGCCCCGGAAGACGAGCCGTTCGACCCTTACCGAACCGCCGTCGCGCCCGAGGGGCTCACCGAACACCTCACCGCCCAAGCCGAACTCACGCTTCTTCCCGAAACGGTACGGCAACACGTCCTGCTGTTGATCGAGGCGCTCGACGACAACGGCTACCTCTGCGCGCCGCTGGCGGAAATCGCCCAATGGGTCGATCCCCCCGCCGATACCGAAACCCTGGAAGTCGCGCTCAAAGTATTGCAGCGCTTCGACCCCACAGGGGTCGGTGCGCGCTCGCTCAGCGAATGTCTCTTACTGCAACTGGCAGAACGCCCGGCGTCACCCGAACGCACCCTCGCCGAGCGCCTCGTGCGCGACGCACTTGAACTCTTGGCCAAACGCGACTACGCCGGGTTACGCAAAACCCTGGGCTGCAGCGAAGCGGAACTCAAAGCGGCGATCGCGCTCGTCGAATCGCTCGACCCCAAACCGGGGCGCCGATTCAGCACCGAAACGGCGCCAACCGTCATACCCGACCTGATCGTCACCCCAGAGGGAGATCGTTTTCGCGTCGACCTCAACCCGGCGGCGTACCCGCGCGTGGTCGTCTCGCCGCTCTATCAAGCGTCGATCGGGCGCAAGAGCCCGGAAGCGTGGCGAACTCGGCTTGCCGAAGCGAAGCAGTTCGTCAAACAGCTCCACCAGCGCGCTTTCACTTTGCTGCGCGTCGGGCAGACGATCGTCGACCACCAGGCCGATTTCTTCCGCTACGGCGAACGCGCCTTGCAGCCGCTCACCCTCAAAACCGTGGCTGAGGCGCTCACGCTGCACGAATCGACCATTTCCCGCGTCGTCGCCGGCAAATACCTGCTCGCTCCGAACGGCCTCTTCGAACTCAAAACCTTTTTCAGCGCAGCGCTCGCCACCGACGACGGCGACGCCACCTCGGGCGCCGCGATCAAAAGCCGGATTCGCGCACTGATTGCCGCCGAAGACCCCCATCGCCCCCTTTCCGATACCGCGATCGCCGATCGACTCGCTGCCGAAGGCATTGTGATTGCCCGCCGAACCGTGGCAAAATACCGCGATTCACTTTCGATTCCGCCAGCGAAATTGCGAAAAAGGCTCTAATACCACTTCAGGAGAACCGTTCCATGAACCTCAACATCACGGGTCGTCACGTCGAAGTCACCGAAGCGCTCGAACAATACGCCCGCGAAAAGCTCGAGCATGTCATCCGCCACTTCGACCACGTCACCAGCTGCCATGTCATCCTGTCGGTCGAAAAGAACGAACAAAAAGCGGAGTGCACGCTACACGTCAAAGGCAAGGACATCCACGCGCACGCGGTCGGCGCCGACCTCTACGCCGCGATCGATGCGATGATCGACAAACTCGACCGGCAAGTACGCAAGCACAAAGAGATCGTTACCAACCACCACAACGGCCCGGCGGCGCCTGATGCCGAATGACGACGACAATGGATCTGCTTGCATCGCTCATCGCTACCGCACAGGTACGGCTCGATGTCGACGCATCGAGCAAAAAGCGGGTGTTGGAAAAGGTTGCCGAAGCGTTCGCGGAACAAGGGTGTGACGCAGGTAAGCTCTTTTCCGCGCTGATCGAACGCGAACGGCTCGGCTCGACGGGGCTCGGAGAAGGCATCGCGATCCCTCATGCCCGGGTTCCGGGGCTAACCGAACCGCGCATCGCGATCCTGCGTTTGGCGCAACCGGTAGACTTCGACGCCGTCGACAACCAGCCGGTCACGATCGTCGCCGCGCTCCTCGTGCCGGAACAAGCCACCGAAACGCACCTGGAAATCCTCTCGGAGCTCGCCGAGCGGCTCAGTCGTCCAGAGGTGCGCGAAGCGATCCTTTCGGCCGAAACCCCAGAAGCGTTGCGCGCCGCGTTTCGCGCGTAAGGAGCGCCGCGATGGCCGTGCGCGAAACCACCGTCGCGGCGCTCGTTGCGGCGTTAGCAGAGCCGCTTGCGCTCGTGCACCGCTGTGGGGACCTCACGCGCACCGTGCGTGTCACCGACACCCACATCTGGCCGGCCGACCTCGTCGGCCACCTGAACCTGATCCACCCCGAACGCCTGCAAGTGGTCGGCTCGACCGAACTCGCGTGGTCCGCGAAGCAACCCAACGAAAAGATCCGCTACGTCCTCTCCGAAATCACCGCGGCGCGCCCGCCCGCGATCATCGTCGCCGACGGCTGCACCGTCCCCGGCGTACTCGAAGAGCTGTGCCGCCGGTACGCGATCGCGCTGCTCACCTCGCCACGCCCTGCCGCCGAAGTGATCGACCGCTTCCGCTTGAAGATCGCGCGCATGCTCGCCGAACGGACGATTCTGCACGGCGTGCTGATGGACGTGCTGGGCGTTGGGGTACTGATCACCGGTGAAGCGGGCACGGGCAAATCGGAACTGGCACTGGAACTGGTCACGCGCGGCCACGGGCTGGTTGCCGACGACGCGGTGGAAGTGGCCCGCATCTCCCCCTACGAACTCGAAGGGCGCTGCCCGGAACTGCTGCAAAACTACCTCGAAGTCCGGGGACTGGGACTCCTCGACATCCGCACCATCTTCGGCGAAACCGCGGTACGGCGCAAGATGCGCCTGCGCCTTATCACCCACCTCAAGCGCCTCAGCCCGGAAACCACCCCGTTGCCACGGCTGCAAATGGAAGAAGAGCGCCAAGAGATCCTTGGCGTTGCGATCCCCCGCGTCACCCTGCCCGTTGCGCCGGGACGCAACATGGCTGTGCTCCTGGAAGCTGCAGTACGCAATTTCGTCCTCAAACTGCGCGGAATCGATTCCACCCAAGAATTCCTCGACCGTCACGAAAAACTGCTCGAACAAGAGGCACAACGATGTCTGACGCCACCCACTACCTGAAACGGATCCTCACCGCGCGTGTCTACGAAGTCGCCCGCGAAACCCCGCTGCAGTTCGCACCGACCTTGAGCCGCCGCACCGGCAATCAGGTGTGGATCAAACGCGAAGACCTGCAACCGGTCTTCAGCTTCAAACTGCGCGGTGCCTACAACAAGATCGTCCATCTCTCCGAAGAACAACTCGACCGTGGCGTGATCTGCGCCAGCGCCGGCAACCATGCGCAAGGCGTGGCATTGTCGGCCAAAACCATCGGTGAGCGGCGCGGCAAACCGGTGCGCGCGGTGATCGTAATGCCCACCACCACCCCGCTCATCAAAGTCGAAGCGGTCCGCGCCCGGGGTGGAGAAGCGGTGCTCGCAGGCGAATCGTACTCCGACGCCTACGCCTACGCGCTGCGGCTTGCCGAAGAAGAACAACTCACGTTCGTGCATCCGTTCGACGACCCTGACGTCATCGCTGGCCAAGGGACCATCGGCATGGAGCTCTTGCGGCAGCACCCGGAGCCGTTACACGCCGTCTTCTGTGGCGTGGGCGGCGGCGGCCTGATCGCTGGCGTTGCCGCCTACCTCAAAGCGCTGCGCCCCGACATTCGCGTGATCGGCGTCGAAGCGGAAGACGCCGACGCGATGACCCGCTCCCTTGCCGCGGGCGAACGGATCGCGATGGAGCAGGTCGGCCTCTTCGCTGACGGCGCTGCGGTCAAGCAGGTGGGTGAAGAGACCTTCCGCCTCTGCCGCCAATATGTCGATGAGATGGTGGTCGTCTCCAACGACGAAATCTGCGCCGCGATCAAAGACGTATTCGAAGAGACGCGCGCGATCCTCGAACCGGCTGGCGCACTCGCGGTAGCGGGGCTCAAAGCGTGGGCACGCACCCACCAGGTCACCGGCCAAACCCTGGTTGCGGTCGCTTCGGGCGCGAACATGAACTTCGACCGCCTGCGCTTCGTCGCCGAACGGGCCGAACTGGGTGAACAGCGCGAAGCGGTGTTGGCGGTGACCATTCCGGAGCGGCCGGGCTCGTTCAAAGCTTTCATCCAGCTCCTTGGGCACCGCAACATCACCGAATTCAACTACCGCTTCGCCGACCCGAACGAAGCGCACATCTTCGTCGGCGTCACCATCCACAACCGCGACGAAGTGGCAACCCTGATCCAACAACTCGAATCCGCAGGGCTACGCGCGCTCGACCTCACCGACAACGAACTGGCGAAGACCCACGTCCGCTATATGGTGGGTGGCCGCGCCCCCCACATCCGCAACGAGCGCCTCTATCGTTTCGTCTTCCCCGAGCGTCCCGGCGCGCTGATGAAATTCCTCTCCGAATTGCGCGCCGACTGGAACATCAGCCTGTTCCACTACCGCAACCACGGCTCCGATTACGGCCGGGTGCTGGCGGGAATGCAGGTCCCACCTGCAGAAGAGGCCGAATTCCGTGCGTTCCTCGACCGCCTAGGCTACGAATGGGAAGAAGAGACCCACAACCCGGCGTACGCGCTCTTTTTGGCAGCAGGCTAGCGTGACACACGGAGCCACCCGCGCACTAAAGGGTAGGCCGCTAGCGTCGAACCCCTTCGCTGCGGTCCAACACCACTCCGGCGTCACTCACCACCACATCCATCGCCACGTCGTGCGCCTCGGGGCGCAGGTCGGGCAGTTCCGCGAACGCAAACCCCACCCCCACCACCACGCACTGCCACCCCTCGGCACGCCACGCCGCCAACGTCCGATCGTAAAACCCGCCACCATAACCCAACCGGTAACCTCGACGATCGAACGCAACGAGTGGCACGATCAGAACCTCAGGGCGAACCGTCTCGGCACACTCCGGTGTCGGAATCCCGTAGCAATCGTCGATCATCGGCGCCCCCTCGCGCCACGGCCGAAAAACGAGCGGCACATGGGGCGCAACCGCCGCGGGGAGCGCCCGCCACTGCCACGCGGCGAAAACCGACCGCACGTCGGGCTCCCCCTTCATCGGCCAGTAGAGCCCGACCCAACGCGGCGCGTGCCGCGCGCGCCACTGCGTCCACCACTGCGCCAAATGGCCACACAGCGCCGCATTCCGCGCCTGCCAGTTTTCAGGAGACAATGCACGCCGTAGCCGCAGGAAATGGCGGCGAATCGTCGCGCGATCCGCGCCATCGGGTACAATCGTACGTGTTTCGTCGTTCACGGTCCCTGCACCTCGTTGCCCTAATGAGTGCCACACGCCACGCGTTCCGCTCCGTCGCTTCGTTTGCTCTGGTCGTGCTGATCGTTTGGCTGATCGGCACCCCCACGATGCTTGCTGCGGCTGCGCGTCCTCATGACCGGCCCACCCCACCCACCGACGCAGTGGCACAAGCCCGCGCCGCGTTCGCCCGAGGCGACCTCGCCACCCTGTTGGCACTCGAACCCAAAACCCGCACAAGCCCCCTTGCCGCGACGGTCACCAGCTGGCGTCTGACACTGCAGATTCTACGCGACGACGCAACGCTCGACCCCCAAACCGTCACGCGCTTCCTGACCGATCACGCCGGCACCGACGCAGCGGTGCGTGTCCGGCGGGCGCTCGCGCAAAACGCCATCGCGCAGGAAGCCTGGACCGAAGCCCGCCGCCATCTCGAAGCGCTGGAACGGCACGACCCCACCACCCACTGCTGGCTTCTTCAAGCACGGCTACACACCGAACCCACCGCAACCGCCACGCTGCGCGAAGCGGTGCTTACTCGCCTTGCCGAAACGGTATCACCCAACGACGAGTGCCGCGCTGCGTTTCGCGACGCCGTGGCCAACGGTCTCGTCAACGACGCCACGCTGATCGAACGTTACCTCGTCACCCTTTTCCTGAAAGGCGAAAACGCTGCCGCGCCGTGGCGCGCACTCTTTCCTCCGGCTGCGGACACGCCTGCGGTGCGCGCAGCCGCGCGTCTGATCGCGCAAACGCGCGACGACCCGATCACCGTGTGGCAGCAAGCAGCCCAACTGCCACCACCCCTTGCGGCAACCGTTCGCCGCGCTGCGTTCGTCGTCGCGGCGCGCCAAGGCAACCCCGAAGCCCAGAGCTGGCTCGCGCACCTCAAACCCAGCCCCGTCTGGACGGAACCGCTCGAATGGCAGATTCGCGTTGCGCTGCAAACGGAAGATTGGCTCACCACCTGGCACCTGCTCGAGCAGCTCCCGTCCAGCGAACGGAATGCGCGGCAGTGGCGCTTCTGGCGCGCCTGGGCGCTCAAAGCGCTGGGTAAAAAAGACGAAGCCAGAACCCTGTTTCGGGAGTTGGCGCAAAACGACGATTTTTGGGGATTGCTCGCTGGCGAACTGATCGGGCAACCGCTTGCGATCACCGACGGCCCACCCATTTCTGCTCAGCAACGTGCGCAGATTGCGCGCGACCCCCACCTTGCCGCGATTCGCGCGCTTGCGGCCCGTAGCTGGGAGGTCGAAGCGCAGCGAGAAGTCGACCTGCTCGCGCAACGCTGGCTGTCCGCAAGTGCCGCGTGGAAACGGCGCGCTGCCGCATCGCTCCTTGCGGAAGACGGTCGTTTCGATTTGGCGATCCGGCTGCTTGAACGCAGTCAGGAGCGCAACGCCTGGGCGCTGCGCTACCCCACCCCGTGGCGCACCCAAGTGCTCGCCACCGCCCACCAGGAAAGGGTGGACCCGGCGTGGGTGTACGGCGTGATGCGGCAAGAGAGCCGTTTCCGCGCCGACGCTCGTTCGACGAGCGGCGCGCTGGGGCTGATGCAGGTGATGCCCAGTACCGGACGCTGGGTCGCACAACAACGCAACGAACGCCGTTTTCACGCCCAGCAACTTCTGGAACCGGAAACCAACCTCCGCTTCGGGATCACTTACCTACGCATCATGACCGAACAACTCGACGGCCACCCCGTGCTCGCCACCGGCGCCTACAACGCGGGGCCAGGCCGGATCGGCCGCTTGCGGCAGCGCCTCGATTTGACCTCGGACGCCGCGCTCTTGGACGCGCTGCGCTACATCGAACTCTTGCCTTTGGCGGAAACGCGCGACTACATTCGCAAAGTGCTTGCCAATACCGTCGTCTACAGCCACCGCTTGGGCAACCCCAAAACCCTGAGCGAGCTGCTCGTACCTTACGGCGACGCGCAACGGCAGCTCGCCGCGCTCAGCGAACGGCTACAGTAAGGGTAAGAAACGACACATCTTGGGAGAAGACAATGAACCACAAACCCACTGCAGTCCTCTTTGGCGGCACCGGTTTCATCGGCCGCCATCTGGCAAACCGTCTCACCGCCCGTGGCTGGCGGCTCATCATTCCCACCCGGCGCTGGCAAAACGCCCGCGAACTCCTTCTACTGCCCACCGCCGAAGTGGTCGAACTCAAAGACCGCACCGTGCCGGCACTCACTGCGTTGGTGCGTGGTGCGGATCTCGTTGTCAACCTCGTCGGCATCCTCCATTCCCGCCCTGGCGCCCCGTTTGGCCCCGATTTTGCGCAGGCACACGTCGAATGGCCCAAACGGCTCGCCACCGCGTGCCGTGACGCCGGCGTTTCCCGCTTCATCCACATCAGCGCCAATGGTGCGTCGCCCACTGCGCCATCCGAATATCTGCGCAGCAAAGCCGCAGGCGAAGCTGCGATCCGCACCGTGCTCGACGCCGCAGGATGCGAAAACCCCACCCAATGGACGATCCTGCGCCCGAGCGTCGTCTTCGGCCCCGGCGACTCCTTTCTCAACCTCTTTGCCCGTCTGGCTCGCTGGGCACCGGTACTCCCCATCGGCAAAGCCGACGCGAAACTGCAACCCGTCTATGTCGGCGACGTCGCCTCGGTAATGTTGACCGCGCTGGAAACGCCGGAAAGCATCGGACAGAGCTACCCGTTGGGTGGCCCGCGCGTCTATACCCTCAAAGCGCTCGTCGACTATGCCGCGCGCCTCTCCGGCCATCCGCGTCCCGTGATCGCGTTGCCGGATCGCCTCGCCTTCCTGCAAGCGCGCCTCATGGCCCTTCTTCCCAATCCACCGCTCACCCCGGACAACCTGCGGTCGCTCGAAGTGCCCAACGTCGTCGACGGCTCGCCGCTTCCCTTTGGGCTCACCCCGACGGCACTCGAAGCCATTGCGCCCGAATACCTCGCGCACGACACCTATCGCGCGCATTACGCCGAGTGGCGGCGTCGCCATACAGGCTAAATGGTGCCACCGCTTCCCGAACCGTCCGGCAGCGTGCGCAACGACGCGGAAGCAAATGCTGCTCCGGCCGCGCTACCGCCCCCTTCCCCTTCGCGTGAAACGCTGCGCGCCCGCTTGCAGCTCGCACCCCCCGACCCCTTGGTCGCGGGGCTCGATGTCTATCTCGTCGGTGGCGCGGTGCGCGACGCGCTCCTCGGGCTGCCTGTCCATGACCGCGACTGGGTGGTGGTCGGCGCCACCCCGGAAGCCCTCGCTGCCCGCGGTTTCCGACCGGTGGGCAAAGACTTTCCCGTCTTTCTTCACCCGAAAACGGGCGAAGAGTATGCTCTGGCGCGCACCGAGCGCAAAAGTGGCCGTGGCTACAAAGGGTTTACCTGCCACGCCGCGCCCGACGTCACGCTCGAAGCCGACCTGGCACGCCGCGACCTCACGATCAACGCGATCGCGGTAGCGCCCGATGGCACGCTCATCGACCCCTACGGGGGTGCAGCGGACCTGGAACACCAGATCCTGCGTCACGTGAGCCCCGCGTTCGTCGAAGACCCGCTACGGGTGCTGCGCGTCGCCCGGTTCGCGGCCCGCTTCACCGCGTTCACCGTCGCGCCGGAGACCCGGGAACTGATCGCCGCGATCGCCCAAAGCGGCGAGCTTGCCGCGCTCACCCCCGAACGGGTCTGGCAGGAGTTCGCGCGCGGCCTCATGGAAGCGGCGCCGCAACGCATGATCGCACTCTTGCAAGAGACCGGCGCCCTTAAGGCGCTCATCCCCGAACTCGCCGCGCTTTTCGGTGTGCCGCAGCCCGAACGCTACCACCCGGAAGGGGATGTCGGCACCCACACGCTGCTCGCGCTTGGCAACAGCGCCCGCCAAGGTTTGCCTCTTGCGGTGCGTTGGGCGGTGCTGCTGCACGATCTGGGCAAAGGCGCAACACCCGCCGAAATCCTACCCCACCACTACGGACACGAAGCCCGCGGTGCCTGTTTGGCCGAAACGGTGAGCCGACGCCTGAAAACCCCCAACGACTGTCGCGCGCTCGCGGTGCTGGTAGCGCGCGAACACGGTCTCATCCACCAAGGAAGGCGTCTGCGGCCGGCAACGCGCCTCAAAGTTTTGGAACGGTGCGACGCATTGCGCCGCCCGGCGCGGTTTGCGCAGCTCCTTGCCGCGTGCGAATGCGACGCCACAGCGCGCCCCCCCTTGGTCGTCGATTACGCGCCCGTTCGCACCCTTTGGGAACAGGCGCTTACTGCGGCGCGCGCCATTCCCACCGCGAAGATCGCCCAAAGCGCGGCCGGTGACCCCCGCCGCATTGCGGAGCGCATTCGTGCCGCACGGATCGCAGCAATCGCCGCGAGCGCCAAAACCCTTTTGCCCCCAGACGACGCCCCGAACGCAAACCGCCCGCCCGTCCCCCAGTCCCACCCCCAATAAATACGAGTCTGCCGATGTCACGAACTCTGGAACTACGCCACGAACCCCCACACGGCCGTCCCCGGAGCCACCCGCCCCTGCTTTTCGTCCATGGCGCCTATGCGGGCGCGTGGTGTTGGGAACATTTCCTGCCCTGGTTCGCCGCGAAAGGGTTCGACGCTTGGGCGCTCTCCCTCTCAGGCCACGGGAAATCGGGCAGCGACAAACCCTTCGACCTCCTGAGCATCCGCGACTATGTCCATGATCTTCTGGAAGCCGCGGAACGGCTCCCCGCGCCACCGGTCGTGCTCGGCCACTCGATGGGCGGGTTCGTCGCGCAAAAAGCGTTGGAAAAGCGCGCATTCCCAGCGGTCGTACTCCTGGCGAGCGTCCCCCCCTCTGGCCTTGCTGCGTCGTTCTGGCATCTGCTCACCCATACCCCGCAAACGCTCATGGAGATGAACCGCTTTCTCGCCCAAAAGCAGGGCCACTACCGGGCGCTTGCGCAAGCGCTCTTTCACCACCTGCCGGAAGAGCAGGCGCTACGCCGCTATCTCGCGCTGTCACAACCCGAATCGCTGCGCGCGCTCTGGGACATGACCGCGTTCGCGCTCCCCCGCCACCACCGTCAGCATCCGACCACCTGGGCTGTGTTCGGCGCCGAGCACGACCAGATCATCCCGCTGCCGCTTGTCGAAGCCACGGCGCGCCACTACCGCGTACCACTTCATACGCTCCCCGACGCCGGGCATGCATTCATGCTCGAACCCCACTGGGAGGAAGCGGCAGAGCAAATCGCGCAGGCGGTGGCGGCGCTCACCTGAATAGAAAAATCGGAAACGCGAACGCTACGCCTCGTCGTCTGCTGCGGTTTCGACCACCCGCAGCCACACCAGCACCAACCCATAGTCCCCGAACCTGGGGAAGGTGGCTGGCGACCAACCCCCGTTCGGTCGGATTGTCGTCGAGGAAAACGAATGCATCGAGGCCAAGGTTGAGCTGCGCCGCGATCTCAGCCAGTGTGGTGGGTTTCAGTTCCCAACCAATCGCCAACACGGCGAAATCCTCCGGCTGCAACACCATCTCGTTCCACCGGATCGCCTGAGGATCGTTCTTGCTCACCGCAACGAGCAGAATCCCCCCTTCCTGTAATCGTTTGAGCAGCGCTTGCCGGTCGCGGTAGTGGCGCACCGGCCCTTCGGCCATCACCCCGTCCCACAAGGTGTTGTCGAAGTCGACCGCGATCACCTTCACCCCCCGCAACCGATCATAAGCACGGACCACCTCCAGGTATGTTTCCGCCAGACCGAAACCGAAGCGACGGCGATGAAAAAGGGCCTCGACAAAGGGCCGCCCCGTCACGATCGGGCGGTTCGCCACGCGATAACCCAACCGCTGGGCCACCACGATCTCGTCGACGAACCAGACGTGGGGCAACTGCGCGGCGATCTCGCGCAACCCTTCGCTCAGCGCCGCAGCCAGATCCCGAAACCGTTTCGGCATCGCCCACCGCTCCACAGGTAACCACGCCAGTCGGCGCGACAACGGCAGCCCGCTCACTCCGTGCAACAATAGTGTCCGGTCGTCGCGTTCGCGCAACTGCAGCAGGAATCGGCGTGCCTGATCGAGCGCTTGGGGAAGCAGCGCCCGCTCCCCTGCACGCAACAGGCGGTAGATCGGCAACCCATCATAGGTGACTTGCGGAGCAGCCGCCCGTTGTATGCGTCATTCATTCCGCCCCTCCCCAGCACCATTTGGTTACCGTTCGCCCAGTTGGCGAACGACCCGAGCCGGATTCCCGGCGACCAACGTGCACGGGGGCACGTCGCGGGTCACCACGCTGCCCGCGCCAACCACCGCGCCGTCGCCGATCGTCACCCCTTTGAGGATGATTGCGCGACAGCCGATCCAGACATCCTTGCCGATCACCACCGGCGCGGTCCGCTCCGCGCCCCCGTCGGGATTGTGGTAGTCGCGATCCATGATCACGCAATCCCAACTGATCAGCGTACCCGCACCGATCGTCACCCGTTCGCCACAATGGATCTGCGTCCGGTCACCAATCGACACCCGATCACCGATCACCAACGCCGCTTCACCCGTTCGCGCCACCGCGCTCGCGTCGAGCTTCACCTCGGGCCAGAGCCAGACACGCTCGCCCACCGTGATCGTGCCGCGATCGCGTACCACCGTGACCCGCCCCACCTGACAGACCCACGCCGGGCGGGAAAAGTGGCGCAAACTCGTGAGCCAGCCGCGCAGATAGGCAAGCGCCTTGCGCCACCGCGGCATCACTCGACGCCTCCGCGCGGCCGCGCATGATCGGCATCGCGCCCCAGCTGCGGCCCCTCCCCCTCTCCCGCGCCCAACCACTGCCACGACCGCACATAGTCGATCGTCATCGCGCACGGCAACTCCTGCGTTGTCGGCACCCCGAACCAGCGCGGATGGATCTCGCCGGTAAACGTGAGCGCCATCGGCCAGTGGAAATGGACGTTCGGTTCGCGCCGGATCTCACGACCATTCACCCACCAGACGAGCTCGGTGGGCGACCACAAAAACCCATAGCGATTGTCCTGTGTCGGGTCGAAGTCGGGTGCCGACCAGACTTGCGGATAGGAGCGTCGGTTGCCATCGTTCTCGAGTGCTGGGTCACCGTCATAGACGTGCAGGTTACTGTGCACGCGGTGTGCTTCGCCCGGCGTGCCCGGCGCCATCTCGAAGACGTCGATCTCACGCGTCCCATCAGGCTGCCAGGCGTAGAACCAAAACGCTTGATTGACGCGGCACGGGGCAAGCCGCGCAACCACTTCGAAATAGCCGTAGCGCACCTCCTGGCGTGCCCGTAAGAGCGGTGTCGCGAACCGCCCCTTGTCCCGAGCCGTCGTCTCCAGCCGCACCATGCCGTTAGCCACCGTAACCCGCGCCGGATCGATCACTCCAGGCGGCCGTCCCGCGTAATGGGGCAGAAACGTCAGCCAGAGGGCCGTGTCGACCGTGGCGCCTGAAAACTCGTCCGACAGTTCCGGCAGAAAGCGCCAATTGCCCGGCGGCTGCGCCAGGGCTATCGCCCCCCTCCAAACGAGCGCACCAATGGCTATCCCGTGCGCCACCGCACGGAAGAGCAGCCGAAACTTATGCTTTCCACTCACCGGGACCACTCCCGAATCATGGGCATCACCTCCCCAATCCCCAACGGTGCGCCAACCAAAGCGCCATTTTGCGATCCGGTCGCTCTAGCGATACAGGTGCAATTGCTTCGCTTTGAGGCCAGTCGGGTACGTGCGACAACCACTGCAGAACTGGGATGACGAATCCCCATTTCCGGCGATCGACGATTGCGCTCGGTAATGGTGCTTTCGGGGTTTGCGCAAGCAGCGCTTTCCCTTTCCGATCGATGAAATGGGGAAGCAATGGCGCCAACGTCTGAATGAGCGGCCAATCCGCCAACGGCACACGCAATTCTACGCCATGCGCCATGCTGGCCCAATCGCTGTCGCGCAGAAGTTGCGGCACCATATAGCGCCAAGTCTCCCACATACCCACTGACTGGGGCAACGAATTGGAGGGGGGAGGGTCGGGTAACACCAACGCCTCGATCTCCTCGTCGGCAACGGGTTCCAGCCCCAACTGGCTCAGGAGCGACGTCATTTCATCGGGGTAAAAATAGCCTTTTTCCGAAAAGAAAATCCCTTGTGGTGAGGCAAACCAACGATCGACATGACGCCACATCACGCGCCCTCTGAAGCGACCGTAGAGTCGACACGTCTTGAGCGCCAATTCGGTACCCAATACGCCTGAGAGCACACGCCATGCTTGCCAGAACAGCGGAACCCGCCGAAACGTCGGGTACCCCGCAAAGAGTTCATCCCCACCCAACCCCGACAGCGCCACCTTGTACCCATGATCGGCCACCGCTTTGGTCGCAAACCAGGTGTTGATGCCATCCAAAGAGGGTTGATCCATATCGTCCAAGATCGCGTCCAAGTTCTGGACGAGATCGGTTCGGGAAACCACAGCCACATGGGATTGGAACCCATAATGGTTCGCCACCAATACCGCTAATGGCGACTCATCCTGAGGCTGGCCCAGCCATTCGGGGAACGCAACCGTGAAACCCGCGGTATGGAGTCCAGCCTCTGCCGAGAGCGCCGCAACGGTGGTCGAATCGACTCCGCCGGAAAGCAACACCCCAATCGGCACGTCGGCCACCAAATGGTGGGTGACGCTATCGCGAACGGCCTGTTCCACCTGCTCGGCAAGATCGTCCGGATCACGAACCACTTCCCAGGGTTGCCGCCGCTCGACGTAAGGCTGGAAACGCCATCGTCCCGCGTGCCATTGCCCCCAGTGGCCGGGCTCGACCGCGCGAATCCGGCGGTAGCAGGTCAGCGGATCATGAACCGCTCCCCATAAGAAAAAACAGGCCCATCCACGCGAGTCGGGTTCTGAATCACACCCCAGCGCCAACAACGTTTTGACCGTCGAAGCGATGGCGATGCCACGCGGATGTTCGGCGTAATAGAGCGGTTTGATGCCCAAAGGATCTCGGGCAACGGTCAAACGCTGGGCATCTCGATCCCAAATCGCCAATGCAAACATCCCCCGAAGACGCGAAAACCACCCTTCCCCTTCGCGCAAAAACCCCGCTAGAACCACTTCGGTGTCCGATTCGGTGCGCCAAGGAATCGGGCCATACTTGGCGTCGAGTTCGCGACGCAAAGCCCGAAAGTTATATATTTCACCATTGAAAACAAGCAGATAGCGCCCGCATGGGGAGTGCATGGGCTGATTGGCACGCGCGTCGAGATCCACCACGGCCAACCGACGGTGGCCGAACCACACCCCTTGCGCTTCCCACACCCCTTCTGCGTCCGGTCCTCTTGGCGCCAAACGGTCGAGCGCCAACCGCTTTTCTGCTTCGGTCAAACATGCACCCGGACGTCCAATCCAACCAACGAATCCACACACTGCCGTTCCCCGCTTACCGCCCCGCCACCACCACCTGAAAGAGCTCACCCATCTCGTGCGGCATGATGAGCCGCTGCACCGCGCGCGCCGCTTGCACGTACGCCGCCGAACCGGGTTCTGCCCGTTCCGTGAGCCGCTCCAGGATTCCGTGGCGCAAT
>Ga0116142_10002165_pt1 | contig 21849 bp, 22 predicted proteins | sample AD_UKC033_MetaG_FD_89785 | JGI IMG/M metagenome (GOLD analysis project Ga0116142, IMG submission 89785) | Active sludge microbial communities of municipal wastewater-treating anaerobic digesters from USA - AD_UKC033_MetaG | ecosystem: Engineered > Bioreactor > Anaerobic > Digestate | place: USA... | reverse complement strand
CCTGTTCAATATTCTTCAGAATATAATATATCTACACCAGGTTTAGCAGGTGGAGTGTTTGATGATAATGCAACTGTAGACATCACTTACTTTGGAAAAGATTATGTTTGTGGTACTGTAACAAGTGATGATGGAGATTCTAGTATCAAGGGGGAATTTATTGCTAAATATGTAGACAAACTTTAATTATTATTTAATATGGCAAAACCAACAAAGGATGCACCTTTAATTTGTACGATTTGTACAATACTTGCACTAATTGGAATAGTGGCTGGGATAGTGAGTCACAATCCCCTATTCACCATATTCTTCTTACTACCAACTGCGATATATGAGGTTTACAGAACAGAGGGTGAATCTACTAGAGCCTCTTCCATAATCCTTCTACTAGTATTAATTGCTGAGATATTCCTGCTAGTGTTCAATATTAACTTCAACTTAGCTGAATATCTTGGTACAACAGAAAAAACAATTGGAGGATATCTTGTTCCTTTGGGAGATATTAAAATCGTTGGACCCACTGTTATGGCTGTACTTGCCGTTATTCTCTTCTTAAGGACATATGGCAAGTTTACAAAATGGTTAGCTGTAGTAATTTTTGTTACTGCGTTTGCAATTATATATACAATTGATCCAGTAATATTTAAAGATCTTTTTAAATATGCTGTACAACAGGGTGTAGATAGTCTGTAATATGTTACAATGGAGATATATAAATTAAGTATTTTATATTTATGGGATATATAGATAACATTGAGAAGGAAACATTAGAGAATAGTAATTTCAGAAAAGTTTTGTTTACTGGTGGGCATATGCAATTAGTAGTCATGTCTCTTAAGCCAGGTGAAGATATTGGAGAAGAGGTACACAATACTGTTGACCAATTCTTTAGATTTGAAAGTGGTGAAGGCAAGGTTGTTATGAATGGAGAAGAAAGTATCGTTGGTGCTGAAATGGTTGCCATTGTGCCTGCAGGAACTCAACATAACATCATAAATACATCTGAAACAGAAGATTTAAAGCTTTACACAATATATGCGCCAGCAAACCATCCTGAGGGAACAGTCCATGCTACAAAGGAAGAAGCTATGGCCGCAGAGGAAGAGCATCACCAGTAGTATTAGGAGTTTTCCGATATTGGTGATATAATCTTCCGTTTGATGTAGATCTAAACGAAATAATCTGCCACATATAAATATCCATAAGGCTAAATATATTTTTAATTTCGGTTATCTCTGCGTAGACGAAATTAAAATATATAAATAAGCTAATGGAATACTATTCCAGAAATAGAAACCGTAAAAGAAGATTTCAACCTCACAATAACAGAGGTAGAGGAACCAATATAAACGTAAACAGATTCATAGCGAAAGCTGTAGAGAGTGAAATGCCAAATATCTATGTAGATGGACATAACTTCTCTGAATTCGATGTTGTAGGCCCTCTTAGAAAGAACATTCAATACAAGAAATATGATGTACCTACCAAAATACAGCATGAAGCTATACCTCTTATACTTTCAGGGAGAGATATCTTAGGTATTGCAAGCACAGGTTCTGGTAAAACAGCTGCATTCTTAATTCCTTTGATTAACAAAATGATTAAAGATTCAAACCAGAGATGTTTGGTTGTTGAGCCAACAAGAGAATTGGCTATGCAAATACAGGACGAGTTCATGGCTCTTGCAAGAGATACAGGAATTAGGTCTGCACTAATAATTGGTGGTAGTAGCATGTATGCTCAAATCAATATATTAAGAAGAGATCCTCGTTTTGTAGTATGTACACCTGGTAGAATGAAAGATTTAAGTGATAGAAGAGTAATAGATTTAAGAAAAATAAACAATGTTGTACTAGATGAAGTAGATAGAATGTTAGATATGGGATTCATAGATGATATTAAATACATAACATCTAGGCTTAATGAGAAGAGACAGTCCCTATTCTTCTCTGCAACAATGAACAGAAAGTCTGAAGATATTGCAAACACATTACTTAAAAATCCCGCTAGAGTTGAAATTGAGACACAGCAAGCAGGAAAGAATGTTGACCAAGATATCGTAAGAGTAAGATCAAGAGAAGAGAAGGTAGCTCTGTTAACAGAGTATCTTAAAAGAGATGAATTCGAGAAAGTACTAATCTTTACAAGAACTAAGAGGGAAGCAGATAGATTATCTGACAAACTGTTTGAAGCTGGTATTAAGACTGGTGCTCTTCATGGTAACAAAGGACAGGGTCAAAGAAGTAGAATTATTGAAAGTTTTAAGAGAGGGAATCTTGCTATATTAATAGCTACAGATATCGCTTCTAGAGGATTGGATGTAAATAATATCTCTCATGTAATCAATTATGATGTACCTGAGAATTTTGATGATTATATCCATCGTATTGGAAGAACAGGAAGAGCTGGAAAGAAAGGCATAGCAATTACGTTTGTTGGATAGTATCCTTTAAAAACGCAAAAGGATGGAGCACCAATATACGCCATCCAGAGCAGGAACGTATGCATTACGGCATACTGATTAGGCCATGGTAACTATATAAATAGAAATAAATCTCTATTAGTGTCCCCTGGTGTTAATGTTCGAATCATCAACATATCTTTCAATTCCTCAGAAGTCTTCTATATAGAAAAATTGGTTCTATACAGGGACCGGTACCAACCTGATAGGATTTGAAAGTCCTAGCATTTTTATAGTAGTGCGATATGACAAATATGTCAATAGATTTCAATTGAGAAAATGCTACGGGATTAATAAAACGGAAGGACAGTTTTGAAGATATAGGCGTTTTAACGATTTAAAGATATCGTTTTGCAGAAAAACTATAGCTTTATATTTACTAAATCATTTATATATTTACAAGCAGCAGATATTTCTGAAGATCTAACGGTTAATCCTGGTCTCCTGTTTACCTCAAGCACATAGTTTTTTCCAGTATTTGTATCTGTAACAACATCTACCCCTGCCCAGTTAAGTTTAAGCGCTTTTGCAGATTGTATTGCTAATTCCAAAATGTCTTTAGAAACATTCTTTACATTTATGAAGTCTTCACTAGCACCTAGGGCTACATTGTTTCTATATTTATCTTCTTTTCTAGTCCTTTTGCATACGGACTCGGATTTTCCATTAGATATTACTACTCTGTAGTCGAAGGTATTGGGTATGAATTCCTGGAATATATATCTGTTGAATTTACCATTTTCTTTTATGGTTTGTTCAATATCTGTTTTCTTATCAATTAAATATACATGAGAACCAAGAGATCCTAGGGAGGTTTTGTATATACAAGGTAGTTTACAGATTTTTTCAATATCACTAATGTTTTCGTTATTTACCTTTAATCCATTATGGAAGAAGGTATTAGGAACAAGTATATTCTTTGATGCTAAGGAGAATATGTCGGAGAGTTTAGTATTGTGTGCGTTTGTTTTGTTATGTGGGATCTTTTTAGATTTAAGGTAAAGGTGTAAGAGATATGCCATGTGTGTTGTATTCCATCCAGATTGTATCCAGATGTAATCATATTTTTTTAAGTCAAAATCTTTTATTTCTACCTCTATCTCTCCATCTATTATTGTAAAGATGATGTCTTTAATTGAAGCTATATCTAGAGTGATGTCTTTAAGTTTGAGTTTCTTTTGTATTGCTACTTTTTCCTGCGCAGGGATATTTATGCCGATGGCAAGGACAGTACGATTAATCATATTTGTACAAGCGGAAATTATCCCAACATTATAGCACTTTTAGAGAGTGATTGGGTTCTTGTGAGAAATGGTCGTTAAAGCAAAAGAAGAAGCACTGTACTAAATAAATAGTTGGTTTTGGTTAGAACCTGGCTCCTTCTTTCTGTTAACTACCACCGTAGTAGTTAGGTATCTAAAATATATCATTTTGGTATTAGTGTGTCAACAGGTAAAAGATACCTACTTACCAGCGTTTTTCTAACCTATCGAATATGGGATGTCTAGAATATGAAGTATGCTCTTTAAATTTAACCATTATTAAGATAAGATTGTAATATGATATATACATTTATTGCTATCTTTGTTTTACAGATAATTTTCTTTGTCTATGCTGCATTAAAGAAAACAGACAAAGTAACAGATCTCTCATATGGTCTTACCTTTATAATTGCCTCTATCTTTGCATATGTATTAAATATTGAATATGCTTCCTTTTTTAAAATAATCCTTGTTCTCCTTGTATCCATTTGGGGTATTAGGTTATCCGTTTATCTGTTTGTTAGGATATTAAAAACAGGCAAAGATAAAAGATTTGATGGAGTAAGAGAAGATTTAAAAAGATTTGCATCCTTTTGGTTACTTCAAGCTATCTCCATATTTGTTATTCTTCTTCCAACTACATACATTCTAACAAGTGATATGGATATGTCTCTTAACTGGATATCTTTAATTGGTTTAATCTTGGCTATTTCTGGAATCCTAATTGAAGGGATTGCAGATTCTCAGAAGTTTGTATTTAAGAAAAAGGTTGAGAACAAAGGTAAGTGGATTGATACAGGGTTATGGAAGTATTCTCGCCATCCTAATTATCTAGGAGAGATAATGATGTGGGTTGGTGTGTTTATATATTGTTTTGTATATATTAATGGTATTGGATTAATAGCAATACTTTCTCCAATATATATTTCTGTCCTACTGTTGTGGGTAAGTGGTATTCCAACATTAGAGAGGGAGTATGACAAGAGGTACGTGAATAATAAGGAGTATCAAGCATATAAGAAGGATACAGGTGTATTATTTCCTAAGTTGTTCTAATCTTTAGGAAATACTATCTGGGGTAGATTGTGGGAAGATATTAGAAACGGACTGTTTGCAGTTTATTTCAAAATTTAGCAGAAAGAAATTTTCGATAACATATAGACATCTCTATGTTATAATTCACTGATAAGCTATTACTTAGGTTTATGGTAAATAAAAAAAGTTCTATCCCTCCGAAAAACATTCCTCTTTCTGAGATTGGTGGAATGATTAAAATAGCTTTTAAGATTAGTTCCACTGGAGTTGAAATAACTTATGACAAGAATCTTGATATACAGAAAATGTTTTTTATTCTTTTATATCTCTATACCAGTATACTAATACGAGCAATCAATAATTTAGGTTCTGCATCTGCACAATCGTCATTTATTTCTCTTGATTATAACCCAAGAAACAAACGAATCTCCTATAAACAAGGTAGTATTGGGGAAAAACATTTTACTGGAACATTTGAAATTTCTGATAATGCAAAAAATCTACTACAACTTAATTTGGAAGGTTTTAAGTTTTTCTCAAGCGATGCTTCTACTGAGTTAATTATGTCACTGAAAAAGCTTCAAGAGTTTATCATATATACATATAAGGATGAAAAGAAAATCCATTACGCATTTCGTGTCATCTACAAACTGCTTATTCGGGATAATGACAATTTCGAAGTTACAAGCAAGGCGTCATCTATGGAGCAAATGCAAATTTTTGATGAAATTGCACTCCAAATCCATTACTTCCTAGAGGATACTGAGAAATGGTTTGATACCTATGGGGAGGAAATACTGCAGGACGAACCACTTTAGCTAATTCAGGGTAATTGTTTAGTATTTTACACAAGGCTTTCATTATTGAAATCCTTAACTTCTTGTTCAATTTGGATAAAGCAGTGTGTTATAATTCATTTATAATATTGAAAGTTTTCTATTGTGGAGATTAGTGAATATATAAAAAAGAAATACGGGAATAGAGAACACTCTCTTATTGTTACATTAAAAAGATATTTTAGTGAGGGAAGTATTGATGTTGTAAAACCACTAAAAAAGAAATGGCAAAATATCTTGAAGACGGAAGATTTTTTAGAGAAAGGTTTTGATGAGCTATATAGCTCGTTAATAGAGACAAATACAAGAGAGAAACCTGGTGGATTAGATGAGTTTATTATTAAAAAGGTGTATTTAGCTATAACTATTGGCTTTTTGTTAGCGATAATTAATAATGCTGATAAAAAGAAGTTTAGAGAGCTTGCCACATCAGGGACTTTACTTTTGTATTTACAAGATATCAAATTGCCTATCTTTGATGAGTATATGCAAGAGTATATAGTTCCATTCTTCGACGAGAAAGCAGAAAAAGGACTCCATAGTATAATATTGTTATTAGTGGATGAATTAATAGCCAAAGATTGGTTAGAATCATTGAGAAATTGTTATTCATCCGTTAACTTAAGTATAGAAAAAGACCAATTGTCAGAAGAACTGATAAAGTATTACTTTATCAAAAAAGATGAATTGTCTGTAGAGACTGATAATTATATTGAAAAGCTTTATAAGTAAAGGGGATTTAGAATCGGAGCCTCTTTCTGTAAAACATAGATTTCCCTCTTAATATTTTTTGTTCTGTTTAGTTATCCTTCTTTTCAAAACTTGTTCCTAATGTATATCCTATTATTCCAGCTAGTATTGTTATAACAGATTCTCCACTAACCAGTTTTTCACTTGCTAATACTATAACTCCCAGGCTAACGACAATAATGGCAAGTATTTTTACAAGATTATTTGGTGTGATGAAATGTTTAAGTTCCCCTGTTGTAGATTTCATTACAAACATCATTACTACCCAAGAAATAGTGATAGTAATAAAGACGGAAAGAATTAACAAAGCAATTATATTCATAAGCTCTTTTGTTTAACAATTAAGTTATTAACAATTATATCACCTCTCAATAATTGGAGATATCTTCGTTATATAAAGGTATTTATAGATTGTGAGAAAAGACTTATAATCATTCATATGCCGAAACTAACTCAAGTTTACAAATGCGAAGACAAATACGACCAAATACTAATCAATAAGTGTCTATTCCTTGTTATGGATAACAATACGGAACAGGCAATAAAAATTTATCAAAAAGAGATAGGTAATAAGAATATTAACGCCAATAAATATGTAGAGAACATATTTAATACAATAGATTCAATTGTGAAAGCTAAGCATCAATGGAAAATGTATCAAAAACTAGAAAAAAAAGTAATTAAGAAAATAAAAAAGGAAATAGGAAAATCAAAGACGGTATGTGACCAAGGTTTTGCAGAACCAGAAGCTATATCTCATTTTGATGCTTATTTAACCCAGCTTAAAACAGCATTAGATTCTTTAGCTTTGGCAATTGGTTCTTTATATGGTTTTCACCCAGACGGATGGCATAAAGGAAAGAATGAAAAAGGTGAGAGGGTAAGCGGTCTTAGACTAATCAATGCTCTAGAGAATTTAGGTATAAAGCAACAAAGAAGTGTCGAATTGATACTAAATTACATAAAAGAACAGATTCCAACCATTAATAAGTTGGTATTTTTAAGAGACGGCTCTGTTCATAAAAAGGGAGATAGAAAGAGAGAGATTACCGATTTCGTTTATTATCAGAATAACGAAGTTATACAATCTCCTCTTTTAATAACTGATGATGGTAATTTATTTCTAAGTAAAGTTATGGAAAGGAGTATAGATTATTTTTGTAATTTTACACTTACCGTAATAATTCTAAGTCTTTCAAACCTAACGCCTCTAATGAAACCTGTTATTGATGAGAAGAACGAAAAAGTCTTTTGGTTCTTTAACTTCAAATAAGAAGAAGAGAGAACTTTTAAGATGGATATAGGTTTCAAAATTTATTGGGAGGAAGTATAATTCAACATTGTAGGTAGTGTATATAAATATAAAGATATAAAAATGAGTAAAACAATCTTCAAGACTATTCAGTATCCTATCCAGACTTTAATTGATGATATTGACCACGGAAAGATTGCTTTACCTGATATCCAAAGACCTTTTGTTTGGAATACAACAAAAGTGAGAGATTTGTTTGATTCAATATATAGAGGATATCCAGTTGGGTATTTACTTTTTTGGGAGAACATAACAGACAAGAATAGAAAAGATATAGGAATTGATACAAAAGAAAGCAATGCTAAAAATCTGATTATTGATGGACAACAAAGACTTACAGCACTCTTCTCCACTATAAAAGGTATTCCCATAATTGATGAGAACTATAAAGAGAAAAGAATAAAAATTGCCTTTAATCCATTAAAAGAGAAGTTCGAAGTATCAAATGTTGCTACGGATAAAGATGTTGAATATATATCTGATATAAGTATTTTATTCAAATCTGATTTTAGTGAGTATCGCTTTATTAATGAATACATAGGTAAACTAAAGGAGAATCAGGAAATTACACCTACTATAGAAGAAATGGTTTCAGAGAATATCACCCACCTTCGGTCAATACTTGGATACGATTTCACTATACTCGAAATTGCTGAAAATGTTGATGAAGAGACCGTTGCAAATATATTTGTAAGAGTCAACAGTAAAGGTGTGGTATTAAAGCAATCAGATTTTGTTCTAACACTTCTTTCAGTCTTCTGGGAAGAAGGTAGAAAGAAAATAGAAGAATTCTCAATGCAAAGCACCAATTCTAATCTTAAAGACTTAAAGTTTTCGTCCTTTAATCATCTAATAGATGTTAAAGCAGGAGAGATTTTAAGAGCGATAGTAGGATATGGTTTTCATAGAGGACGAATGAGCGATGTTTACTCATTATTAAGAGGGAGAGACTTTGAAACGAGAGAATATAACGAAGAGCTAAAGAAAAAAAGATTTGTTGACCTAGAAGGTTTTGTTTCCAATGGACTAGATAATACAACTTGGCACGATTATATAAATATAATCCAATCATTGGGTTTCAAGCATAAAGACTTAATTACATCTAGAACAAACTTCTTTTATTCTTACGCTTTCTACTTAATAGGTAAATACAAATACAATATTGAGTTCCATAAACTTGATAGAATAGTATCTAGATGGTTCTTAATGTCTGCCTTAAAATCAAGATATTCAGGTTCTTCAGAAAGTGTCTTTGAAAGTGATTTGGCTCTAGTTAGAAATATTGAAACAGGAGATGAGTTTATTTCTCTTCTTAACGAGAGAATAGACTCAGAAATAACAAATGACTTCTGGGAAATTACAATGCCAACTCTTCTAACTTCTTCGTATGCAAAGAATCCTCAATGGTTAATCTTTGTAGCATCACAGATTAGAAACAATGTTGAACTGTTATTCTCTACAAAGAAGATATCTGACCTTTTTGACCCTATCATTACACCTAAGAAGGCTCGTCTTGATAGACATCATATTTTCCCAAAGAATTATCTAAAAAATATTGATGTTGTATTGCAAACAGAGCAAAATCAAATTGCAAACTATGTTTATCTTGATTATATGACTAATATAAAAATATCTGATGATTCTCCAACAAACTATTTCAAGGGTTTCAAAAAATACAGTAAAGAAGATATAAATATTGCACTAAAGAATCACGCTTTGCCTACCAATTTCTATAAAATGCAATACAGTGATTTTCTTGTTGAAAGAAGAAAACTTATGGCTGAATATATAAGGAAATATTTTGAAAGTATCTAGATATGGACATAACACAAAAAGATACAAAAGAGATTTGTAATCAATATTTGAAGGAAGTCTCCCTAAAATATTCTGATATAAACACCTCTGAGTATGGATATAGAACCCCCTTCGAAAACTTTCTTAAAGAAATATTCAGTGAAATAAAAGTTACGAATATCGACCACGATGGAAAATCTGTTGGAGGTAATAAGCCAGACTTTGTCTTATCAGAAGGAAGTGCGCCCCTGCTTTATATAGAGGTAAAAGATATTGGAGTCTCACTTGATAAAATTGAAAAATCTGAACAACTAGCAAGATATTTCGGTTATGACAACCTTGTTTTAACAGACTATCTAGAGTTTAGATTCTATAGAAACGGACTTAAATATGTTGAGCCTATTTCTATTGCATCATATGACAAAAATGAAAGAACTATCTCATATAACCAAGAGAACTACGAGTTATTAAGAAAAACATTAATACAATTTACACAGTCCCATAAAGAACCTATAAAATCTGGTTCACACTTAGCCAAAATTATGGGAGGAAAGGCATACCGTATTAGGGAAAATGCTAGAGAGATGCTTAATAGTCCAGGTAAAGAAAAAAGAAGTATTTACAAGGTATATGAGACTATGAAGATACAACTCCTTCACGATATGTCTTCTGATGATTTTGCTGATATGTATGCACAAACACTTGTATATGGATTGTTTGTAGCTAGATTCCACGACAAAACACCAGATACTTTTACTAGGTCAGAAGCTAGAGATTTAGTTCCTGCTTCAAATCCGTTGCTAAGACATTTCTTTGACCATATAGCAGGAGCAGACTTTGATGATAGATTAGACAGTATTGTTGATGAGCTCTGTAGAGTGTTTTCTCATTCAGATATATCAAAGCTCATTAGTAACTATTACGGCACGGAGAAGGGCTCTAAAGACCCTGTGATACACTTCTACGAGGATTTCCTACAAGAATATGATAGTAAGAAAAGAAAGGAATTTGGAGCCTACTATACCCCGCTTCCTGTTGTTAAATTCATTGTAAAAGCTGTTGACTATATTCTAGAAAAAGATTTTAAGCTTGTAGGAGGACTTGCAAATAGCTCAAAGAATGAAAAAGGACATATTGTTCAAGTATTAGACCCTGCTACAGGAACAGGAACATTCCTAACAGAGGTAATCAAGATAATACACGAGAGGAGAGAGAAACAGGCTGGTAATTGGGGAAGCTATGTATTACACGAGGTTCTTCCGAGATTATTTGGTTTTGAAATTATGATTGCACCATATACGATTGCCCATTTGAAGATGAGTATGTTGCTTAAAGAAACGGGCTTCAAATATTTTAATAATAGAAGGTTAGGAATATACCTTACAAATTCTTTACAGGAAGGTAACACTATTGAAAATATGTTTGGAGGTTTCGGGTTAGCAGACAGTATATCTCAAGAATCTAAAGAAGCTTCAGTTATAAAAAATGAGAAGCCTATTATGGTAGTTTTGGGGAATCCTCCATATTCAGGAGTCTCATCGAATGAAACTCCTTATGCTAATAGTCTTGTTAATAAATACAAGAAAGAACCTAAAGGTGGGAAATTACAAGAGAGAAAACACTGGCTTAATGATGATTATGTGAAATTTATAGCTTTTGCAGAAAACTTAATTGAAAAAAATGAAACTGGAGTCTTAGCCTTTATAAATAATCATAGTTTTATTGATAATCCTACATTTAGAGGTATGAGATATCATTTACTGAAAACATTTGATGATATTTATATATTAGATTTACACGGTAATTCCAAAAAGAAGGAAACCTCCCCTGATGGTTCAAAGGATGAGAATGTATTTGATATACAACAGGGTGTTTCAATTAATTTATTTGTTAAAACTGGGAAAAAGAAACCTGAGGAACTTGGTAGTATTTGGCATAGTGATATTTATGGAGATAGAATAACGAAGTTTAATATATTAGAAAAAAGCCAACTAAAAGATATTAACTTTGAAAAAGTTTCAAATAGAGAACCATTTTATTTCTTCAAACCAATTAATCAAGAAGGGCGAGAGGAATACGATAGAGGATTTAGTGTGAAAGACTTGTTTAATAAATATACAACAGGTATTGTCACTGCAATAGATAGACTTTCTATCTTCCAATCGGAGAAGGAATTACGAGAAAAAACAAACGAAATTCTTAATTCGAGTAATCCGTTCCAAGAGTTTGATATTAAAGACCAGAGAAAACATACCAAAGAAGAACGAATTGAAGAATTACGGAAAGCATCAGAAAATTTACCTACAAAAATCTTATATAGACCTTTTGATATTAGATATATGTTTTACACAAAGACTTCTGAGTGCTGGATTAACTCGCCTAGATATGAAATTATGCAGCATTTAATTGGTGGGGATAATTTAGCATTAATAATACCAAAACAAACGAAAGGGAAGATAGGAGCTTCAATTACTCGATACATTTCTGGACATAAAACCTTTAGTTCATACGATATAAATACCCTATTCCCATTATATCTCTATGATGTAGAAGGTAAAAAGACATTAAATTTGAATAAAAGTATACTTAATGAGTTTGAGGATTCTATTGGTCAACTAGAGCCAGAAAAGTTATTAGATTATGTATATGCCATTCTTCATCACCCTTCATTTAGGGAAAAATATCGTAAATTTATTCGTGTTGATTATCCCAAAATCCCTTATCCAAAAGATAGGAAGACTTTTGATAAACTTGCAAAATTAGGAGAACAACTTGTTAAATATCACCTACTAGAACACGAGAATATTGACCCATATCAAATATCATATATAGGAGAAGGAGAGAACATTGTTGAAAAGCCTGAATATAAGGATGGGAAAATATACATTAACCCTACTCAATACTTTGGGAATGTATCTGAGATAGCTTGGGACTTCTATATTGGAGGATATCAACCTGCTCAGAAATGGCTAATAGACAGGAAGGGAAAAGAACTGACACCAGACGATATCGAACATTATTCAAAAATAGTTCTAGTCCTAAAAGAAACTGACAGACTTATGAAAGAAATTGATAAGGTAAATTGGTCAAAAGATAATGAAAAATAATGTTAAAACTAAAAAACGAACTACCCCTCAGTTCTCCAAAGTGGTAAATACATCTTTAACTTTTGACTTAACCTCATATAAAAGGGTTGTTACTCAGATTGATTCAATTCTTGAATCACAAAAGAATCTTTTTAGCAGCATAGATAATAAACTAGATGTATATAAAAACATCTTAGATTCTGAATTATTTAAGCCTTCCAATTCTTTGTGTAAGGTGTTAGAAGAGGCTACAAAGCCCTCTAAAGCCTTGCAAATGTTAGTTGAGAGTATGAACTACCCTTCTAACGCTCTTGTGAAAACTATTCAAGAAATGACTAAACCTCAGAAGCTATTGGTAAACTCTATAGAGGAATCTCTTAAGAGTATCACTGAACCGTTCTCAAAAATAGATTTTACATCATACCTTTCTAGTATTTCAGAAATTGAATTAAGTCTTGCAACAAACCTAGTTGTCAAGACAGAACTTTTGAAACCTTTTGAAGGGATATCAAATGGTGTTTCTACAAATACCGCCATTATTGATAAACGACTAATAAACAATGGTGAAATTGGCTTAAGAGTCCAGAAAGATACAGCAACAATATCAACACAAATTCAATACCAGAAATTTGAGATGATTGATACAAAATTATCTATTATTCAAACGAAAGTTGATAACTTCGAGCAGGATATAACAAAAGAGCTTAAAGAAAGGTTTGTTACTTTAGATAGAATAATTGAGGAAGTTGAAAACGACCCTTTTAAGTTCTTTAAGGTTAAATCATTCGAATTTATAAAGGAAGGAAGCACTTTTGTTATTAATAATGTAAGAAAGATATCATTAGTATCAGGAACAATTCAGGATTATATTTGTCAGATATTATTTAGTGGAATAAAAGAACTTGGGGAAGAATGGTATTGGGAAGATATTTTTGATGAGATGGTAGCAAAATATCGTTATGAAGGGAAATGTGAAATGACTTGGAAGTCTATGCAAGATGCAATTGGACAATTAAACATTAAAATCGCAACGGAAACCACAATTAAGGATGCATTTTTAACTCCTAGGTCTGAGATTATTCAACTCAACCCATTATATTTTTCGTCCGACCTCGTCCGAAAGCAATAGTCTAATATATTCTTGTTTAAGATGAACAAGAATAAAAATGATTATAGAAAGCAAACTTTTTCAAACTCAAGACTTAAATCTTACTGCGGTATTGATAGTTGAATCATTCAGGCTTGATGATATTGAAAAGAACAAAGAAGGTAAAGCAACCTTTATCTTCCGTAATAGTCTATCACTTCAAACAAAAATTTCTCAGTATTGGAATAACGAGTTACTTGTAAATCCACAAGACTTATTTAATGCACTAAAGCTCCTTAAAAATCGAATTTATAGCAATTACTAACAATGGTGAGCGAAGAAGGATTAATAAAATTCAAAAAGATATATGAGGAGAATTATGAAATTAAACTCTCTCGTAAGGACTTAATAGCAAGAGCAAATAAGCTATTGAACCTTTATAAGGCAGTTTATGGTCAAAGAACAAATATAAAAATAGATATTAAGAATGAAAAAGAAATACAGCTTGAGAAAACTGAATAAACACAAGAGTTATGATTCATCTGAGCTTCAAGAAATACTTGGAGTTCATCCTCAAACAGTCAAGACTTGGAAGAAGGAAGGATTAAACCCAATAAATGGAGGTAGTTCACCCTTTCTATATTCGGGTGAAGAGTTAATCACATTCCTATTGAAAAGAACTGAAAGTCAAAAAGTTAAGTTAAAGGAAGATGAAATTTACTGCTTAAAATGTCGAAGAGCTGTTAAACCAATTGACACAGAAGTTGTTAGAAGAGGTGTTATCTTGGGAAGTGGTAATGAATCTACAATTCTAAAATCTAATTGCCCAATTTGTAAAAGTAAAATTCAGAGATTTAGCTCTATAAAAAGAGAAGTTGATTGTGAGGTAGAAACGAACGAGAAGAATCAACTCGACCTATTTCGGTGAGTAGTTAAGACGGACATTATTATAGTCTTATGATTCCCCTTATATCACTACCTTAGGAAGTAGTTAAATTTAATAAAAATAGTATGGGTAACAAACTGTATCAAAATGAGAAGATGAAGAGGAAATATTTTGATTTTTGTAGGAATGCAAAAGGTTTTTCTATAAAGACAATGAAAAAGTTAGAAGGCGCTGTTTATAAATACGATGAGTATTCAAAAAACATAGACTACAAGCAATTTAATAGTGAAATAGCTAAAGGATTCAAAAAATGGTTAGCAAGTCATAAGAATAACAAAAAACAATTGCTTGCTCTCTCAACTCAATTTCATATCCTTAGACACCTGAAAGGGTTCCTTACTTGGTTATCACAACAATCGGGATATAAATCAAAAATATCATTTGATGATATTGAATATCTTTCTCTATCTAGGGCTGAGTCACGGATGGCTACTGCCTCAAAACAGCCCTCCTACCCTTCTCGAGAATATATACTGAAGATTACAAGTTTTAAGATAAACAATGATATAGATTTAAGAGATAGAGCATTGATTTCATTTACAGCATTATCAGGGATGAGAGATTTGGCTATTATTACATTGCCATTTGGAGCTTATGATAAAGAAAATCAAATAGTCAATCAAGACCCTAGCTTAGGAGTTAAGACAAAATTCTCAAAAACTATATCTACGAAATTAATAATTTTTGATGCGAAATTACTTGAGTATTTTCATTTGTGGGTTGAGAGATTGAAGAATAAATATATTTTTAGTATTAACGACCCTTTATTTCCAGCTACTGAGGTTGGTTTGAAAAGTGATGTTGAACAGTCTTTTATCGCTATTGGTATTAGCAAGTCCTCTTGGAATGATGCTGGTGCAATGAGAGAGATTTTTAAGAAGAGAGCTATGCAGATGGATTTGGATTATTTTTCTCCTCATAAGTTTAGACATTTTAATACAAGTGAAGCATTAAGATATGCAACAAATGCAGAACAGATAAAAGCAATTAGCCAAAACCTTGGACACGAAAGAGTTTCTACAACATTGTTTAGTTATGGTGCAATTGATAATTTTAGATTGCCAAAGGTGATTGAGGAAATAAATGAAGGAGTCAAAAATGGTAATAACCTTTAATAGGTTAATATAATGATATATGATTTAATAAGATAAAGATGAAAAGCCTATTAGAAGAAAACAATTATTCAAAGAACCGATACATTCTCTATGCTCGTAAATCTACAGAGTCAGAGGATAGACAAGTAGCTTCTATTGAAAGTCAGATAAAGGTTATGAATGATGTTAAGAATCAGCTGAACCTTAATATTGTAGATGTAATACAAGAGTCTAGCTCAGGTTTTAAGATAGGAAGAAAAGAATTTAGTAGAATGCTTCATATGATAGAGAATGGAGAAGCTGATAGCATTCTTGTTTGGAAGCTTTCTAGATTGTCTAGAAATCCTGATGATGCAGGGAGAATAATGGGAATGCTTCAAAGAGGAGAACTAAAACATATTAGAACTTTCGATAGAGACTGGTTTCCAACTGATAATGTGATGATGATGTATGTTGAGTTTGGAACGACCAATCAATTTAGTAAAGATTTGAGTGATGATACAATAAGAGGGCTGAACCAAAAGGCTCAAAGAGGTTGGTCTCCAAAATCGAATCTCCCTCTTGGCTATATGCATAATCCATACAAAAAAACAGACAGTGTTGAGATATTCCCAGACCCTGAGAGATTTGAGATAATCCAAAAAGCTATGAAGAAAGTTGCTTCAGGAGAGATGTCTCCAAGAGAAGCTTTGAATTATGCTAATGATTTAGGACTTAAAACAAAAGAAACAAGAAGATTCAAAAGTAAAGCTGTATCTAATTCCGTATTTTACAGAATGCTTTCAAGCCCGTTTTATTATGGATTGTTTGAATATCCAAAAGGAAGTGACAATTGGATTACAGGAAAACATAAGAAAATGATTTCTGAGGAGGAATACAACCTTATTCAAAGATATAAGGGTAAAAAGAATGCTCCACGACCTCAGAAGCACTTATTCCCATACACAGGACTAATGAGGTGTGGTGAATGTGGATGTTCGATAGTTGTAGACCCAAAAGAAAAGATTCAGAAGAATGGTAATAAGCATAGTTATCATTATTACAGATGCACAAAAGCTAAAGGGAACTGTTCTCAAAAATACTTAGAAAGAAAGGAATTAGAGAAACAATTAGCTAATATTCTTGGTTCAATAGAGATTTCTAAAGATTTTCATAATTGGGCATTAGAAGAATTGAGTAAGGATATTGAAAAGGATGTTTCTGATAGGGATGAAATAATTAAGGTTGCACAGGAGGGTTACAATGATTCTGTAAGTCAAATTAATACACTTGTTAAAGCATATGCTAGTGGGAAAGTTCCCGAGAGTGCTTACTTAACAACTATAAGAGAACTTCAAGGCGAACAAGACAAGTTCAAATCTATGATTGATACTACAGATGAAAGAATAAAAGAATTTGTTTCGAAAACAGAAGAAAATATCAATTTTGCAAAAACGGCTCAAAAGGAATTTGAAATTGGTGATATACAAAAGAAGAACGCTATCCTAAACCATTTAGGAGCTAATATTGTAATAAAAGATTTGAAGGTAAGTATTGATATCCAAGAGCCTCTCCTAATTATTAAGAAAGGTGAGCAGAAGTTTGTCAATATTAGTAAAGGCTTAGAACCTCTTGAAAGACTGTCAGGAAGGGATAAAGCTTACATTTTTGAGTCAGATAGTGTCATATGGGGTGGAAGATGGGATTTGAACCCACAACCCTCGGTTCCACAAACCGATGCTCTAACCAATTGAGCTACATCCACCATAACGATACCAATTATACTACAGTTATACCTTTACAGGAAAGAAATCTCCCTTTCTCTTCTCACACCTATCCCCTACATTCCATGAATTGTAATAACCCATGTCTCTTGTTGTAAACCTCTTCTTCTTACCCTCATCTGTTTTAAAAACAATATAGTAGGAATCTGAACTATCCTCATCTCCAGAGACATAATTCTTCTTTTCAAATGTACCCTTCCATATCTCTCCCTTCTTCTTACTAACCCACCAAACCATAATTACAACTATTATTACTACTAAGATAATACTGTATACATACTCTGGCATATACAAGAAGGATTAATTTATTTAGTAACTAACAAAACTACACTCACAAGCCCTACTCTTTACCTCTATACCCTCTTTTAAACCATTGGATATTATCTCTTGACCCTTGTCATCTAGATAAAGGAAAGGACACTCATACCTACTGTCCATGCTATTATCTATCCCAAATTCAAACATATTACCATCTACATACCCCAATATATCTCCTGAAGTCATATAGTCCCCTACAGACACTCTAATATTTGTAAGTGAAGAGAAATATATCAAAACATTATCTCTACTCCTAAGATACACGACATCTTCCTCTATGCTATCTATGGTTCCGTCCACTGGTGCCATAACCTGAGCTCTCTCCTTTGTCTCTATTACTATCCCATGACTCTTCTTCTCACAAAAAGGTGTTATCCCCTTCTCAATATATCTCATATCTAATCTCTCGACAAGAAGCGCCATCTTCAAATTAAGAATATTGCTACTAGCATCTAACTTTGGAAGAAAGTAGAAGGTAAATATTAAGGCACCAACGATTACCACCCCAAACAGTATGAACAGTATAGTTGTATTTCTCATACTCTCCAATTATTAATTTATTTCATCACACTCGGTGCAAGTCCTTCGAAGTTTAATCCAGTTTCTGTTATTTCTAAGGTATCTATTCTTAATGTATCTCCCATATTAGCAAGCTTTTCATTGGCAAGCTCAAGCAGTGCACTCTGCACAACAGGAACTAGGTATACCGGAAGTGATACACCTGCTACCTTAAGAGAATCTAGTTGCCCAGTTATGCTGTTTGAAGATGCTTTCTCACCTGTTCCAGAGACATACACAGGATACACCTTTCCCTCATACTCAAACAGTGCAGAAATCTCTGCTTTGCCATCACTAAATTTGATCTGTAAATCGTCTAACTCTCCATATGGAAGATCGTGATTTGCATAGTTTAACCAAGCAGTCGCCTGTGAGCTTGTAAACGTAACCTCTACCTCATGGGGTTTGCTATATATTGGGGTTGTACAATCTAAACACATGTCTCCAGTAAAGCCAGCATTTGCAAAACTTTCTTCTAAATCTGCCATTGAATATGTCACACCTAAATCTGAGGGAGTATTTAATCCCTTCATTATTTTCTTGTATCCAAAATATGCGCCACCAATTAAAAGGCCAAACAGGAGAAATACAATCAAGAAGGCAATTAAACAGCCATTGGCTTTTTTCTTTGGCTTACTATCCTCTATTGGAGGATTTTTAACCGTAGTATCTTCCATATTTTATGGGTAAAATTTTATTAGATATATTGTATATCAAATGATTGCACAGTTACAGATTTTTCTATTTCAATGCTCCAAACAGTAAATCTTGTATATCTACATGATCCTTTGTAAACCTAATACTCTCAAACTCAAACGAAGATAAACCTTCCAAAATTACTCCTGCTATCCACTCCTCTTCTGTTTTAGCTATCTTCTCCTGTACCCAGTCTGGTAATCTCAAAAGTCCAATCTTTATCTCTTGTATATCTAATTCAAAATTCTCTCTAGTAAATTCTTCTGAATTAGCAGAGACATACAGTGGAAGATTAAAAGGTTCCCCTTCGGAAAATTCAAACTTTGCTAAAGTAGAAATCTGGACATTATCTTTATTGAATTTAATCTGTGTATTTGAAAATGTAGGACTTACGGATTGAGCATTTAACATAGCAGTTATCTGTGCACTAGAAAAACTAATATCTACACCATCCTTTATGTCCATGTAGTTCTCCGGTGTTATCTTTACAATCTCTGTTAAATCTATTACATCTTCATCTGTATATCTTACGTTTAAATCTACCTGAGTCTTTAAATCAGAACTAATCTTTCTGTATCCGATATATGCTCCAACTATTAACAGCAAAAACATTCCAATGAACACTAGGAAGGTAACTAAGCAACCACTCACCTTCTTCTTAGGTTTAATCTCTACAGCAGTTTCTACTGGTTGAGTAATTTCTAATTCACTTTGTAATGTGTCTTCCATATATATTGGATAAGGTTATTCAATATTGTATATCAAATTATTTTACAGTTACAGATTTTGCTAAATTCCTTGGTTTATCTATGTTATTACCCAACTCCAAAGAGAGGAAATATGATACAAGTTGGAATGCAATTACATTTGATAATCCAGAGAGACCATTCACCTGAGGTGTAGGTATGAAGAAGTCAAAAAGAGTATTACTAAATTTCTTGTCCCCTACCCCTATGGTTAGAGCTCCTCTTGCTTTCACCTGTTCCATACTTGAGATCATATCTTTACTGTCTTGATCATCTGAGATTATCCCAAATACAGGAGTTCCCTTCTCTACAAGAGCAATTACCCCATGCTTAAGTTCTCCAGCCATAAATCCCTCTATGTGTTTGTAGGAGATCTCTTTAATCTTTAATGCACCCTCTAGAGATATATTTGCATTGCTTCCTTTACCAAGTACAAACAGATGTTCACTATTCTTAATCTTCTTAACGATTTTCTTAACATTCTTGTAGGTATCTATATGGAGAAACTTGCCTAATTTTACTGAAAGATTTGCAACATCCTTTTGTGCTTGGTCATATTCATTAGCAATTGTCTTAGCAAGGAGATATCCCCAACTACACTGTGCAGTAAAGACCTTTGTAGAGGCTACACATATCTCTGGACCAGCGTTGGTAAAATACTGGTGATTGGACATTCTAGAAATTGTGGTCCCTAGCATATTTACAATACTGGCTATTTTGCATCTTTTCTTTTTTGCTATCTCTAGTACCTCTATGGTATCTGCAGTTTCTCCACTTTGGGATACTGCAATTACTAAGTCTTTACTTGAGAGGATATTTATATATGATTTGAATTCATAGCTTTTTACATCCTGTGCATCTATACCAGAGATATTCCTTAGAAAATATGCTATCTGTCCTGCAGCAAAACCAGCAGTACCTGCCCCTACTACATACACTCTGTGAGCCTTCTGAATATCCTCTACGAGGGGTTTTAGCTCTTTCTTGGTATATTGTGTAGCGCTGATGATTGTATTTTGTTGTTCAACAATCTCTTTGAGCATGTAATGGGCATATTTGCCTTTGTTGATGTCGACATATTTGTTTTTTAGTACATGTATTTTTACATTCTTCTTCTTAGAAAGGATATTCGTTATTTCGATCTTCCCGTTGGATATATGCACAAAATCGTGATCATCAAGAAGAACAACTTTGTTAGTATGTGGAGAGAAAGAAAGTGCATCTGAAGCTAGATATATCCCATCCTTGGATTTCCCAATGACAAGTGGAGAACCATTTCTTATGGCATATATATCGTTGTCTTTGGTCAGGATTACGATGGTGTTACGACCTTTGAGCAACTTGAAGGCTTTGGTTATACAAGTTTTAAAAGGCTTTTTTGTCTTCTGTTCATCCTCTATGAGTTTTACGATTACCTCAGTATCTGTTTGTGTTTTAAAAACATATCCCTTTTGTTCTAAGGATTTTTTTAGTTCAGAATAGTTTTCGACTATTCCATTTTGAACGAGAGTGAAGAATTTGTTCTCACTGTTATGTGGATGTGCATTGTTTGTAGTCACACCTCCATGTGTAGCCCATCTTGTATGTCCTATGGCTGTATTTACAGATGGTAATTTTTTCAATTCCTGCCTTTCTGTTATCTCTCCAACAGTTTTAAACACCTGTATGTGTTGCTTGTCATTAACAGCAATGCCCCAAGAATCATATCCTCGGTATTCTAATCTTTTTAATCCTTGAAATACTAAATCATTTGCAATTTGTTTGCCGGTGTATCCAAATACCCCACACATAAGCGTAGTGTTAACAATTTATATCAATGTGGGTATTAATGACTAATCTTTTGTTTATTTGAGATTAATCTTAAGGCTCATAACGGAACCTAGGAGTACCCGCTGATTGTTCGAATTACTCCTGCCTCGTAGCAATGTATGCCCAGCCGCTTTTAAATTATGTACCCATATATATGTTACAGAAATATATCATATGGTCAAGAGAGAAATTCTTTGATACGATTTGGTATGTTAAAGGAAAAGATTCTAACAGAGTTAAAGAGTGTTTCTAAAAAGGAGAAAGAGGAAATATTCCAAAGATTTTTCAAAACAGGT
>Ga0116142_10002144_pt1 | contig 21996 bp, 19 predicted proteins | sample AD_UKC033_MetaG_FD_89785 | JGI IMG/M metagenome (GOLD analysis project Ga0116142, IMG submission 89785) | Active sludge microbial communities of municipal wastewater-treating anaerobic digesters from USA - AD_UKC033_MetaG | ecosystem: Engineered > Bioreactor > Anaerobic > Digestate | place: USA... | reverse complement strand
TACCAAAGCCAAAGCCTTCTTCATCTTTCAAACCTCCAAAGGTTAGCCCCTTGAGGGGCATTTAGCTCCCACGCAGGGAGTGAAGCAAACAGAGACTCATCGACAGTAATATTCTGTAGTCTCTACTTGCTTCACTCCCCAGTGAGTAAACCTCTGGAGTCGTATTTCTTCATGATTTCTTTGTGTTGCTGTCAAAGTGCTGAGTTGTACATAACACACAGTGTGTATCTATTACATCTCAATAGTTTGATTATATACTCTCTTGTCAAATTTTTATTGATAAAACAAATCTATTTACTTCACCGTCACGCTTTTGGCAATATTGCGAGGCTTGTCCACTAGACTGATTTAGTCCGTAGTTCTTGCTCAACTCGCTCGGAGAGAAACACCTTCATTAATGATTGGTACGGCACATCTTTTGAGTTAGCAATTTCTTTAATTCTCATCAATAAATAACTTGGCAATCGCAATGAAATAGATTCAGTCGTTGGTTTTAACTTGGACAAATCAAATGCAATAGGAGTATCAAAATCAACATACTCCGTAGTGTCAGCTGTTGCCCAAAATTCTCTTTCCTCGTCCTCGGTACGAAAGACTGGGATTGGTTTAAGATTACGTAGTTTTTTCATAGTTCATCCTTTCTTTTTTATTCTGATCTCGAGCAGAAATAATTCGAATGGAATTTTTCCTGATAGTAAAGACGATCATTAATTTTCTCCCCTTATTTGTTACTCCATATGCAAAATATCTTTTTTCTGTATTTGAGTGCGAAGCATCACTCAGAATCAGCAGTGGTTTATTAAAGTAAATTTCTTCTGATTCCTTATGATGAACGGCATGCTTGACCCAATTCTTTTCGAGATTTCCTGAATCCCAAATAAAAGAAATCGGCTTTGGTACCACATTCATTATGTTAGTATATTATGATCATATACGTTATGTCAATTGGAGTTATTATTTTACCGTCACGCTTTTGGCAATGTTGCGAGGCTTGTCCACGGGCAAGCCGAGCATCACAGTCAAGTGGTAACTGAGTAGTTGCAACACAACCACGCTGCCGACTGCTTGGAGTTCACCAAAATTGGGTGTCTGTAGGTACTCTGAGAAGACATCAGTGGGACTAGGCCCAATGCCTATAGTGCGCGCTCCGCGCGCACCCACCTCATGTGCTGCAGTTAAAATTGCCTGCCTCTCACCAGCTTCACCTGGATCCAACAAAATTACCGGTACTCCAACTTCCATCAGCGTGATTGCATAATGTTTCAAATCCCCCGCTGGCAACGCATGGGCATGTTTGTAACTACCTTCTATCAACTTCACCATTCCCTCTTGAGCAATTGGTAATAACTCGCCAGTACCCAATAGGTAAATGTCTTTAATCGTGAGTAAACTCTTTACTAATTTCCTGATTGTATTTTGGAAATTCTTGTTTGCCAAAGTTTCTATAAGGAGTTGCGCTGCCACCAAAACATTTTTTTGCCCCTCAAGTAATCTTCCCGCTACTGCCTGACCGATCAAGTACCCCCAAGTTATTTGTGCTGAAAAAACCTTAGTGCTCATCACACAACGTTCGGGACCAGCCTCGGTCATACAGCTGACATCCGCCAATCTTGCCATACTACTGCCTGGCATATTCACGAATGTGATCAATTTGGCTCCCTGCCGTTTAGCGGTAATTAACACCTCTAACACATCAGCTGTTTCACCACTTTGAGAAGGCGAAATGATCACCGTGTGTTTATCTACGAACGGCAGGTAACTACTCGCTTCGGCACCAACCAGTGCTATTGCCTCAATCTCTCCAGATTCTCTCAGGTGACTAGCAATAGAAGCTGCTGCTAATCCAGTACTTCCAGAGCCAATAACAAACACTTTTTTTGCCTGTTTAATCAATCGCGCGACTAATTGATACTTTGCTTTTGACTGTCGCGCCAATGTCTTCATTACTGACGGTGTTTCCAAAATCTCTTGAATCATATAGTGCTTCTCGGTTAATTTTGAAGATTGATCATCCAAAGCCAGTTTTTCCCATTGAGCCTGAATAGTTTCCCCTTTTCCATTAGTGAGTCCTAGTTGGGGTAACTCGACCCCATTTTTCCGTACCACTACTAATTGTCTGTCATCTAAAACTAGAAACTGATCTGCTAAACCAACTAATGAAGCTGTATCTGAAGAAAGAAAATACTCATCTAGAGTTTTGCTTCGACCAACAACCAGTGGAGAACCTTTTTTCATTGCCAATAACTCACCAGATTTTGTCAAAATACCAAAAGTATTCCTTCCCTGTAGCAATGCTGAAACCGCCTTAACAGCTAAAACTAAATTCTGTTGTTTCTGCAAAGCCTCCTCAAGTAAATAAACGATTACTTCAGTATCAGTTTCACTTTGAAATCGCCATCCCCTCTTAATTAATCCACTTTTTAACTCATCAGCATTCTCCACAATACCGTTATGGACCACTGCGAATTCCCCAGATTTAGCCAGGTGCGGATGAGCATTTACCTGAGTGACTCCTCCATTAGTTGCCCAACGTGTATGGCCCAAGCCTATTTGTCCTTTTATCTTTTGTTTATCAGACAATTTTTTGGGTACCTCACCAATGGCTTTTACCATCCCTACTTGACTACCATCAGTAACGGCAATTCCCCAAGAATCATAACCACGATACTCCAAGTTTTGTAAGCCCTGGCGAACAATACTGTCTGCCTCTTTTGTACCAAAATACGCAAAAATACCACACATATATGCTCCTTTTTAGATTACATAATTACAGAAAAACCAAAGTAAATGACTTTGGGTGAAATATGCTCAAGCTTTGTGATTACTCGTTACCGAGTAGTTTTGACTTAGCACTTGTGGACATTCACTCGCCCAGAGGGTTTCCGCAGATACTCAGTTACTCCACTAATGTACATAACTGGTCCGATTCCAATTGATTTTACTCAAGTGGCCCTCATCCTCGTCTTCCTGATTCACTCAGGACCCCACGCTCAAAGATTTCTTCGTATATAACTCCTCCTTTCAAATCTTTTTATAAACTCAGTATAGCAAATAATGTTAATCAAAATATGTGACTTTTGATATCTTTTGATATATAATTATCGGTTGTCAGTATTCATTGCAATCATACTATGCAAAACTTACTTAAAGAGCGTCTCGTATCTGCACTCAATCAAGTTCACGGAACTACAGAACCCGTTGATCCCAAAGAAAGGAGAAGGCTTCTCATAGGAGCTGGGATGCTCGCCTTAGGAGGTGTGGCCATCGCGGTTCTAGAGGCATGCAACATAGATCCCACTCCCATCAAGCCAGAGCTTCAAGTTGGCAGAGTCGAACGAGCTCTTATCGCCATGGTTGAGGCAGCGCTTAACAAGATTGTCCAACCTGGGACAATCTTTGAGGGCCAAACAGTCGTGCCGATTATTTCTGTGGAACTGCCCTCAGATACTAACGACCCTACAGATACTGCTCTAATGTTAAAAATGGAAATAGAAAACAGTGCGCAAACAATTTACATCATTCCTGATCTTGGTGGTTCAGACATAGAAAATGATGGCAAACAATTGGTAATTCGATTAAGGGCCCACATGTGGATTGCCGATGGTGAACGGTTAGTCTATATTGAAAATACAAAGCTAAGGTCACGAGTATTAGCAGGAGACGGTGTTACCAAAATTAGCAGACTTTCTCCCAAAGATGTTTTTAACAAGGACTTGCCCACTGAATTAGAGGGCAAGATATTTTATCCGAGTAATAGGCAGTTCAAACAGTATAATTTCAAAATGGACAGTAACTGGGAATTTAATCCAAATTTGAATGGGTGGACACGAGCTGTGGAGTTTAATCCTGGCACCAGTTTATCATAAATGGTCCTTTACTTTCTTGTGACAGCTTGATAGAAATTTTTATGCTATACTACTCCCTCTTGGAGCCACTATGAAACAAAACATACACCCCACCCTTAATCCAATCATCTTTATTGATGAAGATACAAAAGAAGAAATTTTTAGTAAATCCACCATGACGAGTGATGAAACTCGCGAAGTTGATGGTGTCACCTACTACGTCGTCCGACTTGATGTTACCTCGTTTTCACATCCTTTCTTTACTGGTGAAATGCGTTTTGTAGATCGTCAAGGTAGAGTTGATAAATTTATACAAAAGATGCAGAATGCTCAAAATACCGCTGGCAAAAAGAAAAAGAAACTAGCCAAACAAGCTGATGCCGCGGTTGAAGAAAGCAAAAGTTATCGAGAAATTTTACAAGATCAACAGTCTCAACTTCGCAAAAGCGCAAAACCTGCAGACGCTCCCAAAGCTTAACTTTCACGCTTCAACTAACTCTGTGTATCTCTAGTGCGGTACAATAGTGCTAATCATGAATCCTTATCAAGCACAAATCGACCAACTTCAAGTAAAACTCGAGGCAGCTAAAGCGTTAGCTGCTGATCCTGAATATGCAGATCTAGCTCGGGCTGAGATTATAGAACTGAGGACTCAAATAGAATTACTTACTCAAGCCGCTTCACAACTAAGCGAAAATCAAACTACTGATGTCGAAGTTGATTCTACACAAAAAACCAATTGCACTATGGAGTTCCGTCCCGGAACCGGTGGCGACGAAGCAAAAATTTGGGCTAGTGATTTATTACGCATGTACGTACGCTACCTAGAGACCACTAAGTTTCGGGTTTCCTATATTGATGATTTTGTCATTAAAATAGTTGGTAAAAATGTATTCGAAAACGATACTTTATCTTCTAATATCATTCTTACTCCATATGAGATTTTTCAATATGAGTCGGGAGTGCATCGAGTACAGCGAGTACCAGAAACCGAAGCTCAGGGTCGAATTCATACTTCCACTGCGACGGTAGCAGTGTTGCCAGAAGTTCCCCCTCATGTCATTACTATTCGAGATGAAGATTTAGAGTGGCAATTCATTCGCGCCAGCGGCGCGGGAGGCCAGCATGTCAACAAAACCAGTAGTGCCGTGCGCCTAACACACATCCCCACAGGAATTGCCACCACCTGCCAACAGGAAAAACGCCAAGAACAGAATCGAAAAATTGCCCTCGAGCTGCTCCGGGCTCAACTTTGGGAAATTGAAGAAGAAAAAAGACTCGCCCAACTTGGCGAAGCTCGCAGCGCCATTGGCCAAGCCCGTCGCGCCGAAAAAATCCGTACTTACAACTATCCTCAAAACCGAATTACCGATCATAGGACTAAACAGAGCTGGCACAACCTAGAATCAATCATTAATGGTAATTTAGAGACGCTTTTACTGGATTTGAGAGGCGCAATGGAAAATCTCCTAATCATTCCTACTGATTAACGACTTCACTTTGCAGAGTGGCTTCTAATTCTTTAAACTCCCCTTCGCGCCAAATTTCGATTTTTACACTTTGGCCAACTTTCAATTTATTTAATATAACAGCCAACTCAGTATCTTTCAATTTTGAACCATTTATCATGGTAATGATATCCCCAGGCTGAATGCCAATTTTAGCTGCGGTACTATTTTCTACCACTTCTGCCACATACGCTCCCTGGGGCACTTCATTAGTCAGAGCCGCCCTTTCCGTGATCATCTGGTAGCGCACTCCCAACATTGGACGCTCAAATTGACCCGTTGCATTAAAGTTTTCAAGTGAAGCTTTAATCACATTAATTGGCAAGGCAAAACCAATGTTCTCCGCAGATTGAGACACCGCTACGTTGACACCGATGACTTCGCCTCGAGCGTTAATAAGGGGCCCACCCGAATTACCCGGATTAATAGCGGCATCGGTCTGAATCACTCCTTCAATTTCTTCAAACTGTGATAAACCATCGCCAGCAGTAATGCCTCGACCAAGACCAGAGACGACTCCAGTCGTCACAGTGTGACGAAACTCACCAAGTGCGGTACCAATAGCTATCACACTCTCTCCTACTCTAATTGTGTCCGAATCGCCCAAAGGCAACGCAGGTTTTTTTAGGTCGGCCACTTGAACGATCGCTAAATCATTTGTGGGATCTCGATATATTTTTTCTACCTTGTGCTCATTACCCTCTTTATCGACCACTAAATATTCTGCCTGAGTATCAGAAACCACGTGTTTGTTGGTGACCACCTTGCCTTGCGAATCAACCACAAAGCCAGTGCCAATATCTCGTTGAATTTGTTCAGTTCTTTGTAGCGCTGGATTGCCAAAACTAAACGGGCCAAAGTTAAAAAGCCCACCACCGAACGGATCAACGATGGTTTGTTGCTTTTTAATTGCCACCGTTACCACAGATTCGCCAGCAGCTTCTACAACATCCGGAATAGTCAACTCTTTGCCCTGTTTAATTAAATCACCTAGTGGAGTTGTTGTGGGCTCGGCATTGTTTTTTGGCAACCAATTACTGAGCGGAGTATTTTGCAAGAACGATAATTGACCAAATAAATCAACTGGATCTTGATTCAAAATTCTAGTCGAAAGCGTGCCTAAAAAATAGGCTCCAATAACTAATCCAGCAACTACAACACCATTTACAAATGAAGATCTATTTTCTTGCATAGAATATAGCTGTTATACGATTTTCTATTTAAAATTCTTTCAGGGCTCGCTCAAGCACTTGGTCAGTTGTTGCCTCAGGATCCACGGTTACTTCAATATCAACTGGAATTCCTTCATCATGAATCCAGTCGCCGCCAGGTAACAACCAACGAGCAATGGTTACATGTAAGCCCCCACCATTTGAGAGTTCTCGTCTATCCTGAACCGTACCTTTACCAAAGGTTTTACTACCAATGAGCTTACTACCAATTCTGTCACGGAGCGCGCCAGCGACAATCTCTGAAGCGCTGGCGCTCCCGCCATTAACTAAGACTTCAGTTTTAATTTTCGCCAGCCTGCCCGTACCGAGAGAGTTAAAATCTTGACTGGTGTATTTACCCTTTTGACTAACAATTACGCCAGAAGGAATAAAATCACTCGCTATTTGAATTGCACCATCAAAAAAGCCACCTGGATCGTTGCGAAGATCAAGCACTATACCAGCTATAACAGGTTTTTTTGTTAAAATCTGCGTAACCGCATCATCCCACTCGGCTTTGGTGCGCTCACCAAACCGACTCACGCTGATATGGGCAAATGTTTTACCCTGACTTTCCACAAATTCAAGCTTGACGGATTTGACTACGATTTCATCTCTCACCAATGCAACTTCAAATGGTTCAGCGCCATTGCTTTCTCGAAAGAGAGTGAGAGTAACGGTGCTACCTTTTGGACCTCGAATAGAGTCGACGGCCTTATTGAGCGACCATTTACTCGAATCTTCACCCTTTGGATTTGTGTCATCGGCGACGCGTAAAATTAAGTCACCCGGCTGAATACCTGCCTTTTCTGCAGGAGAACCCGCCAATGGTGAAACTACCGCTAAAACTTCATTTTTATATCCCAGTTCAATCCCAACGCCAAAAAATGCACCCGCTAAGTCTTCGCTACTCCGCTTGTTATCCTCTGGAGGCAAATACATGGTGTAAGGATCTCCAAGCGCAGATACCATACCTGCGGTGGCACCGTCCACCATTGTTTGAGGATCAAGTTTGGCAGGATCTAGATAATCAGCCTGCACATATGACCAAGCTTCCCAAAACGTATCCATGTCTACCGACGATGGTGAAACAGCCTCAACTGGCCTGGAGCCAGTTGTATTTCCAACAGTAGTTTGCTGAACCAGGAAGGGGCCAGTTTTTTGTACCAAATCGTACCGGTACTGAGCAAACATACCCACAACTACCAGCAAGACCGCGGTAATGAGTTGTGGAATCAGCTTCAAAACAAAACGCATGGGCTCAATTGTACCTACAGAAACGAGAATGGCAAGGGCTTAGACCGTTTGCGTGAAAGGTAGGAGCGCTAAGTGGCGAGCCCGCTTGACCTCACGGGCGAGCTGTCGTTGTTGTTTGGCGGTTAAACCAGACACCTGACGAGGCAAAATTGCTCCCTGCTCTGTAACGTAGGACGCAAGCAGATCGGCGTTTTTGTAACTCAACTCGCTACCAATTGGCAATTTTGCCATTGTTGGTCGCTTTTCTTTTCGCTGTTTCATTGATTTTGGCATGGTTATTTCCTTCTATTTACAAACTAAAATGGCACGTCGTCGGCGACATCTTCTACATCGGCGATATCATCAGTGGTTGTGACTGGCGCACTCATGCTTGAATCATCAGGCATTGCTGAGTCACTGCTTTTTCCAGCATCTTCACTGGCTTTTTTAGACTTTGCCCTTGCGGGTCGTGGAGCTACCTGAGCCTCATCACTTTCAAAACCAACTCCTTCTTCTGACTGACCACCAACTGATCGTAGTAGAATCATATTTTCAATTACAACTTCGGTGGTTCGTCTATCTTGACCATCATCGCCACGCCAATCTCTAGTTTGCAGACGACCATCCACATAGACTTTGTCGCCTTTGTGCAAGAGTTGGCCACAAATCTCTGCCAATTTCGACCAGGCTACGACATTGTGAAATTCAACACTTTCTTGCTTTTCGCCTCCATCAGCTGGCGTCCAACTACGATTGGTAGCCAATCCAAACGAACAAACTGCAGTATTATTGGGAGTATACCGTAAATTTGGATCTCTGGTTAAATTACCAATCAGCATCACTTTATTTAACGATCGTGCGGACATAAGCTTCCTTTCTTATCACACAACTACAAGTAAAAATCGTACAATTTCTGGTGTCAGTCGTAACGCTCTCTCAAGAGGGGCAATTTGTTTGGCTGGGGCTTCTAGTACCCAGTGATGGTAGACCGCCGAATTGAGTGGTTTGCCTTTGTAGCGAATAGCATAAGCTAAGGCTTGTTCACCCCATTCTGTTTTAGAAACTACTTCAGTTTTGTGTTTTTTGCACAAAGACTCAATTTGTTCTAGCAATTTACTTACTTCAGTCGTAGTAAAATTAATAGGAATCAAAAAGGTTAATTCGTACTTGCGAACACGACCATCAGTTACTAGTTTCATCATACACATGCTCCTTGCTGGCTTCGATGAGCGGTTGGACCATCAACACTCGGTTAATGGGAACGCCAGCGCTACTAATTACAATTGGTGGTGATTATAGCACACGACTACCGCATTGGTTCCCACCAGCGAGCGGGAACATACACAATTCTATCTAAAATATCTTCCATTTGAACCCTAACTGGAGAAGTTAATTCACCCGAAGGACTTGCGGGAAAGAAAAAGTGAAAATCATCTGATGCTGTAAGCGATCCAGGATAGTACATATAAGCACTATCTGGAACTGTACCATTCATAATCGGTAACTCAAGACCACGAGCGCCACCACTATAGCCCAATGTGTAAAACGATCTGGACATTTCATTTAATCTAGGATCAAGACTTGTAAAAGTAATTAAATGAAGATTTGAGGCATACGCATCACCAAACCACCAACCGGCAAATGCTGTTGGGAAAACAAATACACGATGATAATAGTCTGGATAAAATGGGTCTCGAACAGCAGTCACCAAAGTATTTCTGACAACTTGCGTGAGACTGGTAGCGGCTGAAACAGTAATGGGTTTCCCGATTTGCTGGAGACCAAAAACTCCCACTAATCCAAGAGTCAATACCCCAAGTGCTAATTTGTTTAGTTTCATTACTCTCCCCTCTTTTTAAGACTATTTACAGATGTTACTAAACTCACTGTACTACACACTGAGTACACAGTACAGCATCAAATTACACTACTATTTTTTTGCGCTACGATACAACTCACCCACCTTACCCCAGTTCACCACATGCCAAAATGCTTCAATATAATCAGCGCGACGGTTTTGGTATTTAAGATAGTACGCATGTTCCCAAACATCTAAGCCCAACAGTGGTGTAAGACCATCGCTCAGTGGAGAATCTTGATTAGCTGTGGAAATAATCGACAATTCTTTTTTATCGTTAGCTACTAACCACGTCCAGCCAGAGCCAAATCTACCTAGGGCAACTTGGGCAAATTGATCTTTGAAAGTATCAAAGCCACCAAATGGTTGAAACATTTCAGTCAGACTAGCTAATGCGGTGAGTTGATCATCAGGTGAAAGCCATTCCCAAAATAATGTGTGGTTAGCGTGTCCCCCACCATGATTGCGCACTGCAGTGCGAATTGGTACGGGTACGGATTTCAAATCTGCGAGCAACTCCTCAACTGTTTTGTGTTGCCATTCTGGATATGTCTTGAGTGCATCATTTAATTTATCTATATATGCCTGATGATGCTTCGTGTGATGGATCTCCATCGTCCTCGCATCAAAAAATGGCTCCAAGGCATCGTATTTGTAATTGAGATTAGGAAGAGTAAACATAACGAACTCCTACAGCGTCGCTACTTTCTACAATATGGTTATACCATAATAATGTAACCATTCGCCTGTCTTTTACCAGCCCTGCGCGCTGATTCTCCTCCAAATTCTATATAATGGTCTCCGGCAGCCGATTCTGCAATGTCTACATTTGCTTCCACCTGAAAACCTGATAAGTTATTCTCAATCAAAAGAGTTTCAAACGAATCTTCTGAGGTACCCGAAGATTTCAGAGTGCTTGCTGGAACAAAAATGGAGATTTTTGCCAACGGAAACTTGCTCTTGATCGCAGTCACTTTATTACTTAACGATCTTAAATGACCATTAAGCACTGCTGTAGTATGTGTTCCATAAATTTGATCCAATACAAAAGCATACTCCGAGTGTTGTCCACCACCATTTCCCCCTTCATAAGTAATTGGAGCAAAAAAAACAACTTCATCTGCGATACTACCAGTTTTTTTCATCTCTGCCTGACTAAAAACGTAGAATTTCGTAGGATCTCCAAAAGTTAGATTTGTATCGTTATTGCTCCCATTTTTTGTTGCAGACAAACATGCTCTCATATTTTCAATGACTAAATTTAAGTTATTTGTAACAGTGCTGATAATAGGCTGGGCTTCAGTTTTTGTTTCAAGAGTAGTAAATATTTCTTGCATTTTTTCAACCAGCTGCTGATTCTCAAGACTACTTTCACTAAGGATGACTCCACTCAGGCGCTTCTTCATAGTTTGATGAATTTGATCAAGTTTTTGCAATTGCTCTCTAACAGCATCAATATAATCAAGAACTACAGATTTTTCATCATTTGCTATCTGATCTTCATTTTTTACGATTAAATTTTCTAAATACTGCAAGTCAGGATAATAAGCACTAGCACCAGATTGTAGCGTAAAGCTTTCTCCCAATCTTTGAAATACAGCAACCACAACTGATGGGGGTTTCATTAATGACTGCATTTTTTCAAGTTCCCTCTCGACCTCAAAATCGCTAACGATTTCAATTATCGACAAAACTGAGCTGAGAGGCTTCATCCCATCTTGAAAAACTTCTTTCACGGTTGCTTGACTTACATCCCTTCCAGAATCAATAAGAAGTTTTTTTATTTCTCCGATTATTTCAGCATCTTCATCAGAAAATGATATTGATTTAGATATTGGTGGCAAAGACTGGTACAACCGAGCTACTACAGAACCAATTCTTTTCTTTCCCCAGCTCAAAAGCAACCTCATCCTTTCCTTATCTAATGTATCCGTATAAAAATCTAGGTCTTCTAACTCTTTAATATTTAAAACAATATTTGAGAGCTTCGCATCTACCGTCTCTATATTACCAATTGTAATAGTAGAAGCTTCAGCTTGGAGAGTTATAACGAAATCGTCTAGTTCACCGGCTTCAATTCCCAATTGTTCGATATCAAATAATTGTTTTGGTTCACTCAATGCATCCTTATACTCCTGTAGTTGAGAGACCATTTCTGATGTTAATAAATCTTCTGGAGGAAATGGTTTTCCGGAACGAAATTCTTGCCAATGATTATTCAACATAAGTGCCAAATAGTAAGCAAGTATAGCCTCTCGCTTTGGCGTCCGGTCATTAAGATTGGTTAGGTATGTTGCAACATTACTCAGTGATCGAGCCCCTTCAATGCTAAAATCTTCTGGCACTGATAAGATTCCAAATCTTTGTTTAAATAATGCTCGAATATAATGTAAAATTTCAGTTCTTTTTTCACTTGCGTTAAAAGTGCCCTGTTTTACCTGATTGGCACAATTTCTTATTTCCTTGATTATTTGCTCGATTATCAGACCATCGTATGTTGGTCTAGAAGAGGGCTCAATCCTCTGTTCAATCATCACAAGCCAAGTCCTAAAAAGAGGAAATACATTTTGAACAAAAAACTTAAGTTCTGCAGAACTTAAATGGTTGATTACTTCAAAAAATTCAGAATACAGAATTGGATCAATTGCTTGGATTTCTTGAGATATGGAGTAGAAATCAGTTCGAGCATCGTTTGACCATCTTTCAGATTGAAATCGACCTTCGATAGCAAACAGACCTTTGCTTGTTGCTACCTTAGAATCTTCAGGTATATCAGAATTCATCGAGCGAATATGGGTAACTATGGCTTTAGATAAAGCTTGAATCTGAGTCAACGGCCCAGCACCGTCACAGGCTTCAATAAATTCACAAAAGAATATAAGGGAAAAAGGCGGACTAGCATGATCGCCATTCAAATAGTTGTTCCAGATTTTAATTAATTCAAGATATACATCGTCTGCAATACGGCTTTCTTCTACCATTGTTTTTATCTTGATGACCGCACCTTCAGATAAAGATCTGAGCATCATGTTCTCTGAGTTCAATCTTATATATGCAATCAGTAGTTGAATATTTGAAAGAGAACCAATTTGCTCCGCATCTTCGGATGATAAAACCTCATCTATTCTCTTTAACTCATAATTTGATATGTCTTTCACATACTCAGACACTGAAACTTCTCGATTTCTAGCAGCAATCCCAACTTCCCGTCCAACTCTCTGATCTGTTGCCAAATCAATTTCAAAAAGGCAAATTTCTCGAATTTTTGTAAAATGACTAAGAATATCGGGGCTACTGAGAATCAGTTTGGAATGCGTGCTTACGATAGAATCGGACAAATACGAAAGCGCATCATAGTCCTGAGCATTTTCAATGATTTTTTCTGCATAATTCAAATAGCTTAATTTTAAGGCTAATAGTTCTTCATCAATTTCATCTGGCGAACTTTTCAACAAACTAACAAGTAGATGATCCAACATTCTCTTAAAAAACACAGACTGCACATGTTTGGTCTCGGGAAGTCGCTGTCTTGCCTCAAAAAGTTCTCTTTCCACGTCAACCAATATGCTTCTAGCCTTCCGCAGCTTATCTGATTCTTCAATTGATAAAACATTTCTTTGAATCAATACTTCAATTGCTTCTGAGTTTGGAATGGCATCGTATGATAATTGTAGTAGTTTTTCGTCCGGATTTACTGATTCTATAACTGAGCGTGTATACGAACCACAAATCAACCGAGCTACTTCATATCTTGTATCGCCACCTAGATTCCAATCTTTTAATAGATGTACCTCTTGACTAAATTCTGGATACACCAAAATCAGCTCATCGACCTGAGTTGACCAATCTGGTTGTTTTGCTAGATTCTGCAAAGCCCTATTTGCATGTGCGGTTCGGTAGGAACTACCACCAGCCGCAGCTAAAAGTAATAAGTTTCTAATTGACTCTGCGGTGGGGTAATACACCAACAAATCAACGATGTGCCCGTTAGAATCAGAAATCGCATTCTCAAGCACATAGGAATATTGCTCCTCATCTTGCCTAACCATTTCAGCTCCAAAAATTGATTTTGCTGAATCCATCTCCTTGAGTCTTGACCAAAGCTGCACATCGGTAACACTCATTGGTTTATATTCATAGCTCAAGCGCATTTTCTCTGCAAAATGATCTTTTAGTAGTCTAGAAGCGGAAAACGTAGAATCTGCCAAACCACGGTTGATGGCCCTTTCAATTTCACCAGCAATGTCTGGAGGAGTAGCAATTCCCTGGTACATATCTTTTCGAGCAGCCTTTACTAATGGAGAAAGACTTCTTGTTGCCGTGCGTGAAATGACCTCGCAGAGCACATGCTCGAAAGTACTTTTTCTTCTGATCAATTCAACTATACCTCGAAACTGAGCTGGAAGTTCAGCAGAGAGTTCCCGTAATTCTCGTTCAACTAGAAGCAAATATGTCTGCGGGTCACCATTGGGAAGATACAGATTGCGTAGATAAAAACGAATTGATTCAAGAATAGTCGTTCTTTTTTCAACCGATAGTTGCATTGTATCTGATAGAGAATCAAGCCATGGTACGATTTTTTCCTGAATCAAATCTTCTTGAAGTGATTCAGCAAGCTCTGTTGAAGAAAGTAATGAATTAAGGAATTCAGAATATCCAGATACTGTTTGGCTGACAGCATCATTCACTTCTTGTGAAAAATACTCTGCCCTTTTTACTTTCAATCGAGATACTTGATTCTGGAGTTCCCTGATTTGAGTTTTTTTACTATCAATGCTTGACTGCAAAGTTTCAACCCTTGCATCAACTGAGTCGAATTGTTTTTGGACTTTTTTTGTTTTTATAATGGATAAAATACGTCGTAAACCACTTTCTGCATTAAGTTTATCAAGCCTTCCTCTCGCATCCCACCATTCGATATGGTATGCCGCTCTAAATTGTTCTTCTAGTTCATCTAAATCTCCTTCCAACCGGTCTAATAATTCGCTAGATTTTTCAATTAAAATTGTTGCTTTTTGCACGTACAGCAATCTAGACTGTTGATCCACAGCATCCGCTAGTTGATAAACACCTTCTTCTTCAAAACTTTGAGAAAAATTTCTATTAACTAAATCCCAAAGCGGTTGAAGACGTTGGTCAGTTTTTTGACTCAGCAATTCCAAAGGTGAATACGCCGCTTCTAACTCAGCATTATTAGTCAAACTTTGGTCTTCAGCGAGCATACATCCGATCCTCTATGGCTAGTAGTTTGCTTTCTACTTTTGTATAAAATTCTGGAGGGTGAATCAAGCCTTCTTCCGTGTGTTCTTGTACGTGTTGTAGTTCATGTGCAATTGTCTTAATTCCTCTCGCTTGGGTTCTTGGATCTGAAGATGTGAGCTCTTCCAATACTTCTGTTGAATAATGTAAAGTACCATATCGTGGCCGATAAAATGCGCGTGAGCCAGGTTTGTTTGTGAGGTAGATTGGAATTGATCCTTCAGCCCCATCAAAAGAGAAGAAGCGGTCTGGGGCAAAAACACCATGAAAATATAATAACGGCCGTCGCACTATATGTGGAATATCTTCCCAATAATTTACTTTCTTTACTTCGTCAGCACTCGTTGTCGAAGAGGACTCTCGTTGCTTTTCTTGAGTTAACAACCAAGCTAATAAACTCGGGTATGACCTTCCATCATCACCCTTCCAGGGAAGTGTGTATACAACATCTATCATTTTTTGCATATTTTCATCACCACCCGCAAGTGTACGTAGTTCCCGTTCTTTATCCACAAACTCCTTGGGAGAATCGTACAACCGGGGACTAAAATTAGTCGTCAAGTAATTTTGGCAACTCAATGCACCCTCTGCTGCCAGGCCTGCAATGATCACATCAGCTTCGTTGTGAATTAATTGAGCGATTCTGGGGGTGACCAAATGGTCATTAGCAAAACCGCTACCATCTCTAATGGTGGTTGTTTTAACACCATCAAATGTTAATGAAAAATCACTCGTTGCAAGAAGTTCAATTTGCACGGGGGGCAATGATCGCAGTCTGGATCTAATCAGAGAGCTGAGATTAAAATCCCTCACTTCCACTCGCTGTACCGTCACTTGCGGACTGGAACGAGCTTCTACCGCACCTTCTTTTCTAATAGTCAATTCAACTTGGCCCAACTCACTATGATTAAAACGAGCCACTGTTTTTAATGCAGTATTGAGTGGTTCACCTTGGTCGTTTAGGTACATCTGACCAGCGCTTTCCGGAATTTGGCGAGCAAAATCATGTAAACTCCCCCTAAAAATCGCAGCATCAACACTTGGAGATGTTGACTTTTTGGTCAACTTCACCTTCGTACCTCTTCGTGTTGTCTCAAGTTCCCTATACCGCACCGTAAAGTCAACTACGGTATCCTGACCATCGTCAGAACGAATGGGTGTATACACAATTTCCCCAGTATTGACACCATTGGAAGTAGTTACTCGGATTTCATCAAATTCGGCGAGCAACTTCAGAAACCCAAGACCATGAATACCCTCGCCCACTTGTGGCAGTGTTAATTTAACTAGTGCTTCCTGAGGATCTATTCCCACCCAATCTTGAACCTCTACACAGTACTTCCATCCCTTCGTCTGCTGGTCCAATACCTGATAGTCAGTCACTCGCACTTGTCGTTTTGCAGTTGAATCTCTAGATAGCGCATCTAGTGCATTTTTTACTACCTCTGCAAAACTGGTACCGGGATCAGATTGGAGTCGATTAATTGGATGCAACAAAGCTCGCAACGCTTCCCTATCTGGCTCAAAATCCGTCTGTTCTGCAATGCTCCTACTCATATCCAGCTGTTGTGTTTGATGCAAAATCCAGAGCGATGCGGGGTTGATTGGCTCTCCCTGGTCAGCAACATCTTCTGTGGGCTGACGGACTTCTACCTCTGTGTCATCGTTCATCCAGGCAATAATTTTGTCAAACGCTTTAACTTCTTCTTGAGTTAGTTTAGCTGTTTGATGTTGACGTTGACCATTCAAGTAGTAACCAAACAACACTAGTTTTTCGTGATTTACCTGAACACCCTGCACTTGCATTAATATAGGAAGGTTATATAACACTTTTTTTGCTTGTTTTTCGGAGTCCAAACCAAGTTCGCAGATCGAATAAAAGATATTACGAGAATACACTTGCCATTGACTAAGTAAGGTTTTGTCATTGAGAAATACTTCAAGAGCATATGAATAATGACCATAACTATTAGTCATATCTGCAAGTGTTACTATTTGAGGAAATTCTGATCTCCATTCAGAACCCAAATTGCTTGACATGTAATTCTCAAAGCTTTGGTGCCTGCCCTCTAAGACAGATTGTACCCACGACATATTGGGTGGATGATTTAACCAACTCAACTTAAACAAAAATGGCACTTGCTGCGCCACTTGCATTAATATGGCACAGTTGGTTGAATCAAGATAGAAAGGATGAAGGTTCGTAATTACAATCCCAAAAAAATAGCTAGAACCCTCTCTGGCAAGCAATGAAACGATCAATCGGAGTGTGTAATCTGGAGCATCATATGCATTAATTCTGCCTGCTTTAAGAGGTTCACCCATCATATTCTTTCCAGGCAAAAAATAACACTTTCCGTTGTCATTATAGATTTCAAATGCTCTCTGAATGAGATCCAACAACTCAACCCGAGAGCACAAAGAAATATCTCTTTGCCGTAGTTCTTCTTTCAGAGCCAAGTTTGCATAATAGTGTCGATCATTTAGTTCCTCATCACTGGGCGTTGTGGTCGCAGTTTGCCTGTCGACTTTTTTTTCTTCGACAGTTTTTAGTAGATAACTGATCGTTAGCTTTCTTTCCGGATTTGCATCGATGTGATTCTCCAAAACCGCTACCAACTTAATAGCGCAACCCCGTCTTTCCGCTTTATCCCGGCTGAGCAAGCCATGAAAAGATTCGCGTGATACAAATAATCGATCAGCAACCAGTCTAAACTGCTCTCCCGCTGGTAAATCAACCACTACTACTGGTTTACCATTGACTCGCATCTCTTCAACCAGGCTTGTATTGGGCCAGTTTTCGAGCTTATACGAATATTCGCTTGGGACCCTTTCGTCTGTAACTATAATTACACCTTCTGCATCACCATATACATCAGCTAACTCACTTGGAACAATGAGGTTTTCCGATGCCTGAGCTAAAACAGTTAGATATGATTGCTTGATTGTTTGACTTACGTTGAGAGTAGGATCAGTGCGTAACGCCACCGGTAATGATCGCAAGTCTGCAAAACGACTAAACAGTGGGCAGAGTGCATCAAATAGCTGTACCTTAGTTTTTGTGTCTGTTTGAAATTGTTGAGAAAATCGTCTGACCGCGTTGATCACAGACTCGACTACCAAACGAGTGAGACCAAATTTACCCCTGCTTTCAGTAATCGTAGCTATTTTTTGATTCATGTTTAGGCGAATAATTTTGGGAAATCCTGGCCTACTAATTTCTAGCGGCTCTCCATATGAAACACCCAATACATCTAAATAGACTTGACAAATTGGTGCTTCAATCGTGGTTTTCTCTTTGGAAAACGCCAGCTGAATTGTCTGATCATTATTGAGATTTAATCGCCTAAATTGACTTTCTATGGGAGTAACAGTTTCGACCGTTTTCTGCGCCAATTTAGTCGTTTGGTCAATTGAGGACAGAGCGATGTCCTTGTCAAATGACCCACCAAACTTAGCTTTTAGGTAGTTTGAGAGCGCTGGAATAGTCAGCCCAATTTCTCCCGCAGTCTCCGCAGAGAGTTGAATCACGAATGAAGTACCAAGTTGTTTGGTATGTTCATTTTCTACTCCCCCATATCTCAGATCAATATTTTCCCCATCGCTTGCCAGTTGTTCTTTGGAAACCAATATTCCTTGACTAGTCGAGCTCGAAACAAATATCTTGTCCGCTGAATTACGGAGCAAGTTTAGTCGCTGCTGAGCCCCAACGCCCATCATACCCACTGTTTCACTATTACCTTCGTTGCCGGTAGCAAACGGCTTCATAATTTTTGAAAAATATTCCACCGCCATGCCCTCACCATGCTGCCCTGTAACTTTGCCCTTATCAGAAATCAGTATGGTGTATCCCCCATCTTTTCGAGCAGTCACACGCACTTCCACTCTTGGAAGTTGATATCCATACTCTTTTTGTTTTACTCTAACAACTGAATCACAAGCATTGGCAATAAGTTCCACAAATGGTCGTAAGGGCTCTCTAGATTGACCAGCCCAAAGTTCTTTCGTTCTGCCCAAAGGTCTGTGCCGTTCTCCAAAGTCTGGACTTGGCTGCATTGTCATTGCTTCTTGCGTACGTTGATGGTCGTAAAAATCCGGACCAAGCTGAACATTATTTCCAGTGCCCACCAAAGCATCTTGTACGGTAGTCAATTGTTGAAAATCTGGAGAAATATTCGTTGGATCAAATCTTGATTCGGTCACGATACCATCGTAGCATAAATCAAGAGGTACTAGAGCTTGGATGGCTAGCTCCCAATCATAAACTCCACCACGTCGCCTTCTTGCATACGGTAATCACGACCTTCTTGGCGGATTTTGCCGATGTCTTTGGCGGCTTTCCAGCCGCCAAGTTTAACAAAGTCTTGGTATGAAACTATGCGAGCCGAAATAAACTTTTTAGCAAAATCCGTATGAATCACGCCCGCCGCCTGCTGAGCAGTTGTGCCCTTGGTAATCGTCCAGGCTCGCACCTCCATTACGCCAGCGGTTAAGAAACTTTGGTAGCCTAATGTATCGTAGGCCACTTTGGCGAGTCGCTCCAGCCCAGCCAAGGATAATCCCAGTTCCAACAAGTAAGCGTGCTGATCAGTTTCCTCAAGAGCAGCTAGGTCGCTCTCCATCTTGGCGCTCATCACTACAATTTGTTCCAGCTCAACTCCCAAATCTTTCGCAATTTTAGGTAGCTGCTCCATCGAGCTGACCACTTGATCTTCGTCTTCGTTGTACACAAACAGCTCAGGCTTCACTGTCAACAAGCAGAGTTCTTTAGCCGTCTCATGCTGAACTTCGGTCAATTTAAGTGTGTTAAGCATAATTCCCTGTCCTAATTTTTCGCGGAAAAACTCAATTGCTTGCCAACGCTCCTGAGCTCCAGCGACTTTGACACCCTTGGGTTGTGATTGTCTTTCCATCGTACTCAAATCGGCAAGTTGCAATTCTGTGCGAATCGTCTGCAAGTCATCAACCGGTGTCGTGGAATCCTCCCGCAGGATTTGCTCATCTCGGAAAGCGCGCACCACGTGGCAAATCAAGTCGGTTTCTCTGATGTGACTCAAGAATTGGTTCCCCAAGCCCTCACCCTTGTACGCGCCCTTCACTAAGCCGGCGATATCCACAAATTCAATGGTGGCCGGCTTGAGCACCGTCGTTCCCACCACTTTAGCCAACACTGCTAACCGCTCATCCGGCACCGCCACTACTCCAACATTTGGTTCAATCGTGGCAAACGGATAGTTAGCTGCTAACGCAACCTGGCGTTTCAACAGCGCATTAAACAGCGTGGACTTCCCCACATTTGGTAAACCAACAATTCCGACTGATAAAGACATACTCTGTAGTATACCTGAGAAAAATTGATTCAGCGCAAGACAACACAATTTGCTATTATCAGCACGATGATCATCACAAAAAATAAACCATTCACTATTGAAGAAATTGAGTTGCTTAAAGAAGAATTTGAAATCTATGTAAAAACAGTGATCGACATAGAAAATAAAGTTTGTTCAGCTGGAATGAACAGACATTTTGAAGGTGAACAACTCTTACTCCAACAAGATTCAAAGCAAAAAAACATCTGGGGAGGTGGCATTGATCTAGAAACTTCAGAGATTGACTTCAATTCCTTCATAAACATAAGACCTAGAGACAATAATCCTAAAAATGAAATCCAGAGCGAAGTGATTAAAGCTGAATACAAAAAACTAACCGAGTATTTCTTTCAAAACGTACTATGACGGATACCCTGTTACTAATCGGCTCACTTTCCAACGATCTTTTTCGAGTAGCCTCTCTCACTCAACGCGGATCAACCAAAGCTGCGTCTCGTTTTTTACTAGAGGCAAAACGCTGGTCAAATTCAATCCAAGACCACACACTCCCTCCGTATATTCAGTCAATCGTAAAAAATGTCTCTGATTACAAAGAAACACTTGTCGATATGGAAACCGCAGAAAAATATTTAATGTATGCAGTATTACTTCAAAATTATTCATTGCACCAAATGGAAAATCAAACGTAATTCTAAAATCCAGCAAGTGAATAGTACTTGAAAGTAAAAATTGTCTTTCTAATTGTTTCGGGTATAATTCGTTTGATATGAAACAAAAAGAATTTAGTGAAGACGAATTGAAAGCAATTCTAGACTTGAAATTACTATCCGAGTTAGATCCCCTTGATTTTCTTCGTTTAGCAGTTTTAAAAATTTTGCAGGAAGTTGATGGCTTGAAAAAAAGTTTGGTTTCTGGTGGTGGCTTTGACAACCCCACCAAACAAGCCCTAATTGAAATAGGAATGAAAAACGCCGATAGAGTGCAATCCCTGGCTGAATCATTGGATCCCAAAAATCCCAAGCAAATAGAAGAACTGCTTAAAGCACGCGCAAGCTGGAACAGAAAATACGAATAAAGGTGGGAAGCGAGACAAAAGAAAAGGTGAAACAATCATTGTTAGAGCGTTTTGCTCCCTTCCTCAGTTGCCCGAGAAATTCGTGGCGAAGTTGAGTGAACTAACAAAATCCCCGCTCGATTACACTGTGCCAAATAGCTGGGAAATGTTGCTTCCACGTCGCCGATTAATCTGCAATGGGCCAGTCCGCTTAAATCGCTATGCAATCTCTCATAGTTTTGCTGTAGTTCAGCGAAGTTTTGAAATTCTGGAAACGAAACTGGCACTACCCAATCAACCCCAGGTTGTTGGGCAACAAATTCCATTCTTTGCTGGTGCTTAACATATGGCCTCTCAGGGCCTTTTCTGGCGGCGACTTCTTTGTCGCCGCCAACCAACACAAAGACTTCTCCATGATTATGAGTAGCCCACACAAACTCACGAATCACTCGCATGTGACCTTTAGTCCCAACATCGAAATTTCCCAAAGTAACTGCCACGCGTTTCCCACGCGCACGGATTGCACGCATCCTGCCCAATGCATCAGTCATCGAAATTATTTTTCCTTTCCTAGCAGGTTTATCAAAAATCTCTACATCCAAAGCAGCTTCATCCAACAATCCCACACTCTCAGTACCATAATGCGTGCCAGCCCCACTAAACCGCCTCACTGCCTCAGAGATATCAGCCTGTAC
>Ga0116142_10002143_pt1 | contig 21998 bp, 24 predicted proteins | sample AD_UKC033_MetaG_FD_89785 | JGI IMG/M metagenome (GOLD analysis project Ga0116142, IMG submission 89785) | Active sludge microbial communities of municipal wastewater-treating anaerobic digesters from USA - AD_UKC033_MetaG | ecosystem: Engineered > Bioreactor > Anaerobic > Digestate | place: USA... | reverse complement strand
CGAGAGCCTCAATGAATTTCTCCGACCGCTGCGCAGCCGCAGAAAGCAGCTTGAAAGAGATCCCGGCTATATCCGTTCTATTCTTCACCAGGGAATTTCGCAGGCACGCGCCATTGCTGAAGAGACGCTGCAGGAGGTGCGCAGTGTTATGCATATGGAAGTATGAGGAACAGTAAGGAGTAAAGAGTGAGGAGTCAGGAGTAAGAACGAAGAGACACGAGGCACCCCTCGTCTTTGTACTTCTCACTTTTCACTTTTCACTCTTTACTTCTTACTTCTTACTGTCCGGCGGGAGCGGCGTCCCCGCCGCGAACGTCTAAGCGTCTGCGTGACATCACCTGGATTCAACACGAATGACGCATAAGCGCGAGTTTTATACGAGGAGTAATATGTTGAAAGACAGCCCTGCTGTCTCCCGGTTTTCGCGCAGGAGATTCTGTCCTGAACCAGCCGAAGGAATGAGGACGCGGTGGAGAATTTAAGGGCGGAACACCTCACTTCTTACGCTTAACTCCTTGCTGCTTGTTCATTCATACCGGAGTGCTTCAATCGGGTCTAACCGTGCCGCCTTCCAGGCCGGATAAAATCCAAATACAATTCCTACCGTAGCCGAAACGATAACCGAAGTGGCGATTGCACTTACGGATATCTCCGTGGGCCATTGCAGCAGAGCCTTGACGAGGTAGGAGCCGCCGCGTCCGACCAGGATTCCAACTGCTCCGCCGACGAGGCACATGACGACTGCTTCCGCGAGAAACTGCCTGAGAATATCGGCGGACCGTGCTCCCACCGCCATCCGCAACCCGATTTCACGGGTACGCTCGGTAACGGAAACGAGCATGATATTCATTATTCCTACTCCACCGACGACCAGCGAGATGAGCGCCACACTGAGGAGAAGATTAGTCATCAGTGTGGTAGTAGAGGCAAAGACTTTTGCCATCTCAGTCATATCACGAATATTGAAGTCGTCCAGTTCACCTGGCCTGATACGGTGCCGCTGTCGTAACAGATCAGTGATCTGCTGAATAGCCAGAGGGATCTCTTGTGCTGATCGGGCGGAAGCCCAAATGTGATCGATGTTGGTGAAGCGCACCGGCAAAGGCGTGTTTGCCTGCTGGGCCGGAGAGGGAACGGGATACAGGTTGAGCTGTGAGTTAGGATATAGTTTGTTCAGGGTGTTTACTGTCGATGAGGTTTCTGAAGACGTGCTGCTCTGATTGGTGTTGGTCAAGGTCGTGCCGACTACCCGGTACTTGATAGTAGTCCAAGGGGCAAGAAGAATATCATCCTGATCTGCTCCCACCATGTTGGCGCCTTTGACGCTCAGTACGCCCACAACTTTAAAAGCCACGTTCTGTACCCGGACTTCTTTGCCCAGAGGAGATTCGCCGCCAAAAAGCTCACGCACCAGAGTCTGTCCAATCACACAGACTTTGCTGGCATTGCGGACATCACGGTACGAAAACATTTCGCCTTCAGCTAACGTGGTCCAGTTACGGACATCGAGAAAAGCCGGATCAGTGCCGGTAATGGACAGCGGGACCCAGTTGCGGTTTCCGTAGATCACCTGGGTGCGAGCTTGTACGCCGGGAGCGGCGTAGCGCACAGCCGGGCATTCTCGAAGAATGGCTTCACAATCCTGTGGTGTGAGGGTAGTGGCAGTGCCGGCTCCGAAGCTGACGCCGCCGCTGGCGGCCGTACCGGGGCGAATAACCAGATTATTCGCTCCCATATTGGCAATGGTTCGCTGGATCGCGACGGTAGAACCTTTGCCGATTTCCATCATCGCGATGACCGCGGCGACGCCAATAATAATTCCCAAGGCGGTTAAACCGGCCCGCATGGGATTTCTTCTCAGTGCTCGTAAGGCGGTGCGAAGAGTACGATGAATCTTCATGTGGTATCTTCAGGAGTGATTTTTTGTCTGACCTTGATAATCCTGGATTTCCGCCTTCGCGGGAATGACGGACATTCGCAGATGGTTTTTTGCGACCAGGCTGCCAAGAACACCAATCTTAATCAACTCATGCATAACCGCTGACAACAAAATCATGTCATTCCCGCGCAGGCGGGAATCCAGGTGAAACAGATGCTTCAGTTGCTGTCTCACGCTCATTAAGATTGTCAGCTCTACCTTTTACGACTTCATCAATACCGGCCGTTGAACCCTTTCTTCAAACCCTTGCATCCGTAGACTGCGCAGCTTCATCCACAATCATGCCATCGCTGATGCCGATTATCCTCTGGGCGTGTTTAGCGACTCCGTGATCGTGGGTTACCAGAATGATGGTAATGCCTTCCTCACTGTTCAGCTTTCGAAACATCTGCAGTACTTCGTCGCTGGTATGAGAATCCAGATTACCGGTTGGCTCATCAGCCAACAAAAGGGATGGCTGATTGATCAGGGAACGTGCAATGGCTACCCGCTGCTGCTGGCCTCCTGATAACTGTGCCGGCTCATGATGAGACCGACCCCCCAGGCCGACGCGCTCGAGCAATAAACGAGCTCTGCTACGGGCTGCTCGATCCGAAAGGGCTTCTGACGAGTAAGTCAAAGGCAGCATCACGTTTTCGAGCGCACTGGTGCGGGGCAGGAGATTAAAGTTCTGAAAGATAAAACCGATCTTCCGGTTGCGCAGCACGGCCCGTCCATCGGCGGAAAGTTGGGACACTTCTTTTCCATCCAGCCAGTATTCTCCGGAGGTCGGATGATCCAGACAGCCGAGAATGTGCATGAGCGTGCTTTTCCCCGATCCGGAAGCCCCCATCAAAGCGACCAGCTCGCCACGCTGCACTGAGAGCGACACCCCCTTGAGGACCGGGACGTCTACCTCTCCCAGGTAATAGGTTTTATAAATCTCTTTCAGATCGATGAGCGACATAGGGTAAGTATGATTATTGCCGCTCCTGAGGACGGCTTCTTTTCATCACTTGAGGGGTAAAGGGATTTGCTCCCGAAGCGACTTCCTCCTGGCTTTGCTCGCCGACAACAAGCTCCATGCCTTCTCTCAGGTCATCGCCCTGGATCTCGGCCAACATGCCGTCACTCAAGCCCGTTCTAACCTTGACCGGCCGAACGTACTTGCCTTCCACGGCCCACACAATGCCCTCCCCCGCGCTTTTGTTTCCATTGAGAGCAGACGGTTGTTGTCTTTCTAGGGTGCTGCTGCCGATACGATCTTCGGGATCTTCTCGGAACTGCGGAGCAATCCGGTCGGGCTGAGGCATCCAGCGCAGGCTGGCGAGAGGAGCCAGCAGAACATTGCTGGAGCGTCCGATTTCAAAGTCTGCATTAGCAGTAAGATACGGGAGCAACGTACCGTCTGAATTATCGGTACTGACTTCAACGGTATAGGTGACCACATTCTGGGTCATAGTTGCATTGAGACGGATCTTGCTTACCTGGCCGTGAAATTCGCGGCCGGGATAGGTATCTACGGTAAAGCTGACCGGCTGACCGGTGAAGATGCTGCCGATATCAGCTTCGTTGACTGATACCCAGACTTGCATGCGACGCAGGTCTTTGGCGATCAGAAAAAGACTCGGTGCATTCAGGCTGGAGACGACGGTCTGCCCGATGTTGACCCGTCGATCAATGATCACGCCCCGAACCGGAGATCTAATGGTGCAGTAACTCAGGTTTCGCTCAGCCCGCTGCAAAGCTGCTTGCGCCTGGGCAGCAGAGGCCCGCGCTTCAGTGATTGCGGCTTCTCCCACTGCAAGGTTTGCGTGCGTGGTATCATAGGCTGATTGATAGGCATCGTAATCGGCTTCAGAGAGGGCTTTCTCGAAGCTGGCAAGTTTTTGGGCCCGCTTCCAGTCTCTTTCTGCCTGGCTGAATCTGGCTTTGAGCTGCACAAGGTCAGCTTCAGCGCGCTTAACGCTGGCTTCAGCCTGCTGCAGTTGAGCGCTGGCGAGCGCTACATCAGCGGCATAGAGCGAATCATCAATCTGCGCCAGGATCGTGCCTTCTTCAACAACCGAGCCATAGTCAATGATGCGTCCATTTTTATCTTTGCCGAAGGAAATAATCTGTCCGGCTACCTGCGCTCCCACGTCAACCAGGTCCTCCGGTTCGATGGTTCCGGTGGCGCTAATTGCAGCCAGTATATCACCTCGTTTAACGGCGACAGTACGGAAAGAATGTGTTGGTCGGTCAGAACTGCTGACGTACCAGGCAATGACACTGCCACCGAGAAGCGCAATACCCAGTATAGCTAAAAGTTTCTTTATCACCTGTGTTCAGCCCCTCAAGAATGCAATCCGGTCTTCGCTGCGTGAACGAAGTCCGGATGTAAAACAACAGTATACCATCAAATGCATTCTGGGTCCAGTCTGGAGTTCAGGGAATTGCTTCAATAAAAGTTCCCTCTGGAAGGATTCAAGGCGGTAAATCCTTCCAGAGGGTTCAACCGAGTGCCTGCTAGGAAGCCGGCTGGTTCTTTTCCTGTGTCATCGGATACGGCTTTTTCTCCACGCAGGGAGGAGTTCCTCCATACAGGTAACCGTGTTTTCCATGCACTCGGTGCTGCTTGCCTTTCAACTCAACCAGTTTCGCCTGCTGTTCCGGGGTGAGTTTGTTTTTGAGTCTGATCATGAGAGTCAAGCGCGCGCGTTTGATTTTGTTTTCCAGGCTTAACACCTTATCCAGCTGAGCGAGCACCTGTTTTTCGTCCGGAGTCTGCTGCGCAGTCAGAGTATCAAGGGTGCCGATTGCATCGTGCAGATCCCATTCGAGACTGGTGAAGGTAGACTCTGCCTCCTGAGTCTGAGTCTTCATGTATGTCTTTTGCTCTTCAGTCAGCCCAATTTCCTGCTGATGGCGCATAATCATTTCCGGCGGGAAGAAATTCTTATGAAACATTTTTCCGCACATCATTCTATCAAACCCTCGTTTTCCGTCCGAAGGTCCGTGATTTTTTGATCCAGCCAGTGCAGAGCCGCCAATGAGTAATGCGGTTACCAGACAGAGCGTAATGATCGAGACAATCTTCTTCATTGAGTCCTCCACTATATGAGTTTGTATGTGTCCTGACGCTGCCTATCACGTGCAGATCAGGAAGCCTCTGAGGTATTTGTTGCATCGTCCGTGAACGATGTCAGAAGCGAATCTGTAGGCATCTCCCAGTCACTTTCCGTTAAGTCGATTTCAGAAGTGGAACTGGTGCCGCTTGCGGTATCGGATGAAAACTCTTCTTCGGAAGAGGATAACAACGCTGCGGTAGGAGATTCCCATTGCAGCAGGTTCTTTGCCTCCAAAAGGCTTTCATTGCTGTCCGGGCGAAAACCATTTTGCTGAATCGGAACGGATATCATTACCAGACCGGCGATCACAGCAAAAGCGCCAGCTGCGGCAAACGCAGTGCGGATGGTCCTTCGTGGAGCGGAATGCTGCCTGCTTTGCAGGAGTCGTTCAGCACGAGCCCACATCGAGTTGAATGAGGGAGTCTGCGCTTCATCCGCTGACCGCATCCTGGTGAAAAGGTCACGCAAGCGTTCATCGTTCTGATGGTAATTGTTTTTTGAGCTCATTGATCGTTCCTCGAGATTTCCAGTAATGAGCGTAGTTTCTTTTTCCCTCGTTCATAATGAGTGCGGGCCGATCCGATGGAAATACCCAAGATCGCTCCAGCCTCTTCCAACGTGAGATCCTGATAAAAAACCAGGTGAAGAACCTGGCTCTGACGGTGAGGCAACTTGGCCAAAGCTTTCTGGACGGCATCCTGCTGGTCATCGATCTCAACAGCCTGAATCGGATCGAACCGCTCTGCTTCAGGCTGCCTTTCAAAGCGGCTGAGACCGAGCATTCTCAAGAAACTCTTCCGTCGCCATTCGAGAGCGGTTACGTGTATGACCGAAAATATCCAGGTCCGAAAGCTCGCTTTCCCATCGAAACGAGCTTTGCCTTCCAGAATTTTCAGGTAGACGCTCTGCAAAACATCTCCGGCCTGGTCATGATCGAAGCCACAGCAGCTCAACGCCCATCCATAACTCGCCGCGTGCAGACGTTCCAGCTTTGTCTGCAGATTGGGAGAATAATCGACTTCAGCGTAAGGGTTTCTCTTGGTCACAGTGCAGCTCATTTTTGCTCTTTAGTGGTTTTTCTGATGATTGTATATGACAGCCACCAACAAAAAAAGTCAGTTTGTTACTCACACAAATCCGTATTCTTAGTAGGAAGGATCAAGAATGTGGTTACAATGGAAAAAGCGCCTCCGGCAGTTCTGCCGGAACTGCTCATGAAAATCCGTAGCAGGCTCAGAGTGAACAAGAATCCTGCCTTGCAATAGACGCTGAAAGAGGAAGAAATGCCTTGACAATAAATACCATTAACAATATCCTAGTTAGCGCCTAGGATATATAGGAATAAATAATGGAGTCGATCAATGAAGCTTTCTACACGCATGCGGTATGGTACCCGGGTAATGATTTCTCTTGGAGAGATTTATCCATACCGCGCTGCTTCAGTAAAGGAGCTGGCGGAAGGACAACATCTCTCGGAAAAGTATCTAGAACAGATCATGGCAGCCCTTAAAACAGCTGGTCTCGTAAAAGTTGAGCGTGGAATTCATGGTGGCTACATGCTGAGTCGGCCGCCATCCAACATTACACTGAAAGATCTCTATCGCGGCCTTGAGGGAACGCTGTCCTTGGTGGATTGTGTTGAGACGCCGGATGCTTGCAGCCAAAGCGATGATTGTGTCACCAGGGAAGTATGGAATGAAATGAAAGACTCCCTGGAAAAAGTTCTCGAACGAACTACCATTCAGACATTGGTGGAACGGAGGAAGACGAAATACGACGCTGATGTGCCGATGTTTCACATTTGACGACATTGTCACAAGATGACTACAGTGAGATCAGGAGGAACAGACATGGCCAATATCTATGAAAGCATCATCAAGACAATCGGAAATACTCCGATGGTGCAATTGAATAAGGTGACTGAGGGTGCCTACGCACGGGTAGTGGCGAAGCTGGAGTTCTTTAATCCGCTTTCGAGCGTGAAAGATCGCATCGGGATGAGCATGCTTGAGGAAGCGGAACGAAAAGGGCTCATTGGTCCGCAGACTGTAATTATTGAGCCTACGAGCGGAAACACCGGTATTGCGCTGGCGTTTATCTGCGCTGCCAAGGGGTATCGCCTTATTTTGACAATGCCGGAAACCATGAGCATGGAGCGACGTAAACTGCTGCGTATCTTCGGTGCCGAGCTGGTTCTTACTCCCGGTAGTCAAGGAATGAAGGGAGCAATTGCCAAGGCGGAAGAGCTGGTCCGTGAGAACAAAGATTCATTTATGCCGCAGCAGTTCCAAAACCCCGCCAATCCGGCAATTCATCGAGCTACTACGGCTGAAGAGATCTGGCGGGATACGGACGGTGCTGTCGATATTCTCGTAGCCGGTGTGGGCACCGGAGGTACGATTACCGGCGTAGCCGAGGTGATCAAGTCCCGCAAGCCCAGTTTCAAAGCCATTGCAATAGAGCCGAAGAGCTCACCGGTACTTTCTGGGGGCAACCCCGGTTCTCACAAGATCCAGGGCATCGGAGCCGGATTTGTGCCCGATGTACTGCAGATGAATCTGGTGGATGAAGTAATTCAGGTTGCTGATGAAGATGCCGGAGCGACTGCCAGGCGCCTGGCCCGGGAAGAAGGTATTCCGGCAGGAATCTCTTCCGGTGCAGCGGTCTGGGCTGCTCTCGAAGTGGCGGCCAGAAAGGAGAATGACGGTAAGCTCATCGTGGTTGTGTTACCCTCTTCAGCAGAGCGATACCTGTCGACGTGGCTGTTTGAGGAGTAATAAATTGGGGATTGGATGAATGGAGAGCCGGAAAATGGAGAATTGGAATAATAGATTTTCTCATTAACTGTCCTTACTGCAACCCATTTGACCATTCTGCCAGTAGCTTATAATCCAGATGAGGTAACGACGAGATGAGTATGCATGATGATAATACCAGTTTGGCGCAACAGATATGTGAAACTGAAACCGTAGCTCGGAATCAGTTTCGGGAAAGCATTCCTGCCATTGTGGAAGATATCGTTGCTAGCTGTGATCGTAATAGCTGCTTCGAATACGTCAATGCCGAGGCGATACCATCACGCGAGGCAGTCGTTACGATTATTACCAAGTTGAGAGATATTCTCTTTCCTGGATATTTCACCAGAGAGAAGCTCGATCCGGCCACATTGCACTACCATCTCGGCCAGCTGGTCAACCAGGCGTTTGAGCTTTTATCTGAACAGATCACCACCAGCCTGCGATATGATTGCTACCGCTATCACTTTCCCTGTTCCGCGTGCTACGACAAAGGCCAGCGCGAAGCGATTACCTTTCTCGGGAAGATCCAAAATATCCGTCGTCTTCTGGCTACCGATGTGCGGGCAGCCTTTATCGGAGATCCAGCAGCAAAGAGCTACGACGAGATCATCTTCGCCTATCCCGGCATGTTTGCGATCATGGTCTACCGTATTGCCCACGAGCTCTACAATCAGGAAATTCCGCTTCTTCCCCGGATTATGAGCGAGTACGCACACAGCATTAGCGGTATCGATATCCATCCCGGCGCTCGAATCGGGGAAGGCTTTTTTATCGACCACGGGACTGGCGTGGTGATCGGTGAAACGACTGAGATAGGGAAAAACGTGCGTCTGTATCAGGGGGTGACGCTGGGTGCTCTGTCGCTTCCCAAGGATGCGGGCGAGAAACTGCGCGGGCAAAAGCGACATCCCACTATTGAAGATGATGTCATTATTTATGCCGGAGCTACAATTCTAGGAGGAGAAACTGTTATTGGCGCGCGCTCTGTTATTGGCGGCAATGTCTGGATTATCGAGCCCGTTCCGCAGGATACCAAGGTGATGCTGGAGCTGCCTCACCTAATCTACTTACCTGAGAGAGAAGATACACACTATATCGAGTACACCATTTGATCTTACTCTTCACTTCTCACTCTTTCCTGCTCAGCCACTTCACCAGCAACCAAGTGAGTGCGGGTGTGAGCGAGTCGGGTGGCCTGATGTTCGTCGTGGGTGATGACAAAGATGCTTATCTCTTTGGCACGAAAGATGTTCATAATGACATTTTCCATGATCTGCACATAGTTTCTGTCCACGTTAGCCGTGAACTCGTCCAAAATGAGAACCTCCGGATCTATCACCAAGGCCCGGGCAACTGCCACCCGCTGGGTTTCTCCGCCCGAGAGCTTGTGCGCGGACTGCGTCCGGAGATGTTCGATACCCATCAGTGAAAGGCATTCATGAATCCTGGACTTCCATTGACTGCGGGGTACCTTGCGGACCTGAAGCCCATAGGCCACATTTTTTTCGACGGTGCTATGAAAGAGGAACGGATTCTGGTGCACCATTGTTATCCTTCTTCGTAGCTGTTCTATCTGGCTTGTGTTCTGATCCACCGGAATTCCGCAATAGGTGAGCAAGCCTGCGGTCGGCTTGAGGAGCATCGCTAGAATAGCGCACAGGGTAGTCTTCCCTGAGCCATTGGGACCGGTGATGGCATGAATCAGCCTTGGCTGAAAGCTCAGAGAAGGGATATTCAGAACGATTCTATTCTGATAGGTGTGAATGATGTCCTGAAGCAAAAAGAGAGCGTCCTTCACTATATGCCTCGCTGCTGGATATATCGAAGCAGAAAGTTGACTGAAAACGCAACCAGCATAAGGATCATCCCCAAAGCGATCGCAAAACCGAACTCGCCTTTACTCGTCTCGAGAGCGATAGCTGTGGTAATGGTGCGGGTATAGTGTTTGATGTTGCCGCCGAGCATAATAGCAGCACCCACTTCGCCAATAATGCGGCCGAACCCGGCTATGACCGCTGCCATAATCGCAAAACGGGACTCTGAGAGAAGCGCAAGGCTGGCCTGTAGTCTGCTCGCACCGAGGGTGAGAGCGGTGGGGCGGATGCGCTGGTCCAGACCCTGTACAGCGGAAATGGTCAATGAGACGATAATCGGAAAAGCCAGGATACACTGACCAAGAATCATGGCCTGAGGTGTAAAAAGAAGTTCAAGAAAGCCCAAAGGACCTTGTCGTGAAACAAAGCCGTAAATAAGCAATCCAACTACGACTGGGGGAAAGGAAAGCAGTGTATTGAATACGGTAATAGTGGCTCGTCTGCCCCGGAACGTGATCGTACCGATACTGAAACCCAAGGGTACGCCGGCGAGAGTCGCAATCAGGGTAGCAGTCGTAGAAACCCAGAGCGATAGAAAGGCGATGGAAAAAACCTCCCCATCCAGGGTGAGAATCAGATGAAATGCTTTTGAGAAACCTTCAAAGATGAAATCCATGTAATGGCCGTATCTGAACTGATGCACGTTTAAATCTAAATCATGGATAATAGGTTTGAATAGTATAGTATTAGTAATGTAGAGTCAATTTTTTCGTCGCAGAAAGAAGGAGCGGTGTCTAGTTCAGGGGAAAGGCTGGTTTTAGTAACCTGCCAGGCATGCAGTGAGAGAAGGGATTTTGTTTTTCTGAGAGCCGATTGGCAGCAGAGGAGAGAATCTCGTGTCCTTTTGTATCCATGCTTTGCTTTTTGTCTACGTCAGATCGATCCTCATCAGGTCTTCAGCTTTCACCACGATTCCGTCATAGCCTTCCCGCACCTGCGCAACGATATCGACCTGGTCGCATGGAGGATAGAGGTGTGTGAGTACAACCCGTGAAACCCGAGCCTGAACAGCTACATCGGCAATGTCGCGGGGGGTAAGATGGCCTTTCGTCTTTAGCTCATTCGGAAAGGAGCACTCTACTACCAGGATATCGCTCTTGAGCGCCAGCGTAATCAGGTTATCACAGTAGTCGGTGTCGCCTGAATAGGCGACAGTCTTTCCTCGGTAGTCGATGCGATATCCCACACAGGGCTTTCCCTGATGATCGAGCGGCCGTGAAAAGATCTTAACCTCATCTATGGTAAATTCGTTTTCCTCGATTTCTCGTATATCCAGGGGATAGTGCAGATCTTCGAGTGATGAATAGAGCTCTGCCAGCCTGGCAACGTATTTTTTTATGCCCGGCGGACCGTAAATCGAGAGTTTTCTCGTGCGGCGCGGATCGAAGTACTTGTTGGCGAACAGAAGCTCTGCAAGATCGTTGACATGGTCCGGGTGATCGTAATGAGTAAAGAAGAGATGATCGAAGTCGCTATAGCAGAATCCGGCCGCTGGCAGCTGGTATGCCGCTCCGCTGCCGCTGTCAAAGAGGAGCGGGATCGATCCGGCCTGGATGACAAGACCTGGTGCACGGCGATGGTCTTGTGGCACACCAGTTCCCGAGCCGAGAATGGTGAGAGAAAATCCTTCGCGAGGTGGTTTGCTGTTGACGCAGGGTACGTTCATGATCGTACCATTATATCATGGCCGGACGATGGCCGCTACAGCCTGGTTGAACGTGTACAAGAGGTTCATCGCCTGGTGCATGAGGTGAGAAGCCTCCTTTTCGTATCTCTGGCGTTTGGTCTCCTCGTAAACCGCAGTAACCCGATCAGGCCGGAGAACAAGAGCAGAAAGCTTGCTGGAGCCGGAACAATGGGCGATGATGAAGAAAAACTGTCAAATGCCAGCCCAAAGAGTTCCGACGGGTAGTTCCCCGGATCTGTCCTTTCACCGTGGAAGACGATTTTGGCGATATCATTCATATCGCCATGGTCAAAAGACCAGGCTGTTGCAATACCGTCTCCGGTGTCTGATTGGTCAAAGGAGAGGATGACAACTCCCACCACGTTATTAGCGCTGTCGTATGCGGTGATGGTCCACTCTTCACTGTTGTCGATATCCAGTATAACGCCACTGGCAGCCGATACCGGATTCGTATAGGTGATGACCAGATCGCTGGACAATCCCAGTTGGAGATCGTCGGTGAGGAAGAAAGTGCCGACGGGCTGGTTATGTGCCGGTGTATCGGGATTGGTATCAGGAGAAAAAAGGCCGGGACCAAAAAAGCCCGATCCTAGTGCGCGATATGAACCTAATCCCGCAGCTCCGCCAGTAAGCACTGTGGATCCGCCAACAAGAACTGGAGATCCGCCATTTGTCAAGGAAAAGGTGATGCCGTATGCTGCTTCGAATTGATCACTGATGACCGTACCCTCAGTCGGGATATCACCATTGGGCAGTAATTCAAAGTCGATCGTGGCGGCCTGGGAATTCTGCACCAGAGAAAATAACAGTAGTCCTCCAATAAGGAGTGCCCACGCTCGTTTCATACCAATTCTCTCCTAAAAGCATTATGGTGGGGAAATTGTAGCATCTACAATACGGGGAGCTTCTGTTGGTTGCTGCAGAGCAAACCAGTAGCGGAGCTGAAAATAGCAATTCCGTCAACATCTTCAGCCTTGGATAATCGTATATATCTACTACTTGTTTATTGAGAGTCTCCCCAAAGGTCACGAAAGGTGTCGCAGCCTTTGCGTAGCCAACGAACACGCAGACTGTATCAGTGATGCTACAAAAACGCCCGCACTATAGCACATTGCGCGTTATCTGTAAAGCCATTTCTTCCTGTAGATCCCGTATGTAATTGTTCTGAAATAACATTTCTCAATTTCGTGTCTATGATAGTGGGTATCCTCGTACTGGTGAGGAATCTGAGTCGATGATGCAAAAGGTACCGGAACTCATCAGAATTTGGGAGAATACTGCTGCCCGTAGATTGATTTGCTTGTTTTTCCAAGCGCTTTGTATACTTTGTATACTATAAAAAACAAAAAATCGATTATACTGGAGTGAAATCCTCATTGCGTTTTTGCCTTTGTAACCACGAGGGCATAACGGATATTTTAGCGGGTCTCATGTCTATGACATATGAGAGAGTAGGTGCAGGGCGTAGAAGCTTCACAGTTTCTTTTTAAGAGGCCTAATGAAAAAAAACATTCTGGTTGTAGACAATAGTCCATTAGTCTTGAAATTTATGGAAGACCTGCTGCAAAGCAGGGGGTACGTGGTACGTACTGCCGAAGATGGACTGTCTGCGCTGGATCTTCTCAAGACCTTTGTCCCGGACGTCATGTTTGTAGATCTCATGATGCCAAATATTGATGGGGCGAAATTGTGCCATCTGGTACGAACTATGCCACACCTCGGAGGTACCCATGTCGTCCTTTTTTCAGCGATAGACACAAACGGCGGCAACGACTTTTCTCATGTGGGAGCCGACGCCTTTCTTTCCAAGGGAACCTTCAAGGAAATAGCCGAACGTGTCGTTGGTATTCTTGAAGGGTCTGATGATCGAACACCTTTCGATGATAGTGTATGTTTCTCTGATTCGGATCTTTGCGTGCCGCGGGAAATTAGTCGGGAGTTGCTTTCAACGAGGAGACATTTGGAAACTATTCTAGGAAGCATGTCGGAGGGGATCCTGGAGCTTAATGCTCAAAACTGTATTGTCTACGTTAATCCGGCAGCTGTCTCTTTGCTTGCCATTCCTGAAAAAGAGCTGCTGGGAAGGCAGGTGCTTTCCCTGTTTCGACCTGCTGATTACGATATAGTCGGCACGCTTCTCCATGCGAAAGCAGTGGCGAATGATACGGTACCTCAAGGCGTCTTCCTGGATTTCAATGGAAGACAGGTTTCCGTGAACTGCATTCCATGCCGAACTGATGCTGGGATGACGATCCTAATCTTGAATGATGTCAGCGAACGTACGCAGGCTGAAGCAGCCCGGGATGAAAGTGAGAGACGATATTACAGTCTTTTCGAGAACGCCCCAATTAGTCTCTGGGAAGAGGATTGTTCGGATCTTAGAGCGTTTTTTGAAAAACTGCGTACAAACGGAATAACCGATTTTCAATCCTTTTTACACACGCATCCTGCAGAACTCGTTCAATGTGCTCGTATGATAAAGGTTGTTGATGTCAATAAGAGTTCGGTCCGCTTATTTGAAGCGGACAATAAGAAGGATCTGTTGCATGCTTTATCTCGAGTTTCTCCTCAGGCGTCGGGTGATCAATTTCCTCATTGGACCTATAAAGATTTCAAAAATGCGACCCTTGCTCTGGCAGAAGGAAAAACTTCTTTCGAGGGCGTGGCAGTTATTCAAACCGTGAGAGGAAATTCCAAAAACTGCATCATCAAGTGGTCCGTGGTTCCCGGCCATGAAGCAACACTTTCCCGGATTCTGGTTTCCCATCTCGATATCAGCGAGCGCATTCAAGCGGAGGAAAGGCTCCATAAAGCGAAGGAAGATGCGGAAGCCGCCCGGGCAGAAATGAAGCGAATGAACGAAGAGCTGGCAAAGCTAAACATAGAGCTTCAAAAACAGACTCTCCTTGACAGCCTGACCGGCATCGCCAACCGCCGTTACTTCGATCAGGTTCTTGGCGAGGAGTGGAGAAGGGCAATGCGTACTACTACGCCCCTTACCGTCATTCTAGGAGATATTGACCACTTCAAGCGCTTCAATGACCATTACGGTCATCAGGAAGGAGACGAATGTCTTATCCGGATAGCACGGACACTCAACACACTTGCCCGGAGGCCGGGCGATCTGGTTGCACGATATGGTGGTGAAGAATTTGCCATCATTCTTCCGAACACCAATTCAAAGGATGCCTTCGTAATCGCTGAGAGAGCGCGAAAGGCGGTTCAGGACATCCAGATTAAACACGAAGCTTCCGATGTTAATGAGTTTGTCACTATTAGCTTCGGAGCTGCCTCGATGATTCCCACCGTGCAGACCAATCCGGAGGTCATTCTGAGGGCCGCGGACAAGCTGCTGTTTCAGTCGAAACGGGAAGGGCGAAACCGGGTGATGGTTTCAGATTAGTAGGGCTCGTTCCGTTCGACCTCACAGGTATGTGAATCGTTATCGTTCGAGAATCTTCGGTAAGAGGCCTGACCGGATTACTGTGAGAGCAGGCTGTACGTTAGGCTTAAGAAATCTGCTTCAGTAACAATCCCCACCAGTTTTTTGTCAGCTACTACAGGCAGGCATCCGTATTTGTTCTTCACAAGAATTTCAAGAGCGGTAACGAGATCGGTATCGGGATGAATGGTTACGACATCGGTCTGCATCACTTTGTCGATGGGAATGTTCCGGTCCAGGTTATCCTGTTCATTGCGATCAATGCAAGCCAGCCGTGAAACCGTGAGCGACAGCAGATCGCGGTGTGTCAGCAGTCCGACAAAATTTCCCTGTTCGTCGACTATGGGTACGTGTCGAATATGTTCTATTTCCATCAATGAGCGTACCAAGTCGAGAGTGTCTGACGCATTGAGAACAAAGACCTCTTTGGTCATAATATCTTGCACTCTAAGCATTCTCGCCACCTTAATACCTTCACGAATACGGGCCACTTTCCCAGTACATGTTTTGATTTGAGAAGATTTGAAATCTGAAATCGGCATTAAGAAGTTCAGCCCTGGAATCTGAGCCAGCTTTGGAACCTTGAGCTTTGGACCTGGAACCTGACTTACGGCGTTTCGCCCACAGTGTCAGCGACGTGAGCTCCTCTCTCGCCTAACGGACGTTCTGGTCCCTTGGTGGTGTCCTTTACTGTCTGATGCTCCATTTCCGCGTTCAACTCGCCCCCAAGGAGAACAATATAAGCAGTCAGATAGAACCAGGTAAGCAGGATGATGATGGCGCCCACGGAACCATACGTCTTGTTATAATTGCCGAAATTAGCAGCATACAGCGAGAAGAGAACCGAAGCAGCGATCCACAGAAGAGTAGCTGATACGGCACCCCAGCTGATCCATTCCCATCGCGGTTTATCTCTGCTGGGTGCATAACGGTAAAGAGCTGCCAGTCCGAACATGACAAAAGCGGCAAGAAGAGGCCATCGACCGAGAGACAGTAGTCGCTGAATGACGTCCGGCAATCCAAGAGTTCCGAAAAGAGCAGGCAAGACTGCAATAAGTAAAAGAGAAATGATCACAAACAGGATGCCGACGAAGGTAAGCACCAGAGCAGCGGAATTCAACTTGAAGAAGCCTCGCTTTTCCTCTTCATCATACACGACATTGAGCGCGGTCATAAGTGCCTTCATTCCCTTGGATGCACTCCAGATCGAGATCAGTATTCCAACTATAAGCCCGATGCTGAGAGCTCCGCCGGACTGAGAAGCGATTCTGCTTAGCTGATAGTTCATAATCTCAAGCGCTTCCCGGGGAAGAAAGCTGCTTAGAGCGCCAAGCTGTCTCTGTACTTCGGCAGGCTCAGTGACCAACCCGTAAATAGAAACCAATGCTGCCAGAGCGGGAAAAATTGCGAGCAGGCCATAAAATGCGACCCCGGCCGCGATGATGGAGATATTGTCCTCGCTCTGTTCCTTCTTGACGCGCAGCAGAATGTCCTTCCAACCCTTACGAGGGATTTCTCCTGGTCGATCAGCGCCACGTCCTCGCTCATCAGCCCCTTCTCGCCCTCGGCTTCGTTCTTGCGGGTGTGCGGGTCTTTTGGTTTTAGTTATGGCCATCATTCATCTCCACGGCAGCTCATATTATGCGATGCTTCTCTGACCTTGCTTTGTTTCCACAACCGAAACGGAGTAAAGTTCGTGGGCATCACCCCAGCAAAGCCATACAGCATTCCGCTGTGGCATGTCTATAACATGCAGAGAACATGTCAGAGATTGCGGGAAATGTTTTTCTGCCTGCTATTCTGACAATACCCGGACCCTTACGGCCTCTCCTCAGACGTCGCCTCTGAACCTGAAGACTCAAGCGATGATGTGATCGTTTCCTGAGCTGATTGCGCCGCTCCTTTAACCGTTTCCTTGCCTTGTTCCCACTTCTCCTTAGCCTGCTCCTTCAGCTGGTCGCGCGTTTGTCCCATTGCCTCGTCTTCCATTCGCGTATGCGGAAGGCTCATTCCCAACACCGCTCCGACGGCGAATCCCATCGCCGCGAGAACAAACGGCTGTTCATTCCACAGATACGTCACTCCACTTTTGACACGCTGAGCCTGATGTCGGGTTACGACGCTGAGCCGGCCTGCCTGCTGTCCTGCTCCAGCCGCAGTGTCACCGATTCTCTCACGTGCCTGCTTTGCCCTGTCACGAGCCGACCAGACCTTCTCTTTCATCTTCTCCGTCGTTCCCTTGATGCTTTGGGACACCTCGCTCATTTTTTCCCGGACAGTACCAACAGCTCCTTCCACTTTTTCTTTCACTCGCGAGCGTTCTTCCTGTTCAGGGGATGTCGTTTCTGGGATCATCTCCTCGTAATCCCTGGTGCGAGAGGCATAGCGTGATGATGAGGATGCCATTAGCCAAGCAAGGCCGATGCCCAGCAGTGCAATCGGTATGGGATTTTCTTTGACAGTGTTGCCCAGATTGGAGGCAAAGGCCTTTGGGCCGTTGAAGTAGCCCATTATCTGATTCGCCAACTCGCTCGGGGACAGTCTTCTCAGAATAGCGTCAAGAGTATCGCTCATCTCACTGCGGGTATGTTCTATCTCGTTCCTGATTTCGCCCGAGCTCATGTTTTCATAAGAGGAGGCGGTTGCTTCAGGTCTTGCCGTAGTGACGTCAGTGGAGGCCGGATCAGTTGTGTATTGATAACCAGTGTATTGTTCATTCATGTCAGACACTCCTTCTCACATAATCTTTTGCAAGGTTTTTGTCCTGGCGCAGTGAGTCAACTGTTTCATGAGGAACGAGGTTCTGGGCCTTAAGGTTGCTGCGGCCCTTTTGCAGAATGCCGAGGCCAACAATGATGGCGAACGCACCGACAATAATTGCGGCCAGCCATGAAGGCACCAAGTAGGAAAGTGCAATAACTGCCGCAATATGGAGGAATATAACTCCGGCATATGCCAGCGCTCCTCCAAGGGCGATCCATGCAATGCCAGTTCCAGCCTGAGAAGCTTTCTCCGATACTTCGGTCTTGGCCAGCTGAACCTCCTGACGCATGAGCGATGACAATTCCTGAGTGAATTGCGTGAACAGCAGCTTCAAAGGATGATCCTCTTTGTTTGTCATAACAACCTCCTTGCCGATGAATAGTTAAATGCTTATCTGAAGCCTCTCGATAAAGTGCTTCGTTCGGCTTCAGTGCCGGAACCCTTTCCTTAGTTCGATTAGGACTCTGTCGAAGCGGCGCTATACACTTCTGAGGGTGTTGTATAGCTTTGGCCGGCCTGGTACGGCTCTGTCCATTCCTCGCCTGCGGATGGCGGCCTTTCTATGGCGGCTTCCTCGTGACGGGATGAGCTTTTCAGGAATCTACTCAGTGCAAATCCCGCGAGAATAGCACTGCCGAAGAGAAGACCTTTCTGACTTTCAGCAAAACTCCGCAAGCTTTTCATTAGGTCATCGGCATTGCGATCACGCAGATTCTCCGATAGTTGAAAGAGGGTTCGTGATGCCTGATCAATGTAGTTGGCAGCAACATTATGCTTTTGCTCCTCGAGGCTTCGGGCACCTCTCTGGAGCGCATCGGCAATACCTCCCATGGCCTCTGCAGCCTGGTTTTTCTGGGCATTAAGAAATTGCCGGCTTTTCGTTTTTGTTTCCTCCTTAAGCTGTTCAGCCGTCTCCCGGGCTTGCTCAACCTTTCCACGAGCCTCTTCCGACATGTCGGAGGCAGAAGCCTGTACGGAACATGCGGAAGTGCTCTCGCATGGCATTTCGGTTGATGTGTTTCCTAATGATGATTCTTTGCCGCTCTGTTTGTGTTCCATGTTCATAGGCCTTCCTTTCTAAAAAACTTCTTGTGCGTATCTCCTTGGGATTGTTTGACTAAACTCCACCGGCCGGTCCTTTCCCAAACTGTAATAGCGGCTCTCTTAAGGGCATATGGGTGAAATACCTGCTTATTCTTCATCAGAAGAATTAAATCAGCCTGTATTTGAACGTACTCTGGCCCGAAAAAATGCTTAGGTAGTAATAGAATAATTTAGACGGAGGCACCAGAAGGAGGGATTACTGTCATCCCTCTATGGCTTATTTTCAAAGGAGAGAGACTGTGGCGAAAAAATGCACCTTCTGCGCTCAATGCCCATGAAGGTGATTTTGCCTGTGCGGAGACTGGTGATGAGAACTGAACTCAACGGTGGCGATCTGGCTAAACTTACTCCCGAGGACAGGAAGCTGTTTTGCACGTACTCAGCTCTGCTATGTTTTCAGAACCTGAAAGCCGTTCTGCACGTTGTTCATCCGGCAAGCTCAGCGTTGCTCTTGTATGTTCAGGAACTACGCAGTATTTTTGCGATAGAAGTTGAGAAGCTGTTCACTTTCTTTCGGTGAGAGGTTAAAACGCACAATTGCTTCATTGATAAGTTTTTGAAGTGAAAGCTCGGGATTGTCCTGCAAGTTTCCCGAGATCCACTTTACTGCATTTCGATATGCTTCGCCCTCAGGTACAATCGTTGCCATTGGTGTTTGCCTCCATAGTGTAAGTATCATACTTCATGCCCATAACTGCTGGTTATACCCAGCCGGTAGGCATTCAGCAGCGATGCAGTCCGTTCGCCGTCTGGACGGACTCTGTTGTCTTTTTCCCAGAAACTACTATGAATGAGAACAAAAGAAAAGCAAATTGTCCTCCAAAACGACTAGACTCTTCTATCCAGGCTGATTTTCCGGCGGCCATACGGCAAGATCACACCGGGCGAATAAGTGCTCAGTGCATTCGCCGGTTTCAACGGTTGGTACTGAGCTATTATGAAGCAAACAAGAGAGAGCTTCCCTGGCGAAAAACCAGCGATCCCTACTGGATCCTTGTATCCGAAATTATGCTGCAGCAAACCCAGGTTGATCGGGTTATTGAGAAGTACCAACAGTTTATCCGCACCTTCCCCGATGTCGCTTCGCTGGCGCGTGCTCCTTTCACTTGTGTGCTGAATGCATGGCTCGGATTAGGATACAATCGTCGAGCCATGGCCCTTAAACGAGCAGCCGAAAACGTGATGGAATACTTCGACGGGAACGTTCCTTCTACCGAGAAAGAGCTGCTTAGTCTGCCGGGAGTAGGAAAATACACTGCAGCAGCGATCATGGCTTTTGCCTTCAATCAGCCAGTAGTGGTGCTGGACACGAATGTCCGCGCAGTCTTCATTCACCACTTTTTTGAGGGCTGCGATAGGGTAACCGATGAAGATATCGCGGCGCTGGTGTGCAAGACGCTAGACACGTCCAATCCCCGGCAATGGTACAACGCACTTATGGATTATGGAGCCATGCTCAAGAAACTGGTTTCCAATCCGGGCAGACGAAGCGCTCATTACATGCGGCAAAGCTCGTTTGTAGGTTCTGATCGCCAGCTTCGTGCACGAATTCTGCGACTTCTGGCTGACGGACGTGGACTGAGAGCCCAGGATATCATTCGTTCGGTAGGCGAAGATGTATGTCGGGTTACACGCATTCTCTTTCAACTGGAACGAGAGCGATTTATTGTCAAACGAAAGGGTTGGCTTAGGATTGCCGAGGCTGTCTGAAACGTTCACCGTTGATCCCGCGAAGCGCGGGATCAACGGTGAACGTTTCGCAATTCCTGCTTGACTTTTATCGGTAAATACGGTATACATCGGTGCAGATTTTGGGTTGTGCGCCAAACCCATCGTAAGACGGGGACGGAAAGCCACGGGTCCGTGTTCTAATCGGATAGCCGGGTTGCCAGAAGCGACCACTGTGACGGTCGATCGGTTAACTTCGGTTCTCTTGTTTTCATTATCCAGGCACGGCACCGTTTCTAGCCGCTGCGTGCTTACGGCAGTCGGGTATGATCGAAATTCTGGCCCCATTAGAAAGAGAATCCGCCGCTTCTGAATGTTTGGTTTTGTCTTCGCATTCAGGCGGGTATTTGCCTCAGCGTCGGGAGGGGATAATCTCTCCGGCGAGGAGTGTGGCAGCTGCAGAGCGTCTAGTGACCAGGATTGTGAATCACCAGAGGAGAACTCCTCTCACGGGCAGGCTAGTTGATATCTATGTGTGAGTGGTGCTGCCAAGGCATTGTTCCGATTGAGCTGATGAAAAGCGCCTTTCTCAAAGGCGCTTTTTTTTGTGTGTGTTGACAGGTTCCTCCTGATGATCGATAATACTTCTTTAGAACCGTCGTAGTATCCGCACGGACATGAACTCGCGTCAGATGAGAGGAGGGAGGAAATGGCAACGGTAACCTACAAGGGGAATCCGCTTCAAACATGCGGCGACTTGCCAGCTCTAGGCAGCAAGGCACCTGGTTTTGTTTTGACCGGGACTGACTTGTCAGATGCAACGCTGAATGATTTTGCTGGGAAGACAGTCATCATGAACATCTTTCCTAGTATTGATACGCCGGTGTGTGCTGAGTCAATGCGACGTTTCAATAATGAAGCCGCTAAGCTCAAAGACGTTGTAATCCTGGGGATTTCTGCCGATTTGCCCTTTGCTCAGCAACGTTATTGCGCTGAAGAAGGACTGGATAAGATTGTGCCGCTTTCTGTGTTCCGCTCGCCAGGGTTCGGAAAGGATTACGGGGTTTGCATTATTACGGGCCCTCAGCGGGGTCTCCTGGCTCGCGCAGTTGTAGTGGTTAACAGTTCAGGAACTGTGATTTATACGCAGCAAGTTCCTAAGATAGAGGAAGAGCCTGACTATGAGGCTGTTCTCGCGTCGCTGCATCGAGCGTGAGAGCTGCTGGGTAGATTGAATCCTGAACAGAGCCGGCACCCTGGGCAGCAGAGCAACGAGAAGAAAAGTCATAGCCGTAGTCCTCGACTGGGAAAAAGGTGATGGACTTTGGACTGACCGTGATTACCATGATAGCAAAGTATTGCTTTTGAAATCCATTTGCTATGTGCCGATAACAGTACAGAGGAGACAGCTATGAAAGAAGAAGTGCAAAAAGTTCTGAATCAGATCAGACCGTCACTTCAGGCAGACGGAGGTGATGCGGAGCTGGTTGATGTTGATGAAGCCACGGGCGTGGTAAAACTTCGCCTGGTGGGAGCTTGCGCCGGATGTCCGATGTCGCAGATGACGCTGAAGCAGGGAATAGAACGAGTGCTTAAGCAAAAAGTTCCTCAGGTGACCAAGGTGGAAGGAGTCT
>Ga0116142_10002139_pt1 | contig 22027 bp, 24 predicted proteins | sample AD_UKC033_MetaG_FD_89785 | JGI IMG/M metagenome (GOLD analysis project Ga0116142, IMG submission 89785) | Active sludge microbial communities of municipal wastewater-treating anaerobic digesters from USA - AD_UKC033_MetaG | ecosystem: Engineered > Bioreactor > Anaerobic > Digestate | place: USA... | reverse complement strand
GGATGGGAATACCTGGAGCCCGCTAAGGTATGGCAAGGACTACTCTATGTAATTTTCGGATTTTGGGCAACCATACTTTATCGTGGGCTCAAGCCTGTCATGACGTTGAAAAAACCCTGGGCGCTTCCCAACTGGTTGGTGTATGCCACCGTAAGTATTCTGGTGCTGCTTTGCTCGGGGTTAATGTTTACTCCGAAAACAAATTTTGTGATTGCCGATTTCTGGCGATGGATGGTGATCCACATGTGGGCCGAAGCTTTTTTTGAAGTATTCACTACCGTGTTGATTGGTTACTTTATGGTGCTTATGGGACTGGTGAGTGAACGCGCTGCCACCCGTGTGATTTACCTGGCTTGTCTTCTCTTTTTAGGATCGGGTTTGTTAGGTATATCGCATAACTTCTATTGGAATGCCAAACCCGTATTCACTATGGCGTTGGGTTCGGTGTTCTCTACATTACAAGTAGTTCCGCTCATTTTGCTTACACTCGAAGCCTGGCGGTTTGCCAAACTTCCGGGTCAACTGGAAAATGGAAAGAACGGCAAAGTTACGTTCGGATTTCCCGGAGTATTTCTCTTTTTGATTGGTGTAAACTTCTGGAACTTTTTTGGTGCCGGGGTTATGGGCTTTATCATCAACCTGCCCATTGCTAATTATTATGAACACGGTACTTATCTCACGGTAAATCACGGCCACGCTGCCTTGATGGGCGTGTATGGAAACTTATCCATAGCCGGAGCTTTGTTCTGCTGCCAGTTGCTCTTTAAACCAGTTGCCTGGAATACCCGGTTAATAAAAATTTCCTTCTGGTCAATCAATATCGGTTTGCTGTTGATGGTTGTACTGGATTTGTTCCCGGCAGGTATTCTTCAATTTATGGCGGTGGTAGAAGAAGGACTTTGGTTTGCACGTAGCAGTGCGTTTATTGACAGCAACGTGTTTCAATCGCTTACCTGGCTGCGCATCATAGGCGGCTCCATCTTTGTGCTTGGTGGTGTTATACCACTTACCTGGTTTATTGTTTCCAAATGGAACATGTTGAAGCCTGTTAAGAAAATCAGTCCGGATACCCTGGCTGCTAATAATGGCCACGCACAACACAATCATCAGGAGCAAGAACTGGAACTTGAAAAGCTTTAGCTAAAATGACGGTAACCGATATTCTGCGATTAGAACCACAAAGCATTCACATCATAAAAAAATACAACCTTGATGCCTGTGATGCCGAAACTTTTTTATTTGAAGATGCGTGCCGTACGCATGCGGTAGATGCCCGGTGTGTAAAGAATGAATTAATTGAACTAAGGATCTCACTAAAACAAGCTAACGAGTCGTTTGCTCAATTGCTTGATGGAATTCTGCAACAGCATGAAGTCATTAAGAATACTCTTTCCAACATTAAGCATGCATTGCACCTTGCTGTTCAGCAACAGACAGACTTTCAGGAGAAACTCCTCACCATTAAGAATAAATTTGATGTGCTGTCCGAAACGCTGGACATACATCTCTACAAAGAGGAAATGATTTTATTCCCTGAGTTTGTTAAGCTTTGGAATAATCAAAAAAATCAGAGAGAGCGTCTTCCTCTATTTCGAATGATGTACCCCATTGAAGGATTGGAAGATGAACATCAATTGGCAAGAACCATTCTCATCGACATGCGATCGATTATCCGGTATGGTAAAATACCAAAAGGAGTTGGTGTTTACTATGAATATGTATGTCAGGAACTGGAATCCTTCGAAAAACAAATGATCAACTTAATGGATCAGGAAAATCAATTGCTCTTTCCGAAAGCGTTGGAGCTGGAACAAACCCTCACACACAGTTGACTTTAACTATTTTTTAAACATATTAATTACAACCCTATGGAACTTAATCAGGAAATCCTCAGCGACATTGTCATTTACATGAAATATGCGCGCTATCTCCCCGAATTGCAACGCAGAGAATTATGGCCGGAAATATGCGGGCGGTATGAAGACATGATGGTGCAGAAGTATCCACACCTGAAAGAGGAGATTGCCGAGAACATGCAATGGGTACTCCAGAAGAAAATCCTCCCTTCCATGCGTGCCATGCAGTTTGCCGGTGCACCTATTATTAAAAATAACAGTCGCATTTACAATTGTGCCTACATGCCGGTGGATGATATTCGTGCATTTTCGGAAGCCATGTTCTTGTTGCTGGGTGGAACCGGTGTGGGTTATTCCGTGCAAACGCATCACGTAGCAAAATTACCTCCCATTCAAAAAGCGGAGAAGACACGCAGGTTTCTGATTGGCGACAGCCTGGAAGGATGGGCCGACTCCATCAAGATGATCATGAAAGCCTACTTCGGGCAAAGCGATGCCATGCCGCTCTTTGATTACTCTGACATTCGCCCGAAGGGTGCACGACTGGTAACAGCAGGTGGAAAAGCACCGGGGCCCGAACCCTTAAAAGTTTGCCATTCGCACGTTACGGCCTTGCTCGATCGAAAACAAAATGGCGAAAGGCTTACTCCGTTGGAATGCCACGACATGATGTGCCACATTGCTAACGCAGTACTGGCCGGTGGTATTCGAAGATCAGCCATGATCTCGCTGTTCTCTCCGGAAGACGAAGAGATGCTCACTTGCAAATTCGGCAACTGGTGGGAGCTGAACGAACAACGTGGTCGTGCAAACAACTCGGCCGTACTGTCGCGCGAATACACCACCGAAAAAGAATTTTTCGATCTCTGGAAAAAAATTGAACTATCAGGCGCAGGTGAGCCTGGATTTTATTTCAGCAACCACCCCGACTGGGGAACAAACCCGTGTTGTGAAATCGCGCTGAAGCCGTTTCAGTTTTGTAACCTGTGCGAAGTAAACGTATCGGATGTAGAGACGCAGGAAGAATTGAATGCGCGTGCCCGCGCAGCCGGATTTTTTGGTACCCTGCAAGCCGGCTTTACCGATTTGCACTACCTGCGCGAAGTGTGGAAAAAAACCACTGAGCACGATGCCTTGATTGGTGTAGGCATGACGGGCATTGCCAGTGGTAGGGTAGCCAAACTCGATCTCAAAGAAGCGGCTGATGAAGTTAAGCACATCAACAATATTGTGTCGGCAAAAATCAACATCGAGTTTGCGGCTCGTTGCACCACCATTAAGCCCTCGGGCACCAGCTCGCTCGTGTTGGGTACATCATCGGGCATTCATGCCTGGCACAATGATTATTATCTGCGCAGAATGCGCATCGGAAAAAATGAAGCGCTGTACGAATACCTGCGTATCAACCATCCCGAGTTACTGGAAGATGACATGTTGAACAGCAAGCAGGCTATTATCTGTATTCCACAAATGGCTCCGGAAGGCAGTATTCTGCGCACCGAAGATGTGATGGACATGCTGGAGCGTGTAAAACAATTTAACATTGAATGGGTACGCAACGGCTTCCGCCAAGGCTACAATGCTAACAACGTATCGGCCACCATTTCCATCCGCGATGATGAATGGGAGAAAGTAGGCCGCTGGATGTGGGACAACAAGTCGAGCTACAACGGATTGAGCGTGTTGCCGTATGATAATGGTAATTACAAGCAACCTCCGTTTGAAGATATCAGTCGCGAGAAGTTCCTGGAGTTGGAGCATTCACTCCATGCCATCGACCTGTCGAATGTATATGAGCCCGATGATGCCACCGACTTACAGGCAGAAGCCGCCTGTGCAGGTGGTGCTTGTGTGATTCAGTAGGAAACAATTTTAAATCCTGTGGTGTTAAAAATGCACTCGTAGCACCACAGGATTTACAGATTCATATTTTCAATCTCATTTTAGTTGCCATACGATTGCGATCGTTAGCGCCTGTTGGCTTCAGCAAATTTTTCTGAGTCTTCATAAAAATGATACTCAACGATTTTCTCGTCTTGAATGCGGCACATCAGCGACCAATTGCTCGAGTAGGTTTTCCCGTTGGCTTTCACCACATGGGTGAACTTACCGTTGGCAAATGCTACGTCACCTTCTCCTATCAGGTTGGTTACAGAAAATGCTTTGGTATCGAAATGAGTGCCCAGGTTTGTAATAAATGTTTTAGCACCTTCCTTACCTTGATACGTTCCGAAAATCTGAGTCCCCTGGCGTTCGGTTGAACGAACAGCCTCTATCGTGCAACTATCATGGAATGTATTGATAATACCGTTGAAATCGCCATTGCCAAAGGCTCCGAAAAATTGTTGAACTACTTCTTTGCTTGATTTTACTGTTTTCATAGTTGATTGTTTTGATTTGTCTGAGACTGTTTGTGCTCTACTGTGTTGTGTACCTAACGCCACCAGGCATAGGGTGTAGATTATTATGATTAGTTTCATGATTAGAGGTTTAGCCATTTGATAAATAGTTTGTTGTAAAAGGGCAGGATAACATAGTAAACCACCGGCACAGCAACGGCCGTGAGGATAAATGTTCGTCCAGCCAGCGGAAAGGAACTGAGAAAGTCACCCCATAACCAAAAAAGAATGGTTATTAGTGGATAGATGGCAAGCCAAATTAAGAAGGCTCGCTTGTGTTTGTCGTTTTTGTTCATCGTGAGTACTTTGTTTACATTTGATGCAGTAAAACTATGATGTACATATCCTCGTGTAAAGTATGTACGAAATTGTATCCTACATACCAAAAGGAATGTATTGCTGATAATCAGACAGAAAAAATGAAGAAGAAAACAAAAGAAAGTGCAATGTGCCCGGTAGATTTTGCCTTCCGGAGGATTGGAGGCAAGTATAAGGCGCGCATCTTATGGCACCTTCATCGTAACAAGTTGCTTCGTTACGGTGAGCTGAAGCGCACCCTTCCCGACATCACAACCAAAATGCTTACCCAGTCACTGCGGGAACTGGAGGAGGACTTGCTCATTAACCGTAAGGTTTACTACGAGGTGCCCCCCAAAGTAGAATATACCCTCACCGACATGAGTAAGGAGCTGATACCTTCACTCAAACTTATTATGGATTGGGGTACCAAACAGATGAAAAGAGTGAGCTGAACTTATGTAATAACTCCCAGCTTCTTGACTATATTCTCCCCAGCGGCCAAAACAATAAGAGTTACGGATCAAGCAGAGCATAGGCCACAATTAGGGGCACCATGCATGAAGAAAATAATATGTGATCTCTATAAAAGATATTTTAGTCTTAAATAGGCTATATTTGCGAATTCATATTCAACCTGAAAAGGTTTTTAACAATCGCTTAAGCAAATAATGGCAACGAGTAAGAAAGTAGAGGTATTGGCACCAGCTGGTTCGTTCGAATCGCTGGCCGCTGCCATTCAGGCAGGAGCAGACGCCATCTATTTTGGTGCGGAGCAATTGAACATGCGGGCACGTTCATCCACTGCGTTTTCGACACACGACCTTGAAGAAATTGTAACCCGTTGTCATGCAGCCGGAGTAAAGGCGTATATAACCCTCAACACCATTCTGTATGATCATGACATGCAGTTGATGCGCAAGATTATGGATGCAGCCCGAAAGCAAGGAGTTGATGCGGCCATCGTATCGGATCATGCTGCGCTAAACTATGGAAAATCTATCGGCATGCCCTTGCACATTTCAACGCAAGCTAACATCAGCAACATAGAGGCCGTTGAATTTTTCGCTGCCTACGCTGACGTAATGGTATTGGCACGCGAACTCAGTGTGAAGCAGGTAGCCAAAATTACCCGACAAATTAAGCGCAAGCGCATTACCGGTCCATCCGGAAACCTGGTGCGTATTGAAGTATTTGCGCATGGTGCATTGTGTATGGCCATATCGGGCAAGTGTTACCTGAGCCTGCATTCGCATTATGCTTCGGCTAACCGCGGTGCGTGCGTGCAAAATTGCCGGAGGCAGTACCTGGTAACCGACAAAGAGGATGGCCACGAATACGAAATCGACAATGAATACATTATGAGTGCCAAAGATCTTTGCACCATTGACATGCTGGACGAAATCATTCAGGCAGATGTATCGGTGTTGAAGATTGAAGGACGAGGTCGTGCTGCCGATTATGTTTACACGGTAACGAAGTGCTATCGCGAAGCCGTTCAGGCAATTTTCAGCAAGCAGTTTACGCCCGAAAAAATTACCACATGGAAGCAGCAACTGGCCACTGTTTACAATCGTGGTTTTTGGGAAGGCTACTATCTGGGACGGAAGCTGGGCGAGTGGAGTACCACCAGCGGTTCAGTGGCCACAGATCGAAAAGTATATTTAGGACAGGGCAACCGGTATTTTCCTAAAATCAATATAGCCGAGTTTCAACTGGAAACCGGTAAACTGAATGTAGGCGATAAAATAATGATCATCAGTAAGCATCAGGGTATTCAAACCGAAACAATTCATGAACTGCGCGTGAATGGCCATACGGCTAAAGAATCTGTTAAAGGTGATGCCGTTTCATTTTACTGCACCAACAAAATTTCGAAGGGCGACAAACTTTATAAGATTATTGAAACGGAGTATGCCTAAGGTAATTCAATATCGAAACAAATGTATTGGCTGCGGTATTTGTTACGAATTGCAACCACGCCTCTGGAGAATGTCCAGAAAAGATGGAAAAGCCAATTTGGTGGGTGGTGTTAATCATAAAGGTGTTTACATACTATCCAGTAAAACTTATCAACCTTTCTCCGATGCGGTTGAACAATCCTGTCCGGTGAACGCCATTAAAATAGCTTGAATCCGGAACCAACTCGCTGAAAGACTCGATTTTTAATTTCTTATTCGCTAAGAAACTTTTCAATCATCGGTACTGCAAACTCTCCGCTTTTATAGTTCGGATTTAGGGTCGTGATCTCTCCAATGTAGGCACCATGCCCACCGGGGAGGATGGCCAACCGGCAATTCGGAATAAGGCGCGACATGGCCACGATGTGTTCGTTGGTTCCCACATCCTGGTCGCCATTGATGAGCAACACCGGTGCCTTGATGGATTTCAAATCTTCATCGGAATAATCGGTGAAGTTGATCATGCGATTGGCGCATTGATGAAACATGTTCATGAGTTTGGCGCTGTCGGGTGTTACTTGCAGGAATGCATCTTTATAGGGTTGCGGCATCTGCTCAAATGTTCCGTTCTGCATAAACTCCCAAAACTGCGGAAATGCACCATTGCGTTTTAATAGTACTGAACCTGCTATTACTTTATTGCAGCGCTCCGGGTGCTTGATGGCTATCTTCAGTGCAGTTGTTCCTCCATTGCTAAATCCAAAGATGTCGGCTTTTTGAATTTTCAAATTGTCCAGCAGCGTAATCACATCATCGGCATCCTGATCGAAAGAGATGGGTGTGTTTCGGTCTTCTGTTCTGCCATGAGCCTGTAGTTCCACACAAATCAGTTGATGCTGTTTTACCAAAAGCGGGATGACTCTTCCAAAGGTAGTTTGAATTGTTGAGCCTCCGCCATGAAGCAGCACCAGCGGTTTGCCCTGACCGTATATTTCATAATACATTTTGATGCCATTGATATTGGAGTATCCGCTTGTGATTAGCATAGAATCGGTTTTAACATTTTTGTCAGCTTTTCTCTTCATCGGAAGAAACCGAGCTATCGCAAGATAATAATAGCAGAGTTGAAACTGGAATGTTTAGAGCAACAGAGTTTTTATTGATTGGAGCAAGGTTCGCATGTTTGTAACATTTGCAACCGGCTTGGGTAAATACCTGCCCACTCTTGCGACAAGGGTTGCCAGAGTTGCCATATGCTTTTACTCCCTCCCCTATCTACGGATTGCCTGTTCCTTACAACATCCCATTAATAATCAACACAATTAATGGAGGCAGCGCTCCGGCCGCAATCAACCACTTGCCTCTTCCACCAAGTCCGTGTTTTCCTTTTAGAATAAAAAGTCCGGTTACATTAATCACAATTAGCATTACGGCAAAGACATCCGAGGCCCACTTCCAGGCGGGCGCACTGTTGCGGTGTAATACATTGGACTGATAAAATATCGGTCGTCTTGAAATTCGTTCATAGACTCCCTTCCCTTCGGTTAAATTAATAAGCAGAGAAGCATCCTGATAGTACACTTTAACCTGGTGATTGGTAGGAAAATCATACACTTTGTAGGTCGTTTCGCCCACGCTGTTCCCAAATTGTTTTACAAGTTCTGGTGTTACATTTTCCCGGGTAAAGGTCTGCTTTAAGTCAACTTCTTCCTTGGTGATAATAAAATCAGGATTCCATTCATTTATATGGTTTAATGCAATGCCGGACAAGCAATAGACAATAACCAAGGCGGAGAAAAAATACCCCACATCGCGGTGCGTAACAATGTTGAAGCGCCTGAGCTTTCGTGTAAATGAATTGGTTGACATCTATCTCTCGGTAAGCGTTTGGTTTTTTACTTTGGCAGCAAACTCATCACAAATTTGAACAACCCAACTTTCAACATTTGGATCGGGTAAAATTGCATCGGGCCTGTAAATCACTTTCTCATCCGACTTGGCAATCTTATCAATTCCATCACCGATTATTTTAACCTGAAATGTTTCGTCATGCGCTACCAACACCGGCACAACAACGGCTCTTTCTTTTTTATTGAGCACCCGGTTTATGGCTGCTGTGGTCGAATCGCTGTTGTAGTGCACAATATGACCACACCATCCGTACGCGTGTTCCGCTATTCCAGTGCTGTCTTTTACATAGGTTGCAACCTGATCAAACAATTGGCCCCATTCCTTATCATAGGTTTCATCTCCATACCCAATCAGTACCAGGCCTTCGTTGTTTGTATCTTTCGAAATTTCTTTCACCCTGCGCAGCACATTTCTTTTCAGGATATCTGTAAAATCAAGATTGGGTGTCAGGTAAGTCTTGGCACGAGGGGTATAACGTTCAATCTTTTCAATCTTCAATACTTCCAACGATTGTGGATCCACTTTCTGACCAATGATGGTTGGGATGTCATCAAATGTGTGCGGACTTACCGTAAGAAAAACTGGAACGATAATCACATCGGTAAACCCTTCGGCATCAAAAGCTTTTAGTTGGGTGGCGATTGATGGCTCGGTATATTCCATGTGTGCCGTTTTGGTGCCTTTTACAACACCCCCCGACAATATTCTCGATTGCACATTCTTTTCCAGATCCATCAACACCTGTCGCCAGGTGCTTGACCGCGATCCATGGTTTACCAGCAGCACGCCAATTTTCTGGTTGTTACTTGCTTCCTCTTTTGCTGTTGGTGTACAGCCAATTATGAAAAGAACTAAGAATAAAAGTGTGAACAATTTCACCGCGGTTTGCCTGAATTGGGTCATCATTATGTTGTTAGATTCGAACGCAAATCTAATTATTTAGACTAATTCCAAATAATATTTTCGTGATTTATTGCTCTTTTTCGTACAAAATCCAACTTTTTACTAAAACGGAATCGTGTGCAAACCGCGGATAAAGCATGGCAACATCCCACGGAATGCTCAGCAAAGTATGGTCAAAACTTCTTCTTCGAGTGGATCACCGCACTGGCGATTCTTTTTTTATGATGGCAGGCAATTTCAGTTTTATGATATAAGAATCATTCAAGGGTTCTTTCCTGCTTACTGCATTCGGTTGCTCAAACACAACCGGATCGTGTTCAATGTTGGCCAGGCAATACAGCCAACCTCCTTCAATGTGCAGGCAGCGTGCATCGTTAAATACCTCATGACTTCGGAGCAGGGTATCTACACGCGTAACACGGCTTAGGTCAGCATCAAGCGAGTAACGTTTTATGGAATTCCTGCCCACTCCATATAAATAGCCATTATAGAATTTTAACCCGTCATCGCCAGCCAGGGTTACATCGCGATAAGGAGTGAAACTCATTTTGTCCAAATCGAAGAATTTAATGCCACCATCGTATGACGTAGTGAACAATTTCTTTTCATCGGGTGAAAGGTCAATTCCGTGAACCCACGACAGGTCAGGATGCACAACTAATGTTTTGATAGAGTCGAGTGGGTTGTTGGTGTCTACATACTGCACGGAAGATTTCAGCGTGTTGGTGATGTAAGCAATCCCTGTGCGGCCAACCACCAGGTGATTAAAATGATTTCGGCCTGTTGGCGCCTTTGCTTCATAGGTGCGAATGAGTTTTCCTGTGCGGGCATTAAGAATCAGTAAAACAGAAACCGGGTGTGCACCGGCCCTGTCGTCAACTTCATTCATCACGGCATACAACTTGTCATCCAACAGAAAGCAATCCATGCCGTTCAGCTTGCCGTTATAGGGGGTTTTCAGAACATCAAACTTTTTTTCTGCTAATGATACCGTAACAATTTCCTTTCGATTCCAGCTTCCTAAATAAGCTACCTGGCGGGCTACATCTATGGCCAGCCCTTTGAATTTATAGGTTGTGCCGGTGCCAAGGGCTACAATCTCCGCTACGGGGCTTGCATCTCCGTTATGGATTGTCTGGGCTTGCAGAGACAAAGCGCAGAAAATAAGAATGAATAAAATACCTTTTAAGGTATGCATGATGTAAGATAAAGAAAAGTGTAGGATACGTGCTATTTGTTGAGATTGGCCTTAAAGGCTAAATTTTCATTACCACTTTGCTATAACTGTCAAAACTTTTTCTTTGATTGAAGTACAGCCTGATTGATTCGTTTCTTGATGGACGTTAGGGGTAGCTTCTTCCGGAGTTTGGGCGGGTCGATGGACGGATCAATCTCATCAAAGAAGTTGACGGCACGCAGGGCAATAAGTGGATTGAACCCGGGGTATTTGGTGGTGTAGAAGGTAAGCATTTCGGCCATCGAAAAATGTTCCAGCAAAAAGTAAATATCAATGAAATCTTTCAGCCGTTTGCCGGAATTGCTGATGGCATTGAGTTTCATAGCGGCAATATCTTCTTTCGAAAGGTAGGTGATGCCTTCTTCCGTAATAGGGGGTTTTACAAACGGATAGTTGTGCGTAATGAAATCGACCTTCACCTTATTGACCAGGCAGATGATGGTATTTTTAAAGTTGTAAAGAACTTCAACTTTAAATTTTTGACTATTTAATAAGTTCAACAAGGCATCCGTGTCAAACTCAGCTTGCGTAAACAGATCAATATCGATGGAGTTACGATGATTGAGTTGCAGGGCCAAGGCTGTTCCACCCACCAGATTATACCCTTTAAGTTCAGGAAGGGCTTGCAGTTGCTGGATTAGTTTAAACGTTTCCGGAGCTACAATAAATTTATCCTTATGCAGCATGCAGAAAATCCGATTTTAGAAAACGTTGTGAGAATTTTTTTTCGTAAGCATTCAATTGAGCGCTCCATTTTATGGTTTCCAGAATTTTGTCTTCACCATAATAATGCAAAATCTCCCGCCATTCGTGAAGGTTCCCCAGTTGAAGCACCCGCTCAATCACAATCTTGTACGACTTGTCGTAGTTGAAAGTATCCAGGTCATACTCCCACAACAGGCTGGGATTGATGTTGGGTTTTTGCCGACTCTTTGGGCCCGATTTTCCTGCTCTTTTAGGCTTTTTCATCTAACCAAAAATACGCAAAAAAGGCCTCAATTCCTCGAAAATAGGCCAATATCATTGCTATTTTGATGTGTGATTTGGCATCATTTTCACCCCGCAATGCCCCTCGTCTTTCCTGCTGTATCGATTAATTTTTCTCCACGTAATTTTTGAAGTTGTTCAGAATAGCCTGCCAGCCTTGTTGTTGCAACTCGAGGGAATTTTCTGCCTCAGGATCAAAGGTTACTGTTACTGTTGTTTGATTGCCGGTAGTATCAAATTTTACGGTGGCCATTCTTCCGCCAAATTCGTAGGTGAATTTCTTGTCTGGAACAATCTCGGTATAAATGGCTTCAAAGTCGAACCCGAAGCTGCCGTCTTTGGCTTCCATCCGGGCTTTGTATGTACCGCCCACGCGCATATCGTTTTCAGCGCTGGGGCAATGCCATGACGGATCGGCAAAATTCCAGTTTACAATATGTTTTGGATTGGTATAACAATCCCATACTTTTTTATTGGCCGCGATTATGGTGGCGGTAACGGTGATTTTGTTGCCCATGGTGGTGGTTGTTAGTTTGGTTGGTTACTCAATTATCATTTCACTTGATAATTCACCATCCAGTTGATGCCGAACTGATCGGTGCAACTGCCATAGTATGCACCCCAGAACATATCCTGAATGGGCATTGTAATTTTTCCGCCCGCTGCAAGCGCATCAAACAAACGCTTGGCTTCTGCGCGCGATTCGGGTTCGAGGTTAATGTGTACATTATTTCCTTCCACAACAGTAAATCCCATCTCTTTTGGTGCATCGCTACCCATTAATATATGTCCGCCTATGGTTGGAAGTTCAACATGCAGCACCATCTTCTTTACCGGCTCGGCAATGGGTGGTTGGTTTGGATCGGGTGGCAATTCGCCAAAACGTTTGATGCCGTTAATGAATTCAGTTTTGAATACCGACTTGTAAAATTTAAATGCTGTTTCCGTATTGCCCGGAAAATTGAGGTAGGTAGATACGCGTGCCATGTTGCTTGTTTTATTTTGTTTACGCAATTGAAATTGTGAAGCAATGTATTGATCCAGGTTTTCAAGGCCGGCTGTGAAGCCTTCCTTAAAGCCCATCTGGATAATTTTCTCCAAATCGTCCAGCGTTTCAAACTTCACTACAATATCCACCAGGGTGTTTTCTTTTGCAGCATAGAAGTTGTTCGTCCAATGCATGGTGGGCATGTTGGGTTGCGGTTCGCCTTTGTCGTTGCAAAACGCATCTTTGAATGTAAACATGCTGATGGGATCAATGCGCAGGTAAAATGCTTTGCAATGGTGTCGCTCACCATTCGGTCCTGCCATTACATAATGCCAATGGCCGCCTTCTGAAAAATCCATCGAAACGGTTTCGGCTTTGAAGGGCTTGGGTGCCCACCACTGGTCGAGTATTTCGGCCTGGGTCCACGCATCCCACACCAGGGTCGGTTCGGCCAGAAATTCGCGTTTCACGAAAATGGTTTTCTTTTCTTTATCGACTGTAAAATCGAAGAGTAGGTTAGTATTCATAATATCTGTTTGTTTATGATTCAATGGTATTGTACTGTTCATTCAAGCAATTCGCATGAATGATTTTGTGCTCGCATCCGTGAAATAATTTGCTCCACCGCGATACCTTGCCCCTCTACGCGCAAGATTCTATCGCAGTCGGTCAAGTCGAAGTTTATCTTGAGATTCGGAAATTCATGTTGCAATACAGTCAAGATGCTTTTCATCTCTCTTTTCTTATTCACATCTGTCTTAAAAACTTCTGTCATAACCCTTCGTTGTCGGTTTACTTTACAGCGCTTGCCAGTAAACGCTCCAGGTTTTTCAGCGAAGAAGCAAAGCCAAGTTTGAATCCTTCAAGCAGACTTTCCATGCGTTCAAACGATTCATTGTAGATGGTGATGCGCACGGTGGTTACACCCTTTTCTTCGCTGAAAGTATAATCCCAATCCGAACCATGCTGTTCCGGGTTTTCATCTTTATCGGCAAACACATTCCACATCTTGAAGTTTGTCTTTGGCGTGATGGATTTGTACTGTTGTATTGCCCAGCGCGCTGTTCCATCAGGACCAACCATGGCGTAAAATCGTTTTCCGCCCACTTCAAAATTCATGTATTTGGTTTTGGAGGTGAACGGTGCGGGGGCCACCCATTGGTCGAGCAGTTCGGCTTTCGTAAACGCATCCCACACAAGCGAAAGCGGTGCATCAAATTCCCGTTTGATATAAACTGTTTTTGCGGGCTTGTCAACCGTAAATTCGAATAGAAGATCGTTGGTTTCCGTTTTCATTTTTTTTGCTTTTTAAGATTTGCCAATACTTTATCGAGTTGATTAAACCTGGTTTCCCAGATTTTTCTGAATTGCTCCAGCCACTTGTCGATCTCTTTCATCTTCTCTACTTCCAGTGAGTAATAGATTTCGCGTCCCTGGTATTCTTGCTTCACCAATTCGCACTCAGTTAAAATGCGCAGGTGTTTGGATACCGCTTGCCGGCTGGTATGAAAATTTTCGGCCAGCGCGTTGGGTGTCATGGCTTGCAGGGCAATCAACGCAATGATGGCCCGCCTGGTAGGGTCGGCAATAGCCTGAAATACGTCCCGTCTCATGAGGCGTGGGGTTTATTTATGAAACTGTTCGGTTGCAAATATATGCAACTTTTCGGTTTCGCAAATTTTTAGTCAGATTTTTTGTGAAAAAGTTTTTGCTGTGTAACGGGTCGTTTTCTGTGAATGAAAAACACACCCGTGCTATTTGTATTTCTTCTCCCTCAATTAAACCAGGTGTTTGTAGTATGTAACAAGATTAACCCCGATATTCACCGTTACAATCAGAAGCAAAAGAATAAAGATCAACGTGCTGTTGCTGCTTCTGACAACAGCCCTTTAAAATAATAATACTATGGAACCGTGGTTAAACAGCTTAAAAACAGAAACTCCTCAACAAGGATTTGAACTGGCCATTAAACTGGCCCGCATGGGTGTGAAATATACCCAACCCGATATGGAAGTACTTAAGGCAGGAAGAAAAGCGTATGCAGAAGATGCAGAGTTCCTCATTAATGCCTCGCAGGTAATTGCTATCCATTTTCAAACTGTAGCCAGGGCAAACAATTACTGGAACTAATCATAAGCCTGAAGAACGATGGCAATTCAGGTACAATCAATTGTACGTTGAGGTTTGACTGGAGGAACAAAATTTTCTGTCCCTTCCAGTCAAACCTGTTCTTCCAATCTTTTTCGCAACACATATTGAAGTATGCCCCCGTGCGCAAAGTACTCCACTTCAATGGGAGCATCCAACCGGGCTGTTACTTTAAAGTGAGTGACCTTACCGGATGGATGCGTTGCCGATACATCGAGTATTTTATGCGGTGTTAGTCCGTTGGCCAGGCCTGTTATTTCATACGTTTCACTGCCATCTAATCCTAATGAGACAGCATTCTGTCCGTTCATAAATACTAAAGGTGCCACACCCATTTGTACCAGGTTGCTACGGTGTATGCGTTCAAAACTTTCAGCAATTACCGCCTTCACACCCAGCAGGAAGGTGCCCTTTGCCGCCCAGTCGCGGGACGACCCCGATCCATACTCTTTTCCGGCCAGTATAACCAACGGTGTTTTTTCTTTTTGATACGTCATAGCCACATCAAAGACAGTATCCACCTTTTTTGTAGGGAAATGTAAACTGTAGCCGCCTTCCTGATCAACGATTTTATTTTTAATACGCACGTTGGCAAAAGTTCCCCGCATCATCAATTCATGATTGCCTCTTCTGGAACCATACGAATTAAAACTGTTTTTGGAAACCTGGTGGCTGATCAGGTACTTACCTGCTGCCGATGTTTCTTTAAACGAACCCGCAGGCGAAATATGATCGGTAGTAACGGAATCACCTAAGTACAACAATACCCTTGCCTGGCTAATATCGGTAACGGCTTCGGGCGTAGCTTTAATATCTTTAAAGAACGGTGCCTCTTTGATGTAGGTTGATTGTTCGTTCCATTCGAAATTTTCTGAAAGGTTCACCTCCAACTGCTGCCAATCTTCCGAGCCATCGAAAATAACATTGTACACTTCATCAAAGTCTTCCTGTTTTAAACAGTTGTTGATGGTTTGTTGTATTTCATCTCTGGTTGGCCAGATGTCTTTCAAATAAATGGCCTTACCGTTCGGATCAAAGTCGATGGGATCTTTTGTTAGGTCGATATCGATCCGGCCGCATAAAGCATAGGCCACCACCAACATGGGCGACATGAGGAAATTCATTTTCACCTGCGGATGCACGCGGGCTTCAAAATTTCTGTTGCCCGACAGCACCGAGGCAGTAATCAGTTTACCATCGTCAACGGCTTTTGCTATGGCCGGTGGCAGCGGACCCGAATTGCCAATACAGGAAGTACATCCGTAACCAACAGTATGAAAGCGTAGCGCATCTAAATATTCATTTAATCCCGATCGCTCAAGATAGCGCGTAACAACTTTCGATCCGGGCGCGAGCGAAGTTTTTACCCACGACTTTGTGCGCAGTCCTTTTTCAATTGCATTCTTCGCCAGGAGGCCCGCCCCGATCATTACTTTCGGATTGGAGGTATTCGTGCAACTGGTTATGGCCGCAATCACAATGCTTCCGTCACTCAACACAAATTCTTTGTTTGCCTGCTTTATCCGTACGCTTCGCAGCTTGTCGTCCACGGCAATCACTTTCTGCGGACTTCCTTGTACTGGTGTTTCATCAAACGTAAATTCTGTACCCGAACCTCCTTTGTAAAGCCAGGCATATTCTTTTCTGTCCTTCTTCTCTTCATACTTCCGGTTAAACTCGCTCTTCAGTATTTCAGAAAATTTATTCTTTAAATCTTTTACAAAAACTTTATCCTGTGGCCGCTTGGGTCCGGAAACGGTTGGCTCTAACGTGGACAGATCCAACGCCACCACCTTTGTGTAGGTGATGTTTTCCTTACCGGTTCTCCACAATAAATTTTCTTTGCAGTATTGCTCCACGATTTCAATCTGTTGTTTGGATCGGTTAGTGGCTTGCATGTACTCCAGTGTGCGATTGTCTATAGGGAAGTACGTTACCGTGCAGCCAAATTCGGGCGACATGTTGGCAATCGTTGCCCGATCGGTAACACTTAAATTATTTAAGCCGTCACCAAAAACTTCAACAAATTTTCCCACCACCCCGGTATCTCTTAACAGGCGGGTAATGGTAAGCACCAAATCCGTAGCGGTGCAATGTTCGGGAATAGAGCCAGAAAGTTTCAATCCGATTACTTCGGGGCACGTAAAAAAAATTGGTTGCCCCAACATGGCCGCTTCCGCCTCGATGCCGCCCACACCCCAGCCAATTACACCAATGCCATTAACCATAGGAGTATGCGAATCCGTTCCCACCAATGTATCGGGAAACAACCAGCCGTTGCGTTCCGTTACGCCTTTTGCCAGGTACTCCAAATTTACCTGGTGGCAGATGCCCATACCCGGAGGCACAACAGTAAAGTTACTCATCCCCTTTTGTGCCCATTTCAATAACTCGTACCGCTCTTTGTTTCGCTCAAACTCCAGCTCAACATTTTTGTTGTACGAATAGTCTGTACCGAAATAATCCACCTGCACCGAGTGATCAATCACCAAATCCACCGGTATAGATGGGTTTATCTTTTTTCCATCTTTACCATGTCTTACATATTCTGCACGCAAAGAGGCAATATCCACCACCGCGGGTACACCGGTAAAGTCCTGCATCAGAATACGGGCAGGCATAAACGGAATGTCTTTGTCGGTAAACGCGGGCTTCCAGTTCTTCAAAATTTCAATGTGATTTTCCGTTATGGTAAACCCATCGTAATTGCGCAAAACGTTCTCCAATAAAATACGGATACTGAAAGGAAGATTCTCAACACCTTCTATTTCCTTTAATGACGAATACGTATATTTTTTACCGTTGATGGAAATTTCGTGGGTAGATTTTGTTTTAAGATTGTTCATGCGATTTCAAAGGAAGGTTATAAGAGTAACAATTTATTTGCAATAAAGTTTCCGTTTTTATCGGCATAAGTATTTTGATTAAACCGATTTGCCAATGAACAATGTACGTAACTTTGAAAAAAAAAACAGATGATGAAGTTTGGCATTGGTATGTTTGGCGATTCGGGTTACGATACAAAGACCAACCGCTTTCGCGACCCGGAGAAGAGACTAAAGGAAATTGTTGAAGAAGTAATACAGGCGGATACATTGGGAATTGACCTCTTTGCCATGGGTGAGCACCACCGCGAAGACTATGTGGTTTCTTCACCCGAAACCATGCTGGCAGCCTTGTCAACCGTAACTAAAAATATCATCCTTAGCAGCGGGGTGAATGTGATCAGCTCGGCCGATCCGGTAAAGTTGTTTCAGGATTATGCCATGATTGACTTGCTTTCCGGGCAACGGGCCGAGATTATGGCCGGAAGAGGGAGTTTCATTGAATCTTTTCCGTTGTTTGGTCAAAACCTGAATGACTACAACGAATTGTTTGCTGAAAAACTTAACCTGCTGCTCCGGTTAAACAAAGAAGAAAAGATCAACTGGAAAGGTACGTTCCGTGCGCCATTAAAAGACCAAACAATATTTCCAAGGCCCAAACGAGAAATACCGGTTTGGATTGCCGTAGGCGGAACGCCCACATCGGTGCTGCGGGCTGCGCAATTAGGGCTGCCCATTATGTTTGCCATTATCGGTGGCAACCCACGCCAGTTTTTACCCCTTGTTGATTATTACAAAGAGCAATATGCACTTGCCGGTCATGCTAAAGACAAAATGGAAATTGGCGTACACGCACATACATATATTGGCGACTCCAGGCAAGCAGTACTGAAAGCGTATTACCCTGCCTATTCATTTCAAATGAACCGGATAGGCAAAGAGCGGGGCTGGAGTGGCTCCTTTACACAAAGCCAATTCGAAGCCGGCATGAGTATGCAAGGCGCGCTCTACATGGGCAGTGCGGAAGAAGTAACCGAAAAATTGATTAACACCATTGAGCTGTTTGGCCTTACCCGGTATATCGCACATATTGATGTGGGTGGCCCCTCGCACGCGGAGTTGATGAAGACGATTGAATTTTTTGGCAACAAAGTGATTCCTGCTGTGAAGAAACATGTTGGAAAATGAAAGGGCTATGATACACGCTCAAGAACCCGTAACCATTCAGAAGGGTTGTCGTAAAATGAAACAACAATTAAAACAATAATGAAAGAACGTATCAATTTATCGAAATCAGATCCCAAGGCATACCAGGCCATGCTGGGCCTGGAAAAATATCTTGCAGAAAGTGGATTAGACAAACACCTTTATGAATTGATTAAAACCAGGGCCTCTCAGATGAATGGCTGTGCATTTTGCATCAACATGCACGTTCGCGATGCCATGAAACTTGGTGAAACGGCTCAGCGTTTGTTTTTGCTCGATGCCTGGCGAGAGACCGATCTTTATACACAAAAAGAACGGGCTGTTCTGGCACTTACCGAATCCATGACCACCTTAACCGTTGATCACGTACCGGATGAAATTTATGAAGAAGCTGCCCGCAACCTGACCGAAAAGGAATTGGCAGCCGTGATTATGGCAATCATTACCATCAACAGTTGGAACCGACTTGCCATTACAACCCGGAAACCTCTCGATTGAAAGATCTTAGATAAAGTAATTGTGTTTGCCGGGCTTGAAAACAAAAAGCTCTCAAAATCTAATTTGAGAGCTTTAAAATTTTGTGATCCCGCTGGGACTCGAACCCAGGACCCATACATTAAAAGTGTATTGCTCTACCGACTGAGCTACGAGATCGAACCTTACGTTTTTTGCCTATTTTTGAGGCGTTTCGTAATTGAGGGCACAAAGGTAACAGGATATGAAAAATATGCAAACCGGCTTTTTAAAAAATATTACCCTTTTGGCATTGGTATTTGCAACGGTTTGTGGTCACGCTCAAACACCAACCGATCTGCTGCAAAAGGCTGATTCGCTGTACACCAAAAAGCAATTCACACAATCATTCGAACTTTACCAGCGCATCCATCAGGCAGGTCAGTATTCGCCTGCCATGTTTTTAAAAATGGCGTTCATTCAGGAAGGGTTAGATAAACCCGGCCTGGCGCTTTATTATCTCAACTTATACTACCTGGCCAGCAACGATGATCAGACCCTTGTTAAGATGGATGAACTGGCCGCTAAAAACGGATTAACCGGCTATGAGCATACCCCATTAAATACAATTCGCGAATCAATAGCGCGGTATCGAACCCCAATAGCCGGTGCACTGGCAGCGGTGATATTCTTATTGATGGCGGTGGGCATTTACCAAACCAGAAAAGGGCACAAACCAGTTACCGCAATGGTGGTAGTTATAACCGGATTAATCGTTCTGGGGTTGTTTGTAAACTTTTTTAAACCCAACCGAACAGCTATTATAACCGGTACAAACACCATAGCTATGAATGGCCCTTCGGCTGGTGCTTCGGCTGTAGGCCTGCTTAAAGAAGGCAACAAAGTTCGAATCCAAAAGGCAGAAGATGTATGGCTGAAAGTTTACTGGGCTAACCGTTATGTTTATGTGCGCCAGTCGCAAGTACTGGAAGTAACTTTATGATTCTTCGTAAACGTTGCGGGTTAGTAATTTTCTACGTTGTGTGCGATAGCCATAGTTTACAAGGTAAATTCCGGCCACAGTAACCAGAAAGGCCATTCCAATTTTAGTATTTAGTTTTTCGGCAAGCACCAGCCAGCCTAATACCACCGCTACCAGTGGATTTACATACGAATACAACGAAGCAATGGTAAGGGGTAACTGGTGAAGCGTATAGGCATACATACTAAATGCACCGATTGAGCCAACCACAATCAGGTAACTGAGTGCAAATAAAATTTCATTCGAAAAAGTAACCGCCTGCAAGTTATCGAACGCCAGGCTAAACGGCAGGCAAAACAATCCGCCAAACAACATCTGCAATCCGGTATCAAAAAACGGGTTAGATTTTTTAATGGTTCGTTGTGTAAGCAAACTGCCAATAGCCCAAGTAATTGTAGCCACAAAAATCAGAACAATACCCAACGTATAACGCGGCTCAGCAAAGTCGGCCAGGTATTCACTAAATACAAGCACAATACCACCCAAGCCAAGGAAGGAACCCAATACAATCAATCCGTTGGGTAATTCGCTTCGGTTTGTACTTATATTAATCAGAATTACTACTACCGGCATTGTTGAACAGATTATTGCTGCCAGGCCACTGGGTACAAAAACTTCGGCCCACGAAACAAAACCATTGCCACAGGTAATCATTAAAAACCCCCTGAATGCCTGAATACCCAGATCTTTACGTGTGGGTAATTTTTCTTTACGGATAAGCAGAAAGTACACACACATGATCAGCCCAGCGGTAATCTGCCGCAAGGCCGCAAACAAAAATGGTGGAAACTGCATTACCCCCACACGCAATACTAAAAACGTAGACCCCCAGATAATACAGATACCGGCCAGGCACAGGTAAGCAAGTGTTTTGGATTTCACGGGCGCGAAGATAAGGACTGGCTGCCATTTGATATGGGTTAGACTATACTTTATGAAGAAAACCCGAACAAATTTCAATGCCCAAACGTACCTTGTGGTATAAATTCATGAGGTATGACTGCTCGCCTGATTTTGCTGGCCTTCCTGGTGTGGAGTTGCAATCAAAACAAAAACCTCACAACTCCGCAGGTTAAACCCCTCATGGAAGCTGTGTATGCTTCCGGGTTTGTAGTTTCCGATCAGGAGTACCAGGTGTTTTCTCAAGCAGACGGAACGCTGACTGAAATTCTTGTGCACGAAGGTGAATCCGTAAAAAAAGGAACTGCCATTATGAAAATAGAAAGCACAACCTCTTTGGCCCGGTACTATCAGGCCCGCGAAACATACCTGCAGGCACTAAATAATAAGAACCCTGTATTGAATGAATTGACAGCACTTACAGAAAATGCTCGGGCCAGAATGCAACTGGATTCCATAAACCTGGGGCGCATCGCCAATCTGCTTAAAGCCAATGCAACCACGCGGGTGGAATACGACCGGGCCGAACTCCAATACAAAAGTGCGCGCAACGATTTTGAAGTTTCAAGAAACCGGCTTGCAAAAACTAAAACCGATCTGGAAACAGCTATTACAAATGCCCGTAACCAAATGCAGATTGCCGAAGAGGAGTCGGGCAACCATACGTTGCGCAGCGATATTGATGGCGTTGTATTGAAGCTAATGAAAGAGCAAGGTGAACTGGTACGCAGAAGCGAAGTTGTAGCAGTGGTGGGCCAACCTGCCCATTTTTATCTGAAACTCACTATCGATGAATTGGATGTACACCGTGTGAAAGTTGGGCAACCCGCCCTGATAAAAATAGATGCCTTTGCCAACCAGATTTTAAATGGCACGGTTACGAAAGTATATCCGTTGGTAGATACACGGCAGCAATCGCTGCGGGTTGATGTGGCCTTTCAAGGAGCTGTACCTGCGCTTGTTTCCGGAATGGC
>Ga0116142_10002124_pt1 | contig 22178 bp, 21 predicted proteins | sample AD_UKC033_MetaG_FD_89785 | JGI IMG/M metagenome (GOLD analysis project Ga0116142, IMG submission 89785) | Active sludge microbial communities of municipal wastewater-treating anaerobic digesters from USA - AD_UKC033_MetaG | ecosystem: Engineered > Bioreactor > Anaerobic > Digestate | place: USA... | reverse complement strand
CCGAGCATCAGGACAATATTCTGGATTTCGCAAAGAACATAGAGTCGAAGTACGGGCGGCAGGTGAAAATCAACACGATAGCCTATAAACCCTGGTCCAACGCGAAAGGCCAGCGAGCCATTGATTTTCTGAAGAACCTGTCCCGTTCCACCGGCGGACGTTTCAAGCACATCAAGCGCAAAGATGAATAGCGAAGTCCCGGAATCACAGATCCAGGAGGACAAACCGTCTGGCCGGGCCGGCTTTGACTACCGGATGACTCATCACGAGATCAATGATCTTGATCTGTCCGCCTATGACGGACCGGTGATGCTGGTCAACTCGCCGGAGAGACTGCCGGACGCGGTGGCCGCCTTGAGCGCCGATCGCATTCTGGGCTTTGACACCGAAACGCGCCCTTCTTTCACCAAGGGCACCAACTACAAGCCGGCGCTTCTCCAGCTGGCCGGCGAGCAGGTCGTCTGCATTTTCCAGTTGAAACTCATCGGGCTCCCGCGGCCCCTGATCGATATTCTTGCGAATCCTGAGGTCATAAAGGCCGGCGTGGCGCCGCAGCGAGATGCTCTTGAACTCAAGGCGCTGGCTGAATTTGAGCCGGCCGGAATGTTTGATGTGTCCGAGGCCGGCCGGATGGGCGGTATTCAAAACTTGGGGCTCAAGGGACTGGCCGCGGTGCTTCTCGGCGAGCGCATTTCAAAACGCGCCCAGTTGACCAACTGGGCGCGGCAGAAACTTTCCCCGCATCAGATTACATATGCCGCAACAGATGCGTGGATCAGCCGGCGGATCTATCTGCGACTGCAGGAGATGGACATGCTCCGCCAGCCGGTCAGGAAAATGGAGAAGGAATCATGAATAAGAGGATTATCATCGCATTGCTGTTGATTGCGCTGGTGGCCATTGTATTGATCCTCAGCAGCGGCACCACGACCGTTAATTTGGGGTTTGGCAGGATGCACATGCACACGCCGCTGGCTCTGCTGCTGTTCACAAGCATTGGGGTGGTTGTTGGCCTGCTCCTGAAATGAGGCGTGCTTTACGCCTTGTAAGGCCCCGGGCTTGTGCCATAATCTGCCAAAAGGATCATGAATTATGATGACGGTTCCCCCCCATGTTAGAAAACTGATGGAGCAGGGGGTTTTGATTCCCGCTCCCGCTTCGGTTGAGATTGACGAGCGCATCAATCCCTTGCTGATTGCGCCGGGAGTTGTGCTGCACACAGGGACGAAGCTTCTGGGAGAGCATACCAGTATCGGGCCCGGCTGTGTGCTGGGCGAGGAAGGCCCCGTTATGCTCAAGAACTGCCAGCTGAGCAGCGGAGTGAAGCTGCAGGGCGGCTCATTTGAGGGTTCGGTTTTTCTCGGCAGATCTTCAATGGGTCCCTGCGCGCATGTGCGGGCCGGGACGCTGCTGGAGGAGGAAGCCGGCGGGGCGCATTCCGTGGGTTTCAAACAGACCATTTTTCTTCCCTATGTGACGGCCGGGAGTCTGATCAATTTCTGCGACGCCATGATGGCGGGCGGTCGCAGCCGCAAGGAGCACAGCGAAATTGGATCATCCTTCATTCATTTCAACTACACTCCCCACCGGGACAAGGCCACACCGTCACTGATCGGAGATGTTCCCCGCGGCGTGATGCTGAACAATGATCCGATCTTTCTCGGCGGACAGGGTGGTCTGGTGGGGCCGGTGCGGATCGATTACGGTTGTGTTACAGCCGCGGGGACGGTTTATCGCCGCGATGCGCTTGAGCCCAATATGCTTCTAACAGCGAAATCCCGCGGGGTCGGCCATCCCGTGCCATACAAGTCCGGAGCCTACCGCGGAATTGCGCGCATCGTCGCAAACAACCTTATTTATACAGGCAATTTGTGGGCGCTGACGCAGTGGTACAGGTTTGTGCGCCGCCATTTTATGGAGCGCAATCCCTTTGATCACGCCTGCTACAACGGGGCCATTCGACTGCTGGAAGATGCGCGCAGGGAGCGCATTAAACGATTGGCCGAGCTGGCAAAGAACCTTAAGGAATCCATAGCCATTCTGTCTGCAAAGGGGGACGGACCCGAGCTGGCCGCCCAGCACGCCTTTGTGAAGGCTTGGCCCGGCATTGAAGAAGCCGTTCGCGGGGGCCCGGAGCCGGATTTCTCCGTGGATCAGCTGCAGGACGTTTTTTCCGCGGCCTGGGACCGCGTCTCTGGAAGCGAGAAGGACTATCTCAAGGCGATTAAGAACCTGGCGCCGGACGAAGCCCGTGCGGGAACCGCCTGGCTGCAGTCGGTCGTGAATCAGATTGCCTGTTTGTTCTCAAACGCTGAATCATGATCCGATGAACTACAAGGTCACCATAGGTCTGGAAACGCATGTGCAGCTCAAGACGCAGAGCAAGATATTCTGCGGGTGCCGGAAGGATTTCGGCGATGAGCCGAATACGCATGTCTGTCCGGTGTGCCTCGGCTATCCGGGCGCCATGCCGGTGCTGAACGAGGAGGCCGTCCGCCTCACCGTTATGACGGGATTGATGATCGGCTGTAAAATCAATTCCTACAGCAAGTTCGACCGCAAGAGCTATTTTTATCCCGACATGCCCAAGAACTACCAGATTTCGCAGTACGATCAGCCGCTGTGCCTCGGCGGATCGGTTGAGATCGAGACGGAGGCCGGGAAGCGTTCGATTGAGGTCACGCGCATTCACCTTGAGGAGGATGTCGCCAAGAACATCCATTTCGAGAATTTCAGCGGTGTCGATTTCAACCGGGCAGGCACACCGCTGATGGAAATAGTGACGGAGCCGGTGATCGAATCGGCCGACGAGGCGTTTGCCTATCTGCAGGCGCTCAAGCAGATTCTGGTTTACGGCGGCATCAGCGACTGCAATCTCGAGGAGGGCAACATGCGCTGCGACGTGAACTGCAGTGTGCGGCCCGAGGGGCAGGAGAAGCTGGGCGTGAAGACCGAGCTGAAGAACATGAACACCTTCAAGGGCGTTCATCGCGCGCTGAAGGCTGAAATTGCCCGCCAGATTTCCGTGCTCGAAAAAGGCGGAACCATTCAGCAGGAAACGCGGCGATGGGATGACGTCGCCGGCGTCACGCTGGCGATGCGCTCGAAGGAATACGCGCACGACTACCGCTATTTCCCCGAGCCCGACCTGATGCCCGTGGTGCTGGACGAGAAAACTGTTGAGGAATGGCGCTGCCGGCTTCCCGAACTGCCCGCGAAGCGGCGCGAGCGGATGACGGCTGAGTACGGCATTCCCGAATATGATGCGGGCGTGCTGGCCGCCGACAAGCATGTGGCCGACTATTTCGAGGAGACCGCAAAACTTTGCGGCAGCGGGAAGGCGGCCTCCAACTGGATCATGACCGAGGTCATGCGTGTGCTTTCCGCGCAGGAAATTGAAATCCGCGGCCTCAAAATCACCCCTGTGGCGCTGGCGGCGCTGATCAAGCTGGTGGATGCCAAGACCATCAGCAGCACCGGTGCGAAAGAGGTTTTTGCGGTGATGCTCGAGGAGGGCGGCGATCCGGCGGCGATTGTGAAGGCGCGCGGGCTGGCGCAGGTGAGTGACACCGGCGCGCTGGAGGCGATGGTGATGCAGGCGATTGCCGAGAACGAGAAATCCGTGACGGCCTACAGGGCGGGCAAGGAAGCCGCTCTGCAGCATCTTGTCGGGCAGGTCATGAAGCTCAGCCGGGGCAAGGCCAATCCGGGCGTTGTCATTGAGCTGCTGAAGAAGAATCTTGCATGAACAAGATTCCGGCAAAAGACGGGCAGAAAGAGCCCGATCCATTGCTTGCGGCATTCGTGGATTATCTGGAAGGCGAAAAGAATGCCTCGCACCACACGGTCACCAACTATCTTCTCGATATTAAACAGTTCATCCGCTTCTCGTGGGGCAATGATGCGAAACCGCCCTATGGCTGGAAGCAGTGTGACCGCTATGCGGGCCGCAAGTTTCTTGTGCACTTGATGAAGGAGGGGCGCAATCCGACCACCGTGCTGCGCAAGCTTTCCAGCATGCGGTCATTCTTCCGTTTTATGCTTCGTGAGGAAATGGTGACCTTCAATCCCTTCTCCGGTGTGGCCATGCCGAAAAAAGGGAAATATCTGCCGGAGGTACTTTCGGTGGCGGAGGTCAACCGCCTGCTGGATGCTCCAAAGCTGGTGGCTGCGAAGCAGGGGGCACCCCAGTCACCTGGCGACAAGGCCTGGATGGATTACGCGGCGGCCCGCGACAGGGCCATTCTCGAAGTGCTTTACAGCACGGGGATGCGTGTCAGCGAGCTGGCCGGCCTGACGCCGGGGCAGGTGGATTTTCTCGCGGGCATCATCAAGGTGCGCGGAAAGGGAAAGAAGGAGCGGCTATGTCCGCTGGGCGGCCCGGCCTCGCGCTCGCTGCGCGAGGCGGTGGACAAAAGGGACATGTTCTGCGTGAGCATTGGAGAAAAACCCGGCTCGGCCGGATTTTTCCTGAACCGTAAGGGCGGGCGGATCACCACGCGGTCCATCGAGCGGATGATGAAGAAATATCTGCAGGCGGCCAATCTGAATCCGGAGCATTCGCCGCATGTGCTGCGCCACAGTTTCGCGACGCATTTGCTCGACAACGGGGCCGATTTGCGTAGTGTTCAGGAGCTTTTAGGGCATGCCAGCCTTTCGACCACGCAGATATACACGCACATAACGGTTGAGCGGCTCAAAGAGGTGTACAAACAGGCGCACCCGCGGGCGTGACCGGATGGATTTTTCATGATTTGGATTGTTTATAACATTCTGTTTGCTGTCGGCTTCACATTAATGCTGCCGCATTTCATATATCGCATGGTGCGGCGCGGCGGCTATGCCCGAAATTTTGTCCAGCGGCTGGGCTTCTACAGCCGGTCTATCCGCACAAAACTTTCCGCCGGACGCCACATCTGGATTCAGGCCGTGAGCGTGGGAGAGATATTTGTTGCCTTCCGCTTCATGGAGGAAATCCGGCGCAGGAATCCGGATGCACGCTTTGTTCTGTCCACCAATACCTCGACGGGGTACGCCCTTGCCCGGAGCAGGATTGGCGAAAGTGATATTCTCATTTATTTTCCCGTGGATTTTCCGCTTGTGATGCGGCGCGTGCTCGGGCTGATCAATCCCGCGGCTCTTATTCTTGTTGAATGTGAACTCTGGCCGAATCTCATCCGTCTGGCAAAGAGAAGGGGCACCCCGGTCCTGCTGGTCAATGGGCGCATTTCGGAGCATTCGTTCAGGGGCTATCGCAAATTGAAGTTCTTTACAAAGAAGATTCTCCCGATGGTGGATCTGCTCTGCGCCCAGAGTGCCGCCGATGCCCGCCGGCTGATCAGCCTTGGCGCCCCAGAACGGAATGTGAAGGTGATGGGCAGCGCCAAGTATGAGGTCGCATCGAAAGATCCCACGGGGGAAGAAAAGGCGGCAGCCATTCTGAAAGCGGCCGGGATTGACATCACGGCGCCGATTCTCCTCGGCGGTTCCACCTGGGCGGGAGAGGAGAAAATCCTGCTCAACGCATTCAAGATTCTGCGGGATGAATTCAAGAACCTGCAGCTTGTTCTTGCCCCGCGCCATGCGGAGCGGGCAGGGGAGGTTATTCACGAAATCGAATCCGCAGGATGCCGCGCAGTGCAGCGCTCAAAACTGGATCTGTCGGCCGCGCGTGTCTGGGAGCCGGACGATGTGCTTCTGGTGGACAGCACTGGCGAGCTGAAGAATTTCTATCCTTATGCCACCGTGATCTTCATCGGCAAGAGCCTGACGCAGCACGGCGGGCAGAATCCCATCGAGCCTGCGGTGTACGGAAAGCCCGTCATCGTGGGGCCGAACATGGAAAATTTCCCGGTGGTCATGGAGGATTTCAGGGAAGCGTCGGCGCTGATCCAGGTCGCGGATGAAACGGGGCTGCACTCAAGCATACGTGCCCTGCTGTCCGACGCACAGCTCCGAGGGGATTACGGAGGCAGGGCGGCATCTCTGGTCGAGGCCAAGTCCGGGGCCCTGGCGGAAACTGTTGAACTTATAATTCCGCACCTTTTGAAATCATGAATTTCAACTTGCCGCGACTGGCTTTATCGGCGAGTATCGCAGGCAATGGAATACAGGAGGGTTTGATGAAAGCATTGATTCCGCTCATGCTGTGTATGCTGACTGTCGGTGCGGGGTTTGCTGACACCACGGTTGATGCCTCTAATCCCTATGCCTATGGGGCAAACATCGGCTGGATCAATGCCCGGGGGGATATCGCCTCCGGCGCAGTGTTCGGACAGTCTTATTGCACCGGCTATCTGTACAGCGCCAACTGCGGGTGGATTTCGCTGGGCAACGGACCTACCAACGGCTGGCGCTATTCCAATACCGCCGCCGACGACTGGGGTGTCAACCACGACGGAACAGGAAGCCTGACGGGTTTTGCCTATGGCGCAAACATCGGCTGGATTGCTTTTGAACAGACCTATGGACAGCCCCGGGTGGATCTGCTGACCGGAAATCTTTCTGGATACGTTTGGGGTGCCAATGTGGGCTGGATCAGTCTTTCGAATGCGCAGGCTTATGTGCAAACCACCAGGCTTGACTCTGGACCCGACTCCGATGCCGACGGCATTCCTGATTTCTGGGAGATGAAGCAGGTCGGGGACCTGGCTACGCTCAGCGGGGCGGGGCACGACGAGGATGATGATGGCGCTTCGGACACTGATGAATATTCTTCAGATACAGATCCGACGGATATTAATTCCAGTCTTGAGATCACGGCGCTCGAACGTCTGGATGGCACAAATCTTGTGACATGGAGCATTGAGCCCACTCGTTTCTACAAGCTGGAACATGCCTCCAGTGCGAGTAACAATGCGGATTGGGGGGACAGCGGTCACGGAATCATGTCTCCGGAACTGGCGGATGAAATGACGCGAGAACTGGCCGATTCCGCACAAACGTCGCAGTTCTTCCGGGCCAGAGCCATTGTCCCTCTGTCGCCCTGAAAAGCCGGAAATAAGGCCAAAAATGCCCTAAAAATGGCAAAAAACGCCTAAAAACGGCCGAAAATGCCCCAAAAACGGTAAAAACGACCTCAAAACGGCTAGTTTTATCAGAAAAACAGCATTTCGCTTTTCCGGCGCAATGTGTTCCACATTGAAATTGGAGAGGGAAATTCATATGCTGGCAGGCATTCGAATTGAATCCAGCGAGGGAAAACATGCACAAGAGAATATCGGCGGCACGGAGCCCGGAATGGAAGGCGCTGCAGGCTCATCAAAAAGAAATAAAATCGCAGCACCTGAGGGATCTTTTTCAGCAGCATCCTGAACGGGCGGAAACGTTCTCGCTCGAGGCCTGTGACCTGTTTCTTGACTATTCCAAGAATCGCATCACTTTCGAGACAATGCCGCTTCTGCTGAAGCTGACAGAAGTGGCCCGTCTGCGCGATGAAATCCGCGCAATGTTCAGCGGCGAGAAAATCAACGCAACTGAAAACCGCGCCGTGCTTCATGCCGCGCTGCGCAATGTGTCGAATCGCCCGATTATGGTGGACGGGAAGAATGTCATGCCCGATGTGCGCCGGGTACTGGATCAGATGAGGGATTTCTCCACGCGGATACGCAGCGGAGAGTGGAAGGGGTTTACCGGAAAGAAAATCCGCCACGTGGTGAATATCGGCATTGGCGGTTCTGATCTGGGCCCGGTGATGGCTTCCGAAGCGCTGAAGGCGTACAGCGACCGTGATATCACCCTCCATTTTGTTTCCAATATTGACGGCACGCATCTGGCGGAAACGCTGCGCAAGCTGAACGCCGATGAAACGCTGTTCATCGTGGCCTCCAAGACGTTCACCACGCAGGAGACCATGACCAACGCGCACAGCGCGCGGGGGTGGTGCCTGGCTTCGCTGAAGGATCCGGCCGCCATCGCAAAGCATTTTGTCGCACTGTCCACCAACACGGAAGCGGTAAAGAGCTTTGGTATAGATCCTGCCAATATGTTTGAGTTCTGGAACTGGGTCGGCGGCCGCTATTCCCTCTGCTCGGCGATCGGGCTCCCGCTGATGATTTCCATCGGTCCGGACCACTTTATGGAAATGCTGCGAGGATTTCATGCGATGGACTGTCATTTCGAAAGCGCGCCTTTCGAACAGAACATGCCCGTAATCCTTGGGCTGCTGGGCATCTGGTACAACAATTTCTTTGACGCGGAAACGCATGCCATACTCCCTTATGATCAGTATCTGCACCGCTTTGCGGCCTATTTCCAGCAGGGCGACATGGAGAGCAACGGGAAATATGTGGACCGAAACGGCAGCCCGGTGAAATACCAGACCGGGCCGGTGATCTGGGGCGAACCGGGCACCAACGGCCAGCATGCGTTCTACCAGCTGATTCATCAGGGAACCAAACTTATCCCGGCCGATTTCATCGGCTTTGTGCAGTCTCTGAATCCGATCGGGGACCATCACGACAAGCTGATGGCGAATTTCTTTGCCCAGACCGAGGCCCTGGCTTTTGGCAAGACCGCCGACGAAGTTCGGGCTGAAGGCACCCGGCGGGCGCTGGTTCCGCACCGCGTTTTTCAGGGAAACCGGCCGACAAACACGATTATGGCCTCCAAACTCACTCCGGCGGTGCTGGGACAGCTCATTGCGCTCTACGAGCACAAGATTTTCACACAGGGAATCATCTGGAACATATATTCCTTTGACCAGTGGGGTGTGGAACTGGGCAAGGTCCTGGCGACGAAGATTTTGAAAGAACTGCAGGATCCCGCTTCCGCCCCCGTGCATGATTCCTCAACGAGCAGGCTGATCAGTCGCTATCGAGCCGAACGGAAGGCGTGAAATGCAGCAGTGCCCTCCCAAAAGACTTCCGGCCTGGATGCGAACCTCGCGTCGGACTGATCGCAGCTTCGTTCGCGTTCAGCGGCTGCTGGAAGCGGAGTCTCTGTGCACGGTCTGCCAGGATGCGAAATGTCCAAACCGTCTTCAATGCTGGAACGAGGGCACGGCCACGTTCATGATCCTGGGGCATGCCTGCACGCGCAACTGCCGTTTCTGCGCGGTGCAAAAGACTGTTCCCCGGGAACCAGATCCAAACGAACCCGCGAGCGTGGCGCGGGCCGTGAAGGCCATGAATCTCAGGCACGCGGTGATCACCAGTGTGACAAGGGACGATCTGCCGGATGGCGGCGCCGGGCATTTTGCCGGGACCGTTCGCATGATACGCGCGGCCGGCGTGACCGTCGAAGTGCTGGTCCCGGACTTCAACGGCTGCGCGGCGGCGCTTGAAACCGTGCTGGATGCCCGCCCGGATGTGTTCGGCCACAATATTGAAACGGTACGGCGGCTGCAGGCCGTGGTGCGGCCCATGGCCTCCTATGAAAGATCGCTTGCGGTTTTGCGCGCGGCAGCGGCTCATGGCGGTGCGCTGGTCAAGTCGGGCCTGATGCTGGGAATGGGGGAAACAAGAGCGGAAATCCTTCAGGCGATGGACGACCTGCTGGAGGCGGGATGCGAGCTTCTGACCATGGGCCAGTATCTTGCCCCGACGCCTGACCACTATCCTGCGGCTTCTTATCTGGCGCCGGAGGAGTTTGATGAACTGGGAGACGCGGCCAGAGCGAAGGGGTTCAGGGCGGTGGCATCGGGTCCGCTGGTGCGGTCATCCTACAGGGCCGCGCAGATGTTCGTGCAGGCGCAGGGGGCAAAGCCATGAATCCATTGCCTTTCAAACCCAGATACTGTGTGCTGATCCCGGCCTATCAGGAGGAAAAAAACATTGCCTCTGTGGTGCGGGATGCCCTGAAATACTGCCCGCAGGTGATTGTCGTGGATGACGGATCCGGCGACAAGACCGCTTCGGTGGCGGATCAGGCCGGGGCCATCGTTCACCGGCATGAGACCAATCGGGGGAAGGGGGCCGCCCTGCAGACGGGTTTTGCCGTGGCCCGCGCCCGCGAATGTGATGCCGTGATCACCATGGATGCTGACGGCCAGCACAAGCCGGAGGAAATCCCCCGCTTCATGGATGCCTATGAGCGCACCCGTATTCCCGTGCTGGTGGGCAACCGGATGGCTGATCCCGCCGGCATGCCGCTCATCAGAAGGCTGACGAACCGTTTCATGAGCTGCATGCTCAGCCGGGTAATGAAGCAGTACGTTCCGGACACGCAATGCGGTTTCCGGCTGTTTGCAAGCGATCTCACTCCTTTTGTCCCCACGGAGTCGGCCGGTTTCGCCGCGGAATCGGAAATCCTTCTTTATGTGGCGCGCCGCGGCATCCGAATGGATTCCGTTCGCGTGTCCACCGTCTATACCGGCGCAGAGCAGAGCAGTATTCGCCCGTTCAGTGATGCGTTCCGGTTTTTCGGCATGCTGTGGCGGAACCGGGAACGGAAGAGGTTCTGATGCAGGAAAGTGCCGCCGCCCATCTGCGCCGGGAGCATATTGAGGTTTTCATCCGCGGCCGGGGTGTCTGCGATAAACGGGTCCTCCGGGCCCTGCAGGATGTTCCCAGGGAGCTCTTTGCTCCGGGAATGTCTCTGAACGATGTCTACGGCGACCATCCCCTTCCGATCGGCTGCGGCCAGACGGTTTCGCAGCCATATATGGTTGCCTGGATGACGGAGCTTCTGCGCGTTTCGGAAGAAGATCGCGTGCTTGAGATCGGAACCGGATCCGGGTATCAGACGGCTGTGCTGGCCCGTCTTGCGAAAGAAGTATGCACGGTCGAACGCCTTCCGGCGCTCACGGTGCGCGCGCAGGCCGTACTTGGAGAACTCAATCTGGTCAATGTCAGGTACCGGGTGGGGGATGGAACTGTCGGATGGGCGGAGCAGGCGCCGTATAACGCCATTTGCGTCACCGCCGGGGCGCCCCGTGTTCCTCCGCCGCTTCAGGCGCAGCTGGCAGACGGGGGCCGCCTTGTCATTCCGGTGGGAGACAGGATGCTCCAGTCGCTTGTGCTTGTCGAACGATGCGGCAGCCGCTACAACATGCGCGAACTGGGCGGATGCCGCTTCGTGCCCCTGGTGGGGGCAGAGGGCTGGCCGTCCGGCCAAACCTGATATTGCGTGGAGATATTAAAATGAAGAAACTGATATGCACATCGGCTGTTTTGCTTTGCATCATGGGCGCGGGGCCGGCGGCCGCAGCGCCTGCGGAGCATCATTCCATCGGGGAGAAGATTGCCGGCTGGATGCGCGGTACAGGCCTCCCGGATGAGCTGACCGTCGTGGCAATATCCACGCTTCCGATCGTGGAGCTTCGCGGAGCTGTTCCGGTGGGCCATATGATGTTCCCCGATACTGACCGCTCGACCCGCACGGGCCGCGACGACTGGGGCCGGTCCATCCGTATTTTCATTCTCGCCGTGATCGGGAACATGATCCCCATTCCCTTCATTCTCCTGCTCCTCGGACCTGTTTCGCGGTGGCTGATGCGTTTCCGCATCGGGGAAAAATTCTTCAACTGGCTGTTCGCCCGGACCCGCCGCAAGGCGGCGAACATCGAGAAGTACGAAACCCTGGGGCTCACCATATTTGTGGCCATCCCGCTGCCTGTAACAGGCGGATGGACCGGCGCCATGGCGGCGTTTCTCATGGGCATGAAGTTCCATCATGCCATGCTGTCCATCCTTCTGGGGGTGATGATTGCCGGTGTGATCATGACGGTCCTGTCGCTCATGGGGTGGGTGGGAGCCCTGATCGCCGCCGTCGTTTTGCTGTCCATGGCGGCCGGAGCGGTGGTCGGGCTGTTTCGCCGAGAAGAAAGGAATTGAATCCGGCCTGCAAATGATATAAGCATGAGACTGGAATGATCTGCTGCGCCTAAACAGGAGAAGACGATGACGGAATATACGAAACATATATACATGACGCTGTTTCCAAACAACGCGCTGATTGCATCGCATCTTGAGCCGGAACAGTTTGCAAAACACTTGACCGTTGGCACGGCCAAGCACTATCAGAGCAAGGTGGTCTTTGCCGAGGTGAATATCAACTTCCGGGATCCGTTTTTTGAGATCGACGAAATCCTTGCGCAGACGGTGCCCCATCCAGTGACCGGCAAACCCAAGCGGACCAAGTTCATCGCCTCCTATGCGACACTGGAGCATGTGGCGCTTTCGGCCATCGGCAGGCTGTATCTGGTGACGGCCGGAGGGCAGGTGCTCGGAATTGAAGCTCAGCCGTACACGCGCGTCAGCGAGACCGGCCGCGTGAGAGTTTACCAGGAGATTAATCCACTGCACAGTCTGGTGGCCGCCAACAGCGATCCGCGCGAGTTCGGAAAATGGATCACTCGCGGCACCCGCTCAAAGAGCGCACCCAAGGTCTGTTTTACCCAGATCGATATGGATGTGGATCGCTTCGCAAAAGAGCATACCAGCCGGATGCAGTTCACTGCCCCGATTCCTGAAATTCATCCGCTTCGGCTCTATGACTGCCTGAAAGAGCTGCTGGACAATCCGAACAAGAAGACCAAGACGATCAGTCTCGGCTCTGTGTTTCGCCATACTTCCTATAAGCGCATTAAGCATGGCTTCTGGATTGCCGATGGCGACGACATGCTCTACTTCCCGATTCCTCCCCGTGATGAACTGGAAAAAAACCATTACGACTGGTGGCGTGAAGTGATGTGAGGCAGCCGGAGCCATGGCGGCATTGGCCGCGGAGCAGACGGTTTTTCGTGTGAAACCTACTTCACCATTCAGCCGGGTTGGTGTTTTGATGGGGGGAACTTCAGCCGAGCGCGGGGTTTCGCTCCGGTCGGGTGCTTCCGTCGCAAAAGGCCTGACAGACGCGGGATATCAGGTCGAATCCCTTATCATCGATTCGGCTGAGCTAGTGGTTCCTGATGGGATAGAGGCGGTTTTTATTGCTCTGCACGGCGCATTCGGTGAGGACGGTCAGATCCAGCGGATGCTGGAGGAACAGAAAATCCCCTATACCGGATCAGGACCGGAAGCAAGCCGCCGCGCGTTTGATAAAATGCTGAGCAAGGAGATTTTCACTCGCGCAGGGCTTCCGACTCCGCAGTATGCGATCGTTAAAAGGGGCGAAGCCTGCCCGCTCCCGTTTCCGGTTGTCACCAAGCCGGTCCGCGAGGGATCCAGCATTGGCATTCATATTGTGTCCGACGGGGACGATTGGAAAGCTTCCGTGGAAGATACGCTCCGATACGGTGAGGCGGCGCTGGTGGAGCGCTACATTCCCGGCCGCGAGCTGACAGTCGGCCTGGTTTGTGATCAGGTGCTGCCGGTCATCGAGATCGCCCCCGCGGAAGGCTATTACAACTATGACGCAAAATATCAGAGAAAAGACACCCGCTACATTGTCCCGGCTGACATTCCCGCTGATGCCGCTGCCCGCTGCAGGGATCTCGCCGCAGCGACTTTTCATGCACTCGGATGCTGCGGTCTCAGTCGCGTGGATTTTCGGATGACTTCCGACAGCGATCTCTATATATTGGAAAACAACAGCATTCCCGGTTTTACGGAATCCAGTCTTTTGCCCAAGGCGGCCCGGGCGGCGGGGATGGAATTCCCTGAGCTGTGCGATCGCATCATGCGGTCCGCAGGACTGAACAAAATCTGATCGTGAGGATGGTCTTGGCATGTGGTGGTATGATGACAAAATCTTGACCGGCCCCAGGGGGGGGCGGCGCAGACGAAGCCGTGAGTCCGTGCTGTATGCACGCTCCGGCGCTGTCCGCGACGGCTGGCGCGGTCATCTGGCCGGGATTGCCCTGGTCAGCGTGGCGGTGATTGCTCTCTGTGGAGCGCTGTTTGCCGCAGCCATGTATGCCGGCCGGAAGCTGTTCACGGAGAATCCCCGATTCAACATTGCGGTGCTCGATCTGCAGTCGGACGGGACACGCTTGTCCCCGGACCATCTTCGCGAATATTCGGGCCTTTCGGCCGGCCAAAATCTGTTTGCGGTGGATATTTCAGAAGTGCGCCGGAAGCTTGAACTGGTCCCGCTGGTGGGCCGCGTGACTGTCCGCCGCAGTTTCCCTGACACCCTGGAAGTGCGTGTGAGTGAGCGCAGTGCTCTGGCCTGTCTGAAAAGCGACCGCAGCGCCGCGCCGCTGGCCGTGGACCGCGAGGGTTATGTGCTGGGCCCGATGTATTCTTCTCCAAACCTGCCGGTTGTGGAGGGCTTTTCGGAAAAGGGCCTGAGACCCGGAAGCCAGGTTCGGGCCCGGGAAATCCGTGACGCCCTTTCCGTTCTGGACATCGTGGACAGCACGCCTGCACTGGCCCGGCATCTGCAGATCATGGTGGTCAATGTCAGGGATCGGGACCGGCTGGATGTGCGTCTGGCAAACGGGAAGCGTCTGCTGCTGGCTCCCACCCGTCTTGAATGGCGGCTTCAGCGGGCCGCCTCCAGTCTGCAGGCGGATATTCAGAAGGGTGGAAATCATATGCTGTTTGATGTAACAGGAGACAGCAATGTCACTGGCCAATAAGATACACAGGACCGCGGAGGGCGGCTGATTATGCCCTCATCACCCATAGCGGCCATCGAAGTCGGAACATCAAAGGTCTGTGTGCTGGTTGGGGACCTTCTTGAGGATGATCAGCTGATGATCGTCGGGCAGGGCGTCAGCCCGTCCCGCGGTGTGCGCAAGGGGCAGGTCACCGATCTCGACAACGTGACGTCCTGCCTGAATCATGCGCTGGAGCAGGCCGAGGAGCAGGCCGATGTCACCGTCAGCGAGGCCTATGTGGTCATCAGCGGAGATCACATTCAGTCCATGACCAACCGGGGCAGTGTTCCGGTGCGTTCGCCCGGAGGCCTGGTGGCCGAAGAAGAGGTGGAGGATGTCGGTGATCTGGCCCGGGCTGTGGCCCTGCCTACAGAACGGGCGATTCTCCATTCCATAGCCCAGCGCTACTATCTGGACGACCAGCACGCGGTGCTCCGGCCCGAGGGGATGGAGGCGGCCCGTCTCACGCTCGATATGCTGATCATTCACTGCCTTCGCAACCGCATCAAGAATGTTGTGCGCACGCTCAAGGAGGTGAATGTGGAGGTGGCGGATATTGCTTTTGGAGGCCTTATGTCGGGCATGGCGGTGCTTTCACCAGAGCAAAAACAGGGCGGCGCAATCGTGATTGATCTCGGCGGCGGCACCACCGACTATCTGGTTTATGCCAACATGGCCATTGCGGCGGCTGGAAGCCTTTCGGTGGGCGGAGACCACGTAACCAATGATATTGCCCTTGGGCTGGGACTTCCGCACGGTCAGGCGGAGGAACTCAAGAAGAACTCAGGTTCCGCCGTGGTCAGCCCGGCCGCCGGGTCTCAAACCGTTGCGCTGCAGCCCGAAGGCGGTTTCCCGGGGAAAAACGTGCGTCTGTCGGATATCCAGACGATCATCAACGCGCGCATGGAAGAGACCTTTGAACTGGTCAGGGACAGCATTCTTCGCAGCGGTCTGCGCACAGAAATGGTATCCGGAGTCATTTTGACCGGCGGCGGAGCCCACCTTGAAGGAGCGGTTCAGCTGGCCAGTGAAATCTTTAATCGCGAGTGCCAGATTGGCCGTCCGCGGAATGTGAACGGACTTGCTGTGGTCACCGAAGGACCCCAGTATGCCGCTCCTCTCGGCATGCTGCAGCATGCGGTGCGCAGCAGAAACCGCGGAAGGAAATCCGGCATTTTGGGCGCGTTGATCAATCTAATTAAAGGCTGAGACACAGGATGCAGTTCCACAGGGAAAACCGAGACAGAGCGTTGCGGGAAACGCGGGTGGTGATCGCCGGCATTGGCGGCAGTGGATGCAACGTCATGGCGTCGCTGGCCCGGCGGTGGCCGGATGGCCCTGAGCTCATAGGCATACACACGGATGCCGCCGTGCTCTCCTCTTCGCACGGCATTCGCCCGCTGCAGATTGGAGCAGAACTTCTCAACGGGATGAGCACCGGAGGGAAACCGGATATGGGGCGGCGCGCCGCCGAACGCGACCGGGATGAAATCAGCCGGCTTTTCCGCGGTTCGGATCTAGTGATTCTTGTGACGGGTCTCGGCGGCGGGACCGGCACGGGGGCGGCGCCCGTTGTTGCCGAAGCGGCCGAGGCGGCCGGATCTCTTGTGCTCTGCTTTGTCATGCTCCCGTTTGATTTCGAGGGGCCTCACCGTCAGGAACAGGCTTTGCAGGGCCTGGGCGCCCTGAAGGGGGCCACCGATGCCGTGATACAGTTTCCCAATCAGCGTGTGCTGGCCCAGGCGGATGAATCGCTCAATGTCACGGATGCATTTCTGATGGCAGACCGTCTGGTGGGCGACTGCGTCCGGTCGCTCTGGGAGCTGTTCAACCGCACCAGCCTCATCCGGCTTGACTTTGCTGATTTCCGGAGCCTGCTGATGCACAGCGAGGGCGCGTGCGCCATGGCCTGTGTTGAGAGCGAGGGTCCGGATCGCGTCAAGCATGCCGTGGCCGGTCTGCTGGCCGCCCCGCAGTTTGAGGCCGGCGCGCAGTTGCGCCGGGCGAATGCCCTGCTGGTGGGCGTGACCGGCGGCCCGGACTTGAAACTGGTTGAACTGCAGAACCTGCTGGATGAAATTCGGGAAATCACACATGAACAGGCCCGGATACTGATGGGTACGGCGGTGGATCCCGATTATCAGGGCCGGATTTCGCTGAGTGTGCTGCTGGCGGAGGAGCGGCCTGAACCGGGGCCCGTGGAAACCCCGCCTGCAGAAACCCGGCGGGACACGGATCGCGGGCGTGAGCATAAACGCGTAATCCCGCTGCAGACCACCCTTGATCTTGATGCCCGGGGGATCGGCCGTTTTGAGGACGTTTCCCCTACGGTGCATCAGGGAGCCAATCTGGATGTGCCCACGTATGTCAGACGCGGCATCCGGCTGGGCCGGTGATCACGGCCGTCCGTCCTGTGCAATAAACTGCCGAAGGAAATAATTGCTGCGCTTCTCAAGTCTCAGCGAGGTCCGGTCTCCATGACCCGGATAGACGGCTGTATAATCCGGGAGTTCGGTGATCAATTTCAGTGAATGCGCCAGGGCGCGTGAATCTCCACCCCGCAGATCGGTTCGGCCCGCCGACCCCTTGAAAAGCGTGTCGCCGGAAAACAGAAGGGATTCCTTCGGGAAATAATAGCAGACGCCTCCAGGCGAGTGGCCGGGCGTATGAATGGCCTGCAACTGGAAGGAGCCAATCTCCATCTGCTGCGTCTCCGAAATGATGGTCAACTCGCCGTCATGCTTTTTCGGCGCAGCATAGTAGGGGAGGATATGGTTGTCGGGCGAGAACACCCACGACGCATCCCCTTCATGAATATACACGGGCGCGGGATGCTTTGCATGGGCCGCGGCAAGTCCGCTGACATGGTCTGCATGCCCGTGCGTCAGAAGCCATGCGCGCACGTTCAGCCGGTAGTTTTCAATCGTGCGGGACACCTGGTCTCCGTCATATCCCGGATCAATGACCAGGGCATCGTTGTTTGCATCCCAGATCAAATAACAGTTGGCCTCATAGGGCCCCAGGCTCAATACTTCATTCTTCACAAATCTGGCTCCTTTTGAACGCCCTCCGCGGCCTCCATGAGAACTGTAAATGCTTCTTCGTCCAGTATCTTCACCTTGTGTTTCAGCGCGGCCTCGTATTTGGACCCCGGACTCTCGCCGGCCACCACATAGTCTGTATTTTTTGAAACACTTCCGCTCACGGCGCCCCCGGCGCGCCGAATCCGCTCGACCGCCTGGTTCCGGGTCTGGTTTTTCAGTGTGCCTGTCAGAACAAACGTTTTCCCGGCGAGAGCGGTTCCAGCGGCCTGCGCATCTTCTCCCGATTCCATGTTGACCCCGGCATCCTTCAGCCGGGCAATGAGTTCCCGGGTGTCGCGGCGGCTGAAAAAAGAAGTAATGCTCTGCGCGACCACCGCCCCCACATCCCGCACGGCTTCAAGCTCATTGGCCGTTGCGGACATCAGTCGGTCCAGCGTGTGCAGTTCTCCCGCCAGAGTGCGGGCCGATCCGGCACCCACATGCGGAATGCCCAGGGCATGGATCAGCCGCCAGAGGTTCTGTCCGCGGCTTTCCTGTATCGCCCGGACCAGGCTGGCGGCCGATCTGGGGCCCATGCGTTCAAGCTCCGCAATATCCTCCTGCTTCAGCCGATAAAGGTCGGCAGGCGTTTTAACCATCCCTCGGTCAACGAGCTGCTCGGTCAGCGTGACGCCCAGTCCTTCAATATCCATGGCGTCGCGGGATCCGAAATGCCGTATCCAGTTTTTCAACTGCGCAGGACACTGCATGTTTATGCAGCGCCGGGCCACCTCTGCTTCGCGCTTGACGGTCGGTTCTCCGCACACCGGGCATTGCGCAGGCATGGAAAATTTCTTCTCCCGGCCGGTTCTGGCATCCAGATTGACCTTCACCACGGCGGGGATCACTTCTCCGGCCTTTTCGATGAGGACGCGGTCGCCGATGCGGATATCTTTCCGGGCAATCTCCTCCTCGTTGTGCAGTGTGGCCCGGCTGACGGTGGACCCCGCCACAAGAACAGGCTCCAGTTCGGCCACGGGCGTCAGCACGCCTGTGCGTCCCACCTGAACGGTGATGCCGAGCAGGACGGTTTCGGCCTGTTCGGGTTCGTACTTGTAGGCTATGGCCCACCGCGGGCTTTTTGCGGTTGCGCCGAGTTCCTCATAAAGGCCGAATTCATTGATCTTGATGACGCCGCCATCCATTTCGAACGGGAAATCATGCCGCATGCCTTCCAGTTCATCCAGTCCTGCAAGGACGGCCTCGATATCGGAACAGTTCCATGTGCGCGGTGCGGTGGGGAATCCGAACTCCCTGAGTTGAGCCAGCAGTTCGGCCTGGGAGCGTGTGACCAGCCCCCGGACTTCGCCCGCGGCGTAAAGCACCGCATTCAGGGGGCGCCTGGCCGCAACGCGGGAATCCAGCTGCTTGAGCGAACCCGCCGCCGCATTCCGGGGATTGGCAAAGGGTTCCAGCCCGGCCTCCTCCCGTTCGCGGTTCAGTTCCTGAAATCCTTTTCTGTCCATATACACTTCCCCGCGAACCTCCAGCAGTTCGGGCATGTTCCCGGCATGGTGCAGCTTGAGCGGGATGCTGCGGATGGTTTTCAGGTTCGCGGTGATATTGTCGCCGGTCCGGCCGTCGCCTCGCGTTCCACCCACCGTGAATATGCCTTTCTCATAGCGAAGTGAAACAGCCACGCCGTCAATTTTCGGCTCCAGCACATAGGTGAACGCGGTTTTCCCGAGAATCTTTCGCACCCGTTCGTCAAAGGCGCGCAGCTCATCTTTGCTGTAGACATTTGAAAGACTCATCATGGGTTTTGAATAGGTGATGGATTCAAAACCGCTCAGGGGGGCGCCGCCCACGCGCTGGGTGGGGGAGTCTGGAGCCATCAGGGCCGGGAAGTCCTTTTCAAGGGCTTCCAGTTCCTTCAGAAGCATGTCAAAATCATAATCGCTGATTTCGGGCCGGGCCTCTGCGTAATACAGCCGGTTGTGCCGCTCAATTTCCGCGCGCAGTTCGGCCGCGCGCCGTGCCGCCTCGGTGATGTCTCTTTTCATCATGACAATCTGCCCCGCTGATGCCATCGGGCCGCAAGAGCGCAGCCGGCGAGAGCCCCCGCAATTCCTCCTGCGCAGTCTGCGACAAAATCCATCAGCTCAACGGATCGGGCCGCATTGAAGGACTGGTGCCACTCATCGGTCGCCCCGTAGAGCGCCGTGACGGCCGCCGCCAGAATTACGGCCCGGTGCATACCGCGGGATGAGGCAAACGCCCTGAACAGCAGCAGCCCCAGCACACCGAAAAGCACAGCATGCGCAAGCTTGTCCAGCCCCGGAAACCAGAGCGGCGGCGGCCTCTCGGGTCCGCTCCATGAGCTCAGGCCGAAAATCAGCCCGGCCCATGCGGCGGGCGGAAGCCACAGCGAAAATAATCTCCCCATATGCGAATATCTGCTGTGTGCAGGACTGGATCTCTGCCCGGCGGGTTTACTCATCCAGATAGAACTTCTTCCCGTCGTTGAAATAGTGAAGCATCTGATTGTTCAGAGTCTCATCCTGCAGCAGCACCAGAAGGTCCGTGATATCCTTGCGCTTCCGGATCATCAGCCCAATCACGGTGCCGTCCGCCGGCTGCCGGATGACTCCGGCACGGTAGTAGACCATCTTGCCCTTCTCCGGACTGACCAGTCGCGCGCCGCTGGCCGCGGCCGCTGCGGCCGGGGCGGCCGACGGCTCATCTGCCGGTTTCTGGATGAAGATGTTCACCTCGTTCTGATGGCCCTCCCGGGGATCAATCACTGCGAGGTCGTCCAGACCGTCCATGTCAAAATCAGCTTCGACCGCCTTGCGTTCATCGGCAATCTGTATTTCCTCGCGCATCACGACCTCGTTGGTGGCCGTGAATGGAACTTCCGCCGGCGGCTGTTCGGGCAGGGGAGCCGCCGCAGGTTCTTTCTTCGCGCATCCAAAGGCAAGGACCACTAACAGCATCAACATGAATCTTGTCTGCATAGCCAACTCCTAATTGCAGTGTCAGTGTGCCATGTCCGCATTAATCAATCAAGAATATCCGCTCTAAAACCTGAAAGATAAAATAATCATTCGAAAATCTGGCCATTTACGGCCGGAAATGGCATTCTTTGAGCCAAACGAGAGGGCTGGCCATGAAAGTGCTGGGACGCGATTTGAACTTCAGTTTCGGGGGCGGGAAGAAGAAGAACAAAAGAGTATCACCCATCCGCCGGCCGGCGGCTGTCGTGGCGCAGCTCCGCGCTTCACCTTTCTTTATCAATGTCGATGAAGGGCCGCTCACCAAAGCCGTTGAATGCATGGAACAAGTACGGGTTTCAGACGGGGATGTGCTGATTCGCGAAGGGGCCGAGGGCGACTATTACTATCTGCTGGAGGAGGGCGCGGCCGAGGTGGTGCGAAGCAGCTCTTCCGGCGACGCGCAAACCGTGGCAGAACTGAAACCCGGCGCTGCATTCGGCGAGGAGGCCCTAATTTCGTTCGCACCGCGCAATGCCACCGTCACCATGCTTTCTGATGGAGTGGTCCTGCGGCTTCACAAGCAGCATTTCGCCGAGCACATCCAGAATGCGGTCATTCGCTGGCTTTCTCCGGCCGAGGCAAAGAAGGAGGTGGAGGCCGGGGCCCGCTGGGTGGATGTCCGCGACATTCATGAATTCGACCGGTCCCATCTGGCCGATGCCCTGCATATTCCGATGCAGGACCTGCGCGAAAGAATGGGGGGGCTCGACAAGGAAAGACTCTATGTCTGCTACTGCTCCAACGGCCGGAGAAGCGCCACCGCCACCTTTATCCTGCGGCAGCAGGGCTTCAACGCCGCCGTCCTGCGCGGGGGGCTGAAAAGCTTTTCCTGACGTCTCCGTCCACCCTGTCCTGCCGCCATTAAAATATTCCAAAATTGATTTTCTTTTTCGCGGGGAAAGAGCATAACTGCGTCTTGTCACAGGCCGTAACGGCCGCATGCCTCCAGGGCTTTGGAGGCCGGAGCGATTACCATGAGTATACAGGAATGGATGTTGTTTGCATTTCGGGTGATTGGCGGCATGAGCCTCTTTATCTTTGGAATGCACGTGATGACGCAGGGTCTGCGGGCCGCCGCGGGTGAGGCGCTCCGCGTGATCCTGGCCCGCGCCGCCCGCAGGCGCTGGGAGGGCCTTCTGCTCGGCGCCCTGGTGGGCTTTCTCGCGCACAGCGGGGCCGCCACCACCATGGTCGCCGGGTTTGTGAATGCCGGACTGATGACACTCGCGGAATCCCTGCCGCCGATGCTGGGCGCGAATGTCGGCACAGCGCTTTCGATGCAGCTGATTTCCTTTCACATCGGCCACTACTGCTGGATGGCCATCGGAATCGGTTACATCATGAGCGCCGTGGCCCCCGGCCGGCGTGTGCGCGAATCCGGTCACGCCCTCCTCGGGTTTGGACTGCTGTTTCTCGGCATGACCACCATCAGCGAGGCCATGGCCCCGCAGAAAGAACTTCTGGCCCCGCTTCTGAAGCACATTCATGGTGAAACGTGGTCGGGCCGTCTCGCCGGTGTGGGCCTGTCTACCCTGCTGACCGCGCTGGTCACCAGCAGCGGCGCGGTCATCGGATTGTGCTTTGCGCTGATTTCGGCCGGAGTGTTCACATCCT
>Ga0116142_10002119_pt1 | contig 22208 bp, 23 predicted proteins | sample AD_UKC033_MetaG_FD_89785 | JGI IMG/M metagenome (GOLD analysis project Ga0116142, IMG submission 89785) | Active sludge microbial communities of municipal wastewater-treating anaerobic digesters from USA - AD_UKC033_MetaG | ecosystem: Engineered > Bioreactor > Anaerobic > Digestate | place: USA... | reverse complement strand
GAGAGGATTGACTCGAGTGCCTCTTCCTGCTCGAGCAACGGGATCAGGACTGGTGCTGCTCCCGCCAGACCGAGGGCCCGGCAGTACTGCTGCCCCACGGCATATCGCTGGTACCCGCTGTGGGTGCGTGCGTTCCCGGAACAGGGCAGGCCAATCAGTGGTTGCATGAGCTCCCTCTTGGTCGGTTTACTGCGCGCGATGCGGCCAGGCAGGCAACTATGCCTCGGCGGCTACCGTTGATGAGCTCTGGACAGCAAGCTGGCCAGACCGACCAGACATCCTGGCGGCGACGGATGAGGCGACGGCCCGGGCTGCGATGGGGTTCCCTGGTACGCAGAGACCGCATCAGCTCGCCCGCTGCCCTGGGCGTTCTCATCCTGTCCCAGTTTGACGGCGGTGGTCATCAGGCGTTGCTTGAGCTGGGCAGGGCTCAATTCGGGAAAGGCCTGCAGCAGAATTGCCGCCAGGCCGGCCGCGTGAGGGGTGGCCATACTGGTCCCCGATGCGCGAGTGTAGAGTGCGTCGACCGGCGTACCCATGGTTGTGCCCTGAGCCCGACAGGAGGCGATGTTGACGCCTGGCAGAAGGACGTCCGGTTTGACTCGGCCGTCCGCGGTCGGACCTCTGGCGGAGAAGCTGGCAATCGAATCGTCGTTCCCGCTGGCGCCGACGGTCAGCACTCGCCTGGCGCAGCCGGGAGGGCCGACCGAGGATGCGGTGGGGCCGTAATTCCCAGCGGCAACGCAGACCATGAGGCCTGCGTCTATGGCAGCATCACAGGCTGTGGAAAGGGCGTCGGTGCCATCGCAGGGCCCGACACCACCCAGTGACAGATTCACTACCTTGACATGTTGCTGCATGGCCCATTCGAGGCCGGCGATGACCTCACTCATATAGCCAGAGCCGTCACCATGCAGCACTTTGGCGATGTAGAGCAGCGCCCTGGGCGCGACACCGCGATAGCGACTGCCGGAACCGGCGAGGATCCCCGCAACGTGAGTCCCGTGGCCGTGGTTGTCATTTGGCCCCTCGCCAGTGAGGTCCTCCATCGCCGCGATGCGCCCGGCAAAGTCAGGATGGCTGGGGTCGATGCCCGTATCGATGACGGCGACGGGCACGTTCTCGCCAGCGTAGCCGGCCGCCCAGACCTGCGGCGCGCGGATGTGCGGGACGGAAACGTCGAGGCAGGTGTGCACGATCAGGTCCGGCCAGATCGTCTCCACCGCCGGATCAGCCGCCAGGAGGCGTGCCTGCTCTGAAGAGACGCACATCGCTGACGCAGACAGGAGCGAAAAGTGCCTGGCTCTGATGGAGCCCAGCAGGGGCCGGCTGGTTATGGCCAGGTCGGGTTTGTAGCGAACGATCACCCGGTGTTCTGGCGGAGATGCAGGGTTGGACATTGCGGCCAAGAGGGCACCATTGATCTTACCGTCCGTCATTGCGGCTCCCTTCCGATGGACGTCGCTGTGTCGAGACCTTGCGGTCCGGCTCCACCGATACCACCCACCCTTCCCTGCGGATTCGCTCGGCCGTTTCGGCCGATGCAGATACAACCAGCGCGTTGATCAACGCCAGGCGCCTGATTACCGTAGCCTTGAGAGAGGCAACGCGCTCGGCTGCACTGCCCAGGTCGCCTCGGACACGCACGATCATTCTGCCGGACTCACCGGTCGATTTCGCTGGCATTCTCCGGGTCCCTTTCTCTGAGCGGCACGATTGACTCTGCAGCGTCAGGCACAGAAGTGGCAACCACCATGGCTACCGCGTTGTCTCGGGAGTGTGAGAGGCTGATGGCGAACTCGTGCAGGCCCAGGCAGGCCGCACGCCGGGCAGCGCGCCCGTGCAGGAGCACCAGGGGCTTGCCGAGTGGATCGGCGAGGATCTCCATCTCGCGCCAGGATACTCCGAACAGGCCGGTTCCGAGGGCCTTGGCGACGGCCTCCTTGCCGGCGAAGCGGGCGGCGAGCTCTGGTACGCGTCCCCGGCACAGCAAGAGCTCCGCGTCGGTATAGATATGAGCCAAGAAGCGCCCGTTCCAACGAGCGATGGCCCGAGCGATGCGTTCTATCTCGATCAGGTCTACTCCGGTGCTCACGTTCACCTGAGGTCACCCTGTCTGCAGAGTCTGGTGCCCGGAGTATACCAGCGGAGTGGCAGCTTGCCAAGAGGACTGGAGTGTGCTACCCTCTCACTAGTGGCTGGAAGGAGCTGGGGATGGACAAAGAGAGGGTGGGCTTTATCGGGCTGGGCATTATGGGCGGGCCGATGGCGACACATCTCGCCACGGCTGGCTATCCGCTGACGGTCTATAACCGCACGGCAGCCAGGATGGAGCCATTGCTTGCTCTGGGGGCCAAGCCGGCGTGCTCCTGCCAGGAGTTGGCCGCTCAATCGGACATCGTGGTGTCGATGGTCTCGGACTCGCCGGATGTCGAAGAGGTGTACCTGGGACCGAGAGGTGTGCTGAGCGGCGCCAGACGGGGCAGTCTGCTCATTGACATGTCTACCATTTCGCCGCGGGTGGCAATCAAGATCTCAAAGAGCGCGGCAGAGGCCGGGTGCGCTATGCTCGACGCTCCAGTGTCAGGCGGAGATGTGGGTGCTCGCAACGCAACCCTGTCCATCATGGTGGGGGGAGAGAGCCGCGACCTGGAACGCGCTCGCCCCGTTCTCGAGTGTATGGGCAAGCCCACGCTTTGCGGACCGGCCGGGGCGGGACAGACGGTCAAGGCTTGCAACCAGATCGCGACGGCGCTTCACCTGGTGGCTATGTCCGAGGCGCTGGTTCTGGCTCAAAAGGCGGGCATCGATCCGGAAGTAGTGCTGAAGGTCCTCGGCGCCGGTTACGCACAGTCCCGGGTGATGGATGTGCGCGGCCCCAGGGTGATCAAAGGCGACCTGGCGCCGGGCTTCAAGGCCAGGCTGCATGCCAAAGACCTCAATATCGTCCGCGAGACAGCGCGTGAGCTGGGGTGTGCATTGCCGGCCACCGCCCTGGCGCACGAGCTGCTTACCGCTGTCGTCGCGAACGGCCTGGGTGAGCTAGACCATTCCGCGGTAATCCGGGTGCTGCAGTCTTTGGCCGGAGTGCAACCGGAAGCGAAAGCCTGAGGGCTGCTCCTGTGCTATAATGGTGAGGAGTGGGGAGCACTGAGCCGGGAGGGCATATGCAGTTCGCTACAGCGGCAGCCACGATTGAGCAAGAGGTCGCACGGACGCTTTCTACCGTTCAGGAGGCCGAGATTCAGGCCTTTCTGCGGGCAATTCAGAATGCTCGCAGCATCTTTGTGTTCGGTGCGGGCAGGGTAGGCATGGTTGCGCAGACCTTTGCCATGAGGTTGTCGCAGCTTGGCCTCAGGTCGGTGTGGGTGGGTGACGCAACGATGCCGCCGATTGGTCCGGGTGATCTGCTGCTGGTCTGCTCAGGATCAGGCGAGACGGTTACAGTGCGGGTCGTGGCCGAGCTGGCCGTCAAGCGAGGAGCGGAGGTGGCCACGGTGACGCGCGAGCCCCAGGCGTCGATCGGGCGCTTGTGCAAGGTCGTGGTGACCCTGGGAGGAAAGACGCCCACGGGAGGAAATCCGCCGCCCTCGCAGCAGCCTCTGGTGAGCCTGTGGGAGCAGAGCCTGCTGGTGCTCCTGGATGCAATCGTGATGATGCTGATGGAGCGGCTGAGTCAAACCTCAGCGACGATGAAGCAACGCAGTATGAATCTCGAGTAGCTTCAGACCTGGCACGGAAAGAGACAAGACCCGACCTCTGGTAGAGGCCGGGTCTTGCTTTGGTCACTGCGATTGCCCTGCGGCGGCGCTAGAAGGCGACTGCCTTGGAGCTCTCCCACAGTCCGTGAATGTTGCACATCGCGACGGCAAGCACGGTGCCCGGAGCGTTGACCTTCATCGAGAAGGCGGCCTCGGGGTGCGTGTACACGGGGCCCTGATTGGCGCCCTTGACCGCTTCGCCATGAGCGTTGAACTCGAAGCGGCCGACGTGGTACACGAACTTGTCTCCGTCGGGCTGGAAGTAGACGTCGATCCAGCTAATGTGGTGTTCGGTGGTGTTCGGGTGGGGGATTTCCTTGCCGACGGCCACCTTGACCAGGAACATCTTGTCCGCCTCGACCTTATCGGGGCAGTCGATCACGGGGACGTGCTTTTCGGCCTTCCAATCGGCAGTCTGGATGCGTTCACCAAGTCTCATTTCACCCTCCTTGTCATAACTGCAGTGAAAGGTAACGCGCTAGTCGACCGGCTCGAACATGTCCTTGCCAACACCGCACTCGGGGCATACCCAGTCGGCTGGCAGGTCTTCGAAAGCGGTGCCGGGCTTGATACCGTGCTTGGGGTCTCCCTTGGCGGGGTCGTAGACATAGCCACAAACGGTGCACTCGTACTTTTTCATCTCTTGTCTCCTCCTTGAATTCGGACATTCCCGCGGCTATTATCATGGTACAGGGTCAAGTTGTCAAGGCATCCGAAGAACTCGGTTGGGCGGCAAACCCGAGGACGTGCTTGAAACGTCGCAGGACGCGGAGCAGCGGTGCGCCGAGGAAGAGGACCAGTCCCGCATTGCCCGCGGCGCGCCAAAAGTCCCACCACAGGGATGTGGTTGCATAGAAGGCGCCATAGCGACGCAGGCCCTCGACGAATCTCAGCCCTGGCTCCCAGTTCTGTCCCGGATTGGCCTGCATGGCCGAGACATAAGGCCAGAACCAGAGATTCATAATGGCGCCGAAGGCGAATCCCCACAGCGTCACCCACGCCGCGAGCATCACCAGTTCCATTCGGCGCCAACGCCGCAAACTCGGCAGCCATCCGGAGGACAGCCCAATCCAGCCGGTGGCCAGCATCTGGTAGGGCAGCCAGGGTCCAACCCCGCCGCCGATCAGAGCAGAGACCAGCAGCGAAAGCACACCCATCAGGAAGCCAAAGGTACTGCCATAGACATAGCCACACAGGGCAAGCAGGAAGAAGATGGCCGAGAAGCCAGCAGGTCCCGGAACGGCCCGCAGAACGGCATTCACTGCGCTGAGCACGCCCAGGACGGCGATGGTGCGAGCGCTCATCTGACGGCTGGTGAGGTTGGCCACGACGATGACCGTGCAGAGCAGCGTCAGAACGAGCGTCACCAGCGGTGCATCGTCGGCGTGAGCCGCGGCAGTAGGACCAGGCTGGATGCCAGAGCTGAAGAACGGGTAGGCAAAGGCAGCAATGCCAACCAGCGTGGCCAGAATTAAGACGAGGGCGTTGGTCCAACGCTCAATCCGCATGGGCATAAGCCTCGAGTACATCGGACACGGTGAGCAGGCCCGAGTCAAACAGCCTGGCTACCTGAGTAGCGAACGCAGGCGCTTCAGCCATGGCCTGCGCCGGTGGAGCGTCGACCACAATGCGGCCCTCGCTCATGATGACAATGCGCCCGGCACACTCAGCGGCCAGCTCGGTGTCGTGGGTCACCAGGATGACCGTTCTGCCAGAAGCGGTTTGTGCTTTGAGAAAGCGAGCAAGGGTCTGTTTCTCGAGTGGATCCAATCCCCTGGTGGGTTCGTCGAGGAGCAGCGTGTCCGGTTCCGCCACCAGAATGGCCGCCAGAGCCGCTCTCTGGCGCTCGCCAACACTGAGAGAGCGCGGGTAGCGGTCGCCCAGCCGGGATAGGCCAAGCTGGTTCAGCCATTGGTTCGTATCGGCTGGAGGCAGCCGGTGCGCTTTGCGGGTGAACTCGAGTTCCTCTCTGACCGAGTCGGCAAAGAGCAGGCTGCCCGGGTCCTGCGGGACGTAGCCCACATGTCGAATCAGCTCATCCAGTTGGGTCCGCGACGTGTCCATGCCGTGCACGAGGACGGAGCCCATCTGGGGGGTGATCAGACCGACCAGATGTTTGAGTAGAGTGGTCTTGCCCGAACCGTTGCGACCCATCAGCGCGATCAGCTCGCCCTGACGTGCCTGAAAGTCGATGCCCTTGAGCGCGGCAGAGGTCATGTCTTTGAATGTCCCGTTCGAGTTGTAGCTGTGGTACAGCCCCTGGACCTGGAGGACCACCGGAGCCGGCGAGCCAACGAGGGTCTGGTGGGCCACGTAGGCTTTGGGCAGGGGACCCAGGCGTGAGCGGAATGGCTCGGCTTCTTCAACGGTAGTTGGAACCGGACGCCAATCGAAAGCCTTTGCCAGTTGGGTCAAAGGGGGAGAGTAGTGCATTCCCATCAACACCTGTTCTGGCGGACCCAACACTGGCCTGGCGCCCAGGTCAGACAGGTACAGGATACGGTCGGCGTAGGGAACAACTCGCTCCAGGCGATGTTCCGAGCATATGACCGTCAGCCCAAGGTCGGCGTTCAGGCACCGAAGGGTTGACAGCACTTCATCGGCGGAGCGCGGATCGAGCTGCGAGGTGGGCTCATCGAGCACCAGCAGGCGCGGCCTCAGCGTGAGCACCGAGCCGATAGCCACGCGTTGCTTCTCACCTGCCGACAGAGCGCTGATGCGGCGGTTTCTGAGGTGCACGATGCCCAACTGCTGCAGTACCTCTTCGACCCGGCCGCGCATCACTGCTGGAGCGATACCCTGGTTTTCCATGCCAAAGGCAAGCTCATCTTCGACCGTATCCACTACGAATTGCGATTCCGGGTCTTGCTGCACCAGGCCAACCAGTGTGCTCATCTCGTGGGGGCCAGCCGCCACCGGATCCTTGCCTGCCACTCGTACCTGTCCGGAGAACCGTCCGCCACTAAAGTGGGGTACAAGCCCGTTCAGGGTGCGCAGCAGCGTTGACTTGCCACAGCCGGAGGGCCCGACCACCAGGAGGAACTCGCCCTCACGAATGTCGATGGTGAGCCGATCCAGCGCGGGGCGCTGGCTGTCCGGGTAGGTGAAAGTAACAGACTGCAGCTCGGCGATGGTCCGCTCGGTCATGGCAGCCCTTGAGGCACTTGCTCCACGTGGTCGGGAGCAAGTCGGTTCGGCTGTCTGGTATCCCTTTGCCACCACAGTATCGGGGCAGCGAGGAGACTGGTAGCCAGGCCTACCCATGGCGAGAACCCCGGCCAGGGATTGGAAGGTGGATAGGGGTAGTAGTACAGCAGTGATGGCGCGCGCCACTGAATCAGGCCCAGTGCGACCAGCGAGGCCAATGACAGCGCAGCCACGTAGGTGTCACCCGGGCACCATGCTTCAAAGCGGTAGTGAGAGCGCTGGAAGCCACGCCCCTGCACATAGAGCGCAGCCAGAAGTGCAATTGTGCCGCCAAAGAGCAGAATAGTAGTGACAGTGAGCGCCTGGCTAACGATGGCCCGCATCAGGAGGCCGGTCAGCAGCGCAACAAGTCCCACGATGGTCAGGGGCGTGGCCAGAGAGCGGCTCGAGGCAGTCCTGCCGGCCTCTTTCGACTGCGGCGCGATCCCGCCAAAGCCACGTGCCTCCATCGACTCAGCCAGGGTGAGGGAGCGTTCGAGAGCCGTGGTGATCAAGGGAACGAACAGAGGGATCCAATCGCGGAGGCCGCGGAACTGGTGTCCGCGCACCCGCTGAGCTTCGCGAATCTCCTGAAAGCTGGACATGAGTTGGGGGATGAAGGACAGCGCAATGGAGACTACCAGGCCGGCCTGGAAGAGGCCCGACGGAAGCCACCGCAAGAGGCGATGCGAGTCCAGTGCCAGGTTGAACGTGGCAAACACCAGCAGCACAGCGAACAGGCTCGCACCATTGGACAACCCGTACAGCAGTGCCTCCAGTGTAATGGGCCCGCCGATAAGCGGCCAGTTGCGAGGCAGGGTGAAAAGGATCACCCGGCCGGCGTGGGCAAAGAGCAGGTTGAAAATGGTGGCGACAGCCCATACCCACAGTCCCAAGCGCAGAAAAGTGCCCCAGCCAGCGGCAGTGTGTCTGCCGGCGCCGCTGCTTTCGCCGCCCGTGCTGGCCTTGCTGGCAACGGTAAAGACCGTTCCCACGGTCAGGATCAGCAGCACCGTCTGCAGCGGCTGACTATTGACCAGTGCCGCAAAGGCCGCGGCACACAGCCATGCCAACCAGGTCAGCGTGTGGTAGGTCATCGTGGTCCGCTTGTGGTTCGGCGCCTGGTCAGCCAGAAGCCACCCAACAGAGCGAGAGCCATACCGGCAAACAGCAGATACTGACCAATGGGCGGCGCATCCACCGTGTCAGTGGATGTTGAGGGTGCCGGTTCGGGGGTGGAATCGGGGGGACAGACCTCCGCAAAGCTGATTGTGTCCGGAGGCGTTTCGGCATTGCCCCACATCCAGGCCTCAACGGAGCCATCGACGACGCCATGATCCGCCGAGCCGATGGCCGAGTACATCCAGCGGTTGTCCTTCCAATACCAGTAGCTCCAATAGCTGCACGGGGGTCTCAGGCACTGGCAGAAGCACGGTTCTGAGGGGTACTGACATCCGGTCTGCTCGATCCGACACACGGCGCCGCCCCATGTCACTACCTTGAGCCCGGAGCGCGCCAGTAGCTCGAGGCCGCTGATGCTGGTCTCGGAGAAGCTAATGCAGCGCGTGATCCTGGCTGCTGACGGGTCGGCCTGGTCCCCAATGGGTGCAGTCTGGATCACCAGCGCTGCCCGGGAAGGACGCTGCGCGGAGAGGCTCGGGCCGGAGCCGGTGACAAGCAGCACCATCCCCGTCGCGAGTATCAACGCTATTGACAGGAAGCGGTAACGCAACATCGCAACACTCCGGCGCGGGGCCAGCGGCTGCGGTCGCTGGCCCCGGCGCAGTCAGCTACTTGGAACCCAGCGGCAGGAACTTGCCCTCAAGCGCTGGAATGGCCTGCACTGTGGCCATAACCGGGCTGCCAATTCCAGGCTGGAACTCGACCTTACCGTCGGCTGTCTGCAGCTTGAGCAGAGCAGTGAGCGGGTCGCCATCAGGCTTTTTCCACTTGCCGGCAGAGGGGTCTTCTCCCACAGCGTACAGGGCCATGAGCACATTAGCAGTGGAGTTGGCATTTGTGTCAGTGCCCCACTCGGACGGTTTGATCGCTGGAAAGCCGCCATCGTCGTTCTGTTGGGTCTCAAAGAAGGCCAGAGCCTTCTGGATGGACGCTGCGTTCTTGGCTTCGCCGCCCGCTACGAGGGCCTGCAGCACGATGGCCACCGTATCGTTGTCTGGCCCAAAGGCAGAATCCCAGGCGCCAGAGTCCAGTTGGTAGCTCTCGAGAACGGCCACCGCCTCGGCCGGCACAGGTTCTCCCGCTGCCTTGAGCGCCAGGATGGCCCAGGCCTGACCGACCGCGCCTGCGTCGTACGTTCCCTTGGTCTGCGCCAAGGATTGGAGCACAGCCAGCCAATCCTTGCCGCCAAAGGTCCTGGGGTCCTGCTTGGCGGCGGCGATGGTCACGATCAGCTTGGCGGTGGTGGCGGCATCCGTGGCGTACTCACCGGCGGACGTGGAGAGGTACTCGGTCAGAGAAGGCTGGCCTGCCTCCTTGCGCCACGATGAGGCGTCGCCGCCGCTGGCAACGATGGCGAGGACTGCATCGCAGGTGACGCCGGCAGGGTGGCCAAAGCCGGTGTTCAGACTGCCATCGTCCTGTTGCTGTGAGCGCAGCCACTCCACTGCTTTGAGTGCTGGTGTCGCCGGCACCTCAGTAGGCGTGGGCGCCGGGGTGGGCGGAATCGCCGTCGGTGGCACCGCTGTTGGCGGTACCTTCGTGGGAGGCACTGCGGTAGGGGTTGGCTTGGGTGCGCAGCCGGCGACCAGAGCGATCACCAGCAGAGCCAGGAGAAGCGGTGCTTGTTTGCGAATGAAGGTTCCGGACATTGCTCATCCTTTCGTTCGATGATGCGAAAATAAAAGACCCCGTGCCGGTTCGGCCGGGGTCTATGCTGTGGAGCTTGAGTTCTCTCCCACCCCCTTTCTCGCGAAGGGTACTCTAGGAGCCGCGCAGAGGCGGGGTTTCTGGCTCCCTCGGCTGGGCCGAGGATACAGTTGCGGGACAGCGCCGGACTTGCCGGTCTTCCCCCTTTGATCGCCTGGCTTCCAAGCCTGCGGCGACCTCTGCGATGCCAATGTTCAGTTGGCTGAAGTATAGATACCGTGAGGAAATTGTCAAATCGCGCCAGTCTGGTTGCGGCTGGAGGCGTTCTGCACTAGAATCACTGGCATCGCGATGGGAGGTAGTGGAGGAGAATGGACGAGAAAACGGTGCGTCTGGTTCGGTCGGCTCTGCAGTGGTTCGTCGAGCTGACGGTGATCATCATCATTCTCACTCTCTGGAATACGCCCTCTTCTGGAGCGCTCAACCTGGCTCGCGCGGCTGGTTTGATTGGCTATATCGCCCTCTTCCTGGCGATTCTGTCCTTCGAGTTCGTGACGGAGATGACCCAGCTCTACGGAAGACCGTACCTGGCGGTCCATCACTGGCTAGCCTTCGCCGGCCTGGGACTGGCGCTGCTGCACGCCCTGGCGATGGCCGGGATGGAGAGGGACAGTTCGGTTCTTGTCCCGCGTTTAGGTTCGCTGCGGACCTTCTTGACCTTTGGTGGGCCGCCGGCGCTGTACCTGCTTCTCATCGCAGCAGCGGCGGGGTTTCTGCGCGGACGTATCGGTTCATCCTGGAAGTACATCCACTGGCTGAACTATGCAGCCTTCTTTTTGATCCTGGCCCACTCCTGGCTGCGGGGAACCAACGTGCCCCAGGGGATACTGAGCGTTCTGTGGCCGGCGATGGCGCTCATTGTGCTCGTTGTGTTTGTGCACAAGCACCTGTTGCGTAAGGGGCGGCCAGCAAGCTGAGTCGTGGCGCGCGAGCCACCGGCCCTGACGGCGGCAGAATGGGGCTTTGCGGCGGTGGAAAAAAGGTCGAAGAAACGAGACAGGGAGGCCCTCAAGGGCCTCCCTGTTCTGTGTAATCAGGCCGCGTCGCGGATGGCGCGGGCAAAAGCGGCTGCCAGGTCCTCCGCTTTGGACAGATCCTCAGATGAGGGCGCACCACGGAACTCGAGCGACTCGGACAGCTCCCACTTGAGCTCCTCAGCAACGGTTTCGAACTCCTTCTGGGCCCCTCCGGACCAACCGAAAGAGCCGAAATGGAAGGCTTTCCGGCCGGTCATTCTCTTGCGCGCGATGCTGTCGAGAACCTGAGCCATAGGTGGAAACATCTTGACCTCATAGGTTGGAGCACCGACGATGATCCCCTTGTTCTTGAATACGGAAGCAAGAATGTAAGAGTGGTCCGCCAGTGGTACCTCGAAGACTTCCATCGGCACTCCTTCGCGGGCCACGCCGCGCATCACGGCATCGGTCACGGCCTTGGTATTGCCATACATGCTGCTCCACAGCAGGGTGATGCCCTTTTCGCACTGACCGCCAGAGTAACCGGCGAACCTGAGGTAGCGCTGGACGACCTCCCCCGGATCAGATCGCCACACCAGCCCGTGCGACGGAGCGATCACCGACACGGGGATGCCCTTGAGCTTGTCGATGGCGCGCTGCACGGGTTTGGCAAAGTTGGCGACGATGTTGGCATAGTAGCGCAGCATTTCGCGGTAATAGAAATCCTGGTCTTCGGGCAGGACCTCATCGTCGTAGAGAATGCCCTTGAGGGCGCCAAATCCGCCAAAGGCATCGCACGAGAACAGAACCTGGCTGTTTGGTTCGTAGGTCACCATCGTGTCCGGCCAGTGAACGAACGGGATATGGGCAAACACCAGCTTTTTGCCTGCGCCCAGGTCCAGTTCCTCGCCGTCGGCCACGGCACGTGCTCCTTCGGTGACCCCGCAGAGGGCCTGCGCTAGCTCAATCCCCTTGGGCGAGGCCAGGATCTCTGCCCTGGGGGCAAGCCGGCGAAAGTTGCGCAAGAACTCGGAGTGATCAGGTTCCAGGTGGTTGGCCACAATATAGTCGACGTCCGCAGGCGCTATGCCGGCTGTCTCTAGCTGCTGCAGCAAGTTACTGGAGCTGCCGCTCCACTCCCTCACCAGGTCGATGATGGCGATCTTGTCACCTTTGACGATGTACGAGTTCAGCGACACGCCGTCGGGGATGGGCCATAGCCCCTCGAACAGGTCGTGGGAACGGACGTTGACACCGACCCACCAGATGCCGGGTTTCATTTCGATTGCGGGCATGAGAGTTGTGCTCCTTTCGCGATAGATGCGGGGTCCGGGGCGGTCGAGCAATACGGCCGATTATAGCTGGAGCCTCGCGGAGGGTCAATCAGAGTCACGGTTGTGTGCCTTCATCTCCGCCAAGGCGCTCGGAGAGTAGGATGCGTCTCTCCCAGACCTTGAAGAAAGGCAGCCAGACAATGGCCGGGATTACGAGCCAGGTCGCGATGGAGAGGGCCAGGGCCCTGACGTCGTAGCCGGTGGAGAGCCAGGCGGACAACGGCGCGGGCAGTGCCCGGGGCAAGTAGATGTAAGCCGGCGTAACCCAGCCCAGGGCGTGAGCCACATAAGCAGCGGTGGCATTCAGGCCGGTTACTACCACGAACGGCACAGCGAGCAGCGGGTTGAAAATGATCGGCGTGTCAAAGATGAGGCTCTCGTTGCGGTTGAAGAACCCCGCGCGCAGGTTCTCACGCCCTGCCTGGCGAAGGCGTTGCGATCTCGAGCGCGAGAGGTAGATGGCCAGTGGCAGCGTGGTGCCTGATCCGCCGGCGACGACGTAGACGCGGAAGAGGTCCGAATAGATCCACCGCGGAGCCTGGCCGGACCAGCGCGCGAGGCCGTTCGCCACCGCGTTGCCGGTCAGTAGCGGTTGCAGTGCCGACCCCAGGATCAGGTTGCCATCGATGCCCAGCACCCAGAGCAGGGAGTGGGCTACCTCCGTCAGAACACAGGCCGGGCCAGAGGAGAGCAGGGAGACGAGATGGTCCCCCAACCCTAGGAGCGTGTTGAAGGCGGTCAGACTGGGCAAGAGGCGTGCCAGACAGGCCAGGCCGACAATTGCCAACGAGAGTAGGGCTCTGGCTACGACCGGGTGCCATTCGCGAGGGGTTGACTTTGTCTCAGGCGAAACCTGGGCATCGGCGACAGACAGCGCGCAAGCTTCAACGGTGAGCAAGGCTACCACCAGGGCCAACACCAGGTTCTCCGGGCCGAAACGAGCCGCCAGTGCCGGCCGCAGTCGCTCGATGGTGAGCAGGCCAAACGCCAGGACGGCAAGCCCGGTGGGCCAGGCGGGCTGGATGGCCTTCCTTTGCGCCAGGCGGAGAGAGACGGCGCAGACGACGTAGAGGGAGAAGCAACCAAAGGTGAGCTTGAACAGCGCCTGGAGCCAGCGGGCAATCCAGGCGTGCTCTGTGACCATCCTCTGCCAGGGCAAAAGGGGCAACTCGCGAAGCAACAACGCCAGGCTGCCCAGGATGAGCACCGGGGTGAGAGAGGTCAGTCCGTCACGCATTGACTCCAGGTGAGGCTCGTCCAGAAGGGGAGCTGCTCGCTCCATCAAGTCGGAGAGTAGTGCGGGCCAATCAAGAGAGGAAGGTTGCCGGGTCATCGCGGTCCGCTTCAGGACGGTGGAGCACGTCGACGATTCGGCTCTGGTTCGAACTGCCAGGAGGCCCGGTGCGTGACCGGAGCAGCCAGAGCCACTACCGCTCCACCTCGACCGTGTCTCCCACGCTCAGGCCGGTGCGCTTGATTTCTCCGGCCGGCAGCTCGACGACGTAGAGCGCACTGAACACGGGGCGGTCAATCCGGTTGGGCTTGAGGTTTTCAGTGACAGCAACGATGCGCCCAGACCGGCTGACATAGATGACGTCGATGGGGAAGGCCATGCCAAACATGTGGATCCAGCGGCAGGGTCGAATCATCAGCCCCTGACCGGGACGCAACGGAGCATGCCCAAGGAGGCCCCTGTTGCGCGACTCTCTGGTCTCGGCGAGTTCGAGCTCGCCCAGCACAACTCGCGTCGGCTCGGGCGGCCGGCCCGGCTCGTTACGGCGTCGCGAGAGCAGTCTCATTTGCGGAGCAGTGCCTCCAGGCCGACGCCAAAGATGTTGCCGGGCAGCTTGATTCCGGCGTGCTCGATCTTTTCGGCAAACTTGGGTCTGATGCCGGTGGGATTCAGCCGACCGAGGATCTTGCCGTCCTTTTGGCCGGTTTGTTCAAAGCGGAGGATGTCCTGCATCACGACCACTTCGCCTTCCATCCCCTGCACCTCGGCTACCTGAACGACGCGGCGGGAGCCATCGCTCATACGGTCGAGGTGAATGATGCAGTCGATGGCCGAAGAGATCTGCTCACGGATGGCCCGCAGCGGCAGGTCCATACCGGACATCAGGACCATGGTCTCCAAACGGCGCAGCGCGTCGCGGGCGGTGTTGGCGTGGAGAGTGCTCAGGCTGCCATCGTGGCCGGTGTTCATAGCCTGCAGCATGTCGAGGGCCTCGCCGCCGCGGGCTTCGCCGACGACGATGCGGTCGGGCCTCATACGGAGCGCGTTGATTACCAGGTCGCGGATCGTGATCTGCCCTTTGCCTTCGATGTTGGGTGGCCGTGCTTCAAGAGTGACCACGTGTTCCTGCTTGAGCTGTAGTTCTGCCGCGTCTTCGATGGTGATGATGCGCTCCCGAGACGGAATGTACTGGGAGAGAACATTGAGCAGGGTGGTCTTGCCCGAACCAGTTCCGCCCGAGATGATCATGTTCAGCCGCGCTTCAACGGCGGCTCTAGTGAGCTGGATGAATTCGGGAGTGATGGTGCCAAAGGTCTGCAAGTCGTTGTCGGTGAAGGGAATGTGCGAGAACTTGCGGATGGTAACTACAGGTCCGACCAGCGAGATCGGTGGAATGGTTACGTTTACGCGAGAGCCATCCGGGAGGCGGGCATCAACCATCGGGGAAGACTCGTCGACGCGCCGACCCAGGGGAGCGACGATGCGGTCGATGATTCTCAGCAGGTGTTCCTCGTTCTCGAACACACAACTGGTCTTTTCAATCTTGCCGGCGCGTTCGATGTAAATCTTGCGCGGCCCATTGATCATGATCTCGGTGATGGTATTGTCCTGCAGGAGTGGTTCGATAGGACCAAACCCGAGGATTTCCGCCAGCACCTGCTCCAGGAGCAGCATCCGCTCCGTGCGGCTCATGGCCGCATTCTCTTCCTCGACGACTTTGGGGAACATCGCCTCAATGGTGCGGCGGACAATGGTTGGGTTGCTGATGTCGAGCTGCGGATCCAGCCGTGCCAGCACTTTTTCGCGGATGCGCGCACTCAGCCTGGCATCGTCTCGGGCTCCGGTACTGTCTGGTCGCGTGTGGCCGATGGCTTGCCCCGGGGGGCGGCTCGCAAGGGTCATGGCACGACGCTCCAGTTCTCCAGGCCGCAATTGCACTTGCCAGCCAGGATAGTGACCGCCTGGTCATAGTGGCTGAGTGCGGACAGGTAATCACTTTGTGCTACCTTAAAGTCGCCCTGGCGGATGCTGTCCTCATACAGTTCCACGGGGATGGCCGTGGCGCTTCGGGTGATGATGTCCAATCCTGTCTTGATGAGCCCTGTGCCGGCGGCCAGATTGCCTGCCTTGGCGGCGGCTGTTCCCTGCTTGACAAAGGCGGCAAACAGCAGTCGCGCCGTATCTTGGCCACCATGAACACCAACAAGGGCCGCCGAGCGGTAATGGGCCTCGGCTGTTGCCCAGTCCCCAACACTCGCGGCGTTGTCGCCATCGCGCATCAACTGGACGAACTGGCGCTGGAACTCGTTCTCTGGCTCGACTGTTCCACCCGGGGTGATCTGCGTCGGGTGGGGCACGGGTTCAGATGGCTCCGGAGCCGGCGCAGGCGTGACGGCGGTAGGCAGCGGCGCAATGGAGGTTGGCAGCGGAGCAACCGGCGTCGGCGGGGGCGCAGGCGTGGACTCGGTCCCGTGCAGAAGGATGGCGGCACTTCCGCCGGCATAGTCGGGCTGCTTGTCCACCACATACTGCAGCAGCAGCACTGCCGCGGGTCTATTACCCAGGACAATCAGTCTCTGGGCCTCCAGGTACTTGTCAGCCAGAGATACCTGCAGCGACACCACCTCGTTCTGTGGCTGGAGCGAGAGAGCCTTCTGGAACAACGCCTTGGCTTCAACCAGGGCCTCCAGGCTGCCCTTGCTGCCCTCCACCAGCTCGATGGCTTGCTTGTAGTAACCGTCGAACAGGTGCGCGCTGACCGTTGCCTTCTCATAATCGACGCTCAGGTCGATCAAGTCCTCGTAGGCGCGGCACGCCTCAGCCCACTTGCCTGTCTTGTAGGCTGCCTCAGCCCGCGCAAAGGCTGCACTCAGCGTCGCCTGCTGCTGGACATAGAGCAGTTTGACCTGCGCGTCGCCATACCGCGGATCAACCGCAATCACTGATCGGAGAATCGTCTCAGCCCTGGCCCAGTCCTTAGCGATCACCGCTGCTTCGGCGCTGGCATAGTCGGCGTCGAGGGCCTTTCTTTGCTCGATCTGCTCGAGGGCCTGCGTCCAGGCCGTGTTGCCAGGATCGGCGGCGAGCAGTTCGTTAAAGGCCTCCTCAGCGTTGGCATAGTCGCGGTTGGCAAGGAGTTGGTAAGCACGTGTCACTTGCTGGGCCTTTTGTCGCTGCTCCTGTGTCTTGGTTTCGTCGGGACGAATCCACGTGTTGTAGGCGTAGCGGCCAGCGTAAGCAGCGCCCACCAGCAGTGCCAGGACGGCGAGCGCGAGGGCGATGTATTTCAGGCGCCCACCAAAGCGCACTCGCTTGGGTTTGGGCCGCGCCTCTTCCAGGGAGGCCTTGACGCGGGTTTCGTCCAGGAAGGCGCGGGCGGCAGCATGGTCAGGGCGCAGGCGCAGTACCTCTTCAAAGCTGGCCGCAGCCTGATCCCAGCGGCCATTCTGAAAATCGAGCAGACCTTGCTGGTACACCGTGTCGGCCTGCTGCTCCTGTGCTGTCGTATCGGGAACACTGTCAATGATTGGTTGTTCTTCCATGGCGGACCTCATTCTGTGCCGAGTCTGGCTACCTCAAGATGTCGGCAAAGCTACGAACCACGATGGGAATGGCCGGCCCGATGGAGACGGCCAAAAGTGCCGGAAAGATCATAAAGATGAGCGGAAACAGCATCTTGAGCGGTACCTTGCGGGCCTCTTCCTCTGCTCTCTGCCAGCGTTTGACGCGCATCTGCTCCGACTGGTTGTGAAGGACGCTGGCAATGCTCAGCCCGAACTGCTCGGCCTGCATCAGCACCGCGGTAAAGCTGCCCACTTCCTCGACATTGGTGCGCCAGGCCAGGTTCTGCAGGGCCTCGCGCCTGGTCAGCCCGATGCGCACCTCGGCCACGACTTTGCCGAACTCCATGGCGATGGCGTTCTTCCACTTCTCGCTGATTTTGAGCATGCCGGCGTCGAGGCCGGATCCGGCATCAACGCAGATGGTGAGCATGTCCAGGGCATCGGGCAGGCTGCGCCTGATTTCCCCCTTGCGTTTGCGGACGCGCGAGCCCAGCCAAAAGTCAGGCACAAGAAAGGCGATCCCGGCGCCAATGAGCGGGAAGGCGATCAAGCGGAGTGCGGCACCGCCGGCGATGGTCGCGAAATAGAATGTAGCCACTCCCACGACAAGCCCCAGCAGAAGCTTGACGCCGAGGAAATCCAACACGCCGAGGTTGAAGGGGTGCCCGGCCCTGACCAGGTCCGTTCGAATTCGCTCGATGTTGCGGGATGGAGCCAGACGGCCCGCGGCCTGCATCTGGTTGCGCAACCACGGCTTGAGCACGCGGTCGGCAAAGCTCTCTTCGAGTTCGGCGTCTTCGGTGGGATGAGGGCTTGCAGTCAGGCGTTCCAGTTGCTGTTTGGCAGTCTCGCTGTGGGTCAGCCGCCTCAGGCCGACCAGCAGCGAAACAACGCTCAGCATCGCCATAGCCGCAATAGACAGACCCAACGTCGTGGTGCTCATTGACACGCAGCTCCTAGAACTCGACCTTGCTTAGCTTGCCCATAACAAAGTAACCGGCTATCTCCAGGATCACGGCGGTGATCGGAATCAGAAGCGTCCAGCCGGGCGTGAAAAGAGCGCTAAGGTAGTCGGGACTGATGATGTGAATCATGACCGCAACAGCTGCCGGCAGAATGGTCAGGATGGTTCTTTGCAGGTTCTGTTGCGCCGTGAGCACGCGCAGCTGACCCTTGAGCCGAATACGTTCACGGATGGTGCCGCTGATCGTCTCCAGGATGATGGCCAGGTTGCCCCCGACTTCGTACTGGATGGCAATGGCGGTCACGACCAGGTCGAGGTCGTCGCTCTTGATGCGGCGGACCAGGTTCTGCAGCGCCTGAGTGGCCGACATGCCCAAGCCGATCTCTCTCACCACGCGCGCAAACTCTTCGCTGGCGGGGGGAGGCATCTGCTTGGCCACTGTGTCCATAGCGATAGTGATGCCATAGCCGCTGCGCAGCGAGCCGACCAGAAGCGTTAGAACGTCAGGCAACTGGTCCTGGAAAAGGAGGAGCCGTCTGGCTTCCCGATTGTGGAGATAGATGCGCGGCAGAAAGAGACCCAGAGCGCCGCCGAGCATGGCGAAAAGCAGTTGCCGCGTGAAGAGAAAGATCAAGAGGAATAGGCCAGCAGTGGTCGCCAGTTGGATAAGAACGAACTCGGGTACCGTGAGTGGCAGGTTGGCCCGGGCCAGGTCAGTGGCTATCGAGGCGGCAAAGCTGCGCCCCGAGACGAGCCGGGCCACGCCTTGCACCAGCGGTTCAAACCAACGGCCCTTGCGCTTGTCCTCGGTAATCGCAAGAGGCTGTGCGTCCTGCAGGAGGTCCTCGAGGCGTGAGGCAACGGTGTCCTGTCGCTCGATGAGCCGGCCAAGGCCGACGAACATCAGGAGGACCGCCGCAACTATGCCAAGTGCGCTGAGGGCTACAAGCACACCCACCGTCAACCTCCCCAGACGGGCAGACGTGTCCACCCGGCGAGCTGCTGCCCAAAGAGCATCGTGCTCAGGCAGCCGGCCACCAGGTAAGGCGCGTAGGGAATGTACTGCTTGGGTCCGCGGATGCGCGTGACGAGCAGCACGGCAGCAGCCAGACCGCCAAGCAGGATTCCCAGCAGCAACGCCTGAAATACTGCCGGAAAGCCATTGATCGTCCCGATCAGAATCGCCAGCTTGACATCACCGGGTCCGAGTGCGCCGCGCCCCGCGGCAGCGAGCAGTATGAACAGAGCCCCGGCCACGAGAGCGCCAGTCAATGCCGAACGCGGGCCGGGCAGCACACGGAGAATGCTGAACAACAGAGACAGCACTATGCCGGTGGCTACCAGTACGTTGGGGACCAGGCGGTGTTCGAGGTCGATTGCGCCGATCAGTAGCAGCAGCTCGCTCAGCATGAACCGGGCCCAGAAAGTGGGGTCCCACGAGTGAACCCGGTACAGGTACACGGCAAAGGCAACTGAACCCGCGAGCAACAACAGGGTTCGCCAGAACGGACGGGGGCGAGAAGAGACCACCGAAACATCGTCGCCATCTTTGTCGGCAATGCGGGCCGGCAGCCAGTCCGCGACCCAGTTGGTGAGCCAGGCACCGGCGAGACCCAGGAGCAGCGCAGCCCACATGTGGCTAGCTCCCAGCCTGACCACGCCCCAGGAGTGCGCTGGCCATGGCCGGGGCGGGGCGCTTTTTGGAAGCTCTGTTGAGAACCAGATCCGCAAGCTGAACGACGCTCTGAGCAACGGCGCTCTTGGGGTGGCTAATGACTACAGGAATGCCGCGGTTGACGGAATAGGTCATCAGGGGCTCGTCATTGGGTATGGTCACATCGACACTCGTCTGGAGGGCCGCCTCGACATCGCGGAGCTGCAGTCCGCCCTTGGTAGGGTAACGATTCAGCACGACCAGAGGCTTGGTGTCGCGCATCCAGGAGGCAGCCGACTGAAGGAACAGGTGGGCATTGCGCAGCGAGGTCATCTCCGGGGTAAGGATGAGAACGGTCTCGGACAGTTGTAGTATTGCCATCGTACTGGCATCCATGGAAGTGGCGGTGTCAAGGACGAGAAAGTCACACGCTTCCTGCAGCCAGCCGATGATGCGTTGCCATTGTTCTGGCGCCACATGTGAAACGTCCTGTGCCCACGGATAGGAGGCTAGCACACGGATGTCGGATGAATGAGCTGTAAGCACCGACCCGAGAAGCTCCACATCGAGTTGGTCCAGCCGAGGCAGCAGGTCGCCCACGGTATGCTGCGGGGCCAGGTTGAGCATTACGGCGAGAGTCCCGCCCAGCGTCGAAGAGTCGACAACGGTTACTCTCCTGGCGCTCTTGGAGCGAAGGGCAACCGCCAGGTTGACCGCCAGAGCGGTAGTCCCCACTCCGCCCTTGGCACCCCACAGGGCCACAATGTGCGCCAGAGTCTTTTCCTCGCTGCGCAACGCTGCCTTCACCCGGGCTACCAGTTCTGCCGGAGCCACGGGCTTGATGATAAAGTCGTCGGCTCCAGCCTTAAAGCCGGCTACCTTATCGGTCACATCAGTGCGGCTGGAGTAGAGCAGGATCGGAGTCTTGGCCGTCGACGGCACTGCTCTGAGCGTGCGACAAACCTCATAGCCATCCACGTCGGGCAGGTCAGTGTCCAACAGGACTAGTTTGGGGCGATTGAGTTCCGCCAGTACCACTCCGGCCTGGCCGGTAATGGCGGTGAGGACCTCCAGGCCCTCGGCGCGGAGAACGCGCTGGATGTTCTCAGCGACGTCGACGTCGTGATCGATAACGAGAATGGTCGTTGACACTGACTGCCCCTTATGGTTCGACTGGAATGCGGATGCGGTACCGGTCGATGACATAGTTGATGTTCACCGACTGTGTGTCGGAGATCTCGGTGGCCTCCGGCGCCCGCAGCACGATGTCGACGCCGCCGCCGATGTCCTTGAGGTGCTTGAGAATCAGAGCATCCTGGGGATCGAGGGCAAAGACGATGGCCAATGGCCCCACACTGTGACTTCCAACTCGAGCGGACGCTTCCACGCCCAGATCAGAGGAATGGATCACCGCCGCAATCTCGAGATTCTGCAAAGCGTTGAAGGTAACCGTTCCTCCGCGGCCCTCACCCTGCGTCTCCACGTTGATGGAGAACAGCAAGTCGACGTGGTCGCCTGGCTGGAGCATGTCGACCTCGCTCATCAAGTCGCCGGCGGGGAAAGCCATGGCGACCTTGGTCTTGTCCATCAAGAAGGCTACGTGCTCGCCTTTCATCGTCGGCGAGACGATGTTGGTAGTCAGGATCATCTCGTCGGGGGCCAGCGGCACCATGGTCAACAGCCCCACCACCTGATCCAGGCGGCGCGCGGCGCTTTCGGGAACAATGTCGGCCGGTGCCTTGCGCAGCTCTACATCAGCGGCCTGGATGAGGCCGCGGACACCCAGGGCGCGGGTCGAAACCACAACATCTACGGTCGGCGCCTCGGGTCTGACGGGCTTGACCAGCAGTGCCCTTTGGATCGCGACATAGGCCAGCAAGCCAGCCAGGAGCGCGATGACAGCTCCCGCTGCTATCCAGATGCATCCAGATCTTTTTCTCATCTAGGGCCATCTCCTCCGGCCTCGATGGCGCCCGACCGGACTGGTGGGCCCGGTCAGTTGCTCGGCAGCAGCCGTGCTCGGCGCCTGTTGGCCTGCCGGTTACGAGTCCTGCGCATCATACACGAATTTGCGGAATTGAGCCTATCTGTACTTGCTGGATCTCGCCCGCTCCGCCGCTGTCACCGCTCGGCCGCGGCTGCGCGCGGGGCAAATTCAACCCGCATAGGGCCAGCCACTGGCCTTGGCCGTCATGCAGCCCCTGCGCGGGACACATGCGCTGTCGTCATTCCAGATGACGTGAGGGGTATTGAATAGATACGGGAAGTCAACAGTGGCACTTGCCGTGAGACTGGCTCGCCGGCCGGGCGAAAGCAGCAACAGCGATGCCCTCAATGGCCGGAACCGGCAAGCTCAAGTGGAAGGCCAACCCACAGGCCATCAGCGAGCTGCTGCCTGTCCGGGGTTTTCGGTGCACTTTGCGACACCAAGTTCGCCGGGTGATTCGGTGGGTCAATTGCCCCCCAGCAGGTAGACCTGGCAGCCGTCCCAGGAAGCGACCAGCGGCAAGCGAATGGAGGCTAAATCGGCAGTGAACTCGGCTGGCAGGCCCTGTGGGCGGTCGCCCCAGACAATGAGCAGCTCGGCGCGAAAGCGTCGAGCTGCCGTTTGGGCGGTGGCCAGACCGCCAAAGGGGATGGCCACCGTCCGACGCTCGGCAAACAGCG
>Ga0116142_10002118_pt1 | contig 22215 bp, 23 predicted proteins | sample AD_UKC033_MetaG_FD_89785 | JGI IMG/M metagenome (GOLD analysis project Ga0116142, IMG submission 89785) | Active sludge microbial communities of municipal wastewater-treating anaerobic digesters from USA - AD_UKC033_MetaG | ecosystem: Engineered > Bioreactor > Anaerobic > Digestate | place: USA... | reverse complement strand
GCGATATGGTGAATATTCTAAAGCCGGAGAATTTGTTTATGATCATCCATTTTTATGGGGTTCGAAGCGCAATGGACCTGACTTGCATCGGATTGGAGGTAAGTACCCCGATTCATGGCACTACAATCATATGGATGATCCTACCAGCATGAGTCCGGGTTCACTAATGCCTGCTTATCCCTGGTTATTGGATGACGATTTAGATACATCTGATACAGGTGCCAAAATAAGAGCGATGATGAAAATGGGAGTTCCTTATCCTGCAGGTTTTGATCAGGTAGCCAATGTTCATTTAAGCAATCAATCGAAACAGATTCAAATGAATTTATCTAAAGAAGGAATTGAAACAGATGCGAATAAAGAGATCATTGCGATGATTGCCTATTTGCAGCGATTAGGAATTGATATTAAAGGACAGAACAAAGTTGATTTCACAACCAAATAAAGCGCAATTACAATGAAATTCAGAAATTATTTAGAAAGCATAACCGGAATTGAGATTTATCCATTGATTTCACTTTTACTCTTTACCATATTTTTTGCCCTCTTGTGTTTGTATTTATGGAAGAAAGATAAAACGTGGGTAACTAAAATGAAAAATATTCCACTAGAACAATAATGCATATGAAAAATAGTAAATCCCTTAAATTATTTTTTACATCAGCGCTTCTTTTGATGGCTTCACAGGTTAGTTTAGCGCAATCAACAACTGAGAATATTACCGATACATATTTTGTAAACCCTGTTTTTCTATTGTTACTTTCTATTAATTTATTGTTGGCGCTTGTGATATTTTCATTGAGCGGATCATTAAGGAAAATGAGTAATAAGATTGGAAATTCAAACACATTCAAGTCGGTTTTCGTAATCTTCTCAATTCTCTTTTTAATATGTGATTCAGAACTGACTTATGCACAAGAATTGTCAAACACAGTTAAAATGTGGTCTTATGGTGGGTTGGATGCCGTTACTTTCTATGCATTGGTATGCTTGATGTTTATTCAATTGGGCATCATTTTCATATTGCTAAAATCGGGACGAAGAATATTGATTGGCTTGGGCGTAATAGAAAAAAGAAAATACAAAATACTTCAAAAAGAATCAGCCTGGAGTGGAATATCAAATAAACTTACCGATGCAGTTCCTATTGATAAGGAATCGGAAATTATTTTCAGTCATGAGTATGATGGCATCAGAGAGTTGGATAATAGTTTACCACCCTGGTGGTTGTATATGTTTTATGTTACTATTTTAACTGCATTCATCTATGTATTTCATTATCATATATTGGGTACAGGAAAATTATCGATAGATGAATATAAGGAGCAACTCGAAACGGCTGCCATATTAAAGCAAGAATATTTGGAAAGAAATAAAGCAGCAGTAGATGAAAACAATGTTATTGAAATTGAATCTTCTGATTTGTTGACGCTAGGAAAAGAAAAATATATAAGCCTTTGTGCTGCTTGCCATGGCAATAGCGGAGAAGGCGGTGTAGGACCAAACCTGACCGATGAATATTGGTTGCATGGTGGTGATATTAAATCGGTATTTAAAATAATAAAATATGGAGTGCCTGCTAAAGGAATGATATCCTGGCAATCGCAGTTGAAGCCGGATGAAATGCAAAATGTGGCGAGTTATATTTTGACTTTGCAAGGAAGTAATCCTGAGAATGCTAAAGAACCACAAGGCGAATTATTTAAGAAAGAAATGACTTCTGAAGCAGTAAGCGACAGCACCTTATTGGTTGTTTCAACCGATTCGATACAATAAATGAATGATCTCGAAAAACATCCAGACACCTTTCGTGATAAAGTATCCACCATTGATAAGGAAGGTAAAAGGGTTTGGCTGTATCCGCACAAACCCGCTGGTTTGTTGTATAAATACCGTAGCTATGTAAGCTATTTTCTATTGCTCCTGCTTTTTGGTTTACCTTATGTAAAGGTGGAAGGAGACCCACTATTTTTATTCAACATAATTGAAAGAAAATTTATTCTATTCGGATTGGTTTTTTGGCCTCAAGACTTTTTTCTTTTCGGATTGGCCATGCTTTGCTTTATGGTATTTATCGTACTGTTTACTGCTGTATTTGGTCGTTTGTGGTGTGGGTGGGCTTGTCCTCAAACGATTTTTATGGAAATGGTTTTCAGAAAAATCGAATATTGGTTTGAAGGGAATTCCACTCAACAAAAAAAACTATCTCATCAAGATTGGAACAGGGAGAAGATATTAAAAAGAGGAGGAAAGTATATCGTCTTTTTTTTGATCTCTTTTTTTATTGCCAATACTTTTCTGGCGTACATTATCGGATCTGATGAATTATTCAAAATAATTTCTGAACCAATTGACCAACATATAGGAGGTTTTATCTCCATATTGGTATTTACCGCTGTTTTCTTCTTTGTGTTTAGTTATCTGAGAGAGCAAGTGTGCATTGTCGTTTGTCCTTATGGTCGATTGCAAGGAGTGTTGCTCGATCAGCGCAGCATTATTGTAACCTACGATCAGGTGCGTGGTGAGCCTCGTGAAAAATTTAAAAAAGTAGGTCGAGATGCCGGTGATTGCATCGACTGTCATCATTGTGTTGATGTTTGCCCTACCGGAATTGATATACGAAATGGTACTCAATTGGAATGTATAAACTGTACAGCATGTATTGATGCGTGCAATCATATGATGGAGAAGGTGGGTTTTGACAAAGGATTGATTCGATACGATTCTGAGTTAGGTGTTCGCACTGGAGAGAAATTGAAAATTACTCCTCGCATAATTGGTTATGCTGCTGTATTGTTGGTCTTATTGTCCGGTCTTTCTTTTGGACTGGCGAGCCGAAGCGATATTGAACTTACATTACTACGTACACCCGGTATGGTTTATCAAAAGTTAGATAATGGAAGGATAAGTAATTTGTATAATTATAAAATCGTGAATAAAACCAGAAATGATATGTCTTATACAATTGAAGTAGAGGGAGCAGAAGGCAACATACAATACATTGGTGAAAGTGAGAAGCTAATCAAAGGTCAATCGATAAGTGAAGGTGAGTTATTTTTTATTGTTGAAGCCGATCATATTACAGCACGCAAAACAGAGCTGAAATTTAAGTTGATGTCAGATGGAAAGTTGGTAGATGAAATGAGCACTAAATTTATAGCACCATCAAAAAGGAAATAATATGAAATGGAATTGGGGTCATAATGTTACCGTCTTGTATCTATCTTTTGTTGTACTCATTTTAGTGATGGTTTATAAGAGTATGCAACATGATATAGAATTAGTAAGTGAAGATTACTATGCGCAAGAATTAAAATATCAACAAATAATAGAGCAAAAAAACAATGTGAAAGAGCTCGATAGCCCAGTGATCATACAAGTATTAAATAAGACTCAAATTCAAATAAAGATTCCTACCTGTATAAATAAACATTTAGCGAATATCCAATTGGATATGCAAAGACCTTCGAATGAACATTTGGACGTTTCATTTGATTTAACGCTCGATAGTGATGGAATGGCTATAGCTGAACATCCATTCAAGATCGGTTTGTATAACGCAGTACTTACATGGACAATGAATGATAAAAAATATTTGAAACAATCGCAGTGTATTTTTAGATGAATGGATTGTATTTCATATCGGCATTCAGCATAGGTATTCTTGGTAGCTTGCATTGCGTGGGAATGTGTGGCCCTTTAGCTTTGTGGGTGAGTTCTTCTACGTCCAATAAGTTTAAGTGGATCACGTATCATATTGGGAGAACAATTTCTTACATGAGCTTAGGATTATTAACAGGACTGTTAGGCGAATCATTTCGGTTTGGGGGAATGCAACAAATCTTGAGTATTATTTCAGGGCTAATCTTATTTTTAATGGCACTTTATTTATTCTTTGGAAGTGGAAAAATTGATATGTACATTCGGATTCACTTTTTAGATCGATGGTTCCATAAAATCAAAAATGCATTGTCATCCATCATAAGTTCAAATAGAAAAGATAGTTCATTGACGTTTGGTCTTATCAACGGATTCCTCCCTTGCGGATTGGTTTATGCTGCACTTGCCGCATCAATTGCCGGTTATTCAATTGCAGAAAACTTGACGTTCATGTTTATTTTTGGAATAGGCACAGTACCACTTTTGTTGTTACTCCAAATCAGTTCTTTGAAAATTAGTAAACACGTAAGCCATATCCTATTTAAAGCTACTCCATATTTTTTGGGAGTCATTTCAATACTGTTGATTTTGAGAGGATTGAATCTTGGAATTCCTTTCTTAAGTCCGGTTCTACAAGAGGCGGGAATGGATTGCTGCACTCAGTGATTCGAAAATATTTTACGTTATTTGTGCATTACTACAATATGCGAAAGCTTCTAATTTTTCTTTTACTTATAATGTTCGGTTCGAATGTCAATGCACAATTTATACCAGCAGATGCACCTATAGGAAAATGGTATTCAAAACTATCCAACGAAAGTATTTTTTCGAGTGGAAGTTTAAAGATTAAAGATGTTAATGTGGATTCAGAAATTCGATATTCTGCATTCTTTCATGGCGGAGTTGAAATGCATTATAATTTTTTCAAAGTATTAGGCATGAACACTGGCTTGATGGTTCGAAATGTTGGATTCATTAATAATCTCAACGACAGCATAAAACTCAAACAAAGATCTTACGCCTTAGGCATACCACTGTTTCTGAATATCAGGATCAAAAATGGCCTTTCCTATATTTCCTTTGGTCCCGAATTGGAATGTATGTTTGCTTATAAGCAAAAAGTCATACACGATGATGAAAAACTGATATACCATGAGTGGTTCAGCAACAAGGTGCAGTTGTTCAACCCATCATTGAATTTTTCCGTTCATATGAGAGACCTTTTTGTTCGAGTAAAGTATTATACCCGAGATTTTCTTGATCACGATCATCAAAGTATTAAAGTAAATGGTCAGAGGTTTTTATTACCAGTTACAGAAAGTAAACTATTCTATATAAGTATTGGTCGATCAATGGGTCCTTTTAACAGAAAAATAAGACATAGCGATGCGGTGGAAAGTAGTTATTAAAAGTTGTACGATAGTATTTGTGCTTTTTGTTTTGGGCGCTTGTTCTACTAACAATGAAGAATACATCGTAAAATCCGGAAGCATTACTGAATCGGTTTTTGCCTCCGGTAATATTATGGCTGGAAATGAGTACAAGGTATTTGCATCCGGTAATGGTAGGTTGCTTCGAATAGTAAAGAAAGTAGGAGAAAGCGTTCGGAAGGGAGATACTATTTTAGTCATGGATGCCGATCGTTTGGATGCGATGCGTAGTTCAACTATAGATGCATATCAGTTGGCAGAAAGTAATGCTGATGAAAATGGACCGGTTTTAGGTGAATTAAATGCTCGATTAAACGCTGCCTTGACAAAATACAAGCACGATTCTATTCAGTTTGCACGTTACACCAATCTTTTTAAAGAAAATGCATGCAGTAAATTAGATCTAGATCGGGCACAATTAGCATTTAATATTTCAAAGGATGAATGGATTGCAGCCAATAATCGATTGAAGCAAACCAGAGCATCATTGCGTACTTCACTTCAATCGGCATCGAATCAAGTGAAACTCAGCAATAAAGATGCAGAGGAGTACTATGTAATTAGCAAAATAGATGGCCGGGTTTTAAATTTATTTTATGATCAGGGAGAAATGATAGTTCGATCTACACCTGTTGCCATCATTGGAAATGATCAATCATACAGTATACAACTAATCGTGGATGAATTGGATATGGCTAAAATAGAGGCAGGACAAAAAGCATTTATTCGAATGAATGCTTATCCCGAAAAAGTTTTAGATGCTGAAATAGTTTCGATTTTTCCTTTCATTGATAATCGCATACAATCCTTTAGAGCAGATGCTGTGTTTACATCCGAAATACCAGTGCTTATGAGTGGAATGGCGTTGGAGGCTAATATATTATGCCAAAGCAAGGAAAATGTTATAATGGTTCCTTTGAAATATTTGGTTGGTAAAGATTCTGTTCTGTTGAGTTCAAACCAAAGGGTTAAAGTTGAAACAGGTTTGAGAACACTGGATAATGTTGAAATCATTTCAGGTCTTCAAACTGGCGATCGTATCTTACTTCCTGAACGATGAACCTTGCTTTTCATATTGCCAAAACTCATTTACTGACTCGAAAAAAGCAAACCTTGATCGCCATGCTAGGGGTTACTTTCGGTATAGGTATGTTTATTTCGTTAGTGAGTTTAATGACGGGTTTAAACAAATTTAGTGAAGACATCAGCATGTCTAGTTCACCGCATATCAGAATGTATAAAGAGTTAAAAGCCGGAGAAAAGCAAGTGATTGATGAAGTCTTCAAAAATCAAATCAATATTGTTCATCATGTTAAACCAAAAGATGAGGTGCTTCGGATTAGAAATGCCGCAGAAATTACTGAGCAATTAAATAAAGATGATCGTGTAGCGGCTGTTTCTCCTTTAGTCGTTTCCCAAGTATTTTTTAACTACGGCCCTATTCAATTGCAAGGGTTGGTATCGGGTGTTAATATTTTTGAAGAAGATAAATTGTTTGATATATCGGCAAAGATTAAAAGTGGAAGTTTAGAGGATCTTTCAATCCACAAAGATGGAATACTGTTAGGTACAGGATTGGCCAAGAAATTGAGCGCAGCGGTTGGAGATCGAGTTCAGATAACGACTCCCAAAGGGGATGTATTATCGCTTAAAGTAGTGGGAACCTTTCAGATGGGAATTGGAACCATTGATAATGTAAGAAGCTATGCTAACATCAATACAGTTCAAAATATTTTGCAGGTGAGTCATTCCTTTATTACCGACATCAATATTCGATTGAAAGACATCAATAAAGCTGCTTCCATTGCAAAAGAGTATGCGGCAGTGTATGGCAACACATGCGAAGACTGGGAAACCGCCAATGCTACATTTCAAACCGGTAATACAGTGCGAAACATTATTACCTATGCGGTATCTATTACATTGCTAATTGTTGCCGGTTTTGGAATTTATAACATTTTAACCATGTCCATTTACAATAAAATGAAAGACATAGCCATTCTTAAAGCGATTGGTTTTAATGCGACTGATATCCGTAATGTATTCTTGTTGCAATCCATCATTATAGGTTTTTTTGGTAGTATTGCCGGATTACTTCTTGGATTTATTCTTTCCAGTTTGATTGCACAAGCTCCATTCGATGCAGGTGAGTTTTTTTCTATTACACACTTTCCGGTAAACTTTGATCCATTATACTATATCATTGGGATTGTTTTTGGAATTGCAACCACTTCATTAGCGGGTTTAATGCCATCCTTTAAAGCAGGCAAAATGGATCCGGTTGAAATAATTAGAGGTCAATAGATGGATATTTTAATAGCCGAAAACATTACAAAGTACTTTTACGATCCGGTAAAATTTAAAGTGCTAGATGATATTTCCTTTAAGGTTAAACAAGGCGAGTTCATGGCATTGGTTGGAAAATCAGGATGTGGGAAATCGACACTTTTGTATGTGCTATCTACTTTAGATACCGATTACAGCGGAAATTTAAAAATAGCTAATAACGATTTATATCAATGGACCCAAAGTGAATTGTCAGCTTTTCGAAACCAAAACATCGGCTTCGTTTTTCAGTTTCATTATTTACTACCTGAATTCAGCTGTCTTGAAAATGTGATGATTCCTGCTTTGAAATTGGCGCGAAAAAGTAAAAATGAAATAGAACATGATGCGATGAATAAGCTAAAAATATTGGGGATTGATGATCAAGCACTTAAACCCGCACACAAACTATCGGGTGGGCAACAGCAACGAGTTGCTATTGCACGCGCATTGATTAATGAGCCATCTATCATTATGTGTGATGAACCCACAGGCAATTTGGATACCTATAATACCGATCTTGTTTTTGATATTTTTAAAATGCTAACACACGAATTAAAACAAAGCATTATTGCCGTTACACATGATAATGACTTTTCAGCGCGCTGTGACCGTATTGTAGAAATGGCGGATGGAAAAATAATTTCATAATGAAGTATTCAAAAATTGTTCTAATCCATAATTCTTTTAGTGGTCAGCAGAGTAAGCGATTGTCAAAAGAAGCGTTACTGAATTTGTTTTCAAAGGAATGGCAGGATAGAATCATTTATCGATCAACGGAAAAGAGTGATACGTACTTGACATACGTAGAACTCATTAAAAAGGCTCAACCCGAATTAGTCATTGCAGCCGGAGGAGACGGCACCCTTAATCCGGTGGCTAAAGCTTGCAGCGAATTGAATATGCTTATGGGAATTATTCCATTCGGTTCCGGTAATGGTCTTGCACGTTATTTAGGCTTTTCAATGAATGCAGCTCTTGCGGTTAAGGAGTTGATGATGTCGAGTGAAGTTGAAATTGATACTGCTACGGTGAACGATGCGTTTTTCGTTTGTGCTTGCGGAATTGGCTTTGATGGATTGATTGCACATAAGTTTGCCTCCAATAAGAAGCGTGGATTTTTATCTTATATCAAAGAAGGAATTATACCACTATTCACTTATTCCAATGCAAACTACATCATTACATTTGATGGAAAAGAACTCAAGCGAAAGGCCTTTTTGGTTTGTGTAGCCAATATCAACCAGTATGGCAATGACGCCTTTATTGCGCCTGATGCCAATGCCAGTGATGAGCAACTGAATATTGTAATTGTTCGCTCATTTTCATTATTGAATGGACTATTTGCTTTCCGAAGATTGTTTAACAAAACAATTTATCAATGGAATGCTATTGAACATTATAAAACCAATCGAGTGGAAATAAATTGTGACACAAAACAGTGTTATCATTTTGATGGTGAGCCGGCTTGTCATGAGCGTACATTTATCATACAAACAGGCGGTAATAAGTTGAGGATATTAAGAGCGACTAAATAATCTCCAATGCATTTTGTTTGATCCATCCCGTGGTTCCGTTGGATAGCTTTATTTTGTACCATCCGGTCAAATCATCTAATAGTTCAGCCTTGGTTCCTTCGTGTAGCATAAATAAGGAAGTGCTTTTCTCATCCGGACTGCTGTACACATAAGTGCTTAATACATTTACAATGGCATGAGATTTTGCATCAAGTTTCTTTTGAAGTAACTGAGAACAGGTGAGGGTGATCAATGAGGTGAAACCCAATATCAGCAATAGAACAAAGGCCGGTTTGCGAAGGGATATGTTTGATGCCAAAATAAATACAGATCCACAAATTAATGCCAACCATATTAAGGCAATGCTAAGATTCATCCATTGTCCGGGATTCAACGAATACAAAAAAGAATTGAACCAACGCACATAAAATACTTGAGGAGTACTTTCTATCCGGTCGGTAGTTTGATTGTTTACAAAATTTAAATTGGCTATAGCATCTTGGTGATTCGGATTCAAACGCAATACGCGTTCGTATTGAACAATTGCCTGTGCAAAATGTCCCGACTTGTAATAAGCATTGCCTAAGTTGTAAAGCAACACTTCATTTGGGCCGTCCTTGCTCAACAGACTTTCAAATAATTCACATGACTTGTCGTATTCTTTACTGTTGTATGCTTTAATGGCAGTATCAAACAGTGGGTTTGAAGCGTAAGTGGATACTGCTTGCGTACCAATCAAAACCAAAATGAAAATGAGTTGTTGCATTTTCTTCATTGCGTTCTTAATTCTTGTTCTGTTTGTATGATGGCTTCAGAAGCCAAACTGTAGATCTCTTTACGTTTTTCATCTGTGTCGGAAAACATTCCATACTGAACCATTTCACATTGCTTTATTACATTCATATAATTAGCAATCAATGCTTCACTTGCTCCGCTGCTTTGCAACATATTTTCAGCCGTATCTCTCGATAAATCCGCTTGATTTAATTTAAAGCGATTAGCAATAAAGCCGTACATCGCTTTTAAAGTTTCCTCATAAAATCGCTTCGTGTTTTTGTCGTCAACAACTGCTGCCACATGACGTAAATTTTGCTTCGCTATTTTAACCGCTTGTCGGCTTTTAAAATGAGTCATGTTGGCTCGATCTTTCAAATGCTTTCTTCTCAACAATATTAATGATGCTAAAAGAAAGTAGGGGAGTGCATACATAAAATAGGAAAATCCTCCAATCTTGCTTTGTTGTCCGGGAGTATAATTGGTTTTTAGGTATTGAATGTCTTTGCCCAATTCTTTAAAGTCGGATTTGGTAGTTTGAGTAACAGCTGAAACGCTGCCATCTCCTTTTTCAACATGCAGTATGAAAGGACCTTTAGTCGATGAAAAATATTTCTGTTGGCTTGGATCGAAATATGAAAAACTCAACTCAGGTATTTTGTACTCACCTTCAATACGGGGAATAATCAAATACTCGTATTCAATACTACCGCTTACTCCACTGGCAGTGCTGCTCAGTCGATCGCTAACTTTAGGATCATATACTTCAAAGTCGCTGCTTAATTCGGGTTTGGGAGGGTCAATAAGTTTTAAATTTCCTTTTCCGCTAAATTTTAGTTTGAGGGTAAGGGCATCGTTAGCTTTCAGTCGATCTTTATCTACCGTAGCATCAAAAGTTATAGTGCCAACTGTGCCACTAAAATTATCGGGTTTTGGTTCCGGTAGTGTCTTTACATTAATTTTTAGTGTGTTACTTTCAATAGCAACTTTTATATCTCTTGCATTTCCAAAACCAAAAAATGGATCGTTAAAGAATGGATCATTGAAAACACTAAACGGATCATTCGGATTTCTGTTCGACCGTGTTTTTACGCGTGCTATACACTCACCGGTCATTTTTTCAATGTTCAATGAACCGCTTTGTTGAGGAAACAACACCATCTTCTTGATTTCGCCAACTTTATAGTTTACCCCATCTATAACTTCATTACTCAATTGCAATTGATCGGGTAGTTTCACATCCTGCGAATAAAAACCATTCATCGATGGCATATTGTTTATGGCATAGTTCAGTATGTCCACATTGGTATAGAGTTTATAAGTAAGGGTAATTCCCTCACCTTGATAAACACTGCTTTTATTTACAATCGCTTTTATAAAAACACTGGCGCCACCTTGTACACTTTGATTGTCTTGTGATCCTGAATTTTGTTTACCCGAAGCTTTTGCTTTAGTCACATTGATGGATACCGGATTACTGCTTAGACGATTGTTGCCAACGGTAATTTGTGCCGGAGCAATTTCAAATTTCCCTTCTTGTTTGGGTTGTAGTATGTATGAAAGGCTAACACTTTGACTCATTTGACCATTTACAAATTGCATGCTGGTACTTTGGTTGGGCCCCGACAATACATGAAATGAATTGAGTGGAGGAGCCGAGAACTGACTTGCATTGGTGTTGATCGTAAACGTCAATTGAAATTGTTCGTTCAACGCCACATTCGCCTTGTTTACAGATGCAGTAAACTTGGCATCTTGAGATACGGCATTGCTAACTAAACCCAGTAGGAAAACGATATGTAATATGATTTTCTTAGTCATCTTACCAGTCTTTTTCAGGGCGAGTGATTTTTCCTTCCTTCAATTTCATTTTATCCTGCAACTCTTTTTCTTCGTTTTTTAATGCTTGCAATATACGCTCTGCATCTTCCTTTGAAATCTTTTGTTGTTTTTGTTGTGCCTCCTGTTGTTTTTGCTCTTCCTTTTTATTCTCTTCGTTTTGTTGCTGTTGTTGCTTCTGCTGCTGTTGTTGTTCTTTTTTGTCTTTATCCTTATTGTCCTGCTGCTGTTGCTGTTGTTGAGCCAGTTTTGTCATGGCATACGACAAGTTGTATCGAGCATCTTCATCGTCAGGATCATTGCGCAAGGCTTTCTTGTAAGCTTCAATACTCTCTTCGTACTTTTCATTTTTAAACAATGAGTTGCCAATATTATAGTATCGTTTCGACAAAGCTTCTTTATCATTCATCACCGAGTTCTGATCAGAGTATTGTTGAATGGCTTCATCGTATTTCCCCTGTTTGTATAAAGCGTTGCCCAAATTAAATTTCGAAAGATCATATTGCTGATTCTTTTCCAAAGACTTTCTGTACTTCAATTCGGCTTCCGGAAACTTGCTGTTCTTATACTCTGAGTTTCCTTCTCGTGCATAGCTTCTTTCATTTTGTGCAATGCATAAATGGAGGCACACAAAAGTGAAAAGAAAAACAATACTGATAAATTTACTCATGGCTAAAAGGATTTAATTTTCTCAACCATTTACTTTTTCGGTTGGTAATAAATATTTCCAAAACCAAAATTACAAAGGATAACATTAAAAAGATCTGAAATTGATCGGCATAACTGGTAAACATGTTGGACTCAAATTCGTTTTGTTCCATATTCTCCACTTCTTGCAAAATCAATTCCAATCCATCATCATTGTTGCTGGCTTTTATGTATTTCCCTTTTCCGTTTTGCGCAATGGTATAAAGCGATTCATCGCTTAGTTTTGAGATAACGGTTTGGCCGCTGTGGTCTTGCTTATAACTCACAATACGACCATTGGACATCACAGGAATAGGAGCACCTTCTTCGGTTCCCATGCCAATGGTATGTACAAAAATTCCTTTCTCCCGTGCTTCCAATGCAGTTTGCGCCCCATTTCCTTCGTGATCTTCTCCATCGGTAATGATCACTATCGCATTGTGTTTAAACGTGCTGTCGCCAAACGATTGCATGGAGAGTTCTATCGCATCGCCAATATCGGTTCCTTGAGTGGGAACTATATCGGTAGTGATAGTAGATAAAAATAATTTGGCCGCCCCATAGTCGCTCGTTATTGGCAACTGTACATAAGCTTTACCGGCAAAAACAATTAGCCCAATTCGATCGCCTTGTAATTGATCAATCAATCGTGAAATAGCTCTCTTAGATTTCTCCAATCGATTGGGTTTGAAATCTTGCGCCAGCATGCTTTGTGAAACATCCAAACAGATAACTAAATCAATTCCTTTGCGTTTCACCTTTTCCATTTTGGTTCCAATCTGAGGATTGACTATACCGATAATCAACAGTAGGGTAGCAATCATCAATAAAATAAACCGGAAAGTTGCTTTGTGGCGTGATGCATCACCTAATAAATGCGGCAACAAAGCTTTTTCACTATAAAGCGATAGTTTTTTCTTCTTCCAGTTTCGAAGCCAAAGGAAGATGAGGACCATCACAGGAATGATGAACAACAAGTACAAATATTCGCTATGTGCCAATCGCATCATACTTAGGGCAATGATTTAAAATACAGGTAACGCAATATCAATTCAAAAACAAAAACTCCTAAGGCCAATAAAGCCAATGGAAAATATTCTTCAGTATAACGTCTGAATTCGGTTACGCTGATTTTCGTTTTTTCCATTTGATCAATCTCTGCATAAATGTCTTGCAGTTTTTTATTATTGGTTGCTCTGAAATATTTCCCGTCCGTTATTTTAGAAATTTCTTTTAAGGTAGCTTCGTCTATTTGTACTTCTACATTTTGATATTGAATACCGAAAGGAGTTTTGAAAGGGTAGGGCGCCATGCCAATACTACCCACACCGATGGTATATACGCGTATTCCAAAGGTGCGAGCTATTTCTCCGGCTGTTAAGGGTGGCACCGAGCCCGAATTGTTGACTCCATCGGTGAGTAAAATAATGACTTTACTTTTTAGTTCACTGTCTTTCAAACGACTTACGGCAGTGGCCAATCCATCGCCAAGTGCGGTACCATCTGTGAGCATACCACTTTTTATATTGCCCATCAGATTTTGCAATACCGAATGATCGGAGGTTATAGGACATTGTGTAAAAGCTTCACCACCAAAGATGACTAAGCCGATCATATCATTTTTCCGATCGGCCAAAAAATCAAGTGCCACTTTTTTTGCAGCCTCAATTCGATTAGGCTTCAAGTCTTCAGCCAACATCGATCCACTTATATCCATAGCCAATACCAAACCAATGCCTTCGGTTTTTACTTCCTGTCCAGAGCTGCTCGACTGTGGTCGGGCAATAGCAAGGATTAACAACGCTATACTGATCAGTCGCAATACAAATGGTAATCTTCGCAAACGAACTTTAAGCGTTTTACGGAGTGTGTTCAATACATGAAATCCCGATATTTTTATTTCACTTCTTTTTCTCTCCGAATAAAATATTTCATAAACAATCAGTAGGGGTAAGATCAACAGGAGCCAAAGAAATTCAGGATTGGCGAATTCAATTCCATTAAACATGGGTTTCACCTCCTTTGTCAGTCAATGTTTCAGCGGCATAATAGCGGACAAATTCTTCAGCAAATTGAAAACTTTGCTCATTCTCATAAGCTACCGGTATTGCCTTTGCAAATTTTACTCCATCGGCAATTTCCAACATGTATTTCAATCGTTTGAAGTTTTCTTCATGACAGATCTGTTTTCTTTCGATCTCATGTAATATTTCAAATGAGGTTTGTTCCAAAGCCGGAACCTGCCATTTATTTTCTATAAACAAACGTACTATTTCAGTTAGACGGCTATGATACTCTTTGTTTCGCCCTTGCTGCCACAAGGATTCGCTTTTCAATTGCGCCAACTGTTGCAAGGCCAATTCATGAGGCGGTATTTTAAGCTGTTTCTCTTCGGGTTGAAGTGTTTTTTTCTTCCATCGCTTTCTCAAATACCAAATCAAAAACACGATCAATAATATGCTAATTGAAATGAGTAAGTGAGGAATAAGATCTTTGAATGAAAATGGAACTTCTTCTATGCTTTTAATATCACGAATGGCTTCGCTTGTATCTACTTCAACTGTATGTACCTGAATGCTAAGAAAATCAGTTTTAACCGAATCCAAATTATTGGCTAACGAGTAGTAAAAAGTAATGGGTTCAATCGTGTGCGTACCACTATCGAACGATGTGATGTAAAAAGATTGAACATATTGATTGCGCTGATCTTCTCTTAGTGTGTCAATATTACTTTTGTTCAACAACTCAAGTTTATGGATCGAATCTGGTAGGAGAGGCCATTGTACATTTGCTTCGGCAGGAACATTCAATAGCAACTGCATCCGAACTTGCTGCCCGATCAACAAAGCATGGGTATCGGCTTGTAAAGTAGCTACCGCATTTTGAGCCATACTATTGCCGGGTGACAGCAATGACCAAATGCAAAGAGCTATTAATAGTATTTGACAACGCAATGATTTCATAGCTTATCGGGCACTCATTCTTTTCTTAAAAAAATTCATCAAAGGTTGAACATAGTTTTCATGCGTCATCAAATCAACACAATCAACTCCCGATTTTAAAAACCATTCGTCTTGCATCTGTTTTTGTTGAAGCGCAATTTTTTTGTACAACATTCTGTTCTGATCATCCGATAAATCAACCCACATCGTCTTTCCGGATTCGGGATCAATAAATTTAGATAAGCCCAAGTCGGGTATTTCTTTATCAATAACATCACTCAAACGTACCGCCACTAAGTCGTGCCGCCTCGCTGCCAAACGCAATTCTTTTTCATAGTTCCGATCAATAAAATCGCTGATTACAAATGAGATGCTTCTCTTCTTGATCACCTGACTCAGATATTGGAGTGCTTGCGAAATATTGGTTTTGTTTGAGCTGGGTTCAAAGTTCAACAACTCACGAATGATTCTAAGAATATGCGATTTACCTTTTTTTGGTGGAATGAATTTTTCAATGGTATCACTGAAAAAAATAACCCCTATTTTATCGTTATTGGTAATGGCAGAAAAACTCAAAACCGCACATAACTCTGTGATCAGATCTTTCTTCAACATTCCTTTGCTACCAAAGATTCCCGAAGCACTGACATCTACCAATAGAATGACAACCAATTCCCTTTCTTCGTGAAAAACTTTAACAAAGGGATGATTGAATCGCGCAGTTACATTCCAATCAATGAAACGAATATCATCGTTGTGTTGATATTCGCGTACTTCAGAAAAAGTCATACCTCTTCCCTTAAAAGCTGAGTGATATTCTCCCGAGAAAATCTGACTACTCAAGCCTTTGGTTTTAATTTCAATCTTTCTGACCTTTTTTAAAAGTTCGCTTGTCTCCATTGATTAGGGCACTTCAACCATGTTGAGTATTTCGTTTATGATTTGTTCTGCGCTAATGTTTTCCGCTTCCGCTTCGTAGGTTAATCCTATTCGGTGCCGCATCACATCATGGCAAACCGCTCTAACATCTTCAGGAATCACATAACCTCTTCTTTTTATAAAGGCATGTGCTTTCGAAGCAAGCGCAAGATTTATGCTGGCTCTGGGCGAACCTCCATATTGCAATAGGGCTTTTATTTTATCCAACTTGTAGTCTGATGGGAATCGGCTGGCAAAAACGATATCGATGATGTACTTCTCAATTTTTTCATCCATATACACTTGCTTCACCATATTGCGTGCCTGCACTACCTGTTCTTTTTTTATAACCGCTGAAGTGCTTTTGTTTTCGGCATTTAAATTTTGACGCATGATCAATTTTTCTTCTTCCTTATTCGGATAGCCGACCACCACTTTTAGCATAAAGCGGTCCAATTGCGCCTCAGGTAAAGGATAGGTTCCCTCTTGCTCCAAAGGATTTTGGGTAGCCAAAACCATGAAAGGTTCAGGCAATTTAAAAGTTTCTTCACCAATGGTAACTTGTCTTTCCTGCATGGCTTCCAGCAAAGCACTTTGTACTTTGGCCGGAGCACGGTTAATTTCATCGGCCAAAATAAAATTGGCAAACACAGGTCCTTTACGTACCGTAAACTCTTCTTTCTTCTGATTGTATATGAGCGTTCCGATCAAATCGGCCGGCAATAAATCGGGTGTAAACTGCACACGACTAAATTGTGCATCAATACTGCTGGCCAAGGATTTTATCGCTAAAGTTTTTGCCAAACCCGGAACACCTTCCAACAAGCAATGACCATTGGTTAATAAACAAATCAACAAGCGCTCCACCATCAATTTTTGTCCGATGATGTTTTTAGAAAGTTCCATGCTCACCAAATCGATGAAGGCACTCTCTTGCTGGATTTTATCATTTAACTCTTTTATATCCATAGTAAATTGATTTAAGGCTGCAATTTTAACATTTTTAAAGGGATTTTTAGTTTGTTACGGCCGTTAAAAATTGTTAACAGTTGTATTTTTTGTTGGTATTTCATCCCCAATTGACTCATTTGCTTTCTGTACTTTTGCGCCCAATGCAGCGATATTTCTTTGAGATCTCTTATAATGGTTCTGATTTTCACGGATGGCAAATCCAAAAAAACGGACTTTCGGTGCAAGAAGTTTTTGACGATGCCCTGAAAGTTTTACTCAAAGCTCAAGCTCCTTCAGTGGGTTGTGGCAGAACCGATACCGGTGTTCATGCCTTGCAGTTTTATGTGCACTCTGATATTCCACAGCGCATTCAAAATCCGGCTAAGACCATTGCGCAGTTGAATTCCATTTTACCGGAACACATTTCAGTCAAGGTTTTGCACGAAGTAGAACAAAGTGCACATGCACGTTTTGATGCCAGCCAAAGAACCTATCTCTATTTCATTCACTTTCAAAAAAATGCTTTTCTCAGCGATCGATCTTTTTTGCTGCGTCAAAGTGTGAACGTGGATGATATGAATAAAGCTTGTACCACTTTGATAGGGCAAAAAGATTTTTCTTGTTTCAGTAAATCCAATACCCAAACCAAAACCAATATCTGTACAATTACACAAGCACATTGGAAAAGCTATTCGAACGGTTTGGTGTTTACCATTTCAGCCGACCGTTTTTTAAGAAATATGGTGAGAGCCATAGTAGGTACTTGTCTGGATATAGGAAAAGGAAAACACGAGTCCCAATGGATGAAACAACTCATTGCCTCAAAAAACAGAAGCAAAGCTGGTCGGTCGGTACCGGCTCATGCATTGTATTTAAGCAGTGTAGATTATCCCTACATTTTGAAAACAAAAAAAAGTAAAGCGGTTGAACAATGGATGCCGGTATTGGTTTAGTATAATATGAAAAACGTATCAGGAAAATCATTTGATCTGGAAATTTTGCGTAGAATATTTATGTACGCAAAACCCTATTCTAAAGTATTTGCCTGGACGGTTGCACTAACCATTGTATTGGGCATTATTGCTCCCATACGACCTTGGCTCATTCAATACACCCTCGATACGCACGTAGCCGCTTTCGATACGCATGGTTTGTTACAAATGACTTTGATTTTAGTAGCTACCATGGTTTTGCAAGTGATTGTACAATTTTTTCATACCTATTATACCGGTGCATTGGGTCAATGGGTTATACGCGATTTAAGAGTGAAATTATTTGGACATCTCATTAAGTTCAGAACACCTTATTTTGATCGAACTCCTGTTGGTACTCCGGTTACCCGTATGGTATCCGATATGGAAACTATTGCGGATATTTTTTCGGATGGCTTACTCATTATTATTGGCGACATCCTTCAACTGATAGCCATATTGGCGGTTATGTTTTATGTCGATTGGCGACTGGCACTAATTTCCTTAAGTACGGTTCCTTTTCTTTTGTTGGCGACACGCTCTTTTAAAAACAACATTAAGAAAGTATTCAACGAAGTGCGGACGCGCGTATCAGAACTCAATGTTTTTGTAAACGAACATCTTACCGGAATGCTCATCACACAAGTGTTTAATAAAGAAAAAGATGAGATGAAAAAGTTCGATCAGATCAATCAACATCATCGCGATGCCAATATAAAATCGGTTTGGTATTACAGTATCTTTTTTCCGGTGGTTGAAATATTATCCGCCATCAGTGTGGGATTAATTATTTGGTGGGGAGCGCATGGCATTATACAGGAACAAGTAAGTTTTGGAACTTTGGTGGCCTTCATCATGTATATCAGTTTATTGTTCAGACCTATGCGCGAGTTGGCCGATAAGTTTAATTCACTGCAAATGGGAATGGTGAGTTCCGAACGCATTTTTGCTCTATTAGATACCGAAACAGGTGTGCGCACTATGGGTACGAAAGATGCCTCGAACATTCAAGGCGAAATTCGTTTTGAGAATGTTTGGTTTGCCTACGAAGACGAGAATTGGGTGCTTCGCGATGTTTCGTTTCAAATAAAACCAGGACAAATGTTTGCGATTGTAGGTTCTACCGGTGCCGGAAAATCTACAATCATCTCATTAATCAATCGTTTTTACGACATACAGAAAGGAAAAATTCTTATCGATGGTGTTGACATAATGGACTACGATTTAGAATCCTTGCGCAAAAGAGTTGCTTTGGTCATGCAAGATGTATTTCTGTTTAGCGATTCCATTTATAACAATATCACCTTATACGATGAGAATATATCAGAGCAAGAAGTTGTGAATGCCAGTAGAATGGTGGGAGCTCATTCTTTTATCGAAAAACTACCCGATGCCTTTCAATTCAATGTTCGCGAAAGGGGCTCGGTGCTTTCAAGTGGGCAGCGACAGTTAATTTCATTTATTCGCGCTTATGTTTTCAAACCGGCCATCCTCATTTTAGACGAAGCCACTTCATCACTCGATTCGGAGAGTGAAGAACTGATCGGAAAGGCCACGCAGGCATTGGTAAGCAATCGAACCTCCATAGTCATAGCACATCGCTTGAGCACCATCCAAAAGGCCGATTGCATTTTGGTAATGGAAAAGGGTAAAATTGTTCAAAGTGGAACACATGAGGAAATGATTCGGGAAGAAGGAGTGTATAAAAACCTCTACGATATACAGTTTGCTGCCGAAATGAGTGCTTAAGTAACCCTATACCAATTTGTTTCGTAAACCATGCCGGTAAATTGTACTATAGGCATGGCACAAAAGATCAAATTAGGAACGATACAAAAAGTGAGATTGGAATTGATCATTCGCTATACCATTTTTTCGAGCGGTGTGCTGATTTATGCTTTTATGCTCTATTTGGTCTTGCACACATTGTACGGAACAAATACTCCGGTGATGGCAAAAGAAAAAGCTACGGAACTTCTTTCGAAGCGGTAAAATTCCAACTGATATATATCATTCTTTCAACTGCTTTGCATCATAATGCATCAAGTGAATCACATTTACTTTTAATCCATTCAGAAATGCAGCGAATATTTTGCATTCATTTTCTTCTGAGAAGATGATGTGTTCAAAAATCTCTTCGTTTAATTTTTTGGGTTGTTTAGGTACAGATGAGCCTTTGCTGTTGTAAGCAAGGGCTTTTCTGTTTAATGTAGTTCAACACTTTGATGAGCTTCGGGTAAATGTATGGGACATTTAAAGCCATTTTTTATCAATTCCGATTTAAAATATCGCATCACATCTAATTCACCGTGTACTAAAAAAATCGATTTTATATTTTCAATTTCCTGGGTTTTCAGATAGGCAATCATTTCAGCGTAGTCGGCATGAGCGCTATAGGAGTCCATTCGTTCTACCAAAGCATTTACTTTATACTCATCGCCATGTATACGAACATTACTTGCTCCATTTCGCAATCGACCACCCAAACTTTCAGGTGTGCAATAGCCGGCCAGCAAGATAGTATTGCGTGCGTCTTCAATCGCATATTTTATATGATGCTTCACACGTCCGGCTTCGGCCATGCCCGATGCTGATAGAATGATACATGGTTCTTTTAAGTCGTTGAGTTTTTTTGAATCAGATGCATCGGTAATGTAAAATACATTGGAGAACATGAATGGTTTGCCATCGGTGTCTTTCATATACTGCTGTATTTCTTCGTTAAAGTAATGCGCATTGTTTTGCATCACTTCAGTAGAACGCACCGATAAAGGACTATCGACAAAAACGTTAATGGGGGGCAACATTTTTTTTTCGTGCAATCGATCCAAGGCATACAAAACCTCTTGTGTTCGGTCTACACTGAAAGCAGGAATAATTAATCGTCCCTTTTTAACAATACATGTCTCATTTACTACTTGCAATAATTTTTGTTCGGCATCAGAACGTTTATCGTGCAATCGATCGCCATAAGTCGATTCGCAAATAATATATTCACTGGGCGGAAAGGTTTTTGGTGAAGGCAATATTTTATCGCCCGGCCTACCTATATCAGCCGTATAGGTGATCGTAAAACTTTTGTTATTTTCTTTTACAAATAAACTAATGGCAGCCGAGCCTAAAATATGTCCTGTGTCGGTAAACTGAAATTGCAACTCATCGCTAAGGGGAGTAGCTATATTGTACTCAACAGTTTCGAAAAGAGTTAAACATTTTTGTACATCCTTTTCATCGTAAAGAGGTTCAATGGCACTCATACCCTTGTCGGCTCTACGTTTGTTCAAACGGCTTATGTCGGCTTGTTGAATATGTGCGCTATCATAAAGCATCAATTTGCACAAATCGAGCGTACCTTGAGTGGCATAAATTTTTCCTTCAAAACCTTCGGCACACAAACGGGGAAGCAGCCCGCTATGATCAATATGCGCATGACTGAGAAGAACCATATCTATTTGCGCAGGGTTAAATCCAAAATGACGATTGAGCGGATCGGTATCAATTCCTTTTCCTTGAAACATGCCGCAGTCGAGTAATACTTTAAATCCTTTTTTTGTTTCGATTAAATGTTTGGAACCGGTAACCGTTTGTGCCGCACCATGAAAAGAGATTTTCATTTAAAATAGTTTTGAAAAAGATACAAAAAAATCCGCCTCAAGCTTTATCCCATATCCAATCGGCACTTTGCGAAAATTGAATGAAAGCATCAGTGGCAATGATAATGAGGGCACCCGACTCTTCGCGAACTGATTTGAAACGGGTAACAATACAAAAGACTATAAATGCTAAAGATATAATACATGCAAAACCGGCCATGCCCGCCAAGGGGTAGTGAAAAAGTTTGATCAGATGATTGGCAATGAGTATGCCCAAGGCAATGAGCAAATATTTTTGCAAACCGGTTTGTGCCGATGGTTTTAACAAAACCAACAGTGCAAAAAGAGTAAGCCCTATTACATAAATCCATAATCCTGCTTGATAGGTACTCTCAAAAGGAATAAGCGAAATGAGAATACCCGATATGAGGCTGATGAGCACAACCCTTAATAAAGTGTCTTTGCTCCGGTTGAAGAAAAATATCCCCAACAGAGCGGCCAATGCTATGAGTAGTTTGTATGCCATGTGGTAAAAATAATGTTAAAGCTATAAATATTAGAAACAAAATGCTGCATAGGGTCACATATAATTATTGTGAAACAGACTT
>Ga0116142_10002106_pt1 | contig 22313 bp, 24 predicted proteins | sample AD_UKC033_MetaG_FD_89785 | JGI IMG/M metagenome (GOLD analysis project Ga0116142, IMG submission 89785) | Active sludge microbial communities of municipal wastewater-treating anaerobic digesters from USA - AD_UKC033_MetaG | ecosystem: Engineered > Bioreactor > Anaerobic > Digestate | place: USA... | reverse complement strand
AATTGGTTACAGCAATAGAAGACTGGGCCAAATCATTGGGTTACACCCAGGTAGTACTCGCCAGCAATATCACCCGCACCAATGCTCACGAATTTTATGAGCACCTTGGTTACAAAAAGATCAAACAACAATTTGCGTTTGAGAAAAACCTTTGATTCTGAAATTCTTCATTCTAATTAATCACTGCAGTTGGATCTAATTCCAATACTAATTTGTCGCAGCTCCCTGTTCGACAGGAATATAAGTATCGTAAAGTTTTAATTTGGTCGGGGGTGGATGCTGTTGCTTCTAGCCATTGGATTGTCTTATCAAGATCAGTCTCCCAGGCATACCAGCGCCAGCGTCCACCCCAGTCCTGGTCCTGCCAAAGCAAGTTAGTCTTTACTTTTGGTTCACCTTTTTGCACAACTAAAATAGTTTTATGTTGATCATCGAATATTTTCGTCACGTTCCGAGTCGATAAATAACTATAATCCAAAAAATGGTCAAATCGAAACTGACGGTACTCCCCAACTAACTCAAAGCCATTGGTGTACCATTGAGCACTTTGTTGAAAATCAGCTGGATCAAATGGTAAGTGAAAAGCCATGTGGATATATGCCAAATCAAAATCTGGAGTTAAATAAATCCAGTCGTATTTAGTGCGATTTTCCTTTAGCCATCGTATCATCTCATTCATCCCCGGATTCCATTCTCTGGCTAACAACTGATTATAGGAAAAATAGTAGCGCAGTCCAAACAAAAAGAAAAAGCCACAATAGAGAGTGACAATGCTAGTTATAAGTAGACGGTTGAATATTTGATTAGAGCGCCAATATTTCACAATTATTTCACTAGTGCCTACCGCTGCCACTAAAACCACCGCAGTATTAAAATCCATCAGTCGGTTTGTGACGGGCGAGTTTATAGTCAACGCGCTAATAATTGGGCTTAAACCTAAATACATTGCTACTAGCTTCACTTGCTTTTTGGCGCCATTTTTTATTATCACGTAAATACCCATCAAAAATGGAATAATCATGATTGGATTGTGATTACCTAAACCAATTGATCGAAGGTTATGCCATAAATTAGCATCACCGGTGAAAAAAATATACACCGGATTAAACACCTCAAAGTAACCTTTAAAAAACTGAACAACCGAAAAAAGACTTACGCTGTTAACCAATCGAGCAATTCTTGATGGTACACCACCAACTAAGGTGGCGTGAACTGAATTCTCTGCCATTTTAACAATTTCATCAGACTTAAATATCGTGATATTACTCTTACCAACGTTGGAACTTTGAAAGAGCAAGCTGAGTACAACCACCAATGTGACTAGCCCAACCAATGGCCATATTTTTGTAGTCATTGTTAAAATTTTTCTGCTAGAAATTGGAGGATTCGTGATTACCCAGCTAATCACATACAAGATTGGCATCAGTAAAAATGGCAGATTATAAAAAAGTGAACCAACTAAATACATAAGTAATGAAATGAGATACCACCGCCAATTTCTCGGACCCGCCAGCCAACTGGCAAATCCAGTTAGTGAAAACAAGAGACCAACCATTGGTTCATAGGCATTTCTGGCTTGAGCTATATGAAAAAAGCTCAAGGTTAAAAACCCCATCGCAATCAGACTCGTCCGTTTCGACCAGCCCATCTCTCGACTCAACCAGTAGATAGCTAACAATGACAACACCGATGCGGTGGCGGTGGGCAATCTTACTGCGGAAGCGGTCAAACCAAAAAACTTAATGGTCGCCATAACGGTATAGATCATTCCGGGCAGTTTGTAGTCGCCAAAAGATTTAAAGTTCATCGGCCATGGTTGACCACGTTCGTCTCTGCCTGTTTCCACTATGGCAAAGGCATTGTAGCCAATTGCTGCCTCATCCCGATGCATGATTTCTGGCAATGAACCCAAACGCCACAAACGAAGGAACGAACCAATACTTATTAGTAGTATAAATAACAACAAGCTTTTTGAAATTAAACTATTTTTATTTTTTTTCATTGGCAATACTTAGTGTATCACTGGTGCTGATAGAATATATAGAATGACTGAAAAACTTACTCAAATTCAGTACAAAGAAGAGTTATTGCCTGCTGTATATGTGAGAACTGATGTTATTTGTCCTGGAGTAACATGTGAAGTATATCTTGATCCAACAACTGGCGAAAGAGATTATGGCAAAGTTACAGTTGAACCTGGTTACAAAACCCCTAAACAAAGAGTGCTTAGTGGTGAGGAAACGATGGTGCCACATCAACCTTTGATCTTGATTCTAAAGATCAGGGATTCGCTCATGAAGTAAGAGTTGGTGAAATAATGCAATAGGAAGCCAGTAACGATGAGATGCTAGTCTTTGTTGAGATCTGCTATCCTCCATTCACCGATGGGCGATTCGAGGAATTAGCCGATTAAATTTAGGGTATATCCCATCAACATAATTCCGACAACAGTAATACTAACGAATACTGCCAAGAGTTGCCACTTCATCACTTTTTTCAAAATCAATATTTCTGGTAATGAAATGGTAACAATTGAGGTCATAAACGCTAGAGCAGTGCCCAACGGTACGCCTTTTTCTACCAAAGCTTCCATAATTGGCATCACTCCAACCGAATTCGCATAGAGTGGGGCACCTAATATAGTTGCAACTGGAACTGACCACCATGTTTTCATGCTCAGATATTTTTCCACAAATCCCGCTGGTACAAAACCATGAATTAGCGAACCAAGCGCAACACCAAGCAAAACATAAGGAAACACTTGTTTAGTAATATGCATCCCATCGTGCCAACACAAAACTGCAAGTTTTCGAAACGGTAATTTCTCTACTTCATTTTTGATACTTGTTTGATTTCGAGTCGTTATTTGTAATAATTCTGGACGAATATATTTTTCAAATTTTAGACGTTGAATCAACAAGCCGCCGCCGATGGCTACCAGAATTCCAATGCTGTTATAAATTAGCGTCATTTTGAAGCCAAAGAGTGCAGGGAATAAATAGAGTGAAGCTTCATTGACTAATGGAGAGCTAATTAAAAAAGCAAAAGTCACACCCAACGGCACGCCTGCACCAACGAAACCAATAAAGAGTGGGATTGAGGAACATGAACAAAATGGTGTAATCATACCCAACAGAGCTGCGAGTAAATAATCTAAGCCATACCAGCGTCGTTTGGTCAAACTAGTTTTGACTTTTTCCATAGGGAAATAGTAACGAACAAACGCCATTAGATAATTGATTAGTATTAACAATAAACCGATTTTAATGACATCGAAGATAAAATAATTCAATGACTCGCCAATAAATGAGTGATGATCAAAACCCAACCAGTTATAAGTGATTACGTCGGCAAAAGCTTGGATAGGATCAAAAATACTCATAATTTAACCTGAGCTTGTTTAGGCTGAAGTACGCTGATAATTTTATTTTTGTCTGCTGTAAATCCAGTCATAACAATAGCGTCATCGACTGCGATTACTGGACTTCCTAAAGCACCAAGCTCGATCATTTTCTGCAAACCATCTGTTCCAACAACATACTCTACCTCAGTTTCTAGCTGTAGTTCCTTAGCAACTTGAGCAACTGATTCGTATAATTTTTTGCAGTTTGTGCAACCTGAACCAAGTACTTGGATTTTCATTTGTCCTTTCATAAAGAAAATACTTTCTCAGTAATTTTTTTTCCATTTTTTGTGAGCGAGTAGAGAACTTTTCTACCCGACTTGACGTTGGTAACGATGCCAGCCTCTCTTAAATCAGCTAAGTGATGTGAAATTAAGCTTTGTGACATCGGAAAATGTTCCATAATTTCACAGACACAATGCGTGCCTTGCCGTAATAAGCAAAGAATTTGCAAGCGATTGGTTTCACCTACAAGTTGTAAAAGTTGGGATAAAGAATTTGCATGGGCAAATTCTTTTGTGTTTGGTGTACAACATTTATATGAACTCATATTCATATATTAACATATATACATTTGCTGTCAATGCTACACTAGCGCATTAGTATGTTTACGCTGCAACCGATTAAGCTTTGGAGATATTTATCTCTCCATCGATTAGTAATACCCCCCACTCTTCGCCGCTATTTTTATGTGTCATGGGAAGATGCGTTATGGGACTTGTTACGGAATTTTCAAGTACCAAGAAATTCAGTTTGTTTAGTCCCAGAATTTTTTTGCATGGACGTGGTAAAGAATATGGAAGAACATGGATTGCAGTGCATTTTTTATCCAGTGGATTTACAGTTGCAAACAAGTTCTACAATCTTCTCCGATCGTCTACGTACACACAAACCAAAGGTAGTGGTTATTTTGCATGTCGCAGGCATCACCAATCAACTTCTCTCTCAGAGCAATATTTGGCTCAAATATTTACCAACAAATGCATTACTAATCGAAGACTGCGTTCATCGACTAGTTGATCCACAACAAATTAGTTTACTCACACCCCGTCACTTTGTGATAGATAGTCTGCGTAAAGTAGCTCCACTCTATGGTAGTAATTTGTATGGCGATGCCAGTACCCTTCGTAATTTAAAACAGTCTGGATGGTGGCTAACACCTTCCTATCAGCTTCAAGTTCTCTGGTGGTGGTGGCTATTTCAAATTTCTTTACATTTGGGTTGGAATTCTCCTGCTCATAGACTCATGCAAAAGGGATACGATCTAATCGGTGATAGCAATCGAGCGGCACCTGGCCCATGGGTCTTTAACTTCCTTTCCCAATATTTAGATATAGTGAGAGTTGAAAAAGTTAAAGAACGACAGGTAACTCTTTACCAAGAATTGCTCAAACCATGCTGGACCAATAGCAATTTGTATCAAATACATTTCGATCAAGCTGATGTGGGTAAGTTACGCGGTTTTCCAATTGGCATAGTAAATAAGAATCTCAAACAATTCCTACAAAAGTTACAGGAAAGTCAGCTGGCTTGGAAATACGAGTTGGATGATTGTCCGTGGTCCAAGCGGCAAAAAATCATTTATCTTCCGCTTGGACCACATCTACAATTAAACGAAGTGGATACTATTTGCCAACTATTTATTACAGCATTAAAAAACATCAACTCTGTAGTATCATAAGACTGCTTGGAGGGATCGCATAGTGGTCGAGTGCAGCGGTTTACTAAACCGCCGTGGTGAAAGCTACCGAGGGTTCGAATCCCTCTCCCTCCGCCAAAGCGTCTTGGTTGCTCCAAGACCCATCACCTATGATCAAATAGATTGATTTATCTTCACTAATTTTTAACAATAAGCATGAGGGTCGCAAAAGAGGCCTGTAAGCTAGAAAATCGCCTAAAAACGCTTGGAAGGAAAAGTCGTTGGTTCTAAGCTTTTTGAGAAACCAGTTGCTTTCCAGATTAACTTAAGCCTGAAGTTGCTCATTTGAATCTCGTCTTCTTCGTTATTTAAACTGGAAAGTAGATAAAATTTGTTGAGTTAGGGATATATTTTCTTCGGTTGGTGGGTAAGTTGAAACAGAAAATAGTTTATTGCCTTTTAAGATAATGGTAATGTAGCGAGTTTTTGGTCCTGTGATTAAGCCTTCAATTCCTTGATAACCATCAATACTTGTTTCTTTGATAGTGGTAGGATCCATCTCAGTTTTTGCTCGTTCTAGGTCTTCTTCAGTTACATCTTTGTAATTTTCATATAAACCGTAGAGCTGATATTCAGGATTTTGCTCAGAGCCTTTGGTTAAAAAGAAACCAGCAGTACGAATGCTACCTGCATTATCTGCTATTTCCTTGCGATAGGTTAAATCAGAAGGGTACTGAAAGTTCAATCCAATTTCTTCAACTGTCTGTGACTGAAAATTTTGCTGGTTAGTAATTTGTCGAGTAAAACTTCGACCATCTGGGGTACGACATTGCTCAGGATAACTTTCCAAAATGGGATAATCAGCTTGAACACATTCTTCAAAAGAATTAATTTGTGCAACTTTACTTGTTCTCTGATACTTCCATACACCCAAGCCAACGATAAAAAGAACGATGAAAAAAGCAATAAGCTTCATGTTTTTAGACATCATCATGATTCTATTGTAACAATTAACCAACGAGCTGTAACTGTCGATCTCTTAATTCAAACTTTGACTTCACCCCACCCAATATTTTCAGTCTCTCTTCAGGAGTTCCGTATTGAAGAACATGAAGCAAATACTCTCGAATGATTTCTGTTTGCGAGCTCGATATTTCATCAATATTTTCAGCTCCAGTATTATGCTGTGTTAGTTCAAACCTTGGCGTGAATTTATCTATCACAGTAGCTTTTAGATGCTGCAGTCGTTTGACCTCAGTTTCAAACTCAGCCAACAGATATTTTGTATTGAGCTTGATTGCAGGTAGATGACCAATCAGCTGTTTAATCAACTCTTCTTCAGTAATGTACGGTTCCTTGCAGTCATATTTTTTGATGCGATTACAGTGATAGTAAATGTGAGTGTTTACTTGGTTTGCCTTTGTTCTTCGATACTTAATTTCAGCCGTCACGCTTCCACCGCATGATCCGCATTTACAAATCTTCTTGAAAGGAAATAGTTGCTTGTTCCATTGCTTGGGAGCAACTTGTAGTTGAACCTGCACTTTTTCGAATAATGATTTGGTAATTATGATTTTGTGAGTTCCTTTGTACCATTTGTCACCATATTGAAATTCGCCGTAATAAAATGGATTTTGTAGAGCCACATACACTTTGCTGAGGGCTAATTTACATCCACTTTTAGTAGTAAATCCAATATCATCGAGCCACTTCTTGACCATTCTGCCTGAGTATCCTTGATTGCCAACTTTGTTAAACATTTCTTTGATGATCGGAGCTCGCTCTGGATCTTGTTCGACTGTAGAAATTCTATTGGCTTTTAGCACATTGTTGTAGCCAATAGGAGCGAGCCCTGGTCTGATTCCAAATTCACACTTATTCCTTAAGCCTCGTTTTACATTCACGCCTCGATTGTCATTTTCAAGCTTTGCTTGACTACACAAAATCATCAGCAGGAATTTCTCATTTGGGTTATTTGTAAATGACTGTGAGTAGGTTTTTATATGTGAGAGCTTCCCTTGATCCATTAGGTCAACAATTCTGCCTAAATCTCCAGCGTTACGACTCAATCGGTCAGGTGCCCAAGTTAAAATAGCGTTGAACTTTCCTTCATACAACTTATTGAGCAGAATAGTGAACTGAGGTCGCTGTCCAGATTCTTTTGCAGAATGACTTTCAGTTATTGTCTCGATCACATTTATTTTTTCTCGCTTAGCAATTTTTAGCATCTCGCTAATTTGTCCATCAATACTCATTGCTTGTCGCTCATCAGATTCACTTGATTTTCTTGCGTACAAGCAGTAGCGAATATCACTCATTTTTACCTCCTTTCTTTTCTAGTAGTTGACTCAGTCTTCGTACCGTCCACGTAAGTTCATCGAGGTATTTATCTTGCTTCGTAACTGTGTAAAACCGGAGAGCCAGGACACATTGGTCAAGGATATCAACTGTTTTTTGGAGTTTTTGATCTGGTATTATGTCTTTCATCAAGGACACAAGGTACCGCGATTTCTTGGTAAGTCCAGCCGCAGTATTACCAACCATATGGGTCATTCCTTAAGTCTCGGGTCAAACCGCCTCTTCTTCTCGCACCACCAAACAATTCATCTCCACTAATAAACCAAATTCTAGGCATATGCTTGTTGGTCTTCATAATCTGGTTGATTAAAATGGAGAAAGCGTCTGCAAGGTCGTCATGCTTTTCGATACCGAGTCCGACCATCTGTTCGATCAAATCCTCACAGCCTTCTTGTGGGAACAAAATATTGCCATTACGGATTAGGTGTGAAGTAAGAGCCAGCCGGGTTCTTTTGTCGGTTGAGCCGATTTTTACACCCTCAACATCTACATCTTCATGATCGAGCCACTGAGCGAGAGCATCCTGGTATCCAACACTTTCAATAAACACCTTGGCTTTTTTCCCAGCACACATACCTTTGCAAGCTACTTTCACTGTCTCAACGGTACTTGGAAAGTCGAGTCGCTGGTTAATAGGGTTAGGCATGATGTAGATTTTTTGTTTATCCTCATGTCCAAACACCAATGCACCCACCATGGCGGTGAAGTCGGCTGATTCCTTCTGACTAATTGCTAAATCAACTCCAATAGCTGCATAAGTGAAGCTGTTACCACTACCACTGAGTGGGGGCAAACCATCGTAGTACTTAATCCATTCACGCTGTATCACTCGATCTGCATCAGCAATAATGCGAAGCAGATATTCACGGTACCAAGAAGCCTCGTTACCAATGGTTTTTCTTAAGGTATCAATGGCCTCCATGTTGGCAAATCGACCAGTCCATGCAATCTGATTATCTTCGGAGAGTAATGGTACAGCTAAAAATCGGCCATTCATTTTCCCATCTTCAAAATGTTGTTTGAGTCGCATCAATAAACAATCTTCATGGAGCTGATTGCCAACAATGACAATCTTGGTACTGTCATCACCAATCGGAAGTACCTCTCCAGTTAGCCAATTGAAAGTACGATCACGACCCTCTCTGGTTTTAGTGGAACTTAAGTCTTCCACGTCATCACAAATCACTAGGTCAGGACGGTATCGACCATGCTTAATACCACGAATAGACTGCTCTGTGGAAGCAGCCACAATTCTTGCTCCATAGTTTTTGAGCACTATTGAGTTTGCCGCCCACTCATCTGAGAACTCCTCAAATGGTCCAATATCTTCCTTGAGTAGTTCATTGCTTTCTAACTCTCGCTTAATATTGGTGAGGTGTAGCCGAGCTTGTTGTTGGGTTTGGCTGAGGATCAAAATGAACTTTTTCTCCAATTTGCCAGTAATTGCCCAAATGGGAAACGAAGTAGTCATGATCGTGGTTTTAGCCGATCCCCGAAAAGCCACCACTGCACTGATTCGAGTTTGCTCATCCTCAGTAATGGCAAACATTTCTTTATGAAATGGTGCAAAGGGATACTGCACATACTCACCTAGATAGAGTGAGAAAAACCAGTAGTGACTTTGTTTGGCTAAAGTGACTCGGACATCACGGTTTTCTTTAATCATTTGCAGTTCTTGTTGGTTAAGTGGTTCGGTCATGCTGACTCCTTTTCTGTAGTAATTTCTATTTCTTGCTCCTCACTTTCCTCTGCAATAACGGGTGGGATGAGGGTCGCCATGCCCAGAGCCTTCATAACAACAGCCTCTTGTTCAGGAGTAAGTTCCTCTGGAGTTCGTTTAAGTTGAGCAGTTACTTCAACTCTAGTGGCGTAGCGGTGATGGTGATGTTTGAGCCAAAATATGATGGCCGTGAGGTTTTTATCGCGAATGGCGGAGAGAAGCTGAGCCTCTGCCATATCGTTGATCAGTAGTTCGCCTGCCAAAATGGCTTCTTCTGCTTCTTTGGCAAAAGTCTTATTCTGCTTTTTCCACCGATAATAGGTTGATCGAGCCACTCCGATCTTTTCACAAGCCAACTGCACAATTGGTGTCTTCTTGAGTTGTTCGATGAGGAGCCTTTTTTGTTCTTCGGACTTGCTCATATCTGCCTCGCTTTCTCACTTGTGAGTTTTTGCCAACGGTCAATACTGGTTTGACAATACTCAGGATCAAGTTCAACCATGAGGCATCTACGTTTAGTTTGTTCACAGGCAATGAGTGTCGATCCTGAGCCACCAAAGCAGTCATAGACTATTTCTCCACGATTACTACTGTTCAGAATCAGTCGACGTAGCAATCCAATCGGCTTCATAGTAGGATGAAGCACCGATTTATTGGGCTTTGGGTAAAACAATACGCTCTTATCTTTAGATTTCACGAACTTGTGCCTGCCATGCCAGCCGTAAGCGATAAGCTCGTGTTGGGGAAGGTAGTCTAGTCTGCCAACTACGGCACTGTTTTTGATCCAGATCAGCAGTTGGGCAAACCTGACGTCTTCTGCTGCAAATGCGTCTTCAAGTGCAAAAAGCATCCTGTCGCTGTTGAAAACGTAAAACGCATTTTTACTAGCCAAGTGCGGTTCTACAGCCCTAATCCAAGCTTGCATGAATTGCTGGTACTGTGTGTTGGTTTGAAACTGGTCGTTAGCGATAATCTTTTGCTTGGCGACTGACTGTGTAAAATCTTGTTTGCTTTCTACATATCCGACTCCATAGGGTACATCCGTCAGGACGACATCAATGAGTTGTTCGCCAACGAGTTTTTTGACAGTGTGTGCATCAGTAGCATCTCCGCAGATGAGTCTATGTTGACCAAGTGCAAACAAATCTCCAGGTTTTATTGACATAGTTCTACCTCCTTTCCAGTAACTTCTGTGAATCGCTTAATAATGAGATCGCAAAAGATAGGGTCAATTTCACAGAGGAACGCTCTCCTTTTGAGTTGTTCGCAAGCAATCAGGGTAGAGCCTGAGCCGCCAAACAGGTCTACGACTACATCACCTAATTGAGTACACCGACGAAGCGGTTTCTCATGCAGAGTCGGTGGCTTGGAAGTCGGGTGTTCATAGTCTTGACTGGCAAGTCGTTTGACCAGCCACAGATCAAGTAAATCAAGAATGTCATCTAATGTACGATTACCTGTCGCCACTTCTTTGTTGAGAATCTCATTGAGATTGTTAATCGGAGCCAGATATGGTTTGCCACGAGTAGCATAGACACACGGTTCATATGCTTTGTTGAACGCTACTTGTGGGGTCATGTTGTGGTTGTTTTTGACCCATAAACAGACTCTCTTCAAGTCAAGGGTGAGGCCTTGATATATTGACTGCACGACACCGATCCAATTTTGATCGCACCATGTAAAAACGTGGCAATCAGGTGAAGCCACGCTGAGTGCATTGCTCAAGATCTCTTGCAGGAAAGTTCGATACTCATTGGAGCTTTTATTGTCCTGTTGGAAGTTGCCACCATACTTGCCCTTGGTGCTGATTCCTTTGTTGTAGTCCAGCGAAATATTATAGGGTGGATCCAGATAAACCATCGAGGCTTGGTTACCTCCGAGCAGTCGCTGGACGTTTTCTAATTCTCGTGAGTCAGCACATAGCAGGTAATGGTCTCCTAGTTTATAAAGATCGCCAGGTTTAGTAGTAGGTGTAATGATTTCTTGTAGCGCTTTGGCTTCGTCAAAGTTGTCATCTTCGATAGTCAAAACATCATCCCAGATAGCAGAGAGGTCTGAGTCATTGAAACCAACATCTAGAAGCATCTCGACATCAAACTGTTTTAAGAGCTCAAAATCCCATTGGCCGGTATTGCGGTTTAAGCGAAGGTTAAGTTCTTTTTCTCGTTCGACATCAGCAATTGAAACAAATAGCACTGGAACTTGTTCCATGCCAAGATTCTTGGCTGCTGCAAGACGCATGTGTCCGCCAATGACTACGTTTTTGCGATTTTTATGGTTATTGGCTATGACCGGATCAAGAAAACCAAATTTAGTGATACTCTCGCAGAGTTGCTTGAGAGCTTCCTCATCCCAAGTTCTGGGATTGTATGGAGCTGGGTTAAGCTCCGAAATTGGTATGTAGTGTATGACGGGTGGTATTTGCATCACGTCTCCTTTCATAAAGGAGAACGCGCTCACAGGGTGTGATTTACTTTAATTAGCTTTGGCGACAAGACGGCGATATCGAGGGCTATTATTTGATTTGAAGATTTCGACGAGTTGACCTAACTGGCTTTCCTGATACATAACCTTACCTGCTTTATAGACAACTGAAACAAGCTGTTTTTTCTCCCAGCTTCGGAGAGTGTCGTAGTGGATGCCAATTCTCATGCTTACTTGCTTACGAGTTAAAAGATTATTCTTATTTTGTGAGTAGTGCTCTTTTAGCTGTGAAATAAGTACGGGTGAATATGGAAAATACCAAGTCATATTTTTATGTCCAGATCGGGCAGAAACGTAGGGTAGTTTTATCGCACCAAACTTACCTTTTGATGCATATCTACGTAAAGTTGCTACTGAAATGTCCGTTAGAGCTGAGAGTGACGGGATAAGTAGATATTTTTTATCTTGATAGAAAACAATGCACTCTTCGGCACCTTTTTCCCGAGCAAAAGTCTTTTGCAACTCACTACATGCTTTGCGGATCAGGTCCCTCAAAATAAGCACTATCCTAAAAAAGAACCTCCGTAAGGTAGGCAGTAAATTTGCATCCTCAAGAGGATATCTTTCATCTGCTTGTTCAAGTGCTTCTAAGCAATGAGTGGCAAACTCAATCCGAGCTGATTTGTTTCGGTTTAAGTCATTCATCCGACAAAAAAGCCGGAATTCTTTGGGATATAGGTGACTTAGTGCCATTACGTCTGATTCTGTACCATCTCTTGCACGATGGAGCTGATAGTATTCAGCTAGGAGAAATGAAACAACAAAGTTTTGTACATGTTGCCAGATGTTCTTGAAAAAATCTGGCCAACGAAATGATTTGAAAAAGTTTACGAATCTGTCATATGCATCCCGCATTATTTTTATCCAGTTTCGATACGTTTCCAATGCCTGCTCTATAGCTCTAAAATGTTGTTGTGCCACTTCAATGGCTTGGAAAATACTTGGCTTAAGACTTTGAATTGTTTCAATAGCCTGAAAAATCGGGTGGCGGTAATTATCAAAAACAGATGACAAGAGTGTTTTAGCTTTCTCTTGTTCTTCTTCAACAATTTTAGCCACAAATGTAGATACTGGTCGATCTTGCGTAGTTCTTTCCATTATTAGCAATCACTCTATCATAATTGCCAATAACCCAAAAGAAGCACAAAATACACCCCGAGTAGAGGTGTATCTTTGAGAGTGATTTTGTTCTTACTCTGAGAGCTCAACTTCGGCAGGAGTTGCGAAGAGTCCGCCTCGAAGTTCAATTACTAAGCCCTGTGCTGTTTCTGGTATATCGAAGACAATTTCTCCATTCACACTAAGTCCTGGCTGTACTTGTTGGAGGAAGAGGTCGACTTGTCCTTGAGAGAGTCCTTTTGCTGTTTGACCGTCTATGGATCGCTCGAAGGTGCGTCCTTCGCTGTCCATGAGCTTGATCATCGAGCTGTCGATAGTTTTAGTCTCTTTACCGACGTTCTCAATTTTGAGTGAGACTACCTTGAATACTCCCTGGGCATCTTTCGATGTAAAGGAGTTGCCGAGACTTTGGTAGTCCTTAACACCGTTAACTGTAAAGGCCAGGTCGCCACTCTGGACTTGCTCACCAATCTTGGCGGTGATTTTCTCTTGTTTTTGGGATTGCTCCTGCTTTGAGCCAGAGCTACTTGATCCACTAGGTGAGCTATCCCCACCAGAAGCACTCACTACTACTATAAATACTATGAACACCAAGATTCCAGTTAAAATCTTGTGTCTCATAAACCAATTACCTTTTTTCTCTTTTGAGTCAGACATATTTTTTCCTTTCTTTTTGTTGACTTATGCAAGGAATATACCGCAGGTTTTATTATAATGCTACAAGGAGAAGCTGTATAGACTGAGTTATTTCAACCACAATATTTTTGTGGGAACTAAACTTAAAACAACAAAATTACATAAAGAATTTGGGAAACAAATCCAGAAATTACGTAAAGAGCGTGGTTTAACTCAGGAAGATTTGGCCGATGAGGTTGGAGTTGATCGTAGTTATATGGGATTTTTGGAGCGTGGTGAAAAAAATGCTACTCTCGACAAAATTGGTAAAATTGCCAAAGCACTCCATATTAAGCTTAAAGAGTTATTTGACTTTTGATCATAGCCAGAATTGATGCTAAAGTTACAAAAGAAAATCTTGTAAACTAGTATCATATGGAAAATTCCGGCACTCAAGTCCTTAACGAAGTTTTTAATCTGAATAAAAGCATAGAAGTTGATGCTGCAGCTCGACGTGCTGAAGTGCTCAGTGGCGAAAAAGTTCCACAGAAAGTTGAATCTCGAGTTCAAAACTATCTTGATCGACTACAATTTCTTCTGAATAATGAAAATCCCCAAAAGCGCGAGAGAGCAAGAAGTCTCGTTCGTCAGATGTTACATGATGAGTATATTGTTACTCCTGACCAAATTGTTGACTATCGACTTCGTACTGATCAAAGAATTGCTCGACAACAAGGCCACGGCAATATTGAAATTACTCCAGATATACGTGATCGCGCTTATGAAGAGCTCGGAGGAGTTATTGAAGAAACCATTGGTCAACAAACTGATAGTCTTGATGCCTGGATGGATTATCTTCTTACTGAGGATGCCACATATCCAGATTGGCTTAAATATTATGCATTTCGAAATATTTTAAGTTTAACAGCGTATGATCACCAAAAGGGCGAGTTTCCAAAACGTTCAACAGGTAGTGTTGATTGGACAACACTTCGAGAGTTCCCAGAACTTAATAGAGAAGCATTAGCTTATGTCCTGGATGAAATCGAAAATAAATATCAAGGAGTAACTCGCAAGGAAGATATTCGAAAGCTTCTTCAGGGCGAGAATTTCGCCAAGATATATGCGAAAGCGTATGAGCAAGCAACACCAGCTAATACTGAGAGACTAGCTATTACAGAAGGTCATTGGGTCAAGTTTGATCAAGGTTCTGATCCCCAACAATTGGTCGACTCTATTCAAGGACATGGCACGGGTTGGTGTACAGCTGGTGAATCAACTGCCAGGTCTCAGCTTCAAGGTGGTGATTTTTATGTCTATTACTCACTAGATGAACAAAACCAACCAACTATCCCTCGTGTTGCAATCCGCATGGATGGAGACAGCATTGGCGAAGTCAGAGGTATAGCCGATAACCAAAACCTTGATCCTTATGTTGGGGGAATTGTCCAAGAAAAACTGGCAGAGTTCCCGGATGGTAAAGCGTATGAGAAGAAAACTTCTGATATGCGTTGGTTAACTACTATAGAGAATCGCATGAATGCAGGCAGGAACCTTACCAAGGATGAACTTATCTTCTTATATGAAATTAATGGCACCATTGAAGGATTCGGCTACCAACGCGATCCAAGAATTGCTGAGCTTCGTGCTCGTCGAGATTCTCGCGAGGATGCTCCTGTCGTTTTGGATTGTGACCCAGGAGAAATTGCTTGGAGTCGTCATGAAGTCTCAGCCTATACCAAAGCTTATATAGGGCCATTGTTCTCTGGCATATTTGAAGAGTTTAGTGGCTTAGAGCACATCTATACCTCTTTCCCTGAAGGAAAAATAGCGAGAGATGAAGTGGTTATTGGTACCAAAGACAGAAAAGAGCTTTTACAGGCAATGGAAAAGCAAGGAATTAATCTTAGCTCAGTTGCTCGCGAAATGATTGAAAGTCCTGATTTTATGCCTACTCAAAGTGGCTTGAGTGGTATTCAGAGACTCTTTAAAGGCGAAAGATCATCAATCACTGAGAAAGTTGATATCGTTCGACTAAAAGTGCGAGATTTTGGATTTACCAATTACCCCACCACTACTGAGTTGTTTGCCAAAGCAGAAGAGTTTGGCTTAGAACTCTGTCCAGCTGAAGTTGGTCCGCAATACCGTTTGCAACAAACTGACCAACCAATGGGTGATTGGTTTTATATTGGCATGAAACCGCTTGTCGCGTCCGGCAGTCCGGGTGTATTCACGCTCGGACGCTCTAGCTTTGGCCTGTGGCTCGACTTCAGCTGGGCGGGACCGGACAAGTCTTGGGATCTAGGTCGCGAGTTTGTGTTTCGTTTTCGCAAGAATTCTTAGTTGCTTGAATTCTTGAAAAAGTGACCCTTTGAATCTATAAAACTATGATACTAAATTTTTAAAATTTTTCAGTCTATTCGGGTTTATTTTGTATTTTTATTTACAGGATTTGCAATATAATTTTTGTAACTGTGTTGTATTTAATGGCTACGGCTATCCAAAGACATAGTCGGCAACTATATACTGGGATCACAAATGGAGAAATTCTTTTTGTGGAGGGCATGTAGTTTGTCTATAAAAAAAGAAAACTTGGTGTGTCGTGCTTGTGGATTTCTATCCTAAATTAATAACAGCCTAATATTTCTTTTAGTCATATTGGCAGTGACTCTAGATGGCACTTCACACATAGTTTCACCGCTTGTCGCGTCCGGCAATCCTAATGTATTCAAACTCGAACACAATAGCAATGGCCTGTGGCTCAACAACAACTGGGCGAAACCAGACAATAATTGGAATCTAGATAACGAGTTTGTGTTTCGTTTTCGAAAGTACTTCTTTTCCGCACTATTTGTTAGTGCGGTTTTTGTTTTGAGATAACTCTATATTTTTTCTCCACCCACCAAGCATTTTCCCCACATCGTTTAATTTAAAAGCGATTTCCTCATATTGTTTATGAGACAGCAATTTAGCTTCCCACGCTATTGACAGTAAAAATTTAAGTGAGTCAAGTAAAATAACACAGCCTGTTACCTTTTTATATTTTGCTTCCTTTTCAGTAAAATAGGATGCATATGTTTTTTCCAGTAAATCTAGAAAAGTGTTTTCAATTCTGGCACCTATCGTGTAGCGTGCTCCTTTAGGCATATGAGGAACAATTCGCAACCAAATCAAATAAGCCTCTTTGAGATGATGGACGACAGAAGTTGTGCTATAAGGAGTAGTCATTTTAGTCATATTTACGATAATATCATCTCTTTTGAAAATTTACTTCAATCTTGGCAAGAATTCTTAAATGGAAAAAGAAACCGAAAAGATGTGATTATGTTTTCAGTAGACTTGATGGATAACTTGCTAAAATTACACCTAGAACTCCTTAACAAAACATACCGTCATAGTTCTTACCAAGCCTTTAAAATAAATGACCCAAAACCAAGAGATATTCATAAAGCCGAGGTTAAAGACAGGCTCGTTCATCACGCTATTTACAGAATTTTGTACCCACTTTTTGATAAAAAGTTCATTTTCGATTCTTACTCATGTCGGAAAGAAAAAGGTACCCACAAGGCTCTTGGTCGCTTTATTCAGTTTGGGAGGAAAGTTTCTGTCAACAATACTCGGACAGCTTGGGTATTAAAATGTGACATTCAAAAATTCTTTGCAAACATAGATCATGACGTGCTTAATCAAATCCTAGCTAAACATATTGATGATCCGAACGCACTTTGGTTGCTAAGAGAGGTGATTAATAGTTTCAAAGTTGATGACAATAAAAAAGTTGGCTTACCTTTAGGGAATTTAACAAGTCAACTTTTAATCAATGTTTATATGAACGAGTTTGATCAATTTGCAAAACGAACGCTGAAAGCGAAGTATTACATTCGTTATGCGGATGATTTTGTGTTTCTGCGTGAAAACAAGGAAGCGTTGATTGCAATAATCCCTAAAATTGAATCATTTTTAGCAAGTAACTTAAAACTAACTCTCAATCCATATAAAGTTTCTATTAAGCCTCTTAATTCTGGTATTGATTTTCTAGGTTGGGTCAATTTCCCACATCATAAAGTATTGCGTACAACAACAAAAAGGAGAATGTTTAGGAAACTGTATGAGAAACCAAGTAAAGAGTCTATGGCTTCATATCTGGGGTTACTAAGTCATGGGAATACTCATAAATTATTACTGAAAATGCACCAACAATTTCCAGAATTTGAAAATATATCAAAGCATATCAATAAGAAATGAGACACTCCCTTTTTATAGTGTCCGATTTGTCCCGTTTTTGGTAGAATTACTCTGGAAGCACGTTTTAGGAATGGGACAGTTATAACGATGCACGGGTTCCAGACCCGGGTGCTCCGCCATCAATTGCAACCAGATATGAAGCCAACCTGCATCGCTAGTCGAGTCATTGCCGCTGTAGACAAGCGCTCAGGACATCACCTTGACATATTGATTGAAATACTAGCGCCCTATCCCATCGATCATGGTGATAATTACCTGTGCGAGCTGCAGCTCACTCACACAGAAGTTGAAGTCCATCAAGTAGGAGGGATAGACAGCATGCAAGCACTTTCACTTGCGCTCAAAATCGCATCACAACACTTTGACGCGCTGCGTGAGCACTATGAATTATTTTGGCCAGGCACTGACTCACCAATGGAGTCCCTTGACTACGCAGACGTTGCACAGACGCAATTTGCACATCTAGAAAAAATGACAAAGCATGGAGGCATCGCATAGCGGTCAATTGCACACGCTTGGAAAGCGTGAGCCTCACGGCTTCGTGGGTTCGAATCCCACCGCTTCCGCCAAACACCCTTGGTTGCTCCAAGACCCATCACTTATCCTGGAATAGGTTGATGCTACTTACTTAATTATCCACATAATTCATGAGGATCGCAAAAGAGGCCTGTAAGCTAGAAAATCGCCTAAAAACGCACAGAAGGAAAAGTCGTTGGTTCTAAGGTTTTATTTAGGGGTACTATCAGATTTAATCATAGTCAGAAGTATTTTGAATTGCTTATCTGCTTTTAGAGCATGAGTGTCATTAGCTGGCATATAGAGCATTTCTCCCATCTTAACAATAGAGGTCACTCCGGCAACAGTGATAACAGCTTCGCCGTCAACCACCTGCACGAAAGCATCAAAAGGAGTACTATGCTCACTCAAACCTTGTCCTTTGGCAAAAGCAAAAAGCGTTATCCTGCCAGTTGCACTACGAAATATTTCCTTACTGACTATTGAATCATCCTGATAGGAAATACTATCTTGTAAAGAAAGTTGGAAAGATTTTTTAGTAGTAATAGTCATAGGCACATTCTATCAGCTTAATTGATTAATATCTCACTAGCTAACTTACTTTTTAACTAATTTATCAGAAATGATATTGCCATCTTCAAGCTCTATAATTCTGTCCGCCACTTGCGCATATTCTGGTTCATGAGTCACCATGACAATGGTCTGACCCTCTTGATTGAGTTTTTTAAAAATTTCCAAAATTATTTCTGAAGATTCTGTATCCAGATTAGCAGTTGGTTCGTCAGCAAACAAGATCTTTGGGTTGTGAGTGATAGACCTGGCAATACTGACCCGCTGTTGTTGTCCACCAGAGAGCTGATTTGGTAAGTTATCTGCTTTATCTTTCAGTCCCACTTTATCTAGAGATTCCTTGGCCCTATCCATTGCAGTCTGCTGATCAATGCCTTTCATAATCATCGGTAAAGCTATATTTTCACTAGCAGTCAAAGAAGGTAGGAGTGCATAATCTTGAAAAATATAACCAATGTTATTACGACGAAAAACAATTTTTTGATCTTCTTTGAGTGCAATAATATCGTTTTCGTCAATAGTTATTTCTCCAGAGCTCGGTCTGTCAAGTAAACTCATTTGATAAAGAAGAGTACTTTTTCCAGATCCAGACTTACCTGTAATGGCTACGAATTGACCTTCTGGAATGCTAAAGATTAATTCTTTAAGAGCAGTTAGCTCTGTATCTCCCATTTGGAATTTTTTTATTAAATTTTTAACTTTGATCATAATTTATTTTCCTAGAATTGAATCGAGGGTGTTTTGTCTGGTGACCAATCTTGCTGGAATGAATCCAGATATTAGAGAAGTAATAATAAGAATTATGCCCCTAGTTAAAATGTCTCCATTGGTAACAGCCAGTCTTCCTTCTGCGATGGGCAAAACTAAAGGGTGAATGTCTAAATATGGTTTCAAAAATCCCATGAGGAATAAGCTAGCCAGTAAAACTCCAGACAAAGCATAAAACAATGACTGGATGACATAGGAAATCTCAATTGCTTGAGCTGAAATGCCAATCCCTTTTAAGATTCCAATGTATTTTCTCCTAGTGATAGCATTCACAAAAATAACAATAAAAATGGTAATTGCTCCCACAATCAAGGCAATAACACCCACCAAGTTACCTAGTAATTTAAAAGTCTTAGTGATGTCGGCACTACTACCAGGCACCGCCTCATCCGCTGTTTGAATGGTGATATCTTGATTTTTTTCTAAAATACTTTGTAAGTATGATCTAGATTCATCAACTAAATTAGTAGAAGTCAACTTAATGGCAATTTCATTTACATCTAAATTCTCTTGATTTTTCATCTCTCTAGCAGCCGCATCTACTACAAAAATCCTTGAGTCAATTGTATTATTGCCAGTTCCAACAATTCCTTTAATAATAAATTCCTTTTGGGTGTTACCGACTATGATATTGACCACCGAACCCACTTCAGCAGTCTTTAGTTTTTGTTCTGTACTGCTATCAGGCCGATTGGAATATTTTTCAAATAAATTTTTACCCACCAAAACTGAGTTAAAATCTGTATCACTTAAATATTCACCCTCAATAACTTTTTTTGATAAATCAGTCACCTCATTCTCTTGCGCAAAATTTATCCCGGTCAAAACAGCTTGTGAGTTTTCTACAATATCAGTTGGTTCTGTTCGAGTACGATGACCATATTCAACTTTAGCAGGTGTAGTTATTCTAAGTGTGTAACTGTCTAGATTTGGAATTGTTTCAACCGCAGAAGTAATATCTTGGGTTTGTTCAATAATTGATTTTTCAGTACTTGGAGTAATAAAAAGATTTGCTGAGTAGTATTGTTTAAATGAACCTATCATGCCTTGAGCTAAACCCAACAACAATCCGCCAATTAAAACCATGTTTAAAAAAGTTAAGGACATTACGAAAATAATCAATAATGTTGTCCAAGGATTGCTACGCTTTAAATCTCTAATTGCTAAAAAACGACCGACAGTAAATGATGCATTTGTTTTATTCATGTTTTTGTTTTGACTAATCAGTAACAGCTAAAATTTCTAAGCCCTCTGGCAACTCGCTAGCGATCTCTGTCTTTGTCAATCCTTGGTAACCCAAATCAACTTTTACTAATTCTTCTTGCTTATTAGCTTTTTTTAAATAAGCGTGATTATCTTGATATAAAATTGCCGTGTTTGGTACACTCACTACATCGTTGTTTTCATAAGTGTTAATAGTAATGGTAGCTGTCATACCTGGTTTAATTGCCAAAGATGAAAAATCTGATAATTCAATACGAACGTCATAGGTGGTTATTCCTGCAGTTGTAGTACCGACAGTATCAATTGCTGTAACTTTTCCAGTAAAAATAGTTTTTTTATCTGCATCAAATATTATTTGAGCTTCTTGGCCTTCTTTGAGACGAATGACATCAATTTCACTAGCCTTAGCAATAATCGAAGGTGTTTCTAGGTTGGTTACTAATAGAACTGGTTGACCACCCACTTGACTGGCTACACCATCGCCAACACTCTTCAATAAATTGACTACTTTCCCGCTGGCGGGAGAGTATACCGTTTTACTTTTTGTGGCATCCAATGCAAGTTTGGCAGAATTAACTAGTGCTTGAGCAGAAGCAATGTTTTGATCAGCTTGTTTATATTTATTTTCTACATTTTCAAATTCTTTGCGAGTTGTAGTTACCGCTGACTTTATGCTTTCAATTTCTAATTGGGTATATGGTTCTTTAGTAGCTGGATTATCACCACTTTCTGCTAAACGATCGCTCATGAAGTTTAAATTATTTTCGGCGTCTAAGAGTGCCTTTTGTTTAATCCACATAGTGGCATCAACCGTTTCTTTAGCTTGTTTGGCAGTTTGCAAAGTAGTAATAGCTTGTTGATAATTGGCGTTGGCAGTAGCCCTCTCTTCATCAGAGGCTGTGCTCTCAACATGAAAAAGAGGATCACCTTTTTGCACACTGTCTTGGTTAGAAACAAAAAATTGAGAAATTACTCCATTGGTAGGAGAAAAAACCTGTGTTTGGGAGGATGCACCATAAGTTCCTGTAATTTTTACAGTTTCAAGGAGGTTGCCTTTATATATAGTGTAAGTCAATCTTTCATCAGGTTGGCGAAGAATTACTGATCTCAAAACTGGCAAGCCAATTAGTATTGCAAAAATAATTAGGTAAGAGCGATACTTTTTAATAACATTCATGTCTAATCTGATTTTGTTAAGTTTATTTTTCATATTTTTGTAAAAAGTCTTCAAAGATGGTTACTACTGTTTCTAAATCTTTTGCTGAAATAGGATCTAAAATTTGATTGGCTTTTTGTTCCATTCTTTTCAAAATTGAAGCCAAATGTTGCTCGCCATCATTAGTTAAAGATAGAAGAATTAAGCGACGATCATTTTTATCATTTTTTCTAGAAATAAACTTAGATTTGATTAATCTATCAGTCATTTGAGTCAATGCTGATGGGGACATTTGCAATCTTGAAGCTAGTTCACTGGCAGTAATAGGTGAATTTTCCTTAATGGTTTTTAATGTCTGCACTTGCAACATGGTTGGGATGTTATCTCCATCAGTATCATCTAAAGTTTGATGGAGTATTTTTCTCATTTTCAACATTGTGTTAAAAAACTTTGAAAAATCTTTTTGTTTATTTGCTTTCATATTTGGATTGGGTTT
>Ga0116142_10002103_pt1 | contig 22330 bp, 15 predicted proteins | sample AD_UKC033_MetaG_FD_89785 | JGI IMG/M metagenome (GOLD analysis project Ga0116142, IMG submission 89785) | Active sludge microbial communities of municipal wastewater-treating anaerobic digesters from USA - AD_UKC033_MetaG | ecosystem: Engineered > Bioreactor > Anaerobic > Digestate | place: USA... | reverse complement strand
CGGCGAGTATATGAAGGCCCACTACACCGAGAAGGCAGTAGCCTGCTATGGCTGCCCGATCGGTTGTGAGCAGATTGCGCACGTCAAGCAGGGTCCTTTCGCCGGTGCGCGCACCTCCATCGATTATGAATCCCTGTTCGCCTTTGGTCCCAACTGCGGCATCGATGATATCGAGGCGGTCATCGCCGCCATCGATCGCTGCGACTCTTACGGCATGGATACTATGAGCTCGGGCGTAACCATCTCGTGGGCCATGGAGTGCTTCCAGCGTGGGATCTTGACCAAGGAAGACTTTGGCGGCGTCGAGCCCACCTGGGGCAACAGCCAGGCCGTGGTCGACCTGGTCAAGAAAATCGCCTATCGCGAAGGCATTGGCGACCTGCTGGCTGAGGGCACCAAGAGGGCCGCGGCCAAGGTCGGCAAGGGTTCTGAGCACTTTGCCATGAACGTCAAGGGCCTTGAAGCGGCTGGCTACGATGCGCGCGGCTTTCAGACCTTTGCTCTGGGTTGCGCAGTTGGCACACGAGGGCCATGCCATAACCGCTCTCTGGCCTACGAGGCTGACGCCAAGGGCACTGTCGACCGTCTGACAGGCGGGCCCGAGCGTGGTGCCATTGCCGCAGAAGCAGAGAACTTTGCCGGTGTGCTGGACATCATGATGCTGTGCAAGTTCATTCGCAACTGCTTCACCGACCTGTGGAGCGAAGTGCCCGCTCTGTACACCTACGTCACTGGCATCGCCTTCACCAAGGAAGATGTCAAGGCGGTCGCAGAACGATCCTGGAACCTGAAAAAGGCCTTTAACATCCGCGAAGGATGGACCAAGGCCGATGACTGGCTGCCTGGTCGCTGGCTCAAGGACCCGATGCCGTCCGGTGGCTCCAAGGGTGCCTACGTGAAGGAGGATCAGCTGCGAACTATGATCGATGCCTACTACGAGGCGCGCGGCTGGACCAAGGAAGGGTTGATCCCCAAGGAGAAGCTGAACGCCCTTGGTCTGGATGACATTGCGAAGGAGATCGGAGCCTAAAATGGAGAAACAGTTCCCACGCATCATCTGCGATCCCGACAAATGCGTGTGTTGTGGAGACTGCGAGATGGCCTGCTCCATGACCAAACATCAGGTTTTTAACCCGTCGCTGGCCCGCATTCGCACGATGCGCATTGAACCCATCGTGATGCTTGCCGTCGGCTGCAAGGCCTGTGCCGATGCCCCCTGCGTGCTGGCCTGCCCTCGCAATGCCCTCACCCAGGACCCCGAAAAGGGCATCATTCTGGTAGATCAGGAGATGTGCGACGGCTGTGGGTGGTGCATCGAGGCATGTGACTTTGGTGCCATCCTGTTGAATCCCGCGACTAAGCGTGTCGAGATCTGCGATCACTGTGCCGACGAGGAAGAGCCACAGTGCGTCAAGTTCTGCAAGAAAGAAGCTCTGACGCTCGCTGTGCCCGAGACCGCCTCGCAGCAAGTACGCAAAGACGCTGTTTCCAGGCTGCTGCAAGAGCTGGTGACCGGAAAATAGGTCGGCCAACGCCACTTGAGGCGGATGAGACATTGGATTCTCATCCGCCTTCCTGTAAGCAGGACCCCACAAGAGGTGGGGCCAGGCAGTTGGAAAGGACCCAACACCAAACGGGAGAATTACATGAGCCAAGACCAAGACTTGAGAATTGGAGTCTATGTGTGTCACTGCGGGTCGAACATCGCCAGTGTCATCGACCCAAAGGCGGTGGCCGACTATGCAGCCACCCTGCCCGGCGTAGTGCTAACCAACAACAGTCTCTACACCTGTTCCGATTCCGGGCAGCGCCAGATCCAAGAGGATATCAAGAAGCACAAGCTGAACCGCGTCGTGGTAGCGGCGTGTTCGGTTCGCCTGCACGAACCAACCTTCCGCGCCTGCGTGGCCGAGGCGGGGCTGAACCCCTTCCTCTTTGAGATGGCCAACATCCGCGAGCAGGATACCTGGGTACACGCGCATGAGCCGGCCGGAGCCCTGGAGAAGGCTAAGGACCTCGTGGCCAGTGCCGTGGCCAAGACCCATTTCCTGACTCCGCTCGACATGATCAAAGTACCCGTGACCAAGACGGCCATGGTGATCGGCGGCGGAGTGGCAGGCATCAGCTCTGCGCTTGACCTGGCGGACATGGGCATCAAGACCTACCTGGTAGAAAAGGAGCCGAGCATCGGGGGAAGGATGGCGCAGTTGAACAAGACCTTCCCCACGATGGACTGTTCCATCTGAATTCTCGCCCCCAAGATGGTTGACGCGGCGCGTCATCCTAATATCACCGTTATGAGCTATACCGAGGTGAAGCGGGTCGAGGGTTTCATCGGCAACTTTAAGGTACTGGTCGAGGAAAAGCCTCGCTACGTGAATATGGACCGCTGCAACGGCTGCGGCGCATGCTCCCCTGTCTGTCCCATCGAGATCCCCAACGAGTTCGAGGAAGGCATCGCCCCACGCAAGGCCATCTACATTCCGCATGCGCAGGCCGTTCCGCTGCGCTACGTGATCGACCTCGATGCCTGCATCCACTGCTACAAGTGCGTGGATGCCTGCGGCAAGCTCGACGCCATTGACTTTAGCCAGCAGCCCAGGCAGCAATGGCTCGATATTGGCAGCATTCTGGTGGCGACCGGCTTTGACAACTTTGATCCTTCGGTGATCAAGGAATACGGCTTTGGCCGCTACCCCAACGTCATCACCGCCATGGAGCTGGAGCGCATCAACAACTCGGCTGGCCCCACGGCCGGTCGTATCATGCGGCCGTCGGACGGCAAGTTTCCCAACAAGATCTCGTTTATCCAATGCGTGGGGTCCCGGGACGAGCGCTACAATCTGTACTGCTCCGGCTTTTGCTGCATGTACACCATCAAGAACGCCGTGCAGTGGAAGCAGACCCATCCCGACGCGGATATCACCATTTTCTACATGGACATCCGCACCCCGTCCAAGGGCTATGAGGAGTTTTACCGGCGGACGCGCGAGATGGGCATCCGCTTCATCCAGGGCCGCCCGTCGATCATCACCGAAGACACCAAGACCGGCAACCTCTTTATCCAGGCCGAAGACGTAGGTTTGGGTCGCACGATCGAGCTCGAGTCGGAGATGGTGATCCTGTCCACCGCGGCCATTCCGCGCATTGACACGGACGCTATGGGCTCGGTGCTGAACATCAGCCGCAGCCCGGATGGCTTTTTCATGGAATACCACCCCAAGCTGCGCCCGGTCGACTCTCCAACCGACGGCGTGTTCCTCTGTGGTGCCGCGCAGGGCCCCAAAGACATCCCGGCCAGCGTGGCGCAGGGCAGCGCGGCGGCTTCACGCGCGGCGCGTATCCTCAACGCCGACGAATGGGAAATCGAGCCCATCGTCGCCATGGTCTGGGAGGACCGTTGTATCTCAGCCCAGGGAAAAAAGTGCGGCATCTGCGCGACCAAGTGCCCCTACAATGCCATTACCGTAGAGACTGGCAAGGCGGCTGTTGTTACCTCGGCCAAGTGCCATGGCTGCGGCGGCTGTGTGGCCGAGTGCCCGCACAATGCCATCACCCAGAAGCACTTTACTGACGCGCAGGTCATCGCGCAGCTCCACGCGCTGCTCAAACACGAGCCGGAGAAGAAAGTGCTGGCCTTTATGTGCCACTGGTGCTCCTACGGCGGTGCCGACAATGCCGGCACGAGCCACTTTGAGTACCCGGCATCGCAGCGTGGACTCCGCGTGATGTGCTCCGCTCGAATGGACCAGGACTTTGTCTACGAGGCGTTCCGCCTGGGGGCGGGAATGGTCCTGGTATCCGGCTGCCACCCGCAGGACTGTCACTATATCACCGGGCAACGCGTGGGTGCCGAGCGCTTTGAGAAGCTGACCAAGCGTCTGGTGGACCTCGGCATCTCACCGCAGCGCTTCCGGGTTGAGTGGATCTCGGCGGCTGAAGGCGCCAAGTACGCTCAGGTCATCCGCGAGATGGATGGGGCGCTGCGAAAGATCGATCCCCAGGCGCTGAAGGAAGAGATCGAGCGGACCAGGCCCGAGCTTGAGCGGCGCGTTCGCCGGCTGCCTGAGATTCCCGAAGTGGCCCGCGCACTTGAGCTGGCCAAGGTATAGCGAGGGAGACAGCCATGGAACACGCAGAAAAGACGGTCCGCAGTTTCAAAGATGAGGTCATGGCCGAGCCAGGCGGGCAGCATCTGCAGCGCTGCTACTCCTGTGGCACGTGTGTGAGCATGTGTCTCATCAACCAGACCTGTCCCGACTATAATCCGCGGCGAATCCTGCGCATGGTCATGCTCGACATGCGCCAGGAGACCTTTGAGAACCCAACGATCTGGCACTGCTCATCCTGTGACCTCTGCTACCCCCACTGTCCGCAGGGCATCCGCATCTCGGAGCTGATGCAGGCCATCAAGAACATCGCCGTGCGCGAAGGCTACGAGTCTCCGCTGCCCACCTCCCAGGTGGACGAGGAAAAGTGCTCTGGCTGTGACGTGTGCGAAAAGGCCTGTCCCTATGGAGCCTTGTCGTTGGTAGTCAAAACCATCGACGGCAAAGAGCGCAAAGTCCCGCAGACGAACAAGGCGCTCTGTATGGCCTGTGGCATCTGCGCCGCGGCGTGCCCGCTCTCGGCAATCACGGTGGAGGACCACAGCAACGAGAAGATCGCTGCCCGGATCCAGGCGGGACACTGGCTCAAGAAGACCAGAGGCGGCGAGCCCAAGGTGCTGGTCTTTAACTGCAGTTGGAACCTCCGCGCGGAAGATGACCGCGCAGCGATGGCTGAGCTGCCACCGAACGTCCGCGTGGTAACCGTTCCCTGCTCGGGAAGGGTCGACCCCACCTTTGTGTTGTCGGCGTTGCAGGCTGGCGTTGCGGCAGTTCTCGTGGCCGGCTGCGAGCCAGGCCAGTGCCACTACAAGCAGGGCACGCGCATCGCGCAGGGCCGAATGCACACCCTCCACAACATGTTCGAACAGGTTGGTCTGGACACCAGCCGAGTGCGCTTTGTGCAGATAGGAACCGAGGAACGCGGCAGACTTCCGGCGATGATCATGGACCTGGTAGCCGAGCTCAAGTCGGCCCGGGTTCCGGTCGCTTAGGAACACGGAGACAAGAATGGCAAAGAACAGCAAACTCAAGGTCGCGATCTACTGGGCGGCGAGCTGCGGCGGATGCGACGTGGCGGTCGTGGAGATTGGCCACAACCTCCTCAAACTCAAGGAGGCGGCGGACATCCTTTTCTGGCCGGCGGCGATGGATTTCAAGTACTCGGACGTTGAGGCAATGCCCGACAAGCACATCGACGTCTGCCTGTTCAATGGCAGCGTCCGCACGTCGGAGAACGAGCACATTGCCAAGCTACTTCGCCTCAAGTCCAAGATCATGGTCGCATTCGGGTCCTGCGCCTACGAAGGCTGCATCCCCGGCCTGGCCAACCTCTACAACCGGGGCGACATCCTCACTCGTGTCTACGAGGAGACGCCTTCAACCGAGAACCCCAACGGCGTCATCCCCACACCGCACAGCAAGGTGCCGGAAGGCAGCCTCGAGCTGCCCGAGTTCTACGACTGGGTCAAGCCGGTGGGTATGGTGGTGCCGGTGGAGTACTCTGTGCCGGGGTGCCCGCCTGTGGCCTCTCAGGTCTGGGCTGTGCTCCAGACCATCATCGACGGCAAGCTGCCGCCGGTGGGCGCAGTCCTTGGCGCGGGCACCAAGAACCTCTGCGAGGAGTGTGAGCGAATCCGCGATGGCACCAAGGTGAAAAAGTTCGTGCGGCCGCATGAGGTGATCGCCGACCCGAACAAATGCTTCCTGGAGCAAGGCATCATCTGCTCCGGGCCTGCTACGCGCGCCGGCTGCGGGAGGCCTTGCATTCACGTCGGAATGCCCTGCCGCGGATGCTACGGTCCGCCCGAAGGCGTAAAGGACCAGGGTGCCAAGCTCCTCAGCGCGATCATGGCCGTTATCGACCCCGAGGCCGATGTGGAGCAACTGGTGCAGCAGATCGCCGACCCGGTTGGCACCTTGTACCGCTTTAGTCTGGCCGATTCGCAGTTGCAGCAGACCAAGTGGGCTGAGGAAAAGAAGAAATGACAGAAACCACCAAGATCCGTATCGACCCAATCACCCGCCTGGAAGGGCACGGCAGCATCAACATCTTCCTGGACAAGGCGGGAAAGGTTGCCAGGACCTATTTCCAGATTCCCGAGCTGCGCGGCTTTGAAAAGTTCTGCGAAGGGCGCCCGGTAGAGGAGATGCCGCGTATCACTCAGCGCATCTGCGGGGTGTGCCCGACGGCCCACCATATGGCCGCCGTCAAGGCTGCCGATGCCGTCTATCATGTGGACCCGCCTCCGGCAGCGAAAAAGATCCGCGAGATGATGTACACCTTTTTCTTTGTCGCGGACCACGCCACCCACTTTTACATCCTGGGCGGCCCGGACTTTGTGGTCGGTCCCGACGCCCCTCCGGCCGAGCGCAACATCTTTGGCGTGATCGCCAAGGTCGGGCTCGACATCGGCAGCAAGGTCATCCAGGCGCTGCAGGACACCCATGAGGCAGTGGCCATCATCGGCGGACGCTACATCAATCCTGTGGGCACGCTGCCCGGCGGCGTGAGCAAGCCGATCAGTGAACAGGAGCGCGTACGGCTGGAGCAGATTGGCCAGGGATGCGTCGAGTTCGGCCAACTGTCACTCAAGCTGTTCGAAGACATCGTGCTCAAGAACAAACAGTACGTCGCCATGATCAAGAGCGAGGACTTTACCCACCGCACCTACAGCATGGGTCTGGTCGACGAGCACAATCGGAGCAACTTTTACGATGGCAAGGTTCGCGTGGTCGACCCGGACGGCAAAGAGTTCATCAAGTACGGCCCCAATGAGTACTTGGAGCACATTGCCGAGCGAGTCGAGCCCTGGACCTACTTAAAGTTCCCCTACCTCAAGAACGTCGGCTGGAAGGGCTTTGTCGACGGCAAGGATAGCGGCATCTACCGCGCCACGCCGCTCTCGCGCTGCAACGCAGCGGATGGCCTGGCTACGCCGCTCGCCCAGCAGCACTATGAGCGCTTTTACGACGCGATGGGTGGCAAGCCGGTACACGCCACGCTGGCCACGCACTGGGCACGGCTCATCGAGCTGCTCTACGCGGGAGAACGCGCGCTCGAGCTGGCACGCGATCCGGAAATCACCAGCACCAACATACGCACCATCCCTACGGCAACGCCAGACGAAGGGGTTGGCATCGTCGAGGCGCCGCGCGGTACGCTCACCCACCACTACATCACCGATGAGCGCGGCCTCTTGCGCAAGGTCAACCTTGTCGTTGGCACCACCAACAACCACGCACCCATCTGCATGTCCGTGCAAAAGGCGGCCGAAGGTGTGATCAAGCCGGGCAAGCCGGTCACCCAGGGTCTGCTCAACCAGGTAGAAATGGCCTTCCGCGCCTACGACCCTTGCTTCGGATGCGCCACCCACGCCATGCCCGGCCAGATGCCGCTGACCATCAATCTGCATGACGCCGATGGCAACCTGATCACGGTGCTGAGCCGCGATGAGAACGGGCGGGTCTCTACCAGAAGGGCGGAGGAACTATGAGACGCGGTGAGACGATCAAGCGCACTGATGCGCAGAGTCTGGTGCTCGACCGGAAGTTGATCACGCGTAGCCACCTGCTTACGGTGGACCGCCAGCGCTGCGTGGGCTGCGAGCTGTGTACGGCGGTCTGTCCTATGTCGGCTATGTCTCTGGCCAAGGGCGTGCTCGACAACGGCCGCATGGTTCAGCGTCCGAGCCTGGACATTGACGCCAACAAGTGCAACTTTTGCGGCGAGTGTGTGGTGGTGTGTCCGGTCAACGCGCTCAGCATGCTGGTTGACGGCAAGACCCATATCCCGGTGTGGGACTATGAGGCCTTCCCGGTGCTCTTCAAGGAAATCAAGTGGGACATAGCCAGGCTCACGCCCCGGTCGGCCGAGGCCGCGGCCAGTGCCTGCCCGACCGAAGTGATCACTGTGGACGGCAAGCGCGACAAGTCGGGCAAGCTTACGGCGCTGAAGGACGTTCAGGTTGACACCAGCAACTGCATCTACTGCAAGCAGTGCGAGGTCGCCAGCCAGGAGGGCTTCTCTGTCACCCATCCCTTTGAGGGAATCATCCGTCTAGAGCGCAGCCTCTGCCCGGCCGGGTGTCAGGCTTGCGCCGACATCTGCCCGACCCACGCCCTGGTGATGGAAGACGGCCAACTGGTTCTCCATGAGCAGTTCTGCGTCTACTGTGGTGCCTGCACGCAGATTTGCCCCGCTCCTGAGGCCCTGCTGGTCAAGCGCCATCGTGTGCGCAATAGCCAGGTCAAGTCGGGTGCCTGGGTAGCTGCCCTGGAAAAGCTCATCTCCACCGAGATGGCCGCACTGGAGATGGATGTCAAGTCCCAGCAAAAACGCCGCAAAGCAGTCAAGTTCCTGCCTGGCGTCGAACGCGCCTAGTCTGGACTGTCGATTGTCAAGAGCCCGGCCCTGAATTGGGGCCGGGCTTATTTGTCTCACCCCGTTTGTGGTAGAATGGGCAGACATTCGGACACCGGAAAGGGATCTGATGCGCGCAATCGTCGTGGCCAATGGCTATGTTGAGGCCGATGAGACCTATGTCGACTTTGTTCGGGAAGACGACCTGATTGTCGCTGCCGATGGCGGCACCGAAGTCGCCCTGGAGCTTGGCCTCGAGCCCGCCGTGGTTATTGGAGACCTGGACTCTCTCCCTGACGAGCTCAGGGCTCAGCTCGAAGAACGCCAGGTCAAGTTCGTCACCTATCCCGCACAGAAGGACGAGACCGACACCGAACTCGCGATCCATTATGCGCTCGATGCTGGCGCGTCGGAGATCGTGCTGCTGGGAGCAGTAGGTGATCGTCTGGACCATACTCTGGCCAACGTACTCCTCCTGGCCATGCCCGAGCTGGAACGAGTGCCAGCGACCCTCATTGCGGGCAGCAATCAGCTCTGGCTGCTGCGTGGCGGAGCCCAGCTCGAGTTCGAGGGGGAGGCAGGGGATATCGTTACCCTGCTGCCCCTGGGACGAGACGCCACGGGGATCACCACCACTGGCCTTCAATGGACCCTGGACAATGCCACGCTATCCTTCGGCCCGGCACGAGGGGTCAGCAATGTGATGACCGCGCCACTGGCCACTGTAAGGCTGATCGATGGCTTGCTGCTGGTAACTCGCGTGCGCACCGAGCCTGACGAGCCCGCCGACGAACAGGCCGACTCTGATGAACTCGTTGAGGTCTATGCCGCGCAGGGACATATGCGCGCCGCGGTGGCCAAGTCCAAGTTGGAGGCGGCAGGAATCCCGGTAATGCTCGCTTATGACTCGGCCAGCCGCCTCATGGGCGTTACGGTGGACGGCATAGGGGCAGTACGGTTGCTCGTCCGGGCAGAAGACGCCTCAGAGGCCAGGAGCCTGCTTCATGAAGAGGCAGCTTAGAAGGGCTGCCTAACTTTGACGCGCAAGAGTCTCTACAACCTGGGACTGCTGCTCGGGCTGCTGTTATTGCTCGTGGCCTTCTTCTGGCCGGTCACGCTGGGCCGCAAGACTCTCCTTCCGCTGGACAACCTCTTTGCCTTCGAGCCCTGGAAGAGCTACGCTGGCCGCTTCCAGGTTCAGGTCCCTCACAACGAGTTGCTGAGCGACCTCATCCTGCAGAACTATGCCTGGAAGCGCCTGATTGTGCAGGCGCTCCAGTCGCATCAGGTGCCGCTGTGGAACCCGTACATCCTCTCGGGCCTGCCGTTCCTGGCGGCCGGGCAGCATTCGGCCCTCTATCCGCTCTCTGCCATCTTCTACGTTCTCCCTTTGGTCAAAGCCTATGGCTGGTTCACTGTCGCCCAACTGCTTCTGGCCGGCGCCTTCATGTATATATTCTGCCGAACTATCGGCATGAGGCGAATCGGCGGCATCGTAGCGACCATTGCCTTCACCTTCAGCGGCTTTATGACGGTCAGCATCGTGCATCCGATGATCATCGCCGCCGCGTCGTGGCTGCCGTTGCTCCTGGCCGTCATCGAGCGATTGATCCGCACCCAGGAACCGCTGCTGCGCGATGAACGGCCCGCTCCTGTTTCCTATTTGCCCTGGATCGCGCTTGGCGCACTGGCGCTGGGACTCCAGTTTCTGGCTGGACACGTCGAGATTGCCTACTATGTGCTCCTGGTGAGCGGCTTTTATGCTCTCTGTCGCCTGGCAGTGCTCTGGCACCAGACGCGCAACACCGCCCAGGTTGGCAAACTTGCTCTGGGGTTGATCATCCTGGTGCTGCTGGGCATCGGCCTGGCTGCCATTCAGGTTGTGCCACTCTTTGAGGTTGTCACCCAGAACTTTCGCCAGGAGTCGGCGACATACCAGCAGGTTGTCGGCTGGGCCTACCGCTGGCGTCGGCTGATCGCCTTCCTGGTGCCGGACTTTTTTGGCAATCCAACCCACCACAGCTACCTGGACGTCCTGTCGCGAGAGACCATCACCACCCTCCGCAATGTGCGCGGCGAGACCATCCAGACCATCTACTGGGATGTCAAGAACTATGTCGAGGGTGCCAGCTACGTAGGCGTGCTGCCTCTACTTCTCGCCCTGGTGGCGGTTCTAAAGAAACGCAGCAAGTACGTTGGGATCTTTGCCTCGCTGGCCGTACTCTCGCTGCTCTTTGTCTTTGGCACTCCCCTCTACGCACTGCTTTACTACTTGTTGCCCGGGGTGAAGCAGCTCCACAGCCCGTTCCGCTGGATCTTTCCCTACACGCTCAGCGTATCCGTGCTGGCCGGCTGGGGGGCTTCGTGGCTGGCCAGTGAGGGAGGAAGGAGCCGCACCAGGCTGCCGTCTTTGCTTGGCGGCCTGGCTGCATCCGGCGGCCTTCTGGGCCTCGGCGTTCTTGGCTTGAGTCTGCTCAAGCCCGGGCCATTCATTGCCCTTGGCCAGCGCGCTGTGCAGTCGCTGGCCCTGGCGTCGGAGGCCTTTGCCGACGGGCGTGCCTTCTACTCGTACCAGTTCCGCAACCTGGCCATCTTCTTTGTGGCGCTGGTCGGCGCGGGGCTGGCGCTCTGCCTGAGTACGAGACGTTGGCGCATTTGGCGGGTTCCCCTGTGGCAAGCCCTGGGTCTGCTGGTGCTGGTGGCAGAGTTGTTTGTCATCGGCTCCGGCTTTTACCCGCGCGCTGACCCGGCCATCCTCGACCTCGAGCCAGAGCTGATCCACTTTTTGCGTCAGGACCAGAGCCTGTGGCGCCTGACCACTTACCAGGCCGACAAGGCGCTCAACGCCAATGGAGCGATGCTCTATGGCCTCTCAGATGTGCGCGGCTACGACTCGATCATCTCGCGTCAGTACGTCGAGTTCATGCAACTGCTCGAGCCGCAGAGCGAGCTGCTCTACAATCGCATCGCGCCTCTGAGCCAGCGCTCGTCCCTCGATTCTCCCCTGCTTGACCTGCTGAACGTCAAGTACGTTCTCACTCCACAGACCATCGACGATCCACAGTGGACGCTGGTCTACGAGGGCGAACTGCGGGTCTATCGCAACGAGAGCGTACTGCCGCGGGCGTTCGTTGTCTGCTCCGCCACAGGAGTCGCCGACCCCTTGGCGCGACACCAAGCCCTGCGCACGTTTGACCCTTGCCGGACTGTCATCCTCGAGCAGGACGTGGCGGCGAACAGTCTCGACGCCGGCCGCGCCTGTCACCCGGCCAACGTGCTCCACTATGGCCTGAACGAAGTAACCGTAGAAGCAGAGCTCGACGTCCCTGGCTACCTGGTACTGACCGACAACTGGTTCGCCGGGTGGAAGGCCTACGACACCCTGCCGGGCCAGGAAGAGCAAGAAGTGCCCCTGTTGCGCGCCGACGGCACCTTCCGAGCTGTAGCTCTGGCGCCTGGCAAGCACTCGGTGCGCTTCAAGTACACGCCGAACTCGGTCAAGCTCGGCATCTTTGTCAGCTTTGTCTCCGCTGTGGTGCTGCTCCTGATGCTGGGGTACTGGCTGTGGAGGCGCCTCTACCGGCCGGCTACCGACCAGGGAGACGTCAAGCGCGTCGCCAAGAACGCGCTGACCCCGATGGCCCTGTCCCTGCTGAACCGAGTGATCGACATGGCCTTTGCCATGCTGTATCTGCGCCTCCTCGAACCAGAGAAGGCGGGGCGCTTTCAGTTTGCGACCAACTTTATCGGCTACTTTGAGACGGCGCTGCTTTTCGGTCTGGGTACCCTGCTGACAAGAGAGATATCCAAGAACCGCAGCCAGGCCAACCGCTATGTGAGCAACAGCACGGTCTTGCGGCTGCTCCTGTGGTTAGCGTTGCTGCCCGTGCTGGCTGCTGTGGTGCTGGTCTACCTGCGTTTCTCGGGCCTGACTCGAGACACGGTGCTGGCCATTGCCTTCTTCTTCCTGGCTCTGATTCCCTCACTCGTGTCAGACGCGTTCACGTCGGTGTTCTACGCCAATGAAAAGATGGAGTACCCGGCCGCCATTACCTCCGTGACTACCCTGCTGCGGGTTTCGCTCGGCACCCTGGCCCTCCTCGCAGGCTACGGTTTCGTGGGCATGGCCGCAAGCACGCTGCTGGTCAACGTGATCACGGCCCTCATCCTGGGCAGCCTGGCCGCGCGGTTGTTCTTCCATCCCCAGCTCGAGTTCGATCCGCCCTTTGCACGCAGCATGGCCCACGAATCGCTGCCGCTGATGCTCAACAGTCTGCTCTCGCGCGTGTTCTTCCAGGTTGACGTGCTGCTGCTCAAACCACTGCGCGGCGATGTCGAAGTTGGCTACTATGGTGCAGCCTACCGCTACATCCGCGCGCTGGACATCATTCCCTCCTACTTTACCATGGCCATCTTCCCGCTCATCTCGCGTATGGCCGAGTCCAGCCACGAGTCACTCAAGCGAGCCTACATCTTGTCGGTCAAGCTGCTCATCCTGGTGGCATTGCCGGTCGCGGTGGGCACCACCTTTCTGGCCCGGGACCTGATTCTGGTTCTGGCCGGTGCCGAGTACCTGCCCCAGTCAATGATCGCGCTGCAACTGCTCATCTGGTACATGCCCATTGGCTTTATCAACAGTGTGACACACTACGTCCTCATTGCCATCAACCAGCAGCGCTTTCTGACGCGCGCTTTTGTATTTGGCGCCGCGTTCAACATCATCTCCAACCTGCTCTTGATTCCGCGCTTTGGCTATGCCGCTGCCGCCGGGGTCACGGTGCTCTCCGAGCTGGCCCTGTTCATTCCCTTCTACTACTGCACACGCAAGAACCTGACGACCCTCCCCTGGCTCGATGTCTTTGGGCGCCCCGTCCTGGCTGCCCTGCTGATGGCGGGGACGCTGTTTGTACTGCGCAGCCTGCCAGCGCTGGTGGTGGCTCCCCTGGCGGGCCTGGTCTATGTCGCTGCGCTGATTGGCCTGGGCACCTTCCGCCAGCCAGACGTGGGTCTCGTGCTGCAGCTCGTTCCGGACAGGATCAAACAGCGTATCCCCCTGCTGAATCACCGTCCTTGACGCCTCATTTCTTTGCCGCTAGAATGGCCTATCCTTCGGGCTGGAACTCGACGTCACTGGGAGGCTCGCTATGCCAAAATGGGTCTATGTCAAAGACATTGCCGCGGCAGTGGGTCAGCAGGTAACGCTCAAGGGCTGGCTGTACGATCACACGGACAAGGGCAAGCTGCAGTTCTTGCTGGTCCGCGACGGGACGGGAGTGATCCAATGCGTGGCTTCGCAGAAGGATCTCTCGCCGGAGGCCTTTGCTGCGGCCCAGGCGGCAGCGCAAGAGTCATCCCTCATCGTTACTGGCACTGTCCGCGCCGACAGCCGCGCTCCCGGTGGTTTCGAGTTGTCACTGAGCAACGTCGAGATCGTTCAGCTCGCCAAGGACTATCCGATCACTCCGAAAGACCACGGGATCGAGTTCTTGATGCAGCACCGCCACCTGTGGATCCGCTCCGCCCGCCAGAACGCCATCCTGCGCATTCGCGCCGAGATCATCAAAGCCGCCCGCGACTGGCTCGACAGCAACGGGTTTGTCAATATCGATACGCCAATTCTCACTCCGTCCTCCTGCGAAGACACCACTACGCTTTTTGAGACCACCTACTTTGACGACAAGGCGTACCTCGCGCAGAGCGGTCAGCTTTACAATGAGGCAACGATCGGCTCGTTTGGCAAAGTTTATTGCTTCGGGCCAACTTTTCGTGCCGAAAAATCCAAGACGCGCCGCCATCTCACCGAATTCTGGATGGTAGAGCCGGAGATGGCTTACATCGACCTCGACGGCTGTATGGAGGTGGAAGAGCAGTTCGTGAGCTACATCGTGCAGACGGTGCTGAAGAACCGCGTTGCCGAACTGCGAACACTGGAGCGAGATGTGTCTCGCTTGGACAGGGTGATCGCTCCCTTCCCACGAATCACCTATGATGATGCGGTGGACCTGCTAAACCAGAAAGGGCTGCCCTTCAAGTGGGGCGATGACTTTGGCGCCCCCCATGAGACGGTCATCGGCGAGAGCTTTGATCGGCCCGTGTTTGTACATCACTACCCTTCTGCATTCAAGGCATTCTATATGGAGGAGACGCCCGGTCGCCCCGAGACCTGTCTGTCGGTGGACCTATTGGCCTCGGAAGGGTACGGAGAGATCATTGGCGGAGGCCAGCGCACAGCCAGCCTGGAGCTGCTGGAGAAACGCATCCAGCAGCACAAGCTGCCGCGCTCTGACTATGAGTGGTATCTCGACCTGCGCCGCTACGGTTCAGTGCCTCATTCCGGGTTCGGCCTGGGCATCGAGCGCACGGTTGCCTGGATCTGCGGCATCTCCCATATCCGCGAGACCATCGCCTTCCCGCGAATGCTCGAAAAGATTTACCCCTAGGGAGGACGAATGGCACCTGACGGCGAAGCACTGCTGCGCTTTCCGGAGGGCTTTCTGTGGGGTTCTGCCACCGCAGCCCACCAGGTGGAGGGACAGCCAGCACAGAGCGATTGGTGGACCTGGGAGCAAATCCCTGGCAAGATTCGCGATGGCAACACCGCCGAGCGGGCCTGTGAGTGGTGGGCGGGCCGCTATGCCCAGGATCTCGACCTCGCGCAGTCTATGGGGCACAATGCCCTGCGGCTCTCGGTGGACTGGGCGCGCCTCGAACCGCAAGAGGGTCAGTGGGATCAGTCAGCTATCGAGCGTTACCGTGAAATCCTGCGCGCACTGCGCAGCCGCGGCATCGAGCCAATGGTCACCCTGTTCCACTTTGTCTCGCCGCTGTGGCTGGCCGACAAAGGCGGCTGGACCGATGAAGCAACGATTCGCCGCTTTGAAAAGTTCACCGAGCGAGTAGTCGAGTCACTGGGCGACCTGGTCAATCTCTGGTGCACGATCAACGAGCCCAACGTCTATGCTACCTACTCCTATCTTCTGGGTATTTGGCCACCGGAGAAGCACAGTTTTACGACTACTTTCCGCGTCATCCGCCATCAACTCGTGGCCCACGCTTTGGCTTACCGCGCAATTCACCGACTCCAGCCAGAGGCGAGGGTAGGTCTGGCGCAGCACCTGCATCTCTTTGATCCATGGCGGCCGGATTCGGCTCTGGACCGTGCGGCGGCTCGCGCACAGGATTACCTGTTCAACGAACTCGTTCTCAGTGCCCCAGCCGACGGCATCCTGCGCCCGCCGCTGGCAATGAACGTCAAGGTCCCCGAGCTGGTCGACTCTCAGGACTATGTCGGGCTGAACTACTACTCCCGCGACATGGTTGCCTTTGATCTGCGCCAGCCGGGGATGCTCTTCGGTCGCCGTTTCGCTATGCCTGGCGCCGAGTACAGTATGGATGGCTGGGGCGAGATCTATCCCGAGGGTCTGTACCGACTGCTCAAGCGGCTGGAGCGCTACGGTAAGCCCATCTACGTCACCGAGACGGGCCTCCCGGACAACGATGACAGCAAGCGCCCCCGGTTCCTGGTCACCCACCTTGCGGCGATGCATCGCGCCATCGCCCAAGGGGTGCCCGTCAAGGGGTTGTACTTCTGGTCTCTGGTGGACAACTTCGAGTGGAAGGAGGGCTTTGCGGCTCGCTTTGGCCTGATTGCCCTCGATATCACCACCGGACAGCGCACGCTTACCGCCAGTGGCCGACTGTTTGGGGAGATTGTCCGCGCTCGCGGCATCACCGAGGCCATGCTGCACAGGTACGCCCCCGAACTAATCGAAAAGACCCCCGCCTGACGGCGGGGGTCTTGGTGTTCGGCCTCAGTTAGCGGCCAATATTCATCGGCATGATGACGTGGATGAATCGGTCATCGCCAGCCGGGTGAATCACCCCCGGACTCTGCGGGTTCGAGGTCTCAAGGGCCACCCTGGGCGCGGCGATCACGCTGAATACGTCCAGCAGGTACCTGGCGTTGAAGGCGATCTCGATCCCCCCACCCTCAACCTCAGCATCCATCTCGGTAACGTTGTCACCCAGCTCGGCGCTGCTGGCCAAGACCGTCAACTTGGCACCGCTTCCTCCCTCACCGGACGCGATCTTGAGCCGCACGATGTTGGACGAGTCGCGGGCAAAGTACGAGGCGATTTTGATTGCCTGAAGCAGGGCGGCCGAATCGACGACCGTCCTCGTAGCATGGCTCTTGGGAATAATCAACCTGTATTCCGGAAAATTGCCCTCGACCAACTGCGAGACCAGATCAACATTGGTCATATGGAAATAGAGCTGGCTCTTGTTGGCCGCAATGGACATCTTGACCGGGTTTTCTTCGTCGGCGCACAGACGGGCTACTTCTTGCAGCGCACGGGCGGGGATAACCACCGTGGTCGCAGCGGGCGCTGGTGCGCTCAGCTCGGCGCTCCGCACTGAGAGTCGAAAGCCATCCGCGGCGGCCATCGTCAGGCGAGAACCAGCGAGTTCGGCCTGCACACCTGCCAGCACCGGGCGGCTCTCATCCATCGCCGCGGCGAAAGCCACCTGATTGATCATCTCGCGGAGAGTCTGCGGCTCAATGCTCACCGCCATGTCGTCACCCAGGGCCATAATCAACGGGAATTCCTGGGCATCAATGCCTTTGATATTCGCCTCATAGTTGGCGCACTTGAGGCTGAGTGTTTGCGTGCGAGTGATCAGCTGCACGTCGATGCGCTCGGGAGGAAGCGAGTTCACGAAATCAGCCAGCAGCCGGGCCGGCACGGTCGTGGCACCGTCTTCCTCCACCTTCGCCCCAATCCAGCAATTGATGCCTACTTCAAGGTTCGTGGCGGTCAGTTTAAGTCTGCCTTCGTCCGTGGCCAGGAGGATATTGGAGAGCACAGGCAGCGTGCTGCGCGTTGCCACAGCACGTCCAACGGTGGCCACGCCTTTGGCCAGGTTCTCCTGCAGACAAGAAAACCTCATTGAGGACCTCCTCAAGTACGCTGTTAGGTGAGTCGAGTATACAGCACAAGCGCTTGAGCAGACAACTCAGGGCAGCGACCGCGCAAGAAAATAGCGCAGCAAGGCAATCCCAATCACCTCAGCAATCGCCAGCGCCAGCCCCAAACCAAGCGGAAGGCGGGCATCGCGCCACCCTTCGGCCTGATTCTCCCTGCGCAGAGCCGTCAGAGCAATCATCGTGTTCACAACGGTGAGCACGAATACCACCGCAATAGCATCCAGTGGTGCTACCAGCCACCCCAGGAGCGGGCCGCCAACAAGCAGTGCCAGCCATAAGCCGACGAGTCCAGCCAGCGCCACGCTCAGTTCGCGCCAACTGCTCAACACGCGTTCCGCGGACGGTTCTTTCCACAGAGAGGCGTTGAAGAGCGGCCACACTACTGCACCCAGAGCGAAGCCAAAGCCCAGGCCGGTCGCCAGGCGCAGAGCATTGTTTGGCTGGTAGAGCCACACATCGCCAGTCAAAAAGTTGAGGTACGAGTTTGCTCCGTCGATCAGCCAGAGCAACGACAGCCCGGTCAGGAACAGCATCACCTCTGCTCGTGGCAGGCGTGCGGCTCGTGGCGAGCGCTGGCGCCACAGGAACAGAAAGCCCAAGGCCGCGCCCCAGTAGGTGCCGGTACATCGCGCGCAGAGCGGCATTTGTCCGGCCGCAGCGGCGAGCGTGTGCTCTGGCAGTTGGTGGCACACCCCGCTCAGAAAGAGACCGATGGCGCGCAACAACCCGGACAAGTGCAGGAACGGGGATTCCATGGTGCGGGCATTATAGGGTCGTGCCGACGGGAGTCAATGGTCCTCCTGATGCCAGCAGCCGGGCGTGTGGTATAATGGCGGCTCGAGGAGCCAGTCTCAGTTCACCAGCCAGGAAGAGGGGTCAGTACGATGCCTGATCAAGCGCCTCTCTTTGTAACCCAGATACTGACGCCCAAGAAGCGGCCGGATCTGCTGCGCCGCCCCCGGCTGGTCGATTTCATCCACGACCACATCGACCGCAAGCTGATCCTGATCTCCGCCTCCGCCGGCTATGGCAAGACCTCTCTGCTTATCGACTATGTGCACGACACGGATCTTCCGGTGTGCTGGCTCTCGGTCACGCAGTCGGCCCGCGACCCGCGCGTGTTTCTCGAGTACCTCATCGCCGCCATCAGTCACCATTTTCCTCAGTTCGGCCACGACTCGCTGCGTCTGCTGCAATCCCCTGACAGTACGGCCGACCTGAGCCTCTTTGTTGGCTCGCTGGTCAACGAAATCTACGAGACCATACCCGACTATTTCGTTGTGGCCATCGACGACTATCACCTGGTCGACAGCAGCCGTTCGGTCAACCAGGTCGTCGACACCCTCGTTCAGCACCTTCCTGAGAACTGCCACTTTATCATCTCCAGCCGCAGCATCCCTATCCTCACTCCGCGCGGCCTGGCCCTGCTGACGGCTCGTCAGCAGATCGCCGGTCTGGGCGTCAAGGAGTTGCGCTTTACCGCCGAGGAGATCCAATCCCTGCTCTCGCAGAACTATGGCCAGCACTTGCCGGACCGCGCTGCGCAGGAGCTGGCCGAAAAGTCAGAGGGATGGATCACCGGCATTCTCCTCACCACGCATACCATGTGGAAGGGGCTCTTTGAGGGTGTCATCCGCATCCAGGGCTCGGACAGCCGGGTGTATGACTATCTGGCCAGCGAGGTCCTCAATGAGCAGCCGGCCGCGCTGCGCAAGTTCTTGCTGTCGACCAGTGTCCTGGAAGAAATGAGTCCCGTTCTCTGCGACGAGATGCTGGGCCAGAGCGGCTCGCGAGAAACGCTCAAACTGCTGGAAGACCGCAATCTGTTCGTCACCCGGCTGGAACGTGATGAGGAGCGCTGGTACAGGTATCATCACCTGTTTCGCGAATTCCTCCAGACCAGGCTGCAGGAGGAGCATCCCGAGCAGATCCGCGACCTGCACCTGCGCGCCGCCGAGGCACTCAGGACCAATCACCAGGCCGAGCAGGCTGTAGCCCACTTTCTCGCCGCTAGTGACTACCAGCGGGCCACAGACGCGGTTTTGGAGATTGCCAACCCAACTTACGATTCGGGCAAACTCGAAACCCTCGCCGGCTGGCTCGACGCACTGCCAGCAGACATGGTTCAATCCAGGCCTCATCTGTTGTTTCTGCGCGCCAAGATCTATTCAGACGTCGGCAAGCTGGAGCGTGCGGCGGCCCTGTTTGAGCAGGCGCGCGCTGCGTTCAAGACACTCGGCGATGCGATAGGTCAGGCCCAGACGCTGGTCCATCAGAGTGCCGGGCTGCATATCGGTGGCGATTTCCGCCGGGCCATTTCCGCCTGCCGCGATGCTCTGGCATTGGTTGAGGGCAGCGAGCAGACCACCGAGGTCATAGAGCTCGTTGCCTCGGCCCACCGGCAGATCGGCATCTGCCTGGCCAGCCTGGGCAGTCTGGCTGAAGGAGAGGCGGAACTCAGAATCGCCCTTGCTGTCTACGAGCGGACTGGTTACTTGACCAACATCGCCCACGTGCACAACGACCTGGGCGTGATCCTGCGCTGGGTGGGAAACCTGACCGGTTCCGAGTCGCATTTCCGGCAGGCGCTCGACCTCTGGGAACAGATTGGCAACATCGGCATGGCAGCTCTGACCATCAACAACATTGCGGTGGGTCATTACTATCGCGGTGAATACGCGGAGGCCCTGGAGCTGTACGAGGATGGTCTCAGCAGAGCCAAAAAGGCCGGCCTCGACCGTTCCCGGGCCTACATCCTAGCGGGCATAGGCGACGTTTACCAGGACCAGGGCAGATTTGCCGAAGCACTGGCGGCCTATCAGGAGGGGTTAGAAGCAGCACGCCAGGCCCGAGATGCTTCCCTTATCTGCTATTTGCTCGATGCGATGGGCAACACGCACCGCCTGCTGGGCGACCACTCCCAGGCACTAGAACTGGTGCGGCAGGCTTATGAAGACGCCAGGGAGCGCGATTCTACCTACGAAATCGGCCTGTACAGGACGTCACTGGGAGTGATCAGCTATCAGCAAGGCAACCTGCCACAGGCTCGTGAGTATCTCGTGCCGGCGTGTGAGGTCTTTGCGCAGAGCAGCGCCCAGCGCGAGCTGGCCAAGGCCAGCCTCTACCTGGCGCACACCAACTACCTAGCCGGTCAGTTTCCCCTGGCGCTGGAGAACGTGAACACGGTGATGGAGTGCCTGCTGCACCTTGGCTACGACGAGTTCCTCCTGCCGGTGCTCCGCGAGACAAGGCCGGTGGTCGAGTTCGCCGTACGCAGTGGGATAGGAGGTGCGCTGATCAGCTCGCTGCTCAAGCGGTTCGACGCCAGGGTGAGCGCGCCGAGCGAAACGGAGGCCCGACCAGCCGAGGCGATCCTGCCCGTCCTCCGTGTGTATGCGCTCGGCGATCACCGCATCCTGCGCGGCAACGCGCAGATTCCAAACGCTGAATGGGGCATGACCAAGCCCAAGGAGCTGCTCTATTACCTGTTGTGCCATCGCACACGGACCAAGGAGCAAATCGGGCGCGACCTCTGGCCGGACCTGTCGCCAGCCAAGCTCCGTGCCTCGTTCCACGTGACCCTGTACCGGTTGAGGCGGGCACTGGGACAGGCCGACTGCGTCAAATACGAGCAAGAGTCCTACTTTTTCAATCGCCGCGTCAACTTTTGGTTCGACGTGGACGAGTTCGAGCGGGCCTACAAGAAAGGCATCGCTGCCTGGAACACTGAACCGGCCAAAGCGGCCCGGCACCTGGAGGCGGCAACGACGGTTTATGGCGGGGACTTTCTTCAGGACCTGTCGCCCACCGGCGAGTGGTGTCTCTTCAAGAAGGAAGAGCTGCAACAACGGTACATCTCAGCCTTGCAACGTCTGGGGGACTATCGACTCGAGCGGGGAGAACGGGCGGCGGCTATGCGCTACTACCAACAAATTGTGGACAAGGACAGCTATCAGGAGGCCGCCTACCGCGGCATTATGCGCTGTCAGGCTCTCAACGGGGAGCGCAACGCCGCGCTCAAGACCTACCAGCGGCTCGCCAGACTCCTGGAGGAAGACCTCGGCACCGGACCTTCTGCAGAAACAACCTCGACCTACGAACAGATCCTCCAGGGGCGCCTTCCAGCGCACTGATTCTCTCTTTCAACCATCTGCCATAGCACTTTTTTAGCACTTGCTATAGCAGGACATGGTATACAGGTGCATGCTTTCGCTGCACGTTGGTGCAGGCGAGCGAAATCACAGTTGGGAGGAATTGAAATGAAGAGGTTCATGCCCGCAGTCTATGAGCTCGTCAACTCGAACACCGCCCGCCTGATCTGGGCTTTGCTGGTCATCGCCGCACTGGCGCTGGCAAGCGGCGCGCCTTTGGCCTTCAGCGGTGGTAGCGGGGCTGGTGGATGAGCAGGCCGGCGCAGGCCTGACATGCTGCCAATAGCCACAGGACGTTGGCCAAGAGGGATAGCATGATCCTGCTTCTGGCCGTGGTCGCCGCGGTATTCATTGCGCTTGCTCGCGGCGGCAGGTTCTCTGCCCTGGTGAACGTGCCAGTTCGCTGGGGACTGCTTCCCATCTTGGCCTTTGCCGTCCAGGCCCTATTCATCTACCAGGCGCCCGGACAGAAGCAGAATGGAGTCTGGAGCTGGCAGGAGTACCTTTTCCTGACCTCCCATCTCCTTCTGCTGATCACCGTGTGGGCCAACCGTGCTTTGCCCGGAATGCTCTGGGTGGGCATCGGTCTGCTGCTCAACCTGGCGGTTATGGCCGCTAATGGCGGGTGGATGCCTGTCGCCCCCGAAGCCGTGATCAAGGCCGGCTATTCCGGCCTGGCACCTTCGCTCGAGGCCGGCATGCGCCTGTACAGCAGCAAGAACAT